>Ga0160429_1000054_pt1 | contig 154092 bp, 132 predicted proteins | sample SolpanmetagenomR_FD_108199 | JGI IMG/M metagenome (GOLD analysis project Ga0160429, IMG submission 108199) | Solar panel surface microbial communities from Lawrence Berkeley National Laboratory, California, USA - R | ecosystem: Engineered > Built environment > Solar panel > Unclassified ... | reverse complement strand
TGGCGGCAAACGACTCAAAAAGCTGCACGGGCAGACCCCCTATGAATTTGTGTGCGCCCAATTTGCCCAAAATCCTGGTATCTTTATACGAGACCCAACCCACGACTTTCCGGGACTATACACCTAAGTTTAACTTGCTGCCGGCCCGCGCCTTGGGGCTGGCTGGCCTGCTGCCCACGCTGGCGCTCGCCGCGCCGCCCACGGCCGCGCCTTACTTTTCTGAGCCCGGCGTATCGCCCGACCGCCAGGAAATCGCCCTTGTGTCGGGTGGCGATATCTGGACGGTGCCCGTGGCCGGCGGCGAGGCCCGGCTGCTGGTGGCCCACCCCGCTACCGAGAGCCGCCCGCTCTACGCCCCCGATGGCCAGTCGCTGGCCTTCACCTCTACCCGCAGCGGCAACGGCGACGTGTACTTGCTCAACTTCGCCTCGGGCGAGGTCAAGCGCCTGACGTTTGACGATGGGCTCGACCAGCTCGACGGGTGGTCGGCCGACGGCAAATACCTCTATTTTTCGACTACCAGCCGCGACATCGCGGGCATGAATGACATCTACCGCGTGCCGGTGGGTGGCGGCACGCCCACCGCCGTGTCGGCCGACCGCTACGCCAACGAGTTCTTTGCCGCGCCCAGTCCCGACGGCCGCACGCTGGCCTTTGCCGCCCGCGGCATCGCTTCCAACCAGTGGTGGCGCCACGGCCACAGCCACCTCGACGAGTCCGAAATCTGGCTGCGCCGGGAGGGCAACGTCGGTCCCGCCTACACCAGCCTCACCAGCGGCGGTAGCAAGGCGCTGTGGCCCATGTGGGGGGCGGGCGGCCAGCAGCTCTTCTACACCAGCGACCAGGGTGGTGCCGAGAACATCTGGACGGTGGGCCTGAATAACGCTCCACCTCAGCAGGTGACCAATTTTAAAGACGGCCGGGTGCTGTGGCCCAGCGCCTCGGCCGATGGCAAGCTCATCGTGTTTGAGCGCGACTTCGGTATTTGGACGCTGGATACCGACAATGGCCAGGCGCGCCCGGTGAACATCCGGCGGCGCGGGGCACCGGCCAGCCCTACCGTCGAGCGCCAGCGCTTCACCGACCGCTTGCAGGAAATGGCCCTTTCGCCCGATGGCAAGAAAGTCGCCTTTATCGTGCACGGCGAAGTATTTGCCGCCTCGGCCGCCGATGGCGGCGACGCCACGCGCCTCACCACCACTACGGCCGCCGAAACCGACCTGGCCTGGGCGCCCGACAGCCGCCGGCTGGTATACGCGTCGGCCCGCGACGGTGCCCGCCACCTCTACAGCTACACCTTTGCCACCGGCCAGGAAACCCGCCTCACCAGCGCCGCCGTGGACGATGCTGGCCCGCGCTTCTCGCCCGATGGCAAGCTCGTGGCCTTCGAGCGCGACGCCAAGGAGCTGCGCATCCTGGACCTGGCTAGCCACCAGGAGCGCCTGGCTGCCACCGGCCGCTTTGGCCGGCCGCCGCTCTCGGCCGAGCGCCCGGTAGTGTGGTCGCCCGATGGCCGCTGGCTAGCCTTCACCCCCAACGGCGCCCGCGGCTTTACCAACGTGCAAGTGGTGCCTACGGCGGGCGGTGCGGCGCGGCCCGTCAGCTTCCTGGCCAATTCCAACAGCAACACCCTTTCGTGGAGCCCCGATGGCAAGTACCTGCTCTTCGACACCGGCCAGCGCACCGAAGATGCGCAGGTAGCGCGCATCGACTTGCAGCTGCGCACCCCGCGCTTCCGCGAAGACCAGTTCCGCGACTTGTTCAAAGAATCGGTGCCCGGCCCGGTTTCGCCCGATAAAAACCAGGCCCCACCGCAGCGGCCAGCTAGCCCGGCTACCCCCGCCGCGCTGCCGGTAGCCGCGGCCGACTCGGCCCGCGCCAAAGGCCGCGCAGCTACTAGAAGCGGCAAGAATAGCAAGGTCGGCGCCACGGCTAGCCAGCCCACCAAGCCCCCGGTAAATATCAATTTCGACGACATTCGGCGGCGCCTGAGCTTGGTGCCGGTGGGCGTGGATGTGCGCTCCCAATCCATCAGCCCCGACGGCAAGTGGCTGCTGCTCACGGCCACCGTCTCCAACCAAACCAATCTTTACGTGTACCCACTCGATGAGCTGGGCAAAGACCCCGCCACTGCCCGGCAGCTTACTTCCACGGCCGGCGCCAAGCGTGAGGCGCAGTTTTCGCCCGATAGCAAGGAGGTGTATTTTCTGGACCAGGGCCGCATTCAGGTGGTGCCCGTGGAGACTGGTAAGGGCACGCCCCGCAGCGTAGCCGTGGCCGCCGAGCTGGACGTCAATTTTGAGCAGGAGAAACTGGTGGTCTTCGACGAAGCGTGGAGCTACCTGCGCGACTTCTTCAACGACGCCACGTTCAACGGCACCGACTGGCCGGCCCAGCACGCCAGGTTTGCGCCCTACATCGCCGGCGCCCAAACGCCCGATGAGGCCCGCCGCCTCACCAACCTCATGATCGGCGAGCTCAACGCTTCGCACTCGGGCATGGGCCCGGCCGCGGCCCCTACGGGCACGGTGGCGCCCGCCACGGGCCGGCTCGGCCTGCGCTTCGACGCCACCGAGTACGAGCAGCGCGGCCGCTTGCGCATCACTACCGTGCTGCCACTGGGCGCGGGCGCGCTCGCCGGCCTCAAGCCCGGCGACGTGCTGCTAGCCGTTGATGGCCAAGCCATAAGCGGCACTACCAACCTCGACGAGCTGCTGCAATACAAAGTGGGCCGCCGCACTACGCTGCGCGTTTCGGCCGCTGGCAAAGACCGCGAAGTGGTGGTGCGCCCCCTCAGCCGCGACACCGAAAAGGCGCTCGACTACCGCCAGTGGGTGGAGGAGCGCCGCGCCTACGTGGCCAAGGCGAGCGGCGGCCGGCTCGGCTACGTGCACATGTTTGACATGTCGGCGGCGGCGCTCGCGCAGCTTTACCTCGACCTCGACGCCGAAAACATGAGCCGCGACGGCGTGGTGGTCGACGTGCGCAATAACAACGGCGGCTTCGTCAACGTGTACGCCATCGACGTGCTGGCCCGCCGCAGCTACCTCAGCATGGCCAATCGCAGCATGACCACGCCCGTGCCTGCCCGCTCGGCGCTCGGCCAGCGTAGCCTGGAGCTACCCACGGTGCTCGTCACCAACCAGCACTCCTTATCTGATGCCGAGGACTTTAGCGAGGGCTACCGGGCTTCCAAGCTGGGTAAGATCGTGGGCGAGCCCACTGGCGGCTGGATTATCTTCACCTCCGGCACCACCCTGCTCGACGGCTCGACGCTGCGCCTGCCCACCAGCACCATCCGCGCCACCCGCGATGGCCAGGTGATGGAAATGAACCCCCGCCCGGTCGATATCCCCGTCGTGCGCCCCATCGGCGAGAGCTACACCGACCACGATGCCCAGCTCGACGCGGCCGTAAAAGAGCTGCTGGGCGAGCTGGGGAAATAAGCCGCGGGTTTGTCCGGGTCAGTGTGCATGTACCGTGGACTCTGCGAGTCCGCGCGGGTGAACGATCGCTGACTCCTACGCGCGGACTCACAGAGTCCACGGTACAGCCAGCAGCTAATAGCTAACAGCTCAAAAAGTTGTCCGGGCCCAGCGGGCGTTGGGGACGGGTAAGGCCGGGTTGGGATAATATTCTTTGGCCCCGGAAAGCCCGCCGGCACTTTTGGCTTATTCGGCCAGAAGTGCTGGCTCGGCCCTTACTCTTTTTTATGAAGCTCACGCTTACCTGGCGCTCCCTGCTGGCCTTTGCAGCCCTCTTGTTTTTTTCGGCCGAAGCCCACGAGCTGGTGCACACCGGTCTGGGCCGGCTCCTGTGCGGCTGCTGGGGCACCCGCGACTTTAACGTCTGGAGCCTATGCACGGCCTGCACCGATAAGCCCCTGCAAAACCTGGTGGCTACGCTATCCGGGCCACTCTTCAGCTTCGCGCTCATGTGGGTCGGCTACGGGCTGATGGGCCCCGGCAAATCGGGAGCGAGCTGGTCGGTGGGCTTTGCCTTGGTATTCGCCAACATTCCGTTTGCCCGCATCCTGGGGGCAGTTTTTATGGGCGGCAACGACGAGGTATACGCGCTGAGCAGGGTACTTCCTTATTACTCAGCCTGGGCACTAGGTGCGGCCGCCGTGCTATTGGCAACGGTTCCCCCGCTGGTGCGGGCCTATACCACGCTGCACCCACGGGGGCGGGCGCGGGTATTTTTGGGCTTCTTCTTCCTGCCGACCGCGGTGCTTTTCCTGGTTATTCTAGGTGCTATGAACTCCCTGCTAGCTAGTGGTTTCCTGGCCACCTACTGGATTTTGGGCTCGCCCCTATTAGTTACTTGCTGGACGGCTTTCGTGGTGTTGAGCCTAGGGCTGACGTACCGCTTTCTTTTTACGTTGGGCCAGCCAGCTTTCGCCACCATTCCACCGGGAGGCCGGTCGTAGTCATTTCACCCAGCTTGTTCTTCCGCTCATGAATCGCTCCCGGATTATCCTGTACCAGGTGCTGGGCTGGGTGCTAGTCATCGGCTACAGCCTGCTCGGCTATGACATGCTGAGCTTACGGTTCAACAACAACCGGCAGCTGGGCCTCCCGCAGACGCTCCTGCTACGCTTCAGCTTCTGGATCAGCTTAATAACCCTGTTTTATTACTGTTTTTTATTTGTATTCCCGCAAGGTTTACGACGCGGACGCTGGCTGGTGCTTGGGCTGGGTTGGCTGGGTGCACCGCTGGTTTTTGCGGGTACCCGCTACCTGCTCGAAGAGGTGCTTTTCCCGCTGTTGTTTGGCTTTCGCAACTATGACCCCGATACTACCCTTCTCGATTATCTCCAGGATAACATTTTCTTCATCCTTCCCACGGTGGTGTTGGCCGGGGTTGCCGTGCTGATACGCGACGCCTTCGTACGCGAAAAGGAGCGCGAAAACCAGCTGCAACTCCAGGTGCTGGAGCAGGCTAAAACCCAGGCTGAGCTGGCCTTTCTGCGCGCCCAGATTAATCCTCACTTTCTATATAACACCCTCAACTACCTCTACGCTACGGCGTACCCAGTATCGGAGGAACTGGCCGATGCTATCCTGCGCCTCTCCGACCTCATGCGCTACCTGCTGCCCGACAGCCCCGACGGCGAGGTGGCGCTCAGCCAGGAGGTAGGGTACGTGGAGAACTACCTGGCCATCCACCGCCTGCGCTTCGCAGACAGCTTTTTCGTCAACTTTACCCAAGCCGGCCAGCCCGTGGGCCAGCAGCGCGTGGCGACGCTGCTGCTCATCCCGTTCGTGGAAAACGCGCTCAAGCACGGCGTCGTCAATCAGGCCGCGCATCCCATCACGATTGAGTTGGCCTTGCCCACACCCGGCCGGCTGGAGTTTACGGTCGAGAACCGCATCAGCCCGCACCACAAGGATGCGACCACTGGCGTGGGCCTGCCCAACATCCGGCGCCGGCTAGCCCTGCTGTACCCCGGCCGCCACACCCTGCGCGTGCACGACGACGGCACCACCTACCGCACCCACCTCGCAATCAGCCTGTAAGTCTACTGCGGAAGCTTGGGCAGCTGCACGTCGAAATTCACCTTGGTGCCGCTCGGGATTTTGGGCACCAGCACGTAGTACACCACGTTGGTGACAGCGGCGCACACGCCCGCTTCCAGCTTTACGGTGTAGGTGTAGCCGGTGCAGGTCAGCGCTACTTGCTGCGACAGCACGTGGCTACAGCTGGCGGTGCGGGTTTTGCCGGCTAGCAGGGTGTGGGTGGTAAAGTCGACGACTGGCGGCGTGGTGCAGCTAAACAGCGCCTGGTAGTCGGCGGCCGAATTGACAACGTACTCCAACGACTGCCCGGCGTTGGGAATGGGCTCGGCGATGCACGAATTCAGGCCGGTAATCTGGGCCGTGTCAGTGAGCAAGGAGGTTTCGCAGGGGCTGGGGAGTCCTTCCTCTTTTTTGCAGCTATTGCTCATGGCTAGCAGGCTGATAGCGGTGAGCGCGATGAGTTGGCTTACTTTCATAAACTACGCGGGTGGGAAAAGGAAGAGAGCAGGCGCTCGTGCCCGGTGGCCCGGCCGACAACGCCCAGGCAAGGTAGCGTGCCGCCGGTACTTTCGCTAGCTTCTAAGCTCTTACTGCTCAGTTTATACTTCGACTTTTACCCTGGTAGCTGGCTGAGCCCCACCACTAGCCGGGTATTCCCCGCTTACATTTCCGCGTCCTTTTTCTGCCCGCCATGCTGCGCTGTATTGCCGTCGACGACGAAGCCTACGCTACCCGGCTGCTAGCCAGCTACATTCAGAAAATTCCGACCCTTTCGCTGGCTGGCATCACCACCAACCCGCTCGAAGCCCTGCACTGGGTGCAGAAGGACCGCGCCGACCTTGTGTTTCTCGACATCCAAATGCCTGAGCTTACGGGCCTGCAATTTTTGAAAATCTGCGGCCCGCGCTGCAAGGTCATTCTCACCACGGCCTACCCCGAGTATGCGCTGGAGGGCTACGAGCACGACGTGGTCGATTACCTGCTCAAGCCCATCGCGTTCGACCGCTTTTTGCGCGCCGTGCAAAAGGCGCAGGCGCTGCTGCCCGCCCCGGTGGCTAGCCCAGCGCCCAACGCACCGGCCGCCGATTACCTCTTTGTGAAAGGCGACAGCAAGAACAAGTACCTCAAGGTAAAATATGCTGACATTCTGTACATTGAAGGGCTGAAAAACTACGTCTCCATCGTAGTGCCGGGCCAGCGCATCATCACTTACCTCACCCTACGCGAGCTGGCAGCCCAGCTGCCGCAGCCGCCCTTTGTGCGGGTGCACAAGTCGTTTATCATCTCGCTCGATCACCTGCGCATGGTGGAAGGCCACACGCTGCACGTAGGCGCCGCGAGCATTACGGTGGGCGAAACGTACCGCGAAGAATTTTTTAAGCTGATTCGGGAAAAAGGGTAGCCCGGCGCTGCAACGGTTAGCGTGGCGATAGGTCTTTTTTGAGAAAAAGCTACCATATTGCCTGCCGGTGGTGTGTGTCCGCTACCCTATTTATTTTCTTCCTTTGAAACGACGTGACTTTGTCGGCCTCACTGGCCTCGCCACCGGAGCGCTGCTCCTGCCCAACTTCCCCGGCTTTGGCGGCGCGCTCGTCGACCCGGCCCAGCTGCTGGAGCCCGGCCTCGACGTAGCCCAGAAAAAGCGGCTGGCCGACGTGGCGCTGAATGCCGCCAAGGCCGCCGGCGCTACCTACGCCGACGTGCGCATCGGCCGCTACCTCAACCAGAGCATCTTCACCCGCGAAAAGCAGGTGCAAAACATCGCCAGCGGCGAGAGCTTCGGGGCCGGCGTGCGGGTGATTGCGGGCGGCAGCTGGGGCTTTGCGGCCACCAACAACGTGACCGACGCCGGGCTGGCCCAGGCGGCCAAACTGGCGGTAGCTATGGCCAAGGCCAATGCCAAAACCCAGAAGGAGCCCGTGAACCTGGCCCCGCAAAAGGGCTACGGCGAAGTGAGCTGGCAGACGCCCATCAAGCAAAACGCCTTCGCGGTGCCGGTGGCCCAGAAGGCTGACCTGCTGCTGGCAGCCAACGCGGCGGCGCTCGCCAACGGGGCCAATTTTGTTAACTCCTCGCTCTTTCAAATCAATGAGCAGAAGTACTTTGCCAGCACCGATGGCTCGTACATCGACCAGGACGTGCACCGCATCTGGCCCACGTTCAGCGTCACGGCCATCGACCGGGCCAGCGGCAAATTCAAGACCCGCGACGCGCTCAGCTCGCCCATGGGCCTGGGCTACGAGTACCTCTCGCCGCAGGCCGCCGATAAGGTAGCCGGGCCGGCCGGTACCGGCCTCGTGGGGTATCGCAACAGCTACGACATGCTGGAAGACGCCACGCTGGCCGCCCGCCAAGCCAAGGAAAAGCTCACGGCCAAGTCGGTACTGGCCGGCAAGTACGACCTCGTGCTCGACCCCAACCACCTGGGCCTCACCATTCACGAAAGCATCGGGCACCCCCTGGAGCTCGACCGCGTGCTGGGCTACGAGGCCAACTACGCCGGCACCAGCTTTGCCGACCTCGCCTGGAAGGCCAAGAACATTCCCTACGGCTCGAAGCAGGTGACCATCGTGGCCGATAAGCTGCAACCCGGCTCGCTGGGCGCGGTGGGCTACGACGACGAGGGCGTAAAAACCAAGGAGTGGACGCTCATCAACCAGGGCAAACTCGTTGACTACGAGAAGATTCGCGACCAGGCGCACATCGTGGGCCAGAAGGAGTCGGATGGCTGCTGCTACGCCGACTCCTGGGATTCGGTGCAGTTTCAGCGCATGCCCAACGTGAGCCTGCGCCCTGGCGCCGCCAAGCTGGGCGTGGACGAGCTGATCAGCAAGGTCGATAAGGGAATTTACATTGCCGGCCGCGGCTCGTACTCCATTGACCAGCAGCGCTATAACTTCCAGTTTGGCGGCCAGGTGTTCTACGCCATCGAGAAAGGCAAAATCACCGAAATGCTCAACGACGTGGCCTACCAGGCCAACACCCAAGAGTTTTGGAACTCGTGCGTGGCCGTGTGCGATGCCTCGGACTACCGCTTATTTGGCTCATTCTTCGATGGCAAAGGCCAGCCCTCGCAGGTATCGGCCGTGAGCCACGGCTCGGCTACCTCGCGCTTCAACGCGGTGAACGTCATCAATACGGGCCGCAAGATTGGGTAAAACCGGGCTGTCATGGCGAGCACAGCGAAGCAATCGCACCAGCACGATGGACGAACAATGAGCGCGGATATCGTGCTGGTGCGGTTGCTTCGCTGTGCTCGCAATGACAAGCGATTTTTAACTCAAAACAGAATTTCTCTAACCAAACCTTTACCATCTTGAACAGACGCGACTTTGTGGGCCTCACCGGCCTAGCTACCGGGGCCATCCTGCTCCCGAGTTTCCCAAGCTTTGGCGGCATCCTCGTCGACCCGGCCCAGCTGCTGGAGCCCGGCCTCGACGTAGCCCAGAAAAAGCGGCTGGCCGACGTGGCGCTGAATGCCGCCAAGGCCGCCGGCGCTACCTACGCCGACGTGCGCATTGGGCGCTCGCTCAGCCAGGGCGTGTTTACCCGCGAAAAGCAGGTGCAGAACATCGCCAGCACCGAGAACTTCGGGGTCGGCATCCGGGTTATTGCCAACGGCACCTGGGGCTTTGCGGCCACCAACAACGTGACCGATGCCGGGATTGCCAAGACGGCCCAGCAGGCCGTGGCCATCGCCAAAGCCAACTCGAAAGTGCAGAAGGAGCCCGTGCACCTGGCCGCCCAGCAGGGCTACGGCGAGGTGAGCTGGAAAACGCCGCTGCAAGTCAACGCCTTCGAGGTGCCCGTGAAGGACAAGGTGGACATCTTGCTGGCGGCCAATGCGGCGGCGCTCGAAAACGGCGCGTCGTTCGTCAACTCGGCGCTCTTTCAAGTAAATGAGCAGAAGTACTTTGCCAGCACCGATGGCTCATACATCGACCAGGACATTCACCGCATCTGGCCCACGTTCAGCGTCACGGCCATCGACCGGGCCAGCGGCAAGTTTCGCTCGCGGCAGTCGCTGAGCGTGCCCATGGGCATGGGCTACGAGTACCTCACACCCAAGGCAGCCGACAAAATCGCCGGCCCCGCGGGCTCCGACGTTATCGGCTATAGGAACAGCTACGACATCCTCGAAGACGCGGCCCGCGCCGCCAAGCAAGTCAAGCTGAAGCTCAACGCCAAGTCGGTGACGCCCGGCAAGTACGACCTCGTGCTCGACCCGCACCACCTGGGCCTCACCATCCACGAGAGCGTAGGCCACCCGCTCGAACTCGACCGCGTGCTGGGCTACGAAGCCAACTTTGCGGGCACCAGCTTCGCCACGCGCGAGTGGAAAGCCAAGGGCCTGCCCTACGGCTCGAAGCAAGTCAACATCGTGGCCGACAAGCTGCAAACCGGCTCGCTCGGTGCGGTGGGCTACGACGACGAAGGCGTGAAAACCAAGGAGTGGACGCTCATCGACCAGGGCAAGCTGGTGAACTACGAGAAGATTCGTGACCAGGCCTACATCGTGGGCCAGAAGGAGTCGGATGGCTGCTGCTACGCGCAGTCGTGGCAAGATGTGCAGTTTCAACGCATGCCCAACGTGAGCCTGCGGCCCAGCGCCAGCAAAATGAGCGTCGATGAGCTGGTGAGCAAGGTGGACAAGGGCATTTACATTGCCGGCAACGGCTCGTTTTCCATTGACCAGCAGCGCTATAACTCGCAGTTTGGCGGCCAGGTATTCTACGCCATTGAGAAAGGTAAAATCACCGAAATGCTCGAAGACGTGGCCTACCAGACCAACACGCTCGAATTTTGGGGCTCGTGCGCTGGCAGCTGCGACCAGTCGGACTACCGCTTCGCTGGCTTCTTCAACGACGGCAAGGGCCAGCCTTCGCAAAGCTCGGCCGTGAGCCACGGCTCGGCCACCTCGCGCTTCAACGGCGTGAACGTCATCAACACCGCCCGCAAAATCGGATAAATCATTAAGCTGTTAGCTTGTAGCTCTTAGCTGTCAGCTTCGTTCGAGAAGCGCAGCTGAGGCAACAAGCTAACAGCCAACAGCTAGTAGCTAACAGCTAAAAACCCCATGGCAATCCTTTCCCAAACCGAAGCGCAGGATATTCTTAAGAAAGTCCTCAGCTACAGCACGGCCAATGAGTGCGAGGCCAGCCTCCAGGGCAGCCTCGAAGGCAACGTGCGCTCGGCGCGCAACTCCATCAGCACGTCCGGGGCTGTCGACAACGTGTCGCTGGCCGTGACGGCTTACTTTGGCAAGCGCTCGGGCACCGCCACCTGCAACCAGTTCGACGAAGCCACCCTGCGCCGCTGCGTGCAGCGGGCTGAAGAAATCGCCCGGCTAGCGCCCGAAAGCCCCGAGTCCATGCCGCTACTGGGGCCCCAGACTTACTTGTCGTCGCCCCAGTCGTTTGCCCAAAGCACGGCCGACATTACGCCCGACTACCGCGCCAGCCAGATGGCGGCCAGCATGCAGTACTGCGACAGCAAAAAGCTGTCGTCGGCGGGCTTTCTCAACGACCGCGCGGGCTTCGTGGCCCGGCGTAACTCGAAGGGCCTCGAAGCCTACCAGCGCATCTCGAACCTCGATTTCAGCATCACCGTGCGCACGCCCGACGGGCAGGGCTCGGGCTACGCCGCTACGGACTTCACTGATATCAAGAACTTTGATGCCGCCCGCCTCACGGCCGTAGCGGCCGGCAAAGCCGCGTCGTCGGTGGGCGCCAAGGCCATTGAGCCGGGCAAATACACCGTTATCCTGGAGCCTAACGCCCTGCTCTCGGGCGTCGACACTTCGCTGATGGGCGCGCTCATGCAGTCGTTCGACGCGCGCAACGCCGACGAGGGCCGCAGCTTCCTGAGCAAAAAAGGCGGGGGCAATCGCAAGGGCGAGAAGATGTTTGATGAGCGCGTGACCATCTACTCCGACCCCACCAACGCCGAGGTGCCTAACCTGACTTTTGCGGCCGATGGCCGGCCCCAGCAGCGCACTACCTGGATTGAAAAGGGCGTGGTGAAAAACCTGTATTCCTCGCGCTACTGGGCCGAGAAAAGCGGCATTCCGTCGCTGCCCAACCCCGGCAACTTCATCATGGAAGGCGGTACCAAAAGCACCGCCGACCTCATCAAAGGCACCCAAAAAGGCATTTTGGTGACGCGCCTGTGGTACATCCGCCCCGTTGACCCCCAGACGCTGCTGTACACGGGCCTCACGCGCGACGGCACGTTCTACATCGAGAACGGCGCTATCAAGTTTCCGGTCAAGAACTTCCGCTTCAACGAGAGCCCCATCATCATGCTCAACAACCTGGAGGAGATCGGCCGCCCGGTGCGGCTCTCCGGCAACCTGGTGCCGCCGCTCAAAATCCGCGACTTCACCTTCACCAGCCTCTCCGACGCGGTGTAAGTGGGCAAAAAAGAACGTCATGCGACCGAAAGGCCGCATGACGTTCTGGGTTTAGCAGTTTACCAGAGATTGGTAGTTGCCCGCTAGCCTACTTGCCAAACTGAAGGGCGGCGTAGAGCTGGAAAACCCGGTTTTTCAGGCGCGGGTCGTTGATGCCGCTTAGGTTTTTGGCGTCGTTGATGTCGTTGAGGCCCGCCACGAAGCGCCCGCCGATGGAGAGGGAGCTGAATTTCAGGCCAACTCCGGCGGCCAGGCTGAAGTCGCCGCGCTTGTACTGGTCGGTGGCCGACTGGTTGACTTGCCCGTAGCTAGCCGAGCCGTTGGTGTTGTTAATCTGGACTTTGCCATCCTGATTGGCGCTAACCAGGTAGCCAAACTGCGGGCCGGCCTCGACGAAAACGGGGCCCAGCGTGACCTTCGCTAGCACCGGCACCGTGAAGTAGTGGAGCTTGGTTTGGTAGTCGGTGTAGACTCCTTTGAGGTCGCTGCCCTGCACCGAGTACTGCACTTCGGGCTGAATAGAGAGCGGCCCCAGGATATTAATCTGGTACAGAATGCCGACGTGGTAAAACGTCTTGTAGCTGGCATCTTCACCGTCGCGGCCTTGCAGCTGGGCAAAGTTGAGGCCGCCCTTCACCCCAAACTGGGCGTGGGCCTGGGGAGCCAGCAGCAGGCTAGCTCCAAAAATCGACAAACCGGTGATTACTAATTTCATGGTAGAAGATTGTAAAAGAGGAGAAATGCGGTAGCGAATAGGGCCGGACCGAAGTCCAGCCTAAGTCCCTAACGACAAAAGCACCGTTTCCGATACCTCCAACGCAACCCTCGGGCCCGCCGGGCCATCTTTTTAGCTCGCGGTTTCTAGTTTCTATGCCTACGCCCTTCACGTTTGTGCGCCTCAGCTACCACTCCGGCGATTGGGACGCCGTGGATGAGCGCATGCCGGCCAACCTGCTGCACTCGCTGGTGCAGTACACCACGGTGCCCGTCGCGGCCCAGGAAAAAGTGGTAGCCCTCGACAGCCCCGAGCTGTTTGGCTACCCGTTTTGCTACCTTTCGGGCCACCGGCTGGTGCAGTTTTCGGCCCAGGAGAAAAAGAATTTTACCCAGTACGTGCGCAATGGCGGCTTCGTATTTGTGGACGACTGCAACCACGACATCGACGGGCTCTTCGCCCGCTCCTTTGAGGAGCAGATGCGCGCCTGTTTTGGGGCCACGGCCCTGAAGAAGATTCCTAAAACGCATCCTATTTATAGCCAGTTCTTTACCTTCGCCGACGGCCCGCCCAACACGGGTTTCGAGCTGAACGGCTGGGGCGACGACCTGGTGCACGACTATCTCAAGGGCATCGAAATAAACGGCCGGCTAGGAGTGCTCTATTCTAATAAAGACTACGGCTGCGAGTGGGATTACGACTTTCGCAACAAGCGCTTTCTGGCAGAAGACAACACCAAGTTTGGGGTCAATATTCTGCTCTATGCATTATCCTAAGCTGTTAGCTACCAGCTACTAGCCGCTGGCTTTTTCTTTACCTAACCGAATGTGAGCTAACGGCTATCAGCTACTAGCTAACAGCCAAAAGAATGACCGAACAAGACGTAAAAACCTTACTCGCTAAGCTGCCGCTGCTCAAGGCCGAAATCGGCAAAATCATCGTGGGCCAGGAAGCCGTGCTCGACGAGGTGCTGGTGGCGCTGCTGGCCGGCGGCCACGCCCTGCTCGAAGGCGTGCCCGGGCTGGCCAAAACGCTGCTCGTGCGCACGCTGGCCTCGGCCACCGACCTGCCGTTTCGCCGCATCCAGTTCACGCCCGACCTTATGCCAACCGATATTCTCGGCACCGAGGTGCTGGAAGAAGACCACGGCACCGGCCGGCGCTCGTTCAAATTCAACCCCGGCCCCATTTTCGCGAGCCTCGTGCTGGCCGACGAGATCAACCGCACGCCGCCCAAAACCCAGGCCGCGCTGCTCGAAGCTATGCAGGAAGGCCACGTGACGTACGCCGGCCAGGAGCACGCGCTGCCCAAGCCGTTCTTTTTGCTAGCCACCCAAAACCCGATCGAGCAGAGCGGCACCTACCCGCTGCCCGAGGCCCAGCTCGACCGCTTTTTGCTGTACGTGCGCATCGGCTACCCCACCGAGCAGGAAGAAATGGCCGTGCTCAGCGGCACCACCGGCGCGGCCCGCGCCGAGGTAAAATCCATCCTGGGCGGCGACGACATTCGGCAGTTGCAGCAGCTGGTGCGCCAGGTCAGCCTGAGCCCCGAGCTACTGAGCTTCGTGAATCGGCTGGTGCGCGCCACCCGCCCGGCTACGTCGGAAGTCAAGTTTATCAAGAACTACGGCCGCTGGGGCGCCGGCCCGCGCGCCGGCCAGGCGCTCATCCTCTGTGCCAAGGCGCGGGCGCTGCTGCAAGGCCGCTTCGCCGCCACGCTCGACGACGTTAAGGCGCTGGCTCCGCCCGTGCTGCGCCACCGCGTGCTGCTGAACTTCAACGCCGAAGCTGAAAACCTGACGCCCGATGATGCCGTGGCCGAATTGCTGAAGGCGGTGGCTGTTTAATTAAACACATGCTCTCTCCCGAACTCCTGTACGCCCTGCGCAACCTGCCGCTCGCTGCCCGCCAGGCGGCCGAGGGATTCCTGGCGGGCGCCCACGCCAGCCGGCGGCACGGCGCAGGCATGGAGTTCAGCCAGTACCGGCCCTACCAGCCCGGCGACGACCTGCGCCGCCTCGACTGGCGGCTCGCTGCCCGCTCGGATCGGTACTACCTGCGCGAGTCGGAGGTCGATACCAGCCTCACCGTCAACCTCGTGCTCGACGCCAGCGCCAGCATGAATCACCAGGACGACAACGGCCTCACCAAGCTCGACTACGCCCGGCTACTCCTCGCCGCACTGGCCTACCTGGCCCAGAAGCAGGGGGACGCCGTGGGCCTCACCATTCTCAGCCCCAGCGGCTTGCAGCACTTCCCGGCCCGGGCCGACACCCGCCAGCTGCCGCGCCTCTACCACGCCCTCGAAACTACCGTCGCCAGTGGCACCTTTCCCGACGCGGCCACGCTGGCCCCGCTCACGGCCCGCCGGCAGCGCGCCCTCACGGTGTGCGTCAGTGACTTGTACGAAGAGAAGGGCGAGATAAACCGCCTGCTGGCCCACTTGCGCGCTGTGAGCGGCGACGTATTACTGCTGCACTTGGTAGCTGGCAACGAGCTGAATTTTAGTTATAAAGGCCCCGTCACGCTTCGGGACCTCGAAACCGGCCAGACCATCCAGCTCGACGCCGACCAGCAGCGCCCGGCCTACCAGCAGCAGCTGCGCCAGTGGCTGCGCGACACTGCCCAGGCTGCCCGCCAGCAGGGGCTCGACTACCACCAGCTCAGCCCCGCCGAGCCGCTCGACGGGGCCATGCGGGAGTTTTTGAAACGCCGGCAAGCGCTGAGTTAACCGCCCGTTTTGCTGACAGGCTTTTTGCGTCAACCTTCTTACCTACAATTTGCTAGTTCTTTCTACTCCATCGGCGCTGCTGGCGCCTATCGGCCTGCTGGTGCCGCTGGCCATCCACCTCTGGAACCGGCGGCCGGGCCGTGAGGTGGCGGTGGGTAGCCTGCGCTGGCTGACCACGGGGGCCAACCGCCGCCTGCGCAACCTGCGCCTCGAACAGGTGCTGCTGCTCCTGCTGCGAACGGCGGTGCTGGCGGTGCTGGCCGTGGCCGTAGCGGGCCCGGCGTGGCGGCTCGCCCGCCCCGCCCGCCGTGGGCAGGTACTACTAAGCCCGGCGCTGGCAGGCACTGGCTCACTGGCCGCCGTGCGCCCCACCATCGATTCGCTGCGGCGGCGGGGCTATGGCCTGCGGTGGCTAGCCGCGGGTTTTCCTAGTATTAAGGCGGCCGACTGGCGGGCCGACTCGGCCGGCAAAGTTCTTGATGGTCAATTATTTACTGTCACTGAGGCTTGGTACTGGGGCCGGGTGCAGCAGGCGGGCACGGCCTTCGTTGGCCAACCGCTGTACGTGGTGACGCCGGCCGGCCAGCGCGGTTTTGGTGGCACGCACGGGGCGCTGCCGGCGCGCCTCACCTGGCTCACGCTGCCCGGGCGCCGCGCCGAGCAGTGGTTGTACCGCGCTACCACCACCCCCGACAGCCTCCACCTACAAATAGGTCAAGCCGATGAAAGCCGGCTTACTTTTCAAACGGTTAGCGTCAAAAAGCCCGCACCGGGCGCCACCCTACGCCTACCCAAGCTGCCTGCCTGGCGCTACGTCCTCGACGCGCGCCAAGCTGCCAGTCTCCAGCCGCTAGCCGCTGATCAACCCGCGGCCGTACCCGTGACCCCAGCTACGCTGCGCGTGTGGGTATATGCGCCGGCTGCCGCCACTACGGAGGCCCGCTACTGGCGGGCGGCTTTGCAGGCGGCAGCAGTTGGGCTGCCCGGACGCCTGGCGCTCACCGTGGCCGCCACTCCTCCCCCCGCCGACGCCCGGCCCGACTGGCTTTTCTGGCTGAGTGACGCGCCGGTACCTACCGCTTGGCAAGCGCAGGTGCACCAGGGCTTGCACCTGTGGCAGCTCGCGGCGGGCCCCAGCCGCGCCGATACGGCTAGCCTGGTGGCCCCCGATGCTAGCCCCGATGCGCCCATTACGCTCTGGCGGCGGGCCACGGCACCCCTCAGCGGCGAGCCGCTGTGGACCGATAGCCACGGCCGCGCCGTGCTTACGCGGCAGCCACTCGGCGCGGGTGCCACTTACTTGTTTACTAGCCGCTTACAGCCGGCTTGGAGTACTTTGCCAGCTAGCCCGGCGCTGCCCGCGCTGCTGCTGGAAGTACTTGCGCCGGCCCCTACAGCCGCTAACCTGGCCTTGCACGACCAGCGCCGGTTCGACCCTAGCCAGTTGCCGCCGCGGCCAGCCGGGGGCCAATCACTGGGGGTTAGCCCGCCCGCTGCGTACCGTTTGCTCGACCTGCGGCCCTGGCTGGTGCTGGCGGCCGGATTGCTGTTTGCCCTGGAGCGCTGGCTGGCCCGGCAGCGGGCTTCTATTACCGATTAAGTAGCATGATGCCAGTCGTTTCCTTAGCTCATCCTGACCTGACTGCGGCGCGCCAGCTAGTGCGCACCGTGGGGCGCAGCTACAAGCTGCGGCGCGCGGCGGCCGGGCTGCTACCCGTGCTAGCCGCTGGCCTACTACTAGCGCTGGCGGCCGGGCGCTGGCCGGCGGCGGGGCTGGCCGTAGGGCTAACGGGAGTATTCTTAATCGCCGTAGCTAGCTGGCTGCTGTGGCCCTTGCACCACCTAGACGACGCGGCAGTAACGCGGCGGCTCGACCGGCAATTTGACGAGCTGGAGGATAGTATGGGCTTGCTTCTTACGACCGCCGCGCCAAACCTGCTCGGCCAGCTGCAACAACAGCGCGTGGCCGAACGCTTGCAGCAGCTGCACGACCAGCGGCGGCTGCGGCTGCCCGTGGCTTTTAAAAACTCCCTGTTTATCACTGGCTTATTGGCTGTTGGTGCAGGTGCACTTTGGCTAGTAAAACCTGGTGCTACTGGCCCGGTGGCGACCGTGCCCATCCATTTTTCACCCGAAAACCCCGCTACCAAAGCCCCCAAGGTAGCGGCCGCCCGCCTCGACCGGGTGCGGCTGCTCGTGGCGCCGCCGGCCTATACGCGGCTTGCCAGCTCGGTGCCAGCGAGCGCGTCGTTTAGCTGCCCGGCGGGCTCGGCAGTGCGCTGGCGCGTGCATGCCAGCCAGGTGGTAGCGCCGGGCCCGGTGCTCGAAATGGGCGGGCGGCGCGTGGGGCTGGCGCCGGTAGCCGGCCAGCCAGGCGAGTACGAAGCCACCCAAACGCTGGCCGCGTCGGTGCTCTACCGATTGCGCTACGCCGGGCAAGTGTCGGACGACTACGCCATTGAGGTGCGACCCGACCAGGCGCCCACCGTACGCATCCAAACCCCTGGGCCTTACACCCTTATTGCGGCCATTGGTACCCGGCCCGAAGTGGCGATGCAGGCCACGCTGCGCGACGACTACGGCCTGAGCCGTGCCGAATTGGTGATTACCGTGGCCCAGGGACAGGGTGAGGCCGTGAAGTTTAAGGAGGTGCGCCGCGACCTCAGCGCTGGCCTCGGCGGCCAGCCCACGCAGCAGGCACTCAGCCACTTGCTCAGTTTGCCCAAGCTGGGGCTGACCTACGGCGATGAGCTGTACTTCTACCTCACGGCCCGCGACAACCACGGCCAGAGCGCCCGCTCCGATACCTACCTGGTGCAGTGGCAAGACACGGCCGCCGCCACCAGCGCCCTCGATGTAGGGATGGGTGTAAATACCGCCCCGGCTTACTTCCGTAGTGAGCGCCAGATAATTATCGACACCGAAAAGCTGATCGCCGAAAAGCCCAAGCTCACCGCGGCCGAGTTTACCAACCGGGCCAACGCGCTGGGCTTCGACCAGCAGTCGCTGCGGCTGCGCTACGGCAAGTTTTTGGGCGAAGAAGCCGAAAAGGGCCTGGGCGTAACGGCCGGCCCGCCCACTGCCGACGACGCCAGCCCCACGGCCGATGCCGCTAGCCCGACTGCCGACGCGGCCACGCCACCCGCCGCCACTGCGGCCGACCACGACGACCACGATCATGACCACGCCACGCCGCCCGGCCGCCCGGCTTCGCCCACGGCCGAAACTGATGCCCTGATGGACCCTTACATCCACAAGCACGACGACGCCGAAACAGCTGATTTCCTGGAGCCAACGGTGAAAGCCAAGCTCCACGCCGTGCTCGATGAGATGTGGGCCGCCGAGCTCCGCCTGCGTACCGGCCAGCCCGCCGCTGCCCGGCCCTTCGAGTACCGCGCCCTGCGCCTGCTCAAGCAAGTGCAGCAGCAAACCCGCGCCTACGTGCGCAAAGCCGGCTTCGTGCAGCCGCCGCTGCCCGAGGCCACGGTGCGCCTTACCGGTGAGCTGAAGGGCGCCGCCGCGCCGCACCGGCACGAATCGGTGCCCGCGCCCGCCACCCAGCCCGCTGTGCGCGCCGCCCTGCGCTGGCTCGCCGCGGCGCAGGCTGGCCAGCCAGGCCGCCCCGCCGATGCGGCGCAGCTCGAAGCCGCCGGCGCGGCCCTTTCCCAGCTGGCCCTGCAAAAGCCCGGGGCGTACCTGCCCGCGCTGCGCGCGTTGCGCCAGCTGGCTACCGAGGTGCGGGGCCGGCAGCCGCTTTGCGCGCCATGCCTACCGGCTGCCCAGCGGGCGCTCACCGATTTACTGCCTGCCCCCACGCCTACCGCCGCCCCAGCCCCTGCCCCCGACCGGCTAGCCCGCCGCTACTTCGAAGCGCTGGGCCGCTAGGGGCAGCCGGCCGTTTTGCTTTGTTTTCTGATGAGTGATAATGCGTTATTTTACAGCCTGCTAGCCGGCTGTCTCTTACTGGGCCTCAGCTTATTGCTGATGGCTTGGCGGCGGCCCGACCACCGACGGCGCGGCCTGCGCCTGTTGGCTAGCGTGGTGGCTGCAGCGGCGCTCTGGTGGGCGGCCTACCCGCCCCTGCGGGCTGTGCCCGCCACCAGCGCCGAGGCCATTCTACTCACGCCCGGCTACTCGCCCGACACCTTGCAGCAGCTACGCCACCAGCTGGGGGCAGGCACGCCCGTATGGAGCTACGCAGTGGCCCCGCCCACCGGCGCCCGGCCGCTACCCAGCCTGCTGAGTTTGGCCGAGCAGCGGCCCGCCCTGCGGCGGCTGCACCTGTTGGGCCAGGGCATGCCCGCCGCCGACCTGCCTGCCCTGGGTAGCGTAGCGCTGGCTAGCCACCTCAGCCCGCTCACGGCTCTTTTTAAAATGGCGGCGTGGCCGCGACGGGTTACCATTGGGCAGTACGTGGTGGTAGAAGGCGCCACGGCTAAGCTACCCGGCACTGGGCCGGGCTGGGTGAGCCTGCGCGCCGCCGGCGCCGGGCGCGATTCGGTGCGGGTGCCCGCGGGCGGGGGCGCGTTTCGGCTACGCTACCAGCCGCGGGTGGCCGGGCTGGCCGTCTACGAGCTGGTGCTGCGCCCGGCCGGGCACCCGCCCGTCGCCGAGCCCGTGCCAGTGGAAATAGTACCGGCTAGCCAACCAGCCGTGCTTTTGCTGGCCGCCACGCCTTCTTTTGAATTTAAATTTCTGAAAAACAGCTTAGCGGCTACTGGCCGAGCGGTAGCGCTGCGCACTACCGTGAGCCGCGGCTTGGTGCAGACTGAGTTTCTTAATCAACCCGCCCAGTCGCTCAACCACCTCCCCCCTAGTTTACTGAGCCACTACGCTGTGGTAGTGGCCGATGCGGCCAGCCTGGCCAGCCTGCCCAGCGGCGAAAGCCAGGCACTACGCGCAGCCGTGCAGCTGGGCCGCCTGGGACTGGTGACGCTCGCCGACCCCACCCTACTACCCGCCGCCGTCCCCGGACGGGCCGATTTCGTAGTGCAGCCTCTACCGGTAGCGAGCGCCGTGCCCCAGCCGCTGGCCTGGGACGATGCTCCCGCCGTGGTCAAAGCCTTGCTGCCCGCCCGCCTCAGACCCAGCACAACGGCCCAGGCGCTCATTACGGGTCCGGGAGCGGCGGTGGTAGTGGCTAGCCAGCGCTACGGTCTGGGCGCCGTGGTAGTATCGGTAGTACCCGAAACCTTCCGCTGGTCGTTGCAAGGGCAGGCTGCGGCCTACGCCTCGTACTGGAGCCAGCTGCTAACGGCCGCCACGCCGCCACCCGCCGCTACGGCCACTTGGCAGGTGCTGGCCGCCTGGCCCCGCCCGCACGCTGCCGTGGCGCTGCGGCTGGCGGGTGGCCCCGCTACCGCCCGCGCCAGCGTGCGCCCGCTAGCTACCGGCCCGGCCGTGGCGCTCCCTTTGGCCCAGGACCCGCGCTTGCCCGAGTGGCGCACTGCCCAGTTTTGGCCCGGCGCCGCCGGCTGGCACCGGGTGCAAGGGCCAGGTGCCACTTCGGCGGCTTTCTACGTCTTTGCCCCGGCTAGCTGGCGCGGGCCCGAGCTGGCCGAGCGAGCGCAAGCACTGGCCACCCGGCCGGCCCAGCCAGCGGTGGCCAGCACCCAAGATACCGTAGCGCAGCCGTGGCCGACGGCCTGGTTTTTTGGGCTGTTTCTGCTGGCCGCGGGCTTTTTGTGGCTCGAAGAGAAGTTATAATACGCTAGCGCCATTTGCCGCCCAGTCTAAGTGATGCTGCCTAATCGCACTCCGACGAACGAGCTACGAGGAGCAGAGGTATAATCCGCCGGAGCTTAGCGCGGCATCATTTACTTTTTGCGGTCTACGCAACCCTTCAGCCGCCCTACCGGTCAAGTTCTCAAAAGCCTAGGACTAGGTATCAGTTCTCGCTTCTCTTATGCCGGTTGCGGTTGCTATTACTGACGCCCTACTCGCGGCTTGTCGCCGGGGTGAGGAATCAGCTCAATTCCAGCTTTATAATACTTTATCTCCCAGCTTGATGGGGGTATGCCTACGCTATTGCCCAAACCGGGCAGAAGCCGAGGATGCGCTACAAAACACGTTCGTTAAAATCTTCACTCGCCTCGACCAATATCGCGGTGAGGGCCCTTTTGAGGCATGGGCCCGCCGGGTAGCGGTGCATACTGCCCTGCACGCCGTAGAGCAGTACCGCCTGCGCCACCCCGCCGATGCTTCCATTGCTGACCTAGATGCCCACGCCTCCTTGCCCAGCCTGGAGCCAACGGCCCTAGACACAATGGCGGCTGAAGATTTGCTGCATCACCTCGCCGCACTGCCGGTCGGCTACCGCACCGTGCTCAATCTCTACGCCATCGAGGGCTATACTCACGCCGAAACCGCACAGCTACTCGGCATTTCGGAAGGTACTAGCAAGTCGCAGCTGGCCCGCGCCCGCCAGCTGCTAGCTCACCGCCTACGCTTGGCCAACCACAATAAGCTCTGTCTATCATGAATTCAGGTACGCCCCCAGTCCGCCCAGACGACGAAGCCAGCGACCCGCTGCTGCTAGCGTTGCAGCAGCGCTTGGGCGACTATTCCCAGGCCCCACCACCCGGTACGTGGGCCGCCATTCAGCGGCAGCTTCCGCTGCCAACTACGCGACCTTGGTGGCGCCGACCACGGCAGCTATTCTTACTGCTGGGAATGGTGGCAGGAGTACTACTAGTGAGCACGCTAGCTAGGCGGCAAGACCATTTCTCCACTACCAATCGCCCTAGCCAATTGCCAAAAAATGTATTGTTGCAAGCTAAAAACTCTGCTACCGTACCGGCAAAGGTGGCTAATCAGCTAGGCCACAAGCAAGAAAGCACGACCACGTTACCAAAGACGGGCGCTTTCGCCACGAATGCGTTTGACTCTACGCCGTCAGTTTCGTCATCTAGTAGCCCAGCAACCACTCCGACACACCGGGCGACCAGGGGGGAAGGTACTACGCCAAATCATTCAGCCCCTTCCTCTGCGCATTATTTTGCTACAGAACGACTTACTACTGCTTCAGCGCTACTTGCCACTACCCGGCGGCGAGTAATACCTAGTACTCGTTTCCATTCTGGGGCTCGCCAGCGTGACGAAGTTGCTGGCCCCGGCTTGGCTTATAGGGTGAGTGCCAGTCACCGGCGGAAGTCGCCGCAATTGGGAAACATGCTGGCTAGCCGCACTTCGCATCTTAAACAGCGAGCCAATAAGCGGCCGGTAGCTTCTACTGCTTGGTCCAAGAGCTTGGCTCCGGCAGCCTTGCTCCCACAACGCCACTACCCGCTTATCACTACTGCTCAGCATGCTGAGTACCTGATGCCTCAACAGCGGCAGCGCTCGACTGGGCAAATGGCCGCCCGGGGGCACCAGCCACCAGCTGGCAGCTCAGCGGCGCAGCTAGCGGCTACGCAAGTAGCCAAAGCTGCTCGCTATCAACATTTACCGCTTAGTACTGCAAAAGAAGTCGCCACTTCGACCACAGTGCCTGTCGATACCCGGACCCACCTCGATTCGCTAGCCCAGCGGCTAGCCCAGCTGCGCCTGGCCTCTGCGTCACCCTTACCCGTAGCAACGGCCTGGCCCGACTCTATGCCGCCGGCTCGGCCGGTGCGGCGGTGGTCGGTGCTCGCGCTGGGCGGGCCTACTATTAGTTACCGCACGCTCGGCCAAGTGCCCGTTGTGGTGCCAAACCCTGACTTTGCCCGGCTTGAACGACCAGCGGTGGGCATGGCGGCCCAGGTACAGCTGCGGCGGGTGTTGTCTGGTCGCTGGGCCCTAGCCGTGGGCCTGGGCTACCATGAGTACGCCACGCGCCTGAGCTTGCAACTCGCCGATTCTTCTCTGCATTTGCAGCATTTGCAGCAGCGCGATACGTACCGGCTGCTCACCTTGCCCGTGCAAGCCAGCTACGCGCTCGGTGCACCGCACGGCCGGTTAGCCCAGGCATTGCTTTTGGGCACCGAACTTGGCTGGTACCAGGGTGGCCGCAGCACGGAAGGCAGCACCTGTAGCTGTCAGCAGCAAGTATATAGTTCAGCGGCAAACAGCCCCTTCCGACCTTGGAGCCTGGCCTTTACGCTGGGGCTCGACCTGCGCTACCAGCTCGGCGGTGCCGGCGGGCGCTGGCACTGGGTAGTGCAGCCCACCGGGCGCTACGTGCTTACTCCCTTCGTGCGCACCGAAGCAGTAGGCTACACGAGCCGCCAGCCCTTTAGCCTGGGCCTACTCACTGGTTTTTCCTGGGACCTACGGTAGGCTGTGAAGCAAGCCGGCCGGCTCTATTCCTTTTTCTCTTCTTGAACTGCTTTCTATGAACCGCTTACTGCTTTTGCTTGGCGCGGCCGGGCTGCTGCTAGCTGCTGGTTGCCGCAAGGATGACCTTATCGAGTGTGCGCCAACCACCCCTAAGTTATCGCTTGCTGAGTTTACGCAGCGCAACGGGGCGCCCGTGCAAACTTTTACGCTAGCCCTGGGCCCAACCACCGCTTCTCAAGTTTTTACGACTACCGGGGGGGCTAGCTTCTCCTTCCCCGCCGCCAGTTTCTTACTGCCCACGGGCATAGCAGCCACTGGCACGGCACAGGTGCTGGTACGCGAAATTTATTCGGTGCCCGATATGGTACTGAGTGATATGCCTACGCAGCTAGCCGGTAGCCGTAAGCTTCTCATTTCGGGTGGTGAGTTTAGCATTCAAGTTTGGCAAAACGGCACCCGGCTGCGGCTAGCGGCGGGTGGCGCACGCGTGGTCGTGCAATCGCCAGTGCCCAGTGGGGCAAGCAGCGAGCTACAAGCGTTGTGGCAACAGCCGGCTACCCGTCTGGTGGGCGACTCAGCGGGTTGGGTACCAGCTCCACCGCCCACTAGTACACCGATGGTCAACGATACTATTAGCGCTACTAATCCCACAATATCTTATAGGACTCCCATTCCGCTCGATTCCGTGAGTTGGTGGAATATCGACCAGCTCTGGCAGCTATACCGCACCGCGCCGCTCGGCACCGTCACCGTACAGACCCCAATCATTCCAGCTACGAGCACTGGCTCAACCTACGTTTTCATTAGGCCAGTGGGCTCCAATGCCTTGGCGCGTTTGTACGCTACCCCGGCAGCGCCAACCAGCTGGTCGGGACCGCTACCCACTGGAGCTAACATGGTAGCCATAGTACTGCAATCAGTTAACGGTCAATTATACTACGGCACCCAAACAGTCACCACGCAAAACAATGCGGTAATAACACCTACCCTGGCGGCCGTAAGCGAAGCTGAAGCAATAAAGCTCATTCGGCAGCTTTAGCTCACTCCTAAGCTGGTGTTGTACCTTGCGCATGCCAATACAATAGCCTCTGTTCAGGGCTCCGTGTTTCTACGAAGCCCCGAACAGAGGCTATTGTATTGGCCTAACATTATGGACGCTAATACGCCCGCGCAAACCACGCCCGGCGCTGGCTGGGCCGGCCAGTCACGATGCACACGCCGTCTTCGTCGGGCTCGGCCAGCGGCAGGCAGCGGACGGTGGCTTTGGTTTGCTCTTTGATGAGCTCCTCGGTTTCGGAGGTGCCGTCGTAGTGCGCCACCACGAAGCCGCCTTTGGTGTCGAGCACTTCCTTAAACTCATCGTAGGTTTCGACGCGGGTAGTGTGGCTATCGCGGTAGTCCTTGGCCTTATTGTAGATAGTCAGCTGAATGTCGTTCAGCAGTTTATCTACGCTATCGACTACGTTGTCGAGGGGCAGCTGGAGCTTCTGCCTGGTGTCGCGGCGGGCGGCCTCCACAGTGCCGGCGTCGAGGTCGCGGGCGCCGATGGCCAGCCGCACGGGCACGCCTTTCATTTCCCACTCGGCAAACTTGAAGCCTGGGCGCTCGGTATCGCGGGCGTCGAGCTTCACCGAAATACCGCGGGCAATGAGCCCCTGCTGAATGGGCCGGATGCGCTCGATCAGAGCGTCCAGCTCGCCGGTCTTATAGATCGGAATGATCACCACCTGAATCGGCGCGAGCTTGGGCGGCAATACCAGGCCCTCGTCGTCGGAGTGGGCCATGATGAGCGCCCCCATCAGGCGGGTGCTCACGCCCCAGCTCGTGCCCCAGACGTACTCCAGGCTACCATCTTTGGTGGCAAACTGCACGTCGAAAGCCTTAGCAAAATTCTGCCCCAAAAAGTGGCTGGTGCCGGCTTGCAAGGCCTTGCCATCCTGCATCAGCGCCTCGATGCAGTAGGTGTCCTCGGCCCCGGCAAAGCGCTCATTGGGCGTCTTCACCCCCTTCACCACCGGCAGGGCAATGTGCTCCTCCGCAAACTCGGCGTACACGTCGAGCATCTGGCGGGTTTCGGCTACCGCCTCGGTAGCGGTGGCGTGGGCGGTGTGCCCTTCCTGCCACAAAAACTCGGCCGTACGCAGGAACAAGCGCGTGCGCATTTCCCAGCGTACCACGTTGGCCCACTGGTTGATGAGCAGCGGCAAATCGCGGTAGCTCTGAATCCAGTTTTTGTAGGTACTCCAGATGATGGCCTCCGAGGTGGGACGCACGATCAGCTCTTCTTCGAGCTTGGCGTTGGGGTCGACGCGCAGCTTGCCCGGCCGGTCGGGGTCGCTCTGCAAGCGGTAGTGCGTCACTACGGCACACTCCTTGGCAAAGCCTTCCGCATTCTTTTCCTCGGCTTCGAATAAGCTCTTGGGCACGAACAGCGGGAAGTAGGCATTTTCGTGGCCCGTGCGCTTGAACATATCGTCCAGCTGGCGCTGCATTTTCTCCCAAATAGCGTAGCCGTAGGGCTTGATGACCATGCAGCCGCGTACCGCCGAGTTTTCGGCCAGGCCCGCGCGCTTTACCAGTTCATTGTACCAGGCCGAATAATCTTCCTGGCGGGTAGGCAACTTTTTGCTCATAATCGCATCTAAAAACCAGTATATCGGCAGTACGGCCAAGCCGGTCGAGTCTGGTATACGTTTTGTGTGAGTAACTTTATCGGAAAGGCACCGTTTCGAGGCGAAATTACGTTATAGTAGTGCGCGCTGGCGCGGAGGATCTGGGTTGAGCGATTCTTTTTGGGTAAGCTTTGGGCTTGGCCTTCATATAGCCTCCATTCATAACGCGTTTATTTTACTTTCTACTTCAGCAAGCCGCTGATTTTCTGCTTTTCAGTCATGAAAAATCTGCTCACCGCTACTTTGCCGGCTTTGGCGCTGCTCGCTTTGGGCGGGTGCGCCACCTCCGGGGCGCTAACGACCTCCACGGAGACCGACGGCGTTTATTATTCGTCTAAAGACCGCACTACGGCCGTAGGCACGCCTGCCACCGGCAGCTACGGCGGCTATACCAACGCGGCGCCTACCGGCGCCTACGCGGCAGCCCCAGCGGCCGGCGCTAGCTCGCCCAGCACCGCCGATAATGCCAACCCGGATTATCAGGGTGGTACCAGCGGCCAGGACGCCACTACTAACGGCACCAATTACTACAGCGATAGCTACGGCAACTCGTCGTCGAGCAGCTACAATGGCAGTGGCTTTGGCCAGCCCTACACTGGGCCTGGGGTTAGCTCGTTCAATTACACGCCCAGCGCAAATTATTACTCATCGCCGTCGTACTATGGCTCGCCCTTCGGCTACGCCAGTGCCTTTGGCTACGGCTATTCGCCTTATAGCTTTGGCGGCTTTGGCTACCCCTACGGTGGTGGCTTTTATGACCCTTTCTACTCTTCGTTTTATTCGCCCTTTTACTCACCTTTCGGGTATGGCTTCGGTTCGAGCCTGAGCATCGGGTTTGGCTTCGGGTACGGTGGTTTTGGCAGCCCTTATTACGGTGGTTTCGGTTATCCTTACGGTTACGGGGGCTATAGCTCACGTTATTACGGGTCTAGCTATGGCTACGCTGACTATGGCCGAGGCAACTACAACGTTATCCGTAACGGCGCTTCTACCGGGGTTAATTCCTCTGGGGCTGTGCTAGTGGGCTCGCGCCCCAACCGCGGTGGCGCTATGATGCGCAACAACGCGATGGCTAATCCTACTGCAGTCGGTAATCCAGCTACCGTGAGCCCTACCGGCCGTGGCAACAGCCTGGGTGGTGGCTTCATGACTAGCAACGCTTCAGGAGGTGGTGGCTCTTACGCCGCTCCTATGAGCCGGGGCCGGGTTGATAATTCGGGTGCCACTGGCCAACCGGCCTATTCCAATCCTAGTGCTGGAACTGCCAACTCAGCACCCCAAGCGATGGGCAATGGTGGTGGGCGGCGGGGATTTTTCGGTGGCTTCTTTGGGGGTAACTCTAATGCTACTCCATCGGCAAACGGTACTACTGGCCAGCCGGCTGGCAACGCTAACTATGGTGGTCGCCAGCGTAGCAACTACAACTACGGCCAAGCGCAGCAGCAAACGCAGCGTAGCTATAGCCAGCCCTCGTACAGCCAGCCTAGCCGCTCATTTGAGCAGCGCAGCTTTTCGCAGCCTAGCCGCTCGTTTGGTGGCGGTAGCTTCGGCGGCGGTGGTGGAGGCGGTGGCAGCTTCGGTGGCGGTGGTGGAGGCGGCGGTAGCCGTGGTCGCCGCTAGGCTCACACCAGATTCTTCTTCCCCAATAGCTTGATTCAACTGAGCCGGTCTTCTCGGACCGGCTCTTTTTTGCTCCAACTCTCTCCTTATGAAGCACGCATTTATGGGCCTGGCTACACTGCTAGGCGGATTTTTATCCATCAGCCATGCGGCTAAAGCTCAGGGTGGCTACGCCGATGATGCCCTACTTTATATGCGCCAAAACCCGAGCGGCACGGCGCGCACCTTGGGCCTGGCGGGTAGCAGCTCGTCGCTGGGCGCCGACTTTGGCAACCTCACGAGCAACCCGGCGGGCCTGGGCTTTTTTACAAAGTCTGAGTTTACCATCACGCCAGGCGTGGGGTACGGCACCGCCAAGTCTACCCAAGTGGCTAATGCAGCAGCGGTGGGGACTGACTTCTCGGCCCAATCGCAAACTGCCAATAGCTTCCACATAGCCAGCATCGGCCTGGTGTTTGCCAACCGCCGGCCCGACAATGATAACGGCAGCGATTGGCGCGGGGGCGCCTTCGCCTTGGGCTTCACGCGGCTGGCTGATTTTAACCAGAGCTTTGGCTACCGCAACTCGACCGATAATAGCCATTCTTTCTTTCGCCGGCTGAGTGAACCCTATGGCTACACCAATGTCAACTCGAACGAGTACCAGCAAGCGACGGATGATATAGCCAGCCAGCAGTCTGCTAATCAGTATACCAATATTGATGGGCTAGCCTACGGCACTGGCCTCACTGACCAAACACAAGGGCGTAACCCAACTACCGGAGCCCCCACGGGTATCTTCCAAGTTGTTACGCAGCCACGCTCGGGTACCATCACGCAGGATGAGCTGGTGAAAACGACTGGTTCGGTGTCGCAGTTTGACTTGGGGTACGGGGGCAACTACCGCGACCGGCTCTACATTGGTGGGGGAATTGGTGTTGTATTTCTCAACCGGACGCGCACGAGCACTTTCAGCGAATCGTCGAGCGGCGCGCAGGATTTTCAGTCCGTAGACTATCTCAAGACGACAGGTGTTGGTTTCAATGCTCGCATCGGCCTCATTTACCGCGTAGTTGATGCTGTGCGCCTGGGTGCTTCTATCCAAACTCCCACTTACATTGAATTAACTGACGAGTACAACACCACGCTTGCCGCTAAGCCCGCGTACGTGGCAAGCCAGCAGGGTGCGGTGAGCCCGCTCACCACGACGCCCGGCACCTTCGATTACAGTATCACCACACCCTTCCGCGCTACGGGTGGGGCTACGGTGCTCATCGGGAAATACGGCTTTCTAACCGGAGACATTGAGTACGTAGGATATTCCAGTGCCAAGTTCAACACCAGGGATGGCTCGGTTGATAGTGGCCTTGACAACGCCAACGTGAGTATTACCAATGGTTACAAAAACGTGATAAACCTGCGGGGAGGAGCCGAGGCACGCCTTGACATTTTCCGGGTGCGGGTGGGCTACGCTTACTATGCCGACCCATATGTTAATAGCTCCTACGGCCGGGCGCAGAACTACTTTACGGGTGGCCTGGGCATCCGCACCAAAACGTTTTTTGTGGACCTAGCTGGCGTGTACCTCGATACCAAAGACCAGTACCAGCCCTATTCGCTAGCTAGCGTCGCGTCGCCTGTGGTGAATATTACCAACAATCGCTTTACGACCAGCCTCACGGGCGGCTTCATTTTCTAGCCAACTAAGGCTAGCTAGCCGCTAACAAAAGCCCCGGTTACTTCGCGCAGCTAGCGGAAGTGACCGGGGCTTTTTGCTGGTATTTTCTCCATAAAGCTGTTCAGGATAAAGGCTTCGCAATCCGAATTTCGAGCTGAAGGCCGGCCGTAGTGCCCGCTGGCAGGGCTACCACACGTAGTAGCCCATAGAGGGGCTCCGTACCATTAGTGACGTAGAAGGCGTATACCTGCCCCACCAGCAGGCCACTTATCTGCGACACGCCCGGCGCTACGAATTGCTGGGCTAGACCTACCGCGTCCGTGACGCCCGTAAAGTCGGTGGGCGTGAGCGAAGTGAGGTAAAAGCGCGTGGCGCTCCGGTTACTCGCATCCCATTTACCCGACTTAAAATAAACCTCTGCTAAGTCTTTGGGTGAGGATAGAGTCAGGCCATCGGGCAGTACGATGACGTCGGTCAGCTTTTGCAACTCAGGGTTGATTGGGTTGCCAACTACCGAAAAAGCTGGCAGCGCTAGCCCCGACTTCAAATCAATAAAGCGCCGGGCAAGCTTGCTGGTAGCCGGCACGGGCAGCTTGAGGGTGTAGTCGTTGTAGACGGCCGTGGAGTCGGCCCGACGCTGGGTTATTACAAAAGAGCGCGCTGAAGTATTGCCCGCATTGTCGGTAGCGGTGTAGGTCCAGCGCTCGGATCCGGCCGAAGTGCGCACGCCGTACACCGTGGTCAGCAGCAACTCATTAGGCGCACTGGTCAGGGTCGAGTCCATGTACACAAGCTGCTCGCTGGTCGCCACCGATGGTGGCAGCACCGACGTAATCGGCGTGGGATATACAAAAGGCAAGCGTCGGGGCGAATAGTATACCGTGATGCGCACATTTTTCAGGCCCTGCGTAGCACTCGACGAGGCGTCGACGTAAAAGCGCGTGGCTAGCGTATCGGCTGGGCCCACGCCCGTGCGATTACCTGAGGTGAAGCGCGTGGCCCCAATAAAGTACGTTTGCAGCGGGCCTTTGCTTTTGGCGCAGCTAGCCAGCGTCGCGGCCACTAAAGAAATCAGAAAGAATCGCATACGGCGCAAAGGTCGGCAGCCCGCGGTGGATGTGCCCGGGTTAGTCTGTCCCCTAACGCGCATCTTCGCGTAGTTATTCCGCGCTTTTTGGTTCTTATGCACTTTCGCTCATCGGTGCTAGCCTTGCTGCTAGCCGTTCCCGCCCCGGTGGCCTGGCTGCCGGGCCACTTGCTGCCCACCGCTCAGGCTCAGGCCAAGCAGCCCATCACCGTAGCCGATATTTGGGCGCGGCCCACTTTCCAGGCGGCCAGCGTGCCGGGCTTCGACTGGCTGCATGATGGCCGTTACTACGCCGCCTTGGCTTCCGATGGCAGCCTGATGCAGTACAGCGCTACCACCGGCCAGCCCACGGCTACGCTGGTGGCGGCCAGCGCCTTGCAGGTAGCTGGCCCGCCGCTCCGCGTGGATGACTATCACTTTAATGCCAATGAGCAGAAGGTGCTGTTCAGCACCGCTACCGAGCCGATTTATCGGCATTCGTCCAAGGCGACCTACTACGTATTCGACCGCCAGACCCGGCAGCTAACGCCGCTGAGCACGGGCGGCAAGCAGAGCTACGCTACCTTCTCGCCCGATGGCCGGCAGGTGGCCTTCGCCCGCGACAACAACTTATTTATCAAAGACCTGGCTAGCAGGCAGGAAAAGGCCGTGACGACCACGGGCGTGCGCAACCAGCTCATTCACGGCTCGGCCGACTGGGTGTACGAGGAAGAATTTGGCTTTGCGCAGGGCTTCTTCTGGTCGCCCGACAGCCAGCGGCTGGCTTACTACACCTTCGACGAAAGCCAGGTACCCGAGTACGACATGCAGGAGTGGGGCGGCCTCTACCCCACCGAGTACCGCTTCAAATACCCCAAGGCGGGCGAGAAGAATTCGGTGGTGAGCGTGAGCACCTACGAGGTGGCGAGCGCCCGCACCGTGCCAATGGACGTGGGCCCCGAGCCCAACCAGTACCTGCCACGCGTGCAGTGGACCACGGCGCCGGGCACGCTTAGCATTCAGCGGCTCAATCGCTTGCAAAACAAGCTGGAGATCTTGCACGCCGACGCGAGCACCGGCCGCAGCCAAGTGGTGCTGACCGATACCAACGCCGCCTACGTCGAAATAGACGACGACCTGCGCTACCTGGCCGGCGGCAAGCAGTTTCTTTTTACCAGCGAAAAAGACGGCTACCAGCACCTGTACCTGCACGACATGAGCGGCCGCCAGGTGCGCCAGCTCACCAAAGGCAGCTGGGAAATCTCGGCCATCAATGGCTTCGACCCCAAAACCGGCTACGTGTACTACACCAGCACCGAGGGCTCGGCGCTTCAGCGCCACCTCTACCGCATCAACCTGAGCGGCCAGGGCAAGCAGCGCCTCAGCGACGCGGGCGGCGGCACCGACGTGGTGAATATGAGCCCCGACACGCGCTACTTTCTCAATACGCACTCCTCGGCCGGAGTGCCAGCGGTGGTGAGCCTGCGCGAGGGCGCCACCGGCAAGCTGGTAAAGACGCTGGAAGACAACGCTAAACTGCGCCGCACCCTGGCGCAGTACGACTTGGGCAAGCACGAGTTTTTCACCTTCAAGAATGACGATGGCATCGAGCTAAACGCCTGGATGATCAAGCCCAGCAGCTTTGATCCGGCCAAGAAATACCCGGTGCTGATGTACGTGTACGGTGGGCCCAGCTTTGGCACCATCAGCACCCAGACGGTGCTCGACAACGCGGGCGGCGGCACCGATTTTGGGCGCTACCTCTGGCACAACATGCTGGCCGAACAGGGCTATATTGTGGTGAGCGTGGAAAACCGGGGTACCTCGGGCCGCGGCGCAGCCTTCCGCAAAGCCACCTACGCCAACCTGGGCAAGCTCGAAACCATCGACCAGGGTGCCGGGGCAAAGTACCTGGCCAGCCTGCCCTACGTGGATAAAACGCGCATCGGCATCTGGGGCTGGAGCTACGGCGGCTACATGACCTCGCTGGCCATGACCAAGAACGCCGATCTTTTCAAAATGGGCATCGCGGTGGCCCCAGTCACCAACTGGCGCTACTACGACACCGTATACACCGAGCGCTACCTGCGCACTCCGCAGGAAAACCCTGGTGGCTACGATGATAACTCACCCGTGCAGTTTGCTCAAAACCTACGGGGCAAGTTTTTGCTTATTCATGGCACCGGCGACGATAACGTGCATTTCCAGAATTCGATAGCGTTTGTTGATGCACTCATCAAAGCCAACAAAGACTATCAAACGCTCTACTACCCCAACCGCAACCACGGCATCAGCGGCGGCAATACGCGTCTGCACCTCTACCAGCAGATGACCAACTTCCTAAAGGCCAACCTGTAAAATAGCCTTCAGAAAGCGCTCACCGAGGCCGGGTATTTTTACTTCATGATGGTGATGGCCCCTGCTCCCACGCTCCTTTTCAAGAACAACGCCGGCGAAATCCTGGCCGATCCGGCGGGGTTTATGCGCTCGCACTGGGGAGCCGAGCCCCGCACCCTGGTCGAAACCCAGGCGCTATTGAATAGCCTCAGCGCCGGTCTGCGCCAGTACGGCTGGTCGCGCGTGCTAGCCAATCAGGTAGACATGCTGCCTTTTTCGGAGGCCGAGCAGCAGTGGACGGTACAACAGTGGTTACCCCAGGCCGTGCACGAGGCAGGCTACCGTTTCGGGGCAGTAGTAGTAGCCTCTAATCTTTATGCACGGCTAGCCACGGCCTCCGTCACTACCAGTATCCAGGGCCTGCCGATGCGCTACCGCTCCTTCGACGATGAGACCGAGGCCATCGGCTGGCTTATCAAACAGCCGTAATTCCTTAAAATTCGACGGCTATTGCCTAAAACAAAAAAGGTCTTCCAGCAGCTACTGGAAGACCTTTTTTGTTTCATCCGGCTGGCTAGCCAGTGGCAGCACGCTTTACTCGCCCAATTTGGGGTAGTCGGCGTAGCCCTTGGTGCCACCCGAGTAGAAGGTGTCTTTATCGGCCTCGGCCAGCGGGGCGTGCTTGGCAAAACGCTCCACGAGATCGGGGTTCGAGATGTAGAGCTTGCCAAAAGCCACGAGATCGGCGTCGCCGTCAGCGATGATTTTATTGCCCTTTTCCTCCGTCATGCCCACGTTGATGATGAGCGTGCCGTCGTAGAGCGGACGGTAGCGCTTGGCAATGTGCTGCTCGGCAAATGGAATCTGGCTCACGTCGGTCATCGGCTCGGTGAGGTGCAGGTAAGCCAGGCTGTAGTCGGCGCTCAGGCGCTTGACGATGTAGTCGAAGGTCGGGATGGTTTCCTCGTCCATCGTGATGCCAAACAGGCCTTCGAGCGACGGGTTGAGGCGGGCGCCAACTTTGCCCATATCTACGCCGGCGGTCTTGATGGCGTCGAGCACTTCGAAGAGTAGGCGGGCGCGGTTTTCAATCGAACCACCGTATTCGTCGGTGCGGGTGTTAGAGGTAGCGTTGAAAAACTGGTGAAAGAGGTAGCCATTGGCCGAGTGAATCTCAATGCCGTCGAAGCCAGCCTCCAAGGCATTTTGGGCACCTTTCACAAAGTCAGCCACGGTTTTCTTGATTTGCTCGGTCGTCATGGCCTGCGGCGCCACCGTCTCCTTAAAGCCGGTGAACGTGTACACCTGGGCGTGGGGATTGATGGCCGAAGGAGCCAGCGGCAGGTTGCCATTGAGCAAATCGGGGTGCGACATGCGCCCCACGTGCCAGATCTGGGCGTACATCTGCCCACCTTTCGCGTGCACGGCGTCGGTCACTTTTTTCCAGCCAGCCACTTGCTCGGGCGAGTAGATGCCGGGCACGTTGATGTAGCCCACGGCCTCGGGGCTCACGTAGGTGCCTTCCGAGATGATGAGGCCGGCCGAGGCGCGCTGCGCGTAGTATTCCGCCATCAGGTCGGTAGCTACCGTGCCGGGGTTTTCGGCGCGGCTGCGGGTCATGGGCGCCATGACAACGCGATTTTTCAAATTCAGCTTGTCAGATTTGAACGGGGTCAGAAGCGGTTGCTCAGCCATCGAATAATAGAAATAAAAACGAATAAAAAGCGCTCAGTTGGAAAGCGCTTAATAAGTCGGAGCCCCCGGCTTTTGTTTCGTGTTGCTACATTATTTCTCCCACCAGCCGGCACCTCCAGCTAGTCAGCCCTACCGAGGCGTACGGCCCGCACAAAGCGGGGCCGGCCCAGAAAGTCGTCTATTACCGCCGCCAGCTCAAAATCTGCCCTCCCAAACAGCGCGGCTGTTTCCGCACCCAGCGCCTCGTTGATTTCCAGCCAGATGCTACCACCTGGCCGCAGCAGCTGCCGGCCCACCTCGGCCAGCCGGCGGTAAAAGAGCAGCGGGTCATCGTCGGGCACGAACAGGGCCGCGGCGGGTTCCCAGGCCAGCACGTTTTCGCGCATCAGCGCCCGCTCGCTGTCGCGCACGTAGGGCGGGTTGCTCACGAGGATGTCGAGGCTAGCCGGGGCCAGGCCCGCGGGCAGCGCCCGCAAAATATCTACCTGCGCCAGCTGCACCTGCGGCGCGTAGCGCGCGGCATTGCGCGTCGCCACGGCCAGCGCTTCGGCCGAAATATCGACGGCCAGCACCTGGGCATCGGGTAGCTCGCGGGCCAGCGCAATGGCCAGGCAGCCGCTGCCAGTGCCCACATCGAGCAGGCGTAGGCCCGGCTGGCTGGCGTAGGCCCGCGCCACGAGCTGCACCAGCTCTTCCGTTTCGGGCCGGGGAATGAGCGTGGCGGGCGTCACTGCTAGCTCCAGCCCGGCAAAGTGGGCCGTGCCGAGCACGTACTGCACCGGCTCGTAGGCGAGCAGACGGGTTTGCAGCGCGGGCAGCTGGGCCTGCACGGCGGCGGGCACCGGCATGGCAGCCTGCATGCGGCGCTGCAAGGGCGAGTAGCCCAGCAGGTGCTCGGCTACCAAGGCGGCCACGGCTTGGGCCTCCGGGGCCGGGTAAATATCTTGCAGGGCCGCGCCAAGGGCGGCCGTAAATTGCTGGGTAGTCATGCGGCTACAAAGATGCGGCTACCCTGCGCCGCCAGCCCTTACCGGACCGCAGTTGGCGCCGAGGCTCCTAGCTTTACGTTCGAAACCCGCGTCGCTTTATTTTTTTCCTATGTCTTTGCCCGACGACTCGCTTTTCATGCGCCGTGCCCTCGACCTAGCCGCACTGGGCCAGGGCTACGCCCGCCCCAACCCTATGGTCGGCTGCGTGGTAGTGGGCCCCGCCGGCACCATCATCGGCGAGGGCTACCACCAGCAGTACGGCGGCCCGCACGCCGAAGTAAATGCCCTGGCTAGCGTAGCCGACCAGGAGTTGCTGCGCCATAGCCGCGTATTTGTGACGCTGGAGCCCTGCGCCCACCACGGCAAAACGCCGCCCTGCGCCGACCTGCTCATTGCCAAGGGCGTGCCCGAAGTCATCGTGTGCAACGACGACCCCAACCCGCTGGTAGCCGGCCAGGGACTAGCCCGGCTGCGGGCGGCCGGTGCCCAGGTGAGCGTAGGCTTGCTGGCGGAGGCCGGCCGGGCCCTCAACCGGCGGTTTTTTACAGTGCAGGAGAAAAAGCGGCCGTACCTCGTGCTGAAGTGGGCCGAATCGGCCGATGGCTTCATGGCCGGGCCGCATTTTCAGCAGGTGCAGATTAGCGGGCCGCAGGCCCAGCTCCTTACCCACCAGTGGCGTACCGACGAGGCGGCCATTTTGGTGGGTACGCGCACGGCCCTGCACGATAATCCCCGCCTGAACGCCCGCGAGTGGCCGGGCCCCCAGCCCACCCGCCTCATTATCGATAAAAACCTGGCCCTGCCTCCCAGCCACCACGTGCTCGACGGCTCGCAGCCCACCATCATCTACACCCACCGCGAGCGCGCCAGCCGTCCCAACCTCACGTACGTCACGCTGCCGTTTGCGCCGGCGGGCGCACCGCCCTCGCCCGACTTGCTGCCCGCCGTGCTAGCCGACTTGCACGGCCGCGGCATTCAATCGGTATTGGTTGAAGGCGGCCCTACCGTACTCAATGCTCTGATCGGCAGCAATATGTGGGATGAGATCCGGGTTTTCCGTAGTCCCAAACGGCTCGAACGGGGTATTGCCGCCCCGCGTCTGGGCTTGCGCGGGTGGCAAAGCCGCGAAAAGGTAGGGGCCGATGACCTTTTCAGCTACGTAAATTTTTAGTAGCCATTAGCCTTACTCCTGAGTTAGCTACCTCAACCTAACGGCCTTCCTACTTTGATAAGCTCAGCAGGAAGGCCGCGTATTGTATTGACTAGCAAAAATAGATCACTTGCCCGCCGCCGACAGTGCCGGAAACCGCGTGGGCGCCCGGCGGTGGTGGGTAGCCTGCTCATAGGCATAGGCGTAGGCGATGAGGGTCGGCTCGGCAAAGGAGCGGCCCAGAAACTGCAAGCCAGCGGGCAGCTGATTGTAGGTAAAGCCCATGGGCACGGTGAAAGCGGGCTGACCGGTGTGCGGAGCAATAAGCTGGCTATTATCGCCTTTATAGCCCTTAAAATCCCCGACTTTGGCGGGCGGGTTGTTCCAGGTGGGGTAGACGAGCGCGCCTACCCGGTGGCGGTCCATAGCGGCCGTCACGGCCTGGCGGAAAGCAATGCGCCGCGGGTCGGTGTAGGCCTCGCCACGGCCGGCGGTGGCGGCGCTGGGCACCACGCCGTGCGCTAGCTCCTCCTGCAAATTCTCCTTGATGTAGGCCGAATACTGGCCCGAGGCCAGCACCTGGCCGATGGTGTGCACGGGTGCTTGGGGGCCGAGCGCAGCCAGGTACTCATTGACGTCGTGCTTGAAGACAGAGGCCCACTGGTCTTTGCTCACTTGGTCGAAATTCGGGATTTCTACGTCTACCACCACGGCGCCCGCTTTGCGTAAATCGGCCACGGCTTGCTCAAAGAGCGCTTTCACCTGCGGGTCGGGCTGGCGCTCGCTCAGGGTGCGCAGCACGCCGATGCGGGCGCCTTCGAGGCCATCTTTTTTCAGGAATTGCTGGTAGCCTCGGGGCGGAATTTTACCGGCACTGTAGCGCGTGAGCGGGTCGGCGGGGTCGGGGCCGGTGGCCAGCACCTCAAGCAGACGGGTAGCGTCGGCTACCGAGCGGGCCATGGGGCCGCCCGTGTCGTTGCGCAGGTAGAGCGGCGTAATGCCGGCCCGGCTCAGCAGTCCCAGCGTAGGGCGAAAGCCCACCAGGGCGTTGTGCGACGACGGCCCGCGGATGGAATTGCCGGTATCGGTGCCCAGGCCCGCGGTACCGAAGCTGGCCGCCACGGCCGCCGCCGTGCCGCCGCTCGACCCCGCCGGCACGTGCGCCAGGTTGTAGGGGTTGCGGGTTTCGCCCGCGATGGAGCTCATGGTCACCATCGGGCTAAAAGCCCACTCGGCCATGTTGGTCTTGGCCAGCACGATGGCGCCGGCAGCTTTCAGCGCCCGCACCATCGTGGCATCTTCCATGGGCGCGAAGCCCTGGAGCGCCCGCGAACCGGCCGTAGTTTGCAGGCCCGCTGTATTGTAATTGTCCTTTATCAGGAGCGGAATGCAGTGCAGCGGCCGCATGCGGCCCGTGCGGCGGTACTCGGCGTCGAGCTGCCGGGCCGTGGCCAGCGCCTGCGGATTAGTAACGACGATGGCGTTGAGCTTGGTGGACTGGTCGTAGGCCACGATGCGGGCCTCGTAGGCCTGCACCACCTGCGCGCACGTGCAGTCGCCGTGCTTCAGCGCCTGCTGCACTTGGTCGATAGAAGCTTCGGTAACGTCAAAGGGCCGGCGAGTGGCCGGCTGCTCACGCGGGGCCTGGCCACAGCCAGCTACCAGCAGGATGCTGCCCAGCCAAAGCAACCAGCACCAACCGGCTTTTACAGAACTGTTCATAGCAAATGGAATAGGGCAGCGAGTAAGATTACCCCAGCGCCCGGCCGAAAATAGCGCCCGAATACCCAGCCACCCAATACCCTCCTTCCGCCAGTGGTCTCTCGCAAAGAAGCAACTGCGGAGGAGGACCGTTCTTCTTACCGCCAAAGCCTATCCTGGCGCTGGCGCAGCAGGTAGCTGGCGGCCAGACAGGTACCACTTAGCAGCCGTGACTTGTTTCTGCCTTAACTAAAGAGGGCCACCAACTAACCGTTGGTGGCCCTCTTTAGCTACTAGTAATTGGGGACAGGCTAGCGGCCGCCAAACAGGCCGCCGAGCAGCCCGCCCAGGCCGCTGCCCATAATGCCGCCCCCACCAGCGCTGGCAGGCTGCGAGTTGGGCTGGCCACCCAGGCCACCCAGCACCGACATGATAGAGCCAAGGCCACTACCACCCAGCGAACCTTGCTGCGGGTAGTTGCTGGCTTGGGCATCGTTGCCTCCGCCTAGCAGGCCACCCAACATACCGCCGCCTAGTAGCCCGCCGAGCAAGCCGCCCAGCGAGCCGCTAGGCTGCTGCGGTTGGCCATAAGTAGTATTGCCGCCGCCCATCACGCGCGAAATTACCATGGGGGCTACTACGCCGAGCAGGCCCGCCATCAGTGCGTTTTTAGGAATACCCACGTTGCTGAGCTTGTCGCCTAGCCCCCCCAGAAAGCTTTGCTTACCAGGATCTTGAGGAGCGTGGGGCACGTTGGCAGCCTGATCTACTACGTTTTCAAGGGTTTGCTTTTGCTCAGGGTTTACGCCCAGGTAAGCCGCCATTTTGCTTACCATAGCTTCCTCATCGTTCGAGTACGCACCGTCGGCCCGGGCAAAGCTGATGAGGTCGGTAACGAGCGAAAAGCGCAAATCGCTGCCTTTTAGCTGGTCGAGGTTTTGCTGAATACTTTGGTTGGTAGAGTCGTTAGCAGCGTTCAACACCTGCTGCGCGCTCTGGCTCGACAAGCCGGCCTGCTGCGAGAGGCGCTGCAAAAATTCTATTTCGGCAGCCGAGGCCTGGCGGTCGGCAGTAGCCAGCGCCGCCATAGCGCTCAAATAAGCAGTTTTTTCGGCTTCCGAGTAGTTTTGAAGGAGTTGGTTATCCATGGTGAAAAGAGAGAAGGAGCAAGTGAAATGTTTACTGGCTAGCCAGCAGTTTCCCTAACGATAACCCCTGCTTTGCGTTGCCTACCAGCAAAAACCCAGCTTTCTTTTTTGCAAAATTTTATTCCTGATTCCTAAAACGTTAACCAGACGGCGAGCTGGATTCCCCAATTCAGTTGCTTTTTCTTAGCACTTGGTTTGGTAAATCCCGAAAACTATCCCACCTTTGTACTCCCAAACGGGTACAACCACTCGGGAGATTAGCTCAGCTGGTTCAGAGCATCTGCCTTACAAGCAGAGGGTCACTGGTTCGAACCCAGTATCTCCCACGTTGATCAACAGCCACTTAGATGAAAATCTGAGTGGCTGTTTTGTTTTCTGGCTATCCACCCTCCGCTACTTTTTACCAGCCATGGCTTTGCTCACGGTGTCAGCCATTAGTTTTCAGGAGCACGGGCATACGGTGTTGCAGCCGCTTAGCTTTGAGCAGCCTCGCCACCAAAAGCTAGCGCTAGCTGGCGAAAGTGGTGCCGGCAAAAGCACCTTGCTTCAACTGATTGCCGGTTTGGTGCAGCCCACCACGGGCGAAGTGCGCATCAATGGTAGCCGGGTGCGGGGCCCGGCCGTGGCCCTGGTGCCAGGGCACCCCGGGGTAGCTTACCTATCGCAAAAATCGGAGCTGCCGCACTTCCTGCGCGTCGAGCAGGTGCTGCGCTACGCCAGCCAGCGGCCGCTGGCCGAAGCGCAAGCGTTGTACGAGCTGTGCCGCATTAACCACCTACTGGCCCGGCGCACCGACCAGCTATCGGGGGGCGAGCAGCAGCGGGTAGCGCTAGCCCGCCTGCTGCTGAGCGCGCCCGAGTTGCTGCTGCTCGACGAGCCCTTTTCGAACCTCGACCGAGTGCACAAGCACGTGCTGCAAACTATTATTGAGGAGCTGGGCGCGCGGCTGGGCATCACGTGCCTGCTCGTGTCGCACGATGCGGCCGATACCCTTCCCTGGGCCGATGAGCTCCTGGTACTGCGCCAGGGGCGGCTGGTGCAGCAAGGCCCCCCCGAGCAGATTTACCGGCAGCCCGTCGATGCCTACACCGCCGGCTTATTTGGTGATTTTAACCTGGTAGCGGGAACCGACCGCCAAGCGCTGGCACCAGCAACCGGGCTAGCGGCAGACCGACCGCTGCTGGTGCGGCCCGAGCAGTTTCGCCTCAGCCCAGCGGCCGAAGGTAGCGGCAGCCTAGCCGGCCGGGTACAGGCTGTACGTTTTCTCGGCAGCTATTATGAGGTGGCGGTACAGCTGCCTACCACTAGCATTCGCGCCCGGCTGAGCCGCCCTACGCTAGCGGTGGGCGAGGTAGTGCACGTGTCGGTAGCAGCCGAAGACGTTTGGCTTATGCCTTAGCAACTGCCTGCGTGGGCGCCAGCGGACGCACCAACCACGTGCTGGGCCGGGGAGCCGCGCGAACACTGACGTGCCGAGCCGGAGCTTCTTTGGTATTGTACCAGTGTTTCCAAATGGCCCAGGCCAAGCCCAGTGCCCCAGTGACGATCAGCAGAATATAGACTACCCGATTTTGGCGCGACGCTATTTCATTCTGTTTCATAACGAGTTGCCGAGCCTTGGAGCCAGCGCTACCGCTCAACGTATGCTGGGCCGAGGTGGTTACGACGAGCTAGCCAAGAGCAGCTTACCCCAGCCCTAGGCTGCGCTCCAGGCCCAGCAGCACAGCCTCTATCTGGTCGGCAAAGGAATTAATCTGTTCCAGGCCAGCACGGGCTTCTTCGATGTGGCCACGTTGGTAGCGGGTGGCGAGCTCCTGGCCAGTGCGCAGCTGCTGGCCAAGCAGCCGCTCGGCCTCGCGCACCTCGGTCCGGCTACCGTAGGCGGGCTTGAGCACCGTAGCTAGCCACTGGCCCAGCGGACTTTCGGCCAACGAAAAAAGCGACGCCTCGGCTTCGCGCACGCCGTAAAGCACTGAGCGCAGCCGCGACTTGAACAATACCTGCTTGACGCGGGCTTGCTGGAAGTCGAAGGGGGTGAGTGCCATATGTGGGTAAGTTACTAAAAGCGAAAAGCAGCAACCGTAGCTAGTCGGCTGGAGTGCCGGCGGCCCGCAGCCACACTAGATCTTGGCGGGCGCGCACCAAGATAGAGACAGCAGTATAACACCCAGCCATACGTCATGTTCATGTCCCCGGGCGCCGGGTCGCCCCCACTGCGTTTTATCTTGCGAGCTTATGGCTGATTCTTTTTTACTGGTGGCTCGCCCCCGCTGGCAGCGCTGGCTGCCGCCGGGGCTGCTCCTGGCACTGCTGCTGCTAGGAGCGGCCCTCTACCGCGGCTACGGCCTGAGCTGGGATGAGCCTAGCAACCACTATAATGGGGCCGTCAACATCACCTTTCTGATTGACTTTTTGCTGCCTACCGCCTGGCAGCAGCGCCTCACTCCCGCCGACCCGCTACTGCACCCCACGACGCCCTGGCCGGGCTTCGACCACGGCGTGGCGTTTGAGCTGCCCGCGGCGGTGCTGGGCCGGCTACTCTACCCCGGCAACCCGCAAGGCTACTACATCTTGCGGCATCTGCTGGTGTTTCTGGTGTTTTGTGGGGGGGTGGTGGTCGTGTACCGGCTAGCCCGGCTCCGCTACCCAGCGGCCCGGTGGCTCCCGCTGGTGGGGGCCGCCGCGCTGGTGCTCTCACCCCGCTTTTTTGCCGAGGCTTTTTATAATGGCAAGGATATCAGCTTTATGGTGGCCTTTAGCCTGGCTATGCTCACCTTGGTGCGGCTGGTGCAGCGCCCTACCTGGGGGCGAGCAGCCGGGCACGCGCTTGCCACCGCGCTAGCCGCCGACGTGCGCCTGACGGGCCTGGTGCTGCTGCCCGCCTACACCGCCGTAGCCCTGCTGCTGCAAAGCTGGGCTCCCCCCGAGGCTAGCCAGTACCTACGCCCCTCGGCAAAGCGGCGGCTCGCGCTGTTTGGGTTTTACTGCGGGCTAGCCGGGGCGGCTACCGTAGTGGGCTGGCCCTACTTGTGGGCGGCCCCGGGGCCGCGGCTGCTGGAAGTGCTGGGGCGCACCGGCCATTTTCCGTGGGTGGGCCTGGTGCTGTACCTGGGAAGATTGGTGCCCGCTACCGAGCTGCCCTGGCATTACTTACCGGTTTGGATAGGCATTACCACGCCCCTACCCTACCTGGCCCTGTGGCTGCTCGGCGCGGCCAGCGGCCTGCGCACCCTGGCCCAGCGCGGCGCGGCTGGCCTGCGCCGTACAGGCGGCTGGCTCGATGCGCTGTTTGTGGCCTGGCTGCTGGGGCCGATTGCGCTTATTATTCTCGATAAGTCGGTGGTGTATGATGGGTGGCGACACCTCTATTTTGTGTACCCGGCGCTGTTGCTGCTAGCATTGCGCGGGGCGCGGGCGCTGAGCCGGGCCTGGCTAAGCAGCGCGCCGGTGGCTAGCCAGTGGCTGGCGAGGGTGGCGCTGGGCGGGCTTTTGCTGGAATTGGGCCGCACGGTCTGGTTTATGGGGCAAGCCTACCCCAACCAGCAGGTGTACTTCAGCTGCCTGCCGGCGGCCACGGCCGAGCGCCTGTTTGAGCGCGACTACTGGGGGCCGAGCTACCGCCACGGCCTGGAATGGCTACTGCAACACGACTCCACCCCCGAAATAACCGTGACCGGACCGCAGGCTAACATCATTTATATCAACTGGCTCATTCTCAGCCCAGCGCAGCAGCGACGGGTGCGCATTATGCCCGATGGCCGGGCGGCCCGCTACTACCTCACGGCCTACCGCTGGCACCCGCAGCCGTATGCCGATAGCCTGGGGCCCGAGGTGCTGGCCTACCGGCCGGGCGGCGGCGTGCTGGCGTTGTCGGTATTTCGGCGCGACTCGCTGGGCCGGCCGCTGCCCCGCACGCCCATTGGCCATACCACCCAGCCCCCGCAGCTACCGTAATTTTGTCCCATGCAGCTACTCGAAGTAACGACCGCCAGCCAGCAGCGGCAATTTTGCGCCTTGCCCCACCGCCTGCACCGCCACGAGCCCGCCTACATTGGCCCGCTCGATAATGAGGTGGATGCGGTATTTGACCCGGCCAAAAACCGGCTTTTCGCCGCGGGAGGCGAGGCGCAGCGCTGGCTGCTGGCCAGCGACCAGGGCGAAATTGTGGGGCGCATTGCGGCATTCGTCAATCCTCTCACCAGCCACGCCACCGACCCCACGCTGCCGGCCGGCGGCATGGGTTTTTTTGAATGCATCCATGACCAGGCGGCGGCCAACCAGCTCTTCGATGTGGCGGGCCAGTGGCTGCAAGCCCGCGGGATGCTCGCCGTGGATGGGCCCATCAATTTTGGCGACCGCGACCGGTTTTGGGGCGTGCTGATTGATGGGTTTGACCGTGAGCCCAACTACGGGATGTTCTGGAACCCGCCCTACTACCAGCAGCTGCTGGAAAGCTACGGTTTTCAGCTGTATTTCAAGCAGTACACTTGCCATCGGCCCGTCAGCCTACCGCTGCACCGCAGCTTCCACGAGAAGCTGGCTAGCCTGTCGGCCAGTGGGCACTACCGCTTTACCCACGCCCGCAAAGCCGAGCCCGAGAAGCTAGCCCAGGACTTTTTGCACGTCTATAACCTGGCCTGGGGCCGCCACGCGGGCATCAAGCCGATGACGATCGACGAGGCCCGCAACCTGGTGCGCGAGATGAAGCCCGTTATCGACGAGCGCTTGCTGGCTTTTGCCTACCACGACGACGAGCCGGTGGCGTTCTTCCTGAATTTGCCCGAGCTCAACCAGATTTTTAAGCACATCGGCCACCGCCTCAACCTGCTGGGCAAGCTGCGCTTTGTGTGGCAGCGCTGGCGCTACATGAAGCGGCGCGACAAGAAGATGCTCGGCATTATTTACGGTGTAGTGCCTGAGCAACAAGGCAAAGGGGTAGACCAAGCTCTCGTAACTTATACCCAGCAGCCCTTTCTGGATATTGGCTACCAGGACATCGAGATGAACTGGATTGGGGACTTTAACCCGCGCATGCTCGTGACTACTCGCAGCATTGGGGCCACCATTATCAAAACCCACGCCACCTACCGCAAGCTGTTTGTAGATCGGCTATTCGAGCGCTACCCCATCATTCGCCGTTGAGGGTAGACTACCGTTTAGCTGGGGCCAGCCGTGCGAAACGTAGCATCGAGGGCCAGCACCTGGGGCAGCACGAGCTGCGAGTCGTCGTTGTACACGACGTAATCGGCGCGCGCCAGCTTTTCTTCTTCGCTCAGCTGCTGCCTCATAATGGCCTGTAAGTCAGCAGCTGAGCGATGAGCGTCGCGGCGTAGTACGCGGGCCTGGCGCACCTCAAGCGGGGCAAATACGGTGATAATGTGGTCGAGCCCCCGGTAGGCGCCCGACTCATAAAGCAGGGCGGCTTCCTTCAAGCTATAGCGGTGGCCCGCCGCAGCCTGGGCCGCGCTCCACGCGGCAAAGTCGGCATCGACCCGCGGGTGCACCAACTCGTTGAGCTGGGCTAGCCGCTCGGGGTTGCCAAAAGCCTGCTGCGCCAGATAGGGCCGGTTGAGCTGGCCCGCCGCGTCGTACGTAGCTGCCCCAAAAGCCGCGACCAGCTGCTCCCGCAAAAGCTGGTCGTTGGCCATCACCCACTTGGCGCGGCTATCCGAATCGTAGACTGGCACCCCCAATACCGCAAACAGGCGAGCTACCACACTCTTGCCCGAGCCAATGCCGCCGGTGATGCCAATACGCAGCATAGGTTCTTACTTAAAAATGACGAGTTAAAAATTTTGGCTGGAGGATCAAGTTTCTGATTCTCAATTTTCAATCCCGCGCAGTGAGTCGCCTCCCGCCACCAGGTAGTAAGAAGCCGAATCGGCTGGTAAGCTCACCAGGCGCACCGTACCGAGCGCCCGGCGCAGCGGCGGCCGTAGCGCCGAGCGAAAAGGCGGGGTGCCTGGCAGCCGTAGGCGCACCTCGGCGGGGACCAAATGCAGGCCGAGGGCCCGGCTCAGCAACCGCCAACCGTTGCCCCGCACCTCGATGGCTACGGTAGTGGGCAGCGGGCGCGCTGGGTGATAGCGACTAGCACTGTAATGCCAGCTAACGGGGTAGCTAAGCGCAGCGGTATAGCTGTGGCTCAGCGCCCGCAGCATCCATAAGGTGCTGGCTATCAGAAAGCACGCGAGTACCGCTTGGTAGAAGCTCGACGCTTGCCCGGCCAGGGGCCGCAACAAGCGCCGCAGCAATTGGCTAACCCGGCTAGAGGCGGCGGGCGCGGGTTTCATAGCTAGGTGGTGGCTATCGGCGTACTGCTGCTATCAGCAGCGCCGGCTACCCGCGCTACGGCGCTACGATCAAAACGCAGCCGCTGGCCGCGCTCTACTTCGAGCAGCACCGTTTCGGGGCCGACTTCTACCAGCAGGCCGTGCAAGCCACCGATGGTCACGACCCGCGTGCCCTTCACAAGCGACTCGCGGAAAGACTTAGCATCCGCCGTTTTGCGCTGCTGCGGCCGAATCATAAAGAAGTACAGCACTAGCCCGATAGCTACCGGAAAAACGAGCTGCATAATGCCGCTGCCCGAAGCCGCGGCCTGAAGCAAGAGAGTCAAAAAAGTCATGAACTGGAGGATGAGAGCGTACAAAAAAAGCGCGGTGCTAAGTAATATACCTAGCGCCACGACCAAAATACCTACTTAGTAGGCAGCACGTTGCCTTTGATATAAATAACCGTGGTGCTCGGCTGCGTATTGGCCCGCACGCTTACTTGCTTGCTAATAAGGCCTTGCTTGCCCTGGCTATCAAACTGCACTTCGAGCTCGCCGGTTGCTCCGGGGGCAATGGGGGCCTTCGTCCAGTTGGGCGTAGTGCAGCCGCACGATGCCGTAGCATCGGCAATGAGCAGCGGCGTCTTGCCAGTATTCGTAAACTTGAAGGTGTGGTGCACCTTGCTAGCCGGCTGAATATCACCAAAGTCAAACTGGCTTTCCGCAAAAGTCATCACCGGGGCGTTGGGGTTGGGCGCCTCGGTATCGCTGGCGACGTTGGGATTGTCGATGGTGGGATTGGCCTTGGCATCGGCCGCTGCTTCATCAGCGGCGGCGTTCATGCCTTGGGTACCAGCCTCGGTATTTTTATCGCGGTTGCAGCCCGCTAGCAGCAAAGCCGCCAGGGTTACGGAATAAATCGGGTGACGCAGCATAGGTCCTATCGGCCGGCCCAGCCGGGCTAGCCACCGCGCTAGCTCGGCTGGGCCGGCCTTCGAGTTAACTTTCGTTAGTTCAACTTATCAATAATGTGCTGGGCAAACTCCATCGTGGAGGCCTTGCCGCCCAGGTCGCCGGTGCACTGCTCTTTGTGCAAGAACGTCTCGTTCAGCGCTTTCTCGATGCGCTCAGCGTGTTCTTTTTCGCCCAAATGCTCCAGCATCATCAGCGCCGAGCGCAGCAGGGCCGTGGGGTTGGCTTTGCCCTGCCCGGCGATGTCGGGGGCCGAGCCGTGCACAGCCTCAAAAATGGCCATGTCATCGCCAATGTTGGCGCCGCTTACCACGCCCAAGCCCCCCACGAGGCCGGCGCAGAGGTCGGAGAGAATGTCGCCAAACAAGTTGGTGGTCACAATCACGTCGAACTGCTCGGGCTTGTTAACCAGCTGCATGCACATGTTGTCGATGATGCGGTCATCGTAGAAGGTCACCTCCGGAAACTCGGCTGCCGCCTCGCGGGCAGCGTCGAGCATCAGCTTGCCTGCCTGCTTGAGGATGTTGCCCTTGTGGGCCATCGTGACGTGCTTGCGGCCGTGCTTGGCGGCGTAGGCGAAGGCAGCCCGGCAGATTTTGCGGCAGCCCTGCACCGTGATGCGGCTGATAGAATCGGCGATACCCAGGCGCTCATCCCACATTTCGAGGCCCGCGTACAGGCCTTCCGTGTTTTCGCGAAATAGCACCGAGTCAATCCCTTCAAACCGCGTGTTGATGCCCGGCGTTGTCTTGGCGGGGCGCACGTTTTGGTAGAGGTCGTATTTCTGACGCAGCGTGATGTTTACACTCTTAAACCCTTTGCCTACCGGCGTCGTCACGGGGCCTTTGAGCCCCACGCGGGTGCGCTCCAGCGAGTCGAACAAGGGCTGCGGCAGCAGCTGGCCGCTTTCGGCCAGGGCAGTTTCGCCAGCATTATGGGTATCCCACTCGACGGGAACTTGGGCGGCGGCAAAAATACCGACTACGGCCCGGGTGATTTCGGGGCCAATGCCGTCACCTGGGATTAGTGTTACTAAGTGCATAAGAAAAGGTAGTGAGGTAGGGCAGCTAGGCATTAAATTATAAACGGGCGAAGGAAAATCTAGCTAGCGACCCGGGTACAAACTACGCCGCTAAGCTGCTAAGTCTTGCCTCTACCCGCCGCGTTAATTAATTGCGCGCCGCGAGTTGATTTGGCTAATGAGCTGGTCAACATCGCCCAACAACTGCTCAGCTTTGCTTTTAGCATCCTGAATCACGCGCTGGCCTTCACTTTTGGCCGACGAAGGCGTGTTGTCGCGGCTCGTCACGAGGCTTTCGGTGAGGTCGGCTAATACCGAGCGGTATTTTTCGAGCTGGTAGCTGAGCCAGGAGCGGGTTTCACGGCCAGTTTCGGGAGCATAGAGCAGGCCAATTGCAGCCCCAGCGAGTGCCCCGCTCGTGAAGCACAACAGTCCGGTGGTGATTTTGCTAGGCATAAGGTAGAATGATGGAAAGAAGTGTGGAGAGTAAGAACTACTGGTTATCCAGCAGTCCGCGGCCCGATTTGCGGATTTCGCCGCTGGCGGCCAGGTCCTGGGCCAGCTTATCGAGCACCCCATTTACGAATTGTTTGCTCTTGGGGGTGCTGTACAATTTGCTGATTTCGATGTACTCGTTGATGGTCACCTTGACGGGAATGCCGCGGAAAAGCTGCATTTCGCACAGCGCCATCTTCAAAATGATTTTATCCAGCAAAGCTACCCGCTCCACGTCCCAATTTTGGACCGAGTCGGCAATGAGTTTTTCCGACTTGGCATCGTCGGTGAGGGTTTGGTTGTAGAGCGTCTCGGCAAAGTCGCGGTCGTCTTGCCAGTTGGCGCTCAGGTTCATCAGCTCCTGCTTTTCGTCGGCCGCGTAAGGCAGCATCTTGAGGGTTTTGAGTACTAGGTTGCGCACGATGGGGCGGTTTTCTTCCCAGTTCAGGTCGTTGCTTTCCAGCCAGCGCGGCAGCTCTTCGCCCCTGAATGCGAAGTCTTTGTAGAGGTGCCGCAGCAGCTCCATATCGGTTTCGTAATCGGTTTCGGCGAGGCCCGTGTTTTTGCCGGCCAGGTAGGCTTGCACTGCTTCGTCGGGCTTCATTTCCTTTTGCCAGGCTAGGCGTAGGGCTTCCAGTTCCTCACTATCAGTCCACTGGAGCTTGCGTTTGATGGTGAGCTGAAGCAGCTGCTCATTGCCGCGCAGCTTGCTCAGCGCCGCATTTTCAAACAGCCGCGCCGTGTCGGTGGCTTCGTACCGCGGGCCCGTAAAGCGCCGTGCCTCCCGCTCATTATCTTCGGTAATGACTTCGAGCAACGCCTGCGGTAGGTTCAGCAAGTGCAGGTATTGGTCGTGGATGCTCTCGGCGCCTTGCAGCAACTGCCCGCCGTAGAAGGAGCCCTCCTTCTGCACCAGCTTCTGGTAGTAGTCTACCGCCCCGCGCACGGCGGCAGCTACTTCCTTATCGTCGGAGCCCGACTCGGGAATTTCGCCCGTGCGGTGCCACTCGCGCAGCTGCGCCTCGCCCAGCTTGCGCTGGCCTTCGAGCAGGCGGCGGTCGGGCGCTTCAGCGGCGGTCAGGTCGGGCTCAAATGCCGCCGCAATGCGGTCCTGGGCCAGCAGTAGGTCGGCCGATACCGCTTGCTGGTAAGCATAGAGGGCCTGCATGACTTTGATTCTCAATAAGCGGCGGTTCAGCATTCTTTTTAGTGATTAGTGGTTAACTATCAATGACTACTTGTTGATGGCCCAGCTATTCTTACCAAGCCCCTAACTAGTAACTAGCAATACCTAACGGGTAGTAGGTCGATTGGGCAGCAGAAGTAGGTGGTAACTTTGTTTAAGTGCCGCTAGCCCATCAGCGGTGGGCGGGTTGTGCAAGCTTGCCTACCCGCTGGCGGTGAGTAGTGTCAACGACAGCCTAAACACTGTTCCACCCGCAAAAGTACCCGTTTTTTTCCGGTTGAAGGCCGGGTTTTCGACCTTCCCTCTTCTCCTGCTTATGCCCACCCGCGCCCTCGCCGCCGTCAATCCGCATATTTTTCGCTACAAATGGCACTTCCTCGGCGGGGTGCTTTTTGTGATTCTGAGCACGCTGCTGACCATTTTTCCAGCGCAGCTCGTGCGCTATTCCTTCGATTTGGTGAATGAGGGCATCGACCTCTACCACCTCTACGCGGGCACGCGGGCCCAAGCCGGCGTGTACCAGCTATTTGGGCGCAACGTGCTGTTTTACGGCGCCTTAATCATCCTGCTAGCCTTGCTGCGGGGCATTTTTCTGTTTTTCATGCGCCAGACGCTCATCGTGATGTCGCGGCTCATCGAAAACGACCAGAAAAACCAGATTTTTCAGCACTACCAGTCGCTGCCGCTCAGCTTCTATCGCCGCCACAGCACCGGCGACCTCATGTCGCGCATTTCCGAAGACGTCGGCCGCGTGCGCATGTACCTGGGCCCGGCCATCATGTACTTCTTGCAGCTCGTGCTGCTGTTTGTGCTGGTAGTGCCGCTCATGCTGCTGGTCAATGTGAAGCTGACGGTGCTTACCCTGCTGCCGCTGCCCATTTTATCGGTTAGTATCTTCTATGTCAACAACTTGATCGAGAAGAAGTCGGACGATATTCAGAAGGCCCTGGCTGCCATGACGACGTTTACGCAGGAGGCATTTTCGGGCATTCGGGTGCTCAAATCGTTTGTGCGGCAGCAGGATTCCTACGAGCAGTTTCAGGTTTCGACCGATGAGTATAAGAACAAGTCATTGAGCCTCAACTTCGTGAACTCACTGTTCTTCCCGCTGATCATGTTTTTGGTAGGCATCAGCACCATCGTCACGGTCTGGATTGGGGGGCAGGAAGTCATTCGTGGTACTATCACCACGGGCAGCATCGCCGAGTTTATCATCTACGTCAACCTGCTGACCTGGCCAGTTACGGCGCTGGGCTGGACCTCGTCACTGGTGCAGCGCGCCGAAGCGTCGCAGGCGCGCATCAATGAGTTTTTGGACGAGAAAACCGATATCGTGTCGCGCCAGAATATTACTAAGCCCATTGCCGGCGATATTGTGTTCGACCACGTTTCCTTTACCTATCCCGATACTGGCATCCGGGCGCTGCGCGACGTAAGTTTCCGCATCAAGCCCGGCCAGACACTGGCCGTCATCGGTAATACGGGCTCGGGCAAAAGCACGATTGCCGCGCTGCTGTGCCGCCTATATGACGTTACCAGTGGTGATATCCAGGTAGATAATGTGGATGTGCGCGACTATTCGCTCGCTTCCTTACGCGAGCAAATCGGCTACGTACCGCAGGATGTATTCTTATTTTCGGACAGCATTCGCAGCAACATCAACTTTGGCCTCAACCAGCCCGACGAGGCCCGCATGGCCCAGTCGGCCCGCGATGCCGACGTGTACGAGAATATCATTCGCTTTCCCGAAGGATTTGACACGAAGGTGGGTGAGCGAGGCATCACGCTTTCGGGCGGCCAAAAGCAGCGCGTGAGCATGGCCCGCGCCCTGGTGAAAGAGCCCAGAATATTGATTCTGGACGACTCGCTCTCGGCCGTCGATACCAAGACCGAAAATGCCATTCTCGACAGCTTGCAGCGCGTGATGAAGGACCGTACCAGCCTCATCATCTCGCACCGCGTAAGCTCGGTGAAGCTAGCCGACCAAATTCTGGTGCTCGACGATGGCCAAATCGTGCAACATGGCAGCCACGCTACCCTCATGGCCGAGCCCGCGGGCCTGTACCGCGCACTCTACGAGCGCCAGCTTCAAACTGAAGAAGTCGCCTAGCCAAGCTATCTACTAAAAAAGCAGCCAGCTTTGCCGGGCTACTTGCGGCGAAGCTGGCTGCTTTTTTGAAGACTTTGCTAGTGACAAGGCTGGGCTAGTTAGTTGCCCAATTGCACGAGGCGGGTACCTTTTTTGTCGCCGGCCGTGCAGCGTACCACGTAGGGGCCAGCGGGCAGCAAAGCTACTTTGAAGGGTACGGCGGTAGTGCCCGCAATCACGTTTTTGGTAAGAACCGGGCGGCCATCCTGATCATTAATTTCGATGCGGGTGGGGCCAGCAGCATCACACTTCACCGACAGAATATGGCCAATTGGGTTGTACTCAGCCCTGATTTTAAGCGCGTTTGGATCGGCAGCCGGAGTTACGGGGGCCAGCGGAATGGGGGCCATGGCTACTGGCTCGGCAGTGATGGCCGCAGCAGTAGCCGTAGTAGGAGCCTTCGCAGCAGTGGCGGGGGTCTTTGCCTGGGCATAGAGAGCCGCAGGGGCTAGCAGCACAGCTGCTACGAGGAGCATAGCTTTCATAATAATCACCTAATCTTAGAATCCGATTCTTATAAGTAAAGATAGGCTGAAGGCGCCTAATACAACTACTACGCCAAGCTCGAGTACTGGCGATAGCAAGCCAATTTTTGGGGCATCGGCGCAAAAAAAGCCCCATACACTTGCACCACTCGGCTTTTTAGTCCTACCTTTGTCACTCCAATCTCCCTCGGGGTGTAGCGTAGCCTGGTATCGCGCCAGCATGGGGTGCTGGAGGTCGTAGGTTCGAATCCTGCCACTCCGACCAGAGGGATTAAGTTGCCCCACAAAAAAGCCTTCGCCCTGCGGGTCGGGGGCTTTTTTAGGCCATCTTTTTCTCAGATTGGATTTCCCAAGTAGCGGGGCCGCCCCATCGGCCCCGCCTCTTTCGGGGTGTAGCGCAGCCCGGTAGCGCGCGTCGTTCGGGACGACGAGGCCGTAGGTTCGAATCCTGCCACCCCGACTGCTTAATGAGGCCGGCCCTTCCCTTGCGGAGGGGCCGGTTTTTTGTGCTTTGCCCTTACTGCAGCGCCCTTTAATGTAATACTCACAGAGGGTCTATAGCTTAGTGAGATCATTACAACAAGCTAAGTCATGAATACGCTCTGCAAAACTTGGGCAGCCTTAGGGGTTCTACTGGTAGGCTGGCTAGGCAGTGCGGAGCCGGCGGCCGCCCAGTGTTATCATGGGTCTTCACACAGCAGTGCACATCATTCTAGTACTAGTGGCCACGGCAGCACGGGGCCGGCCACCGAGCAAAATAACCGGCTAGGCCTTCGTGGCGGGGCGCTGCTAGCCCTCGATGGGCAAGAAACGTTTTTTGGTGGGCTAGGGCTAGAAGCATCTTATTTCGCAGGAAACCGCGTGCAGGTTGGAGGGCGGCTGGTCGTTACAGATTCCCGTCCAACTCCTACCAACTTCGGGTACGACGCTACCGGGCCGATCCTTAGTTTTTTAAACCTAGGGCTTGACTTACGCTATATGCTCGGCAATAGCCAACGCTGGCGCTTAGATGCCCTAGGCGGCACTGGCCTAAACTGGTACCAATTGAAAGACCATAATAGGCAGGTAACTAACAAATGTGGCTGCTCGGAGCCAGCCTCAGTAGCAGAAAACGCGCGCCCGATGTTTGACGTGGGTCTGGGGCTGACGTATAAGCTATGGAAGAATCTTTGGTTTACCAGCGACCTACGCTATGCCCAGGTATTGGGCAGCGCGCCGTTTGGCGCAGCCGATTTGCAGTCGCAGTGGCAACTGTCGGTGGCGGTGGCACTGCCCTCAGGCTTTGTACGGCACGTGCCGGCCACCACGCCAACGGTGCCGTAGCGGCCCACTCTACTTCACCCCTATCCGCAATTCACTTTGTTCGCCCGGCCCAAACTGCTCTAGGTAAAAAGGCTGGCCCGTTAGCTTCAAGTCTTTAATGCTTTGCTGGGCAGCGGCGTAGAGCTTGCCGGGAGCTAGTAGAAAGCTCACATCGCGCACGCGGCTAGCCACTACGCGCTGGCCAGCGGGCACGACTCGATAGCGCCAGCCAGGTGGTAAGCTAGCGGTAGTATCGGGCACAGCAAGGCCAATGAACGCGCGAATAGAATCGTGCGCCGACTCGGGGTTATTGTAATAGAGATTAGCCAAAGAGCGGGCGGTAGGCTGGGCATCGTAGCGATTCTTGGCTTCGCGAAACAGCTCGCCGAAGCGCTGATCCTGTACCTTGCCATGAAAGGGCTGGCCGGCTAGCAACACCGGCGAAGCGGTGGTTTCGATGGATACGCTGGGCGTGTGCAGGCCGCCCAGGTAAGCGTAGATGCTCAGGCCAATGGCCGTAAAGACGAGAACTAGCGGAAAGAAAAAGCGCATGACTTAGCCTGAAATTGACGGGCGATGAATGAGAAACTAGCTGGTAGCTGTTATCACATTGTCAATTTCTCGTTCTTCATTCCTAGCTCTTCGTTAATGGCGCCCTTGTACTGCATGCGGTAAAGCTGGGCGTAGTAACCGCCGAGGCGCAGCAGCTCGTCGTGGGTACCGGTTTCCTTGATTTCGCCGCGGTCGAGCACGATGATGCGGTCGGCTTTTTGGATGGTGCTGAGGCGGTGGGCAATCACGAGGGCCGTGCGCCCTTCCATCAGCTTGTCGATGGCCGCCTGAATCATCTCCTCCGTCTCGGAGTCGACGGACGACGTGGCCTCATCGAGCACGATGACGCGCGGCTCATACACCAGCGCCCGCACGAAGCTGATGAGCTGGCGCTGGCCCACCGAGAGCGTGGCGCCGCGCTCCATTACGGGGTAATTGAGGCCGCCCGGCAGACGCTCCATAAAGCGCTGGGCCCCCACAAGTGCGGCAGCTTCCCAGATTTTAGCATCGCTGATGGCTCGGTTGCCGAGCGTGATATTGTCGCGAATGGAGCCGGCAAATAAAAAGACATCCTGCAACACCACCCCTATCTGGCGGCGCAGCTGGCTAAGGTCGTACGCGCGCAGGTCCTGGCCATCGACCCGGATGTGGCCCCGCTGAATGTCGTAGAAGCGCGAGAGCAAATTAATGATGCTGGTTTTGCCGGCGCCGGTAGCTCCCACAAAGGCTACCGTTTGGCCGGGCTGCACGTGGAAGCTGATATCCTTCAGCACCCACTCGGGCTCGTCGGTTTCGCCGTCCTGCTGGTTGTAGGCAAACCACACGTGGTCGAACTCGACCTCCCCGCGCAGCTGCGGCACGGGCGCGGTGCCGGAGGTTGAAACCAAGTCTTGGCTATCGAGCAGCTTGAGCAGGCGCTCGGTGCTCACCAGGCCCAGCTGCAAGGTGTTGAAGCGGTCGGCAATCTGGCGGATGGGCCGGAAAAACAGCGCGTTGTACATAATGAATGCGATAAGGGCGCCCTTCGAAATCGTCCCCTCAATCTGCCCCTGCGCGGCGTACCATACCAGCAAGCCCACCCCAATGGCCCCCAGTACTTCGGCCACTGGGAAGTAGATGCTGTAGTATAGTACTGACTTGATATTGGCGCGGGTATGCTCCTGGTTTATCGCCTCAAACTTGCGGTACTCGCGCTCTTCGTTGTTGAAAATCTGGACCACGTTCATTCCCGTCAGGTGCTCTTGCACGAAGGAGTTGAGCTTAGCCACCGCATTGCGCACTTCCTGGAAGCTGCCCTTTACTTTCTCCTTAAAGACATACGTGCTAAAAAGCAGCGGCGGAATAACAGCCAAGCTGATGAGCGCGAGCTGCCAGTTCGTCCAGAACATGAACAGCATGATGAAGACGATCTGGAGAATGTCGCCCACCATCGCGGCTAGCCCTTCGCTAAAGACATCGGCCAGCGTTTCCACATCCGAGATGTTGCGCGTTACGAGCACCCCAATGGGCGTGCGGTCGAAGAAGCTGAGCTTGAGGCTGAGTAAGTGCTGGAAAAGGTCGGTGCGAATGTCGCGCACGATGTACTGGCCCAACCAGCCGCCGTAGTAGGTCTGGAGGTAGCTCACCAGCGTGTGTACCAGCAGTAGTACCACCAGCCACAGCGTCGAGCGATTGAGGCCCGCCCAGTCATTGTTGGTGATGTCCACATCGACCATGCGCTGGATGAGGGCCGGGCGCACTGTGCCCAGCACCGCCGTAGCGACCGTCAAAAAAATAAGCCCGATAAACACGCCCCGATAAGGCTGCACGTAGGCGAGCAGGCGGCGCAGCACCTGCCAGTCGAATACCTGGCCGGTTTTGGTAGCAGAAGTTGGATCCATAGAGTAGGGTAGTAACAAAGGTCGGCCGCAGAAAGTCTACTGAGCCAGCAGCTAGTGCGCTTGCGTGCTTTCGGCGGGCACGATACCCGGCGCGTATTCCACCTTGCTCAGGTACAATCCTTTGGCCGGGGCCGCGCCGCTGGCCGCCACGCGCTGCTGCCGATGCAAGATTTGCTGAAACTCACGGGGCGTCAGCTTTCCCCGGCCCACATCGAGCAACGTGCCGACTACCAGCCGCACCATGCCGCGCACAAACCGATTGGCCCGAATGCGAAATACCAACCCTTCGGGCTGGTGCGGATCGGGATACCAGCCCGCCGCATAGAGGTAGCAGATATAGTGGTTTTCGCCGCCCTTAACCTTCGAAAAAGCCGTAAAGTCAAACTGCCCCACCAGGTAGCCAGCAGCCTCATTCATGGCCGCCACGTCGGGGGCCCGGTCGAGATACAGCGCCTGGTCGCGCCGAAACGGGTCGGGGCGCAAGCTCACAAAGTACTCGTAGGTCCGGGCCTCGGCCGAAAAGCGCGCGTGGTCCTTCTCTTCTACCTCATGAATGCGAAATACCTGCACGTCGGGCGGTAGCGCCCGGTTGAGGCGGTAACGCAGCAGGTCAAAGGTTATAGCAGCCGGCAATTCGGCCTCAAAGTGCGCTACCTGGTGGCTGGCGTGCACGCCCGTGTCGGTGCGCCCGCTCCCCAGGCAATGAATAGGCTGACGTAAGACCTGCGTTAGGGCTTTGTCGAGGGCAGCTTGGACGGTGGGCACCCCGGGCTGCACCTGCCAGCCGCAGTAAGCCGTGCCATCGTAGGCAAAATGAATAAAATAGCGCATTACCCCGCAAAAGTACCGCCGTGGCCGGGCCGCTGGTCTATCAGCTAATCGTGAAAAGGTTGGGCGGGCCTGCAAGGCAAGTTCTCAACTTGAGTTTAGAGCAGCCCTTAAAGCGAAGGCAGCGTCCACCCATATGTGGGCCAGGCGAGCAAGCAATAACCACCCAGATAGGTATAGCAACTACCGAATAAATTCGACAAAAAAAGCGCAACAGCAAGGTAGCTGTTGCGCTTTTTTACTGATGCCTCGCTGTACGTAGCAGCGCAGCTTACCGAGCTGCCAGCGCCTCGGCGCCACCTACGATTTCGAGAATCTCGGTTGTGATAGCCGCTTGGCGAGTGCGGTTGTAAGTCAGCTTTAGGGCTTTCAGCAATTCACCGGCGTTATCGGTTGCCTTGTCCATTGCCGTCATCCGGGCGCCGTGCTCCGAAGCATTACTCTCAAGTATTGCTTTGTAAAGCTGAATCTTTAGACTTTGCGGAATGAGCGTCTGAATTATGTCTTCCTTACTGGGCTCAAAAATATAATCGATGCTGTTGGCCGGCTCCTCAGCGCTCGGCGTACCAGCCGGTACTTCGGTAGGCACTAGGGGTAGCAGCTGTTCGACTTGCACGACCTGCGTAGCCACATTTTTAAACTCATTGTATACCATCACGACTTCGTCGTAGGTCCCTTCGGTAAAGCCGCGCATAGCTTCGTCGGCCGCCGGGCGCACCGTATCGAACGACAGCTTGCCGAATACGTGCGTGTAGTCGCCTACTCGCGGGTAGCTACGCCGACCATAATAGTCGTGTGCCTTCTTACCAATTGCCATCACCGAAATATTGATAGCCGGCAAGTTGGCGTAGCGACCAGCGATTAGGGCATTGACGCCCTTAAAGACGTTGGCATTGAATGCCCCCGCTAGCCCACGGTCAGACGTGATTGCGATAATAAGTACCCGGTGCACGTCGCGCACCTGGCCATACTCACTTACTACTTCGTCGGTGGTAGTGCGAGTTAGGTTGGCTAAGATGCTGGTTAGCCGCTGCGCATAGGGGCGCATCCGGACGATATTATCCTGGGCCCGCCGCAGCTTGGCCGCCGCCACCATTTTCATGGCTTTGGTAATCTGCTGCGTACTTGATACTGATTGAATACGCGAGCGAACTTCTTTTAAGCTAGCCATTTGAGTGAGCTGAAGCTGTTAGCTTTTGGCTGTTAGCTTGTTATGAATAGATAAAGAAAACTGCTGGCTACTAGCTGCGCTTACCCCAAGGCAGCTAGCAGCCAGTAGCCAGCAGCTACTAGTTTAGTTACGCAGCGTAGCTGGCAGCTACGTCCTTGGCTACCTGGCGCAGGGCGCCCGTTACCGAATCATCCAGCTTGCCGGCTTTCAGGGCCTTTAGAGCGTCGGGATAACGAGCATTTAGCACTTGCCTATATTCCTGCTCAAACTCCCGCACCCGGTTAACCGGCACAGTATCGAGCAAGCCATTGGTAGCGGCGTAGATGATGGCTACCTGGTCTTCTACCTTCACCGGCGAGAATTGGGGCTGCTTCAGGATCTCCAGGTTACGGCGGCCGCGCTCAATAGTGAGCTTAGTTGAGGCATCGAGGTCGGAACCGAATTTGGCGAAAGCCTCCAGCTCGCGGAACTGGGCCTGGTCTAGCTTCAAGGTACCCGACACCTTCTTCATGCTCTTAATCTGGGCGTTGCCACCCACCCGGCTTACCGAGATACCCACGTTGATAGCGGGGCGCACGCCAGAGTTGAAGAGATTGGTTTCCAGGAAGATCTGGCCGTCCGTAATCGAGATTACGTTGGTCGGAATGTAGGCCGAAACGTCGCCGGCCTGGGTTTCGATAAGCGGCAAAGCCGTCAGCGAGCCACCACCCTTCACCAGCGGCTTCAGGCTTTCGGGCAAGTCGTTCATATTGCGCGCAATCTCGTCCGAAGCGTTAATTTTAGCGGCACGCTCCAAGAGACGGCTGTGCAGATAAAATACGTCGCCGGGATACGCTTCGCGTCCGGGAGGGCGACGCAGTAGCAGCGACACCTCGCGGTAAGCCACCGCCTGCTTCGACAAGTCGTCGTACACTACCAGCGCTGGGCGCCCCGTATCGCGGAAGTACTCGCCGATAGCGGCACCCGTGAAGGGCGCGTAAAATTGCATGGGAGCAGGATCCGAGGCCGAAGCCGATACCACCACCGTATAGTCCATGGCACCGCCCTTAGTCAGGGCCTGTACTACCTGAGCTACCGTCGACGCCTTCTGGCCGATGGCTACGTAGATGCAGAATACGGGTTCACCGCGCTCGTAAAACTCACGCTGATTTAGGATAGCATCGAGCGCTACGGTCGACTTGCCAGTCTGGCGGTCGCCGATAATCAACTCGCGCTGGCCACGCCCAATCGGAATCATGGCGTCAATAGCCTTGATGCCGGTTTGTAGCGGCTCGGTCACCGGCTGGCGGAAGATTACCCCAGGTGCCTTGCGCTCCAGGGGCATCTCGTAGGTCTGGCCCTGGATAGGACCACGGCCATCGATGGGCTGGCCCAGCGTGTTTACCACGCGGCCTACAATGCCCTCGCCTACCTGGATAGCAGCGATTTTGTTGGTACGGCGTACGGTAGCGCCTTCCCTGATTTCGGAGTAGTCGCCGAGTAATACGGCACCTACGTTATCTTCTTCTAGGTTCAGTACTAGCCCTTGCAGGCCATTTTCAAACTCAATCAGCTCGCCCGACTGCGCGTGCGATAGCCCGTAGATGCGGGCTACGCCGTCGCCGACTTGCAGCACGGTGCCGACTTCTTCGAGCTCGGCAGCCGATTTAAAATTGGACAGCTGCTGCCGCAGGATGGCGGATACTTCGTCCGGGCGTACTTCTGCCATTGGGAATATTAATTAATACTAGGTTGATACGTATTGTCGGTCAGGGAGGTACGCAGGCGGCGCAGGCCTCCGCGAACCGAATCATCAATTTGCTGGTCGCCCACGCGCAAAATGAAGCCACCAATCAAGGAGGCATCCACCTTCTCGGTGAGTGACACTTGCTGAAGGCCCGTTTGCTGAATTACCATTTTTTCAATCTCGGCGCGGGTGGTGGGCGTAAGTGGGGCGGCCGAAGTTACTTCGGCTACCTGTACGCCCATCTTGGCATTATACTGCGCCAAAAACTCGTCGCCGATGTGTTCTAGCGCAGCCTCGCGGTTTTTGCTGGTCAAAATCTGGAAGAAACGCATTAGCATCTCCGAAACCTTGCCCTGAAACACAGCGGTCAGGATACTTAATTTCTTATCGTGCTTCACAATCGGGTTGCGTAGCAGCAAGCGCAAGTCGCGGCTACCGGCCATTGTATTGGCCAACAAGTCCATGTCTTGCTTAATAGTTGCTAGAGTGCCCTGTTCCTGAGCTAAATCCAGCAAGGACTTAGCATAGCGGGCAGCTACTCGTTGGTCGGCCATGTCTTTAATACCTAATGGTTAATGATTAATTGTTAATGACCAATGCGAAGCGTCTTTAACACTGAGCTTAGCCATTAACAATCAAGCATTGACAATTAATTGAGCTTTACGTCTTTCAGATACTCATCTACCAGCTTCTGCTGGGCAGCTGGGTCAGCCAGCTCACGGCGCAGCAAACGTTCAGCAATATCGACGCTCAGTTGAGCAGCCGTATTGCGAACCTCAGCGAGCGCTTGGTTTTTCTCCTGCTGAATCGACTCCCGCGCCTGCTGAGCAATACGGTTAGCTTCTTCAACCGCCGTCGTCTTAGCTTGCTCAATAAGTTGGCTAGCAATGGCTTGGCCTTCCTTCAGCGTTTGGTCGCGCTCTTTACGGGCATCGGCGAGCAGCTTTTCGTTGCCGGCTTTCAGGTTTTGCATTTCCAGCTTGGCATTTTCCGCCATGCGCAGAGCTGCGTCAATGCTATCCTCACGCTCTTTTAGCGAGCCTAGAATTGGCTTCCAGGCAAACCTAGCTAGCAAGAGCAGCAGGAGAAGAAAAATAAGGGTTTGCCAAAATAGCAAACCAAACTCGGGGGTGATAAGCGACATAGTAACGGCAAGTAGCGGGTTGGTAACGCGGTAGCGAATCCGCGCCAAAAAACATCCGGTAGCGGCAGCAAAGTTGCCAAAACCCAGAGCTGGCCCTACGCTATAGCGCTAGCTGGGCCCCAGCCGAATGAAAACCCGGCACGGCTGGCTAGCCCCTGCCCACGCAGGGCGAAGGAGCTAGCCAGCCGGCCGGGCTTTTACCGACGCGATTACTGCAAACGCAGGGCGATGAGCAGGCAGACTACAATGGCGAACAGCGTAGCACCTTCCAGCAGAGCCGCTACGATAAGCATAGCGGTCTGGATTTTGCCCGAAGCCTCCGGCTGACGGCCGATGGCTTCCATAGCGCTACCACCGATGCGACCAATACCCAGGCCAGCGCCCAGAATAGCCAGACCAGCGCCGATGCCGGCACCCATTACAGCCAGACCAACCGAATTAACAACTTGCAGTAACAACGAAAGAAGCATGGTAAAAAAGAAATGTGTGTAGGAAAAAACTTGGGAAAATAAAATCTGGCTACCAGGGTGATAGCCTGGCTAGGTTAATGGGCGGCTACGTCGGGCCGACCAATGTGAGCAAAGTTGGAGCCACCGCCGCGCTCTTCAGCCGTGCCGAAGTCTTCGCCGTGCCCATGCTCTTCTACGGCACTGCCGATGTACATGGCAGTGAGTAGCGTAAAGATGTACGCCTGTAGCACCGCTACCAACAGCTCCAACATGCTAATGAACAAGCCGAAGGGTACAGAGAGGAAACCCGTAGCTGCCGAGCGGAAGATGAAAATGAGGCTGATAAAGCTCAGGATGATGATGTGCCCGGCCGTAATGTTGGCAAATAGACGGATCATCAATGAGAAAGGCTTCACAATCACGCCCACTAGTTCGACCGGCACCATGATGATGTAGAGTGGCCACGGCACTCCAGGAGGCGAGAAGATATGGCCCCAATAATTTTTATTGGCACTAAAAAGTGTGACAACTAGTGTGAGCAGAGCTAGCATTGCCGTGACGGCAATGTTGCCGGTGAGGTTGGCTGCGCCCGGCGTAAGGCCGAGCAAGTTGTTAAACCAGATAAAGAAGAATACCGTGAGTAGGTACGGCATATAGCGCTCGTACTTAGGGCCAATGCTCTTTTTACCTACTTCATCGCGGATGAAAATGATAAATGGCTCAAGGAGTGACTGCAAGCCCGAAGGAGCCTTACCAGCACGGCGCTGGTACGACTTAGCTACCGAAGCAAAAATGATAACCAGCAACAAGCTGCTCATAGCTAGGGCGGCTACGTTTTTGGTGATAGAAAAGTCGTAGACTTTGCTACCATCGACCGTCACCAGCTTTTCTTCTTCCAGTTTGAAGTTGCCATACGTGGCGCCCTCCGCTATCTTTTCGGAGGAGAATACGGATATTCCTTTACCGGGCTGATAAGCAATGATCGGGAGGTAGGTCGCAAAGTTGCTATTATCGGTGCCAAACCAATGCCACTCGTGCGAGTCGGCTACGTGGTGCAAAATAACTTCGCCCGGGTTGAAGGACTCCCCTTTTTCACCCGTTTTGGTGGGTTCGGCGCCAAAGCCGACGAACGTGCACAGGCAAAGTAAGAGGGTGAGTAAACGCTTCATTCAATATTAGTTAAAACTCAAGTCTGACGATAAATTACATGTCTTTTGGGACTTGCTTCGCTGAAAACGGGCGCAAGTTACTAAAAATAGCCCATATTTCAAAGCCAGCGCATAGAAAATAGCCTATGAAGAAGGCGGCAAGGAAAGTGAGCAGGCCGTGACTGTCTTGGATATTACTCCGAAAAAAATAGATTAGGATGATGCCGACCCCTAGTACTAGCCGCAGCCCGACGCCACCGAAATAAGCCACCAGAAAGTTGTTGGGCGAGCTGCGGGTAACAGCAGCCGTGAGCCAGTACGCGAGCAAGGTGAGGACTAATAACACCCCCATTACGTACGGCGCCAACGGATGCACCACCGCCGCTCCGAAAGCTGTTCTAAGGCCGAAAAGAACGGCCAAACAGAACAACGCAAACGCCGCAAACTGGGTGAAAAATCGAGCATTCATAAGCAGCAGGCCGAAACCGGGGCGCAAAGGTCGGCACAGATGAGCGCAAAAGCCCCGTTAGCTAAGGCCAACGAGGCTTTTATTTATGAATAACTGCTGAAAAGTCGTTTGGTTATAATAAAAGTATTTAAAAATGACCTGACCACTTCCTGGTCAATTTTCTTCCGGTAGCGACCTAGCCAACCGCTAGCCCGCCGGAAAATTGGCAGCTAGCCACGCCACGGCGCCGTCGAGGTCGGCCGGGGTGAGGTTGTGGCCAGCTGGTATGTCGCGCCGCGTAAGCTGGTAGCCTGCTTGGCTGAGCAAGGCGGCATAGGCATCGGTAGCGACGGGGCGCACAGTGGGGTCATGCTGGCCGGGCGTAAAAAAGATCGGCACCGGGCGGGGCGTTTTGAAAACCGGCACTTCCTGTACCAATGGCTGCATGGGCCGCCACAGCACCGCTCCGGCCAGCAAGCCGGGATAGAGCATAAGCAGGCTGCCAGCAATGTTGGCGCCGTTGGAATAGCCGACGGCAATCAGCTGGCTGGGATCAAAGCCTTCTTTAGCCGCTACTTTGATTAGAAAGTCGGCTAGCTCGTGGGTCCGAAAGACGACATCGGCTTCGTCGAACACGCCCATACCCAGCCGGCGGAAAAAGCGTGGCATTCCTCCTTCCTGCACGTTGCCGCGCAGGCTAAGCACGTTGAGGCCGGGACCGAAGCGAACAGCCAGCGGCAACAAGTCCTGCTCGTCGCCGCCGGTGCCGTGCAGCAGCAGCAGCGTGGCCCGCGCCGGCGCGGCCGCGGGCTGGTAGATATAGGTGAGTGGCTGAAAATCGGCGGGTTGCATGGGCTCTAACCAAGTTTGGGTAAGTGGGCTTCGATGGCGGCGCGCTTGCTTTCGTGCTGCGTGGGCAGCAGCAGGTGCGTGCCTAGCTCAGCCAATGGCTCGTCGACCATAAAGCCCGGATTATCGGTGGCTACTTCGAAGAGCACGCCGCCCGGTTCGCGGAAGTATATGGCGTGGAAATATTGCCGATCAATCTGAGGCGTCACCTGGAAGCCTTTTTTGAGGAGCAGATCGCGGAAATACCGCTGGGCAGCATCGTCCTTCACTCGGAAGGCGACGTGGTGCACCGAGCCGGCCGCCACGTGGCCACGCCCTTCACCGGGGGCCGCTACCAGCTCCACGATATTGGCCGTACCAAGGGCATCGGTGGCATAGCGAAACCGGTTGACGTGCTGCGCCACCAGATGGTAGCCGAATACGTCGGTGAGCACGGCCGCCGTGGCTTTTACATCGCTCAAGGTGAGCGTGATGTGGTGAAAGCCCCGAGTGGCAACCTCAGCGCTCACTTCGGCAGTAGCCCAGGGTGCGCGCGGGTCATTGGCTACTTCGGTCAGCTCCAGCTTCAGGCCGTCGGGATCGAGGAACGTGAGGTAGCGCTCGCCAAATTTTTCGGCGGGCTTATTATAGGTAGTGCCGCTGGCTTCAAAACGCTGCATCCAAAAATCGAGGCTGCCCACGGGTACCGAGTAGCCTATTTCGGTGGCTTGGCCGGGGCCACGGCGGCCGGGCGTCATGTGCTCCCAGGGGAAAAACGTGAGGATGGTGCCGGCCGATCCGCGTTCGTCGCCGAAGTAGAAATGGTAGGTTCCAGGGTCGTCGAAGTTGACAGTTTTCTTCAGAAAACGCAGCCCCATCACCTTGGTATAAAAGTTGAAATTACGTTGGGCGTTGCCCGCGATGGCCGTAATGTGATGCAGGCCAAGGATTTGATTATCCATGATAAGCTAGGTTTATTAGGTATAAGTGTCGTGCTGAGGCTCACGCGGCAGCTCGCTCAGATCGTAGCTACAGTATGGCTTCTATTGGCCGCGAGAAAATCAGCGCGGCTCAGCACGACGCTGTTTTATAAGACTACCTCAGTGATTAATTGGGGCTTCGATGAGCAGCAAGCGCGTATCGGCGGCGCAGTCGAAGCGCACGGTACCATCCGTTTCCCAGAGGCTCAAGGCATCGCGGCGGCCTAGCTTATGCGCTGCCACGGTTACTTCTCCACTAATAACGAACACGTACAGCAGCTTATTGGCGGGCGCAAATCGGTATTCTACCGCCTGGCTTTCAGTATAATATCCTAGCGAAAGCTTAGCGTTCTGATTTATCCAGCAGTGGGCGGTGCCTTCCTCGTTGCTCACGATGGTAGTGAGCCGATTGGCGCGGCTAGCCTCCGGAAACTGGCGGCGCTGGTAGCGCGGCGTTACGTTCTGGAGCTTGGGCTCAATCCAGATTTGCAGGAAATTCACCTCATCGTCGCCCACGTTATACTCCTCGTGGCGCAGGCCGCTGCCGGCGCTCATTATCTGCACGCCCCCGGCCGGAATAACTTCGGAGTAGCCCAGCGAATCTTTATGGTTCATGGTACCGGCTAGTAGCACCGAGATAATCTCCATGTTGGCGTGGGCGTGCAGGCCGAAGCCTTTGCCGGGCGCCACAAAATCATCATTAAACACGCGTAGCAGCCCAAAGCCATTGCGCTCGGGGTTGGCGTAAGGCCCGAAGCTAAACGTGAGGTGACTTTGGAGCCAGCCGATGTCTTTGAGGCCCCGATCGGTGGCCGGAAAAAAGCGCGTGCGCATGTGGAAGCAGAGTAGGGAAAAACGAGTAGGCAGCAAAAGTACGCCGCCATTAATGTACATACATCAATGGCGCACATAAGTTTTGTTGCTCATTCGTTTTTCCAGGCTAGCGGTCACTACTCACACTTCTAATAACTTGATAAAGAGCCGCAAAAATACCGCCTAGCGTCAGGCTAATGGTATACCAAGGCGTTTGGGAATGAAAATGGCCGTCGAGCCAAACGCCGGCCCAAGTGCTCAGCCCAATAATGGCCGCCATCTGCACGGCAATGCCGGAGTACTTGGCTAGGGCCGAGGTATTGGTAGAAGATTCGTCGGGTTGGGGACGCGGAGGAGTGGCCATAAATGCGGGACGGATGGGGAAAGGCGAACCAGAATTTTCGGTGAAGAACCGCGTAATTTTACGAGTTGAGGGTCGTTAAGGCCGAGCGAGCCGAACATTTTGCGGCCAGCCGGGCGTTGCGGAGAACTTACTTGAGCTTATTTCTACCTTGACTAGCGCTATTTCCTTGAATTATTGTCGGCTATGGCTAGCCATTCTGCTGGCGCTGGGCACGGCGGCGTGCGCCTCCGACAAGTCCTTGGTGGGCCACACGCTCAACAATGTGGCGGCGCGCGATAATGGCTTTTTTCTGGCCCGCGAAAAGCTTTGGGCTACCGAGGCCAGCTTGTACAGCAAGAACCGCCCGAACGACTACAACCAGGTGCTAGCCCTGTACCCTACCCTGGATAGCACTTCGGTACGCGCCACCCGCGCCGACCTCAACGACATTATCAAGAAGGCGTCGCTCCCCATTCAGCACCGCCCGGGCTCCGACTGGACCGACGATGCCTACCTGCTGGTGGCGTGGGGACGGTTTTACAAGATGGAGTTTGACGATGCGGAGCTGACTTTCAAGTACGTCAACAGCACCAGCCGCGACCCGTTTGCCAAGCAGGAATCGTTGATTGGCTTGATGCGCACCTTTATAATGCAGAAGCGCCTGGACGACGCCAAGGCCGTATCGGACCTGCTCGACAAGGAGCGGGGCCTGGCAAAAGATGCGCGCGAGCTGTTCCTGATCCGCGCCGAGTATTACCTGCGCACCGAGGAGCGGCAAAAAGCCATTGCCCAGCTTGAAAAAGTCGTACCGCTGATTCCGCTCAAAAATGAGCGCTCGCGCACGCGCTACATTTTGGCCCAGCTTTACCAGGAGCAAAACGACAACAAGCAGGCTGCTGAGCAGCTCAACCAGATACTCAGCCACAACCCGCCTTACGAGCTGGATTTTTACGCCAAGCTGATGCTGGGCCAGGTTTCGGACCTCGACACTCAGAGCAAAGCCCGGCTGGATAAGTACTTCGCGGCCCTGCTCAAGGATCCGAAGAACAAGGAATACCGCGACAAAATCTACTACGAGATGGGCCGGCTGGCCTATCGCCAGCAGCACTATACTGATGCACTGGCCCTGCTGCGCACCTCGGCCAAAGCGCCCAGCATTAACAAGTCGCAGAAGGGCTACACCTACCTGCTGGCGGGCCGCATCTACTACGAGAATTTGCAGAAATACCAGCTGGCAGCGGTGTACTACGACAGCGCTACCCAAGCGCTCCCTAAGGACAACCCGCTGTATGCCAGCATTAAGGAGCGCTCGGATATTTTGCAAGAATTTGCGAAGCAATATACCATTATCCAAACTCAGGACAGCTTGCAAGCGCTGGCCCGCCTGCCGGCTACCGACCTCGACCAGCGCCTGAGTACGTATGCCACCGCCGCCATCGAAGCCAAGCGCAAAGCTGCCGCCCAAGCCCTGGCCGCCCAGCAAGCCAAAGCGCAGCAGCAGCAAAACCAACAAAATGCGCTTAGTGGTACGCCCAGCGCCCTTTCGGGCAATCAGCGCGATATCAGCAACCCAAATGCGTTTGATGCCACTACGGCGGTGGCCACGGGCGCTTTGTGGTATTTCGACAACCCTACCAGCCTGAGCACGGCCCGCCAGCAGTTTATCAGAACCTGGGGCGACCGTAAGCTGCAAGACAACTGGCGCACGCTAAATACGCCCAGCAGCTCGCCCAACGACCCGCAAAATGGCGGCGCGCCGCTTAGCATAACCGGCAACGACCAAACCCGGGTCAACGGGGGCCAGGATGGCGCTGGTGCTGGCGCTGCCCAGCCTAACGACCAGCTAGCCGAGCAAAAAGCGCTGGCAGCCAGGTACCGGCAAGCGCTTCCCGATACCCCGGCCAAGCTTGCGGCTTCGAACCAGCAGGTGGAAGCCGCGATGTATGAGCTCGGCGGTATTTATAAAGAATTACTCAAGGAAAGGCAACGGGGCTATGACACCTACGCCGGCGAAGTGGCCCGTTATCCCCGCGGCGAGCATGCTCCCGATGCCGACTACCTGCTCTATCTCTACTATAAGGACCTACCCGACCCAGCCAAAGCCGCGCAGTACGCCGCCGCCTTGCAGCGGGAGTTTCCCAATTCTACTTATGCCAAGCTTATCGCCGACCCGCTCTACCGCGAGCATGAGCGAGCGCTGCACAATGCCGTAGCAGCACAGCTCGATGCCGCTTTTTTGCTTTATAAAGAGCAGCTTTTTACCAAAGCGAAAGCGGCCGTGGCCGACCTGGAGCGGCAATACCCCAAAAGTGACCTCAACGACCGGGTAGCATACCTCAGGATGCTGCTGGCCATTCGGACCCTGCCGCCCGCCGTGGCCCGCCCCACCGTCGAGCAGTTTACCAAAGATTTTCCGGATAGCCCGCTCGTGCCCCAAGCGCAGGCGCTAGCCGTCTCATTTCAAAAAGCAACTTCGGGGCAGCTAGCCGGCGCCCTTGCCTCGACCGACAAGCCGGCCATCTCGGTATTTAGGCCGGGAGAGATTGACAATCGCCTGCGTGTTTTATACGGCGACGATGAATCGCCAGCAGCTTTGATGCCGCCAGTAGCTACGCCAGCCCCAGCATCAGCAGTTACTTCGACGACCAGCCCAGCTAGCGTAGCTAAGCCTGGCACGCCCGCCGCAACAAGCTCACCAGCGACGAAGACTGTTCCCCGTGGTACTGTTGCTCCTACTCTTACTAGCGTAAGTAACACCCCAGCACCTACTGCTACCGGCCAGCCAACAACGACTGCTACTCCAGCTACGGCGGCGGCGGGCTCAACGCCGGCGCCGGCGGCGCCAGTACCAGCGGCCCCAACCGTTGCCTATGCTACCCAACTCAGTGCCGCGCACGCCGTAGTGCTGGTTTATCCCAAAGGCACGGCTCCTACAAGCGATTTAGCTGGTCAACTTAAAATGTATAATGGCAAGTTTTTCCAGGCTGCCAACCTCACGATACAGCCGGCCCAGCCACTTGGCGCCGACCAGGAAATGGTAGTGGTGCGTGCTTTGCCGGGCTCGAAAGTGGCGCAGAGCTACGCTACTAAGCTGCGCGGGCCGCAATCGCCGCTAGCCCGGCTCCGGGGCCAGGGCTATCAGGCTATCGTCATTAGCCTGGCCAACTTAGCATTGCTGCAAGAAGCCGGCGGCGACCTCGCCGGCTATCAACAATTTTACTCCAAGGTTTACCAATAGAGGCTAGGCGGGATTAAGCAAGCGAAATCGGGGAGTGGCTGTTGCTAGCTCGCCCTTTCGCTCGGCTTCATCCTCCTTACCTTCCCCAAGATGCCCACTTCTTCCTCTCGTCCTACTCGCCCGGCTCCAGGGCGCCGGGGGCTCGTGCCGGCCCGTCCAGGGCGTTTCACAGCCTTCACCAGCACCATGTGGCTGTTGTTTGGGGGCGGCCTACTCGTTTTTGTGCTTTACGTAGCGGCGGTGAGCGTCAATTTTGGCAACCTATTTGGGCGCATGCCCAACCTGCGCACCCTCGAAAACCCGAAGAGCGAGCTAGCTTCCGAAATATACTCGGCTGATGGCGTGCTACTCGGCAAGTACTTCCGCGAAAACCGTACCCCAGTAGACTATCAGGACCTGCCGCAGAACGTGATTGATGCCCTCATTGCCACGGAAGATGTGCGGTTTGAGCAGCATTCGGGTATCGACTTCAAGAGTATTTTTCGGGTAGTGGCGGGCCTGGGCCGCAGTGGTGGCGGCTCGACGCTCACGCAGCAGGTGGCTAAGGTACTGTTTCGCACCCGCGAAGATTTGAGCGACGGCACCCTCAATGGCGATAGCAAGCTGGGCCTGCTTATTACCAAGACCAAAGAATGGCTGCTCGCCATTAAGCTAGAGCGTAATTATACCAAGCGCGAGATCCTGCGCATGTACCTCAATACGGTGGACTACGGCTCCAACGCTTTCGGCATTAACACGGCCGCCAAGACGTTTTTCAACAAAAGCCCTAAGCAGCTGACTACGCCCGAAGCGGCCACGCTGGTGGGCATCGTGAATGCACCCTCGCGCTTTAGCCCCGCGCTTCACCCCGTACGCTCGAAGCGTCGCCGCAACTGGGTGCTTCAGCAAATGGTAAAAGCCAACTACTTGCCGGCTAGCCAGATGGTGCAGGATACGGCCAAACCCATCGTGCTGCACTACAGCGTCGAGAACGCGACGCAGGGGCTGGCCCCGTATTTTCGCACGGAGGTAGCCAAGTACTTGCAGACGTGGGCCCGCGAAACCGACCACGACCTTTATGCCGACGGCCTAAAAATCTACACTACCCTTGATTCGCGCATGCAGACCTACGCCGAAAAGGCGGTGGCGGAGCACCTGGCTTTGCAGCAAAAGTGGTTCTCGGAGCAGTGGAAAGGTCAGTTGCCCTGGCGCGACGAGAACGGCCGGGTTATCCCCAACTTCCTGGCTACGTCTATGCGCCGCACGCAACGCTATAAGTCGCTGATGGCGCAGTACGACGGCAACAAGGATTCGGTAAACTATTACCTGCACCACAAGTACCGCATGACGGTATTCTCGTGGCAAGGCGAGAAGGAAATGCTGATGTCGCCCTTGGATTCGCTCGACTATTACAAGCGCTACCTGCGGGCCGGTTTCATGGCCGTGAATCCACTCAATGGTTACATCAAAGCCTGGGTAGGCGGTCCCAATTACAAGTTCTTCAAGTTTGACCACGTGCGGCAGGGTAAGCGGCAGCCGGGCTCCACCTTCAAGCCGATTGTGTACACAGCAGCTATCGACCAAGGCTACTCGCCTTGCTTCCCGCGGCCCGACGTGGCCACTACTTTCCCCGCCGAGGCTGGGCGGCCTGCTTACACCCCGCACAATTTCGAAGGTAATTTTTCGGGGCGCACCTTCACGCTACGGCAGGCACTGGCCCGCTCCATGAACTCCATTACGGCTTGGCTGGTGTACAAGCTGGGCCCCGAAACGGTAGTGGCCTACGCCAAGCGGCTGGGCATTACTTCGCCCATCGACGCGGTGCCGGCCGTGGGCTTTGGTGCTTCCGATTGCAGCATCTACGAGCTATGCGGCGCCTACGGTACGTTCGTCAATAAAGGCGTCTGGACGTCGCCCATTATGGTGACCCGCATCGAGGATAAGAATGGCAATGAGCTTCGGCAGTTCGTAGCCCAAACCAAGGAAGCGCTCAGCGAAGAAACTGCCTACGTGATGACCAACATGCTGCAAGCCAGTACTACTGAACAAGGTGGCACCAGCACCATCCTGCATACCGGATTCAAGTTTCCGTTTCAGATTGGCGCCAAAACCGGTACCACCTCCAACTACTCCGACGCCTGGTTTATGGGCATTACCCCCGACCTGGTGTGCGGCATGTGGGTGGGCGGCGAAGACCGTAGCATTCACTTCCGGAGCGGGTACTACGGCCAGGGCGCCCGGCTAGCCTTGCCGCTCTATGGCATTTTCCTGAAAAAGGTGCTAAACGATAAAAGTATTAGTATCAATACTCAGCCGTTCCCAGCCCCCGCGGCGCCCCTTGCTATTGAGCTTGACTGCTCGAAATACTACGGCGCGGGTCAGCGCGATACTATTCCTTATGACCAGAAGATGGCGCAGCCTACCACCAACGACCTGCCCAAAGAAGACATTTAGGGCTAGCCCCCTAATACAGAAAATGGCCGGCGCTTTTCGTCGGCCATTTTTGTTATCTCGTACCCCACTGCGAAACCCTGCGCGAAACCTATGGCTGCCAAACCCGAACTACAGGAACAAATCAACCGCTTGCCGCACCAGCCCGGCGTATATCGTTATTTCGACGACGACGGTATTATCTACGTGGGAAAGGCCGTGGACCTGCGCAAGCGCGTGAGCAGCTACTTCACCAAGCAAGACCACAATAAGAAGACGCAGCAGCTGGTCAAAAATATCAAGCGCATTGAGTTTACCATCGTCAATTCGGAGTCGGATGCGTTTTTGCTTGAGAATAACCTTATCAAGCAGTACCAGCCCAAGTACAACATCTTGCTAAAGGATGGGAAGACTTATCCTTACTTGCTTCTGACCAAAGAGCGATTCCCGCGTCTCATTCCTACCCGCAATAAGCAGCCCGGCGACGGCCACTACTTCGGTCCCTACGCCAACCAGAGCGGCCTCAATGTGCTGCTAGAGCTTATTCGTGCCTTGTACCCACTTCGTACTTGCACCTACAACTTGACTCCCGAAAATGTCGAAGCTGGCAAATTCAAAGTCTGTTTGGAGTACCACATTGGCAATTGCAAAGGCCCCTGCGAGAATAAAGAAGATGAAGCTACCTACAATCAGTATATTCAGCAGATTCGTCAGATCCTAAATGGCGACTTGCGCTTGCCCAAGCAGTATTTTCGGGAGAAAATGACCGCTGCCGCCCAGGAAATGCAGTATGAGTTGGCCCACCAATTCAAGCAAAAGCTCGACAAGCTCGATGAGTTTCAGGCGAAGAGTACTATTGTCAACGCGTCGCTCACGAACATCGACGTGTTTAGTATCGCCTCCAACGAGAAAGCAGCCTTTGTCAACTACTTTAAGGTAATGAATGGCAGCATCATTCTCACCCAAAACCTGGAGCTTACCAAGAAGCTTGATGAGAGCGACGGCGAGATTCTGGCGCCGCTCATCATGCAACTGCGCCAAGAATACGAAAGCGAGGCGAAGGAGATTCTGACCAATGTTCCTGTCGGTGACCTCCCGCTGCCTGGTGTCACCGTCGCGCAGCCCCAAATCGGGGACAAGCGCAAACTCCTGGAGCTCAGCATCAAAAACGTGCTTTATCTCCGTAAGGAAAAGGAGAGCATGAACGAGAAGAGCAAGGATGTCAATGAGGTACGCATTATGGAGCAAATCAAAAAAGATCTGCGCCTCACGGAGTTACCCAAGCATATTGAGTGTTTCGACAATTCCAACTTTCAGGGCGACAACCCTGTGTCGGCGATGGTGTGCTTCCGCAACGCTCGCCCAAGCAAGAAAGACTATCGCCATTACCACGTCAAGACAGTAGTTGGCCCCAATGACTTCGATACGATGTATGAGGTCGTAACGCGCCGCTATCGCCGCCTCGTTGACGAAGGGGCTAGCCTGCCGCAGCTCGTCATCGTCGATGGGGGCAAAGGACAGCTGAGTATGGCTGTGAAAGCGCTAAAAGACCTTAACCTGTGGGGGCAGATCCCAGTCATTGGGATTGCCAAGCGCCTCGAAGAAATCTACGTTCCCAACGACCCGCTGCCACTCTACATCGATAAGAAAAGCGAGAGTTTGCGCCTTTTCCAGCGCATGCGCGATGAAGTACACCGCTTTGGTATCACCTTCCACCGCTCGCGCCGCGACGCTGCTACTCTCAAAACCGAGCTCACCGACGTTAAGGGCTTAGGCCCAGTCACTGCTGATAAACTCCTTAGCAAGTTCAAGTCGGTCAAGAAGATAAAAGAACTATCCAAAGCTGAGTTGATAGCTGAAGTTGGCAAAGCCAAAGCTAAAGTATTGCTCAATTATTTCGATCAACAAGAAACCCCAGCTTCCTCTTAATCGCTATAGGTTGACTTAAAAAGAAAAGGCCTCCGCTAACTAACGGAGGCCTTTTCTTTTACTTATCGAATTCTACTAACCCGTGACCTAGAAGCTCCACAAGTTGTACTCATACTCTACCAAGTCGGCAGCAGTCTGCTGAGCAGCTAGTAGGCCTTCACGCTCACCACCATACTGGCTAGCCAAATCATCATTAGTGGGGTTCGAAACCTTCACGATGTATGAGTTGAACAACCAGAGCTCAAACGCATCAGCCAAGTTCTTATGCTGGGCATCGTTCTGCGCGTTGAACCAGATAGCCGACTGCGGATTGTTACGGAATACTCTCACCAAGTCTGAATACTTGAACGTGGCGATATTCTTCTCCAGGCCGCTTGAATTACCAGGCAGCGTAGAAGGCAACTTCAGCGAGATGGTTTTAATCTGGTGGTACATCCGCGAACGCTTCTTGTCGAATATCATCTCTTCCGACAATTCCAGCTGGTAAAGGTCGCGAGGTAGATACTCAGCCGAAGTAGCCGGCAGGGGTGGCGGAGCAGCAGCTACCGACGAAACGGGCACGGTCTTATAAATAACTTTACCGTTTTTCTTTACCGGCTTGCCTTTTGCATCCAATACGGCTACCCTCTTGGTAGCAGAGTTTTTAGCGGCTGGTAGAGGTGCCCCCCAACCATCATCAGCAGCTTTTTTTGGAGTCTTAGCAGCAGGCGCCGAGCCCCAGTCGCCACCATCAGCATCGGCGCTAATAGGTGCTTCGATAGGGTACGACATATTTGATGCCATCTCCTTGGCCGTATAAGTCGACGTTACCGAGTCGTTTTTGTAGGCCTGTAATTCGCCGCGTTTTACAGCATCTATAATGACTTTGCCAATTTGCTTACCATCCGAAAACATCGGGCGGTTTTGCTTTTCACGCAGGTCAATAGCCCGCCAGATAGTTTTGCGAAACATCTGGTCAGAAATCGGAATCTGCCGGATAGCTCCTGTGGTAGCGGTAGTAGTAGCCTGCTCCTGCGCTCGGCCTACTAAGGCCGTCGCCAGAGCCGCCACGGTGAAAGGCAATGCTTTGAAATAGCGGGTCATAAATAGAATCCTTTTAGAGCTAACGAATTAATTACCTTACTTATTGCAGCGGGATATTGAAGATGCGGCTCATGTTCACATCTTCCACTTTGCCTTGGAAGTTCTGACGCTGTACACCTTTTACTTCAATATAGAGACGGTCGCCTTCACGGGCCACGCTAGCTAAGCCACTAAGATCAGCCTGAGGGCCATTGGTAGCTATGGGAGCAGCAGCGGGGCGCTTACCACGGGCCAACGTTACTTCGAAGCGCGAAACACGGTAGCGAGCATCTTCAGGCAAAAAAGTAGCAAAGCCAGCTTCCGGGATAGCCTTCAGCGTGAGAGACCGAATCTGACCGCTAGGAGTTCCCACTTTTTCGTTGGCTTCCGTGCCACCCACGAAGCATTTGATGGTAGGATTCGGAATTGGACGCACTTTGAAAGTTTGCGAACCGATGGCGTTGCCTCCGCTGCTCACGTTTAGCGTTACTTCGCGAGCATTAGGTACCAGGGTTACTTCGCCTTTCTGCCCGTTGATAACCGCGGCACCCGAAGCCGAGAAAGCTGGCTGGTATTGGGCACCCAGAGCAGGTACTTGCACACTCAGCTTATTGCCGCACTGGTAGTAAAGTGCCTGCACTGAAGCCGACTGAATCTGCATTACCGGCTTAGTAATAGTGTAAGGCACCGTAACCCGGAAAGTAGTATCGCGGCCATTCTGGTTGATACGAATCGAACCAGTCCAGTTCGATTTTGCATTACCAGAAGCATCGAAATTGCCAGGACGCGCCGTGAACTCGATTTTACCATGACCATCAGAACCCACGGTGAGGGGCGAGCCGTTGTAGGTCATGTTTTGCTTGAGGCCAGTAGCGGCTGCCGTCAAGAATAGGTCAGCCTTATATTTGGTGCCAGCGGCTACCGTGTTCGATTCAGCCGAAGCGAAAGCGCCGAGCTTGTCGAATACGATGGTCTTAGCACCAACTTTTTCGGCTTGCTTTTGCAGGGCGTCAGCTTGGTATTTCAGTACTTCGGTTTCCTTCTGGCTTAGAACTGCTAAGGCAGCTACTACCGGCGTATTCTCGAAGTTCAATTCAGCAAAGTTCTTACTTTTTTGCTCTGAGCCCGGTGCAATACGTGGGTCGGTCTTAGCATCGAGAGCTAATGGAGTAGCATCAGGAACGAATTGCTTAATATAGTCGGCGTAATCGTTCAAGCGCTTCTGCATGGGATAAGCCAGACCATTGCGCTGACCACCAAGCATAGTGATAGCCACCTTGTCTTCGGCGCTCATGTTTTTGAAGTCGCTCTTACCCTTGCTATTTTCCGTAGCCGTGATAAGTTTATCCCGAACCTCGTTGATATAGTCAATTACCTTTTTGGTCTCGTCGCGAATCTCTTCGCTCTTCTTTAGCACCGCCACGTCAGCAGCTTGGTTACGGTTTTTAGCTACTGCATCCTCGATGCCCTTTACCGTATTGCCAGCTGCCTTATCGGTTTTCGCGTTTACGTCCGTTAAGCTATCGTCGATGAATTTAAACTTCAGCAGAATCGCTGAATTTACTTGAAGCGCCAGTAGAGCGGTTAGCACGAGATACATCATGCCAATCATCTTCTGCCGCGGTGTTTCTTTTCCGCCTGCCATCTGCTAGAGATATTGCTAAATTGTGGTAGAATAAGCGATAGTAAATAATATAGCTCGCTTAGCTAGCGGCACCAGCCCGCATGGCGTTCAGCATGTTGCCGTACACGCGGTTGAGCGAAGTCAAGTTGCCGGTTAGATCGGCTACCTGAGTTTGCATGCTTTCGGTGTCTTTGCCAGCCTGCACCATGTTCTCCATGGCCTTACCTAACGTACCGTAAAACTGATTCATCGACTTAAGGTGAGTGTTGGCATCCTGCAACTCCATTTCGTAGACTGCATTCAGGGCCCCAAGGTTCTTGGTTACGCTCTGCACTTGAGCATGATACTCTTTAGCATCACCCGTAGCGTTCGAAAGGGCTGAAACAGCTTCTACTGTGTTGGCATACGACTCATTGATGCGCTCTAGCGACTGAGCTGCGCTACGTACTTTGGTAGTGTATTCGTCGGTAGCATTGGTAGCGTCACCTAGCTGGCTCAACTGAGCAGTAGTGGTGCTGAGGCGGTTCAGCCCTTGGCCGAGGTTAGTAAGAGCTTCAGGCGTAACGTTAGCGTTTTTCAGCATGTCATCCAACTTGCCGGTGAGGCCATTTGGAGCGGGAGTCTTGCTATCACGAAAACGGTTGTCATTCGTCGAAGGGTCATAGCCTTCGCTCAACTCGGGATATACCAATCCCCAATCGGTCTCAGCCTGGTGAGGCTGGAATGCGCTTAGAAAGAAAATAACAGCCTCAGTGCCCAGGCCAACCATCAACATAACGTCAGCACCTTTCCAGTGCAGAATTTTAAATAGTGCACCGATGATAACAACTGCTGCGCCAATGCCATACACTTTCGGCATTACGTTGTCGTAGAGGAAGTTTGTTTTAACAGCCATTTGAGTTAAAGCTATTGCTTAAAATTGAAAAAAGGGAAAGTGGAGTTGGACTAAGGTTTAGAATTAGTTAAGCCGGCCATTGGTACCCATGCCGATTTGAATCATGGAGCAACGGAAGCCAATGTAAGAGCGGGCCGAATCCTGGTATTCGAAGTTGCGAGTGCCTGTTTCGAGAAAGTATTGAATATCTTTCCACGAGCCACCCCGCACTACTTTGCGGGGCTCATTGTCGTTAGGGTTGGTGGGGTTCAAGTCCCATACTACCGGAACCGAAGCTTCCATGTAGGCATCATCACACCACTCACTCACGTTGCCCGCCATATCGTACAGGCCAAAGTCATTGGGGAAATAAGACCCTACTTCCGAAGTATAAGCGTAACCGTCTGAGGCGTAGTCACCACGACCCGGCTTAAAGTTAGCTAACATGCAACCCTTAGTATTTCGGGTATAAGGACCACCCCAAGGAAAGGTAGCACCTTCGCGCCCGCCACGGGCAGCATATTCCCATTCGGCCTCCGATGGTAAACGGAAGTTAGGCAAGGGTGCCTCACCACGCTCATCATTGGTCGTATTCTTATACTTGGTGCGCCAGTTGCAGAAATACTTAGCAGCAAACCAATCTACTCCTACTACTGGGTAATCATCGAAGGCTGGATGCGAGTAATAATACTCGAGCAGTGGGTCACCCATATGGTAGGTAAAGTCACGCACCCACACTGTAGTATCAGGATAAAGTTCAGTCTTGATATAATCTTCACCCAATGCTTCTACCGAATCTTGCATAATGGCGTTCACAAACTGCCGGTATTCGTTGTTCGTGATTTCAGTTTCGTCCATGTAAAAGCCGGCGATAGTCACCTGCTTATTCATGTTCACCATCGAAGCCGAAATATCCTGGTCAGTCTGGCCCATGTGAAACGTGCCGCCAGGGCACGGCACCATACCAAACGGAACTTCCTGCGGATTGAAGATGGGCCGGTCGTCGGTACCGACTAGGTCACCTCGAAAGTCCTTCGTAAAACAGCCGCCTAGAAGTACCCCTGACAGCGCAAGTAGAGGTAATACCAGAAATTTTTTCATAATAGAGAGAAAGAACTAATTTTATAAGCAGGCGGCGATTTTGGCAAGTTGTAATTACTTGCAAATCTACACTATTTCAAGCTGCCGCGCAATAATACTTTAAGAACCGATTCCTAATATTTAAACGGGCCAGTTTAAAAACCTGCTTTACAGGCCTGGGAAGCCATTAAATGCTTACTGACAATTGCGATTAAATAAAATATCGAGTTGCCATGCTCAAAACAAGAAATAGGACTAAAAGCTGTAGCGAGGTGTACGAATCGCAGGGCGGGTTAGTAGCAATGCTTTGGGCAAGCGTAGGGATAAAAGGATTTCGTGAGAGCTAAATGCTCGAGCAGCTTGGTTGAAAGCGATGAAGTCGAAAGCATACCCAATACGGTACCTATTATCGGGACCGAAACCGTAACCGAGCAAGCCAGAAATAGATTCGTCTTGGCGATAGTTGAGACCGGCCCAAAATTGGTCATTGAGCGTAGCGCGTACACCACCTTCAAAGGAGTAGTTGTGCTGATTATCGTATTTGCTGGATGCATCGTAGCGGCCTGGTAATACGGCTTTTACGAGTACCATTGGTGTGACTGTAACGCTCGAGGACGCCTCGATATTGTAGCCAGCCGTAAGGTAGGCGTGATTCTCACCCAAAAACTGCGAGGTGTTCTGATAGCCAATAATAGTGCCATTAACATCACGCACGGCACTTTGAAGGGTATAGTTGGCTCTGAACAGGTTGTTCAGGCTTAAACCCGCATAGAATTTGGGAGCTTCGTACCAAATACCAGCCCCGGCATCAAACTTATGGTCGGAGCCGCTTTCTGGTACGTAAGGATCGTTCTGATCAATAGGACGATACGAACCTTTGCTGAGGTAAGTGAAAGTTCCTTGTATACCAATACCTAGCTTACCACGGCCCAGATTAATGTGCTGTGAGTAGGATAAAGCCGCATTGGTTACCCTTGAGACGCCTGCTTGGTCATAATACACCGTTGCTCCCAGCCCACCATTGATAGCTAAGATGGGAATAGAAGCTGATACCATCCCGGTACGCGGGGAGCCGTTTTCATCGCCCTGAGTATTACCTAAGTTTAGGTATTGGTAGCGCCCAATGACGTTCACCTCCGTTTGTCCTTTAATGCCCGCGTAGGCTGGGTTCAAGTACATGCCGTTGAGGCCATAGTGTGTGAACTGGGGCTGCTGCTGCGCCAGCACAGGGATAGCCGCTGCCGATAGCAGCGTGGCAAATACAATTCCTTTCATGCGGACTAGAGAAAGGGAGGTGATTAAATGTGAGGCGAACGGACTAAGACAACGTACGTTCAAATGTAAGTACTAATTCGCCTCAGCACGCTTCAAAACGCAAAAAGGTTCGTCCGACCACACTATCTGGCCAACTAGTGGTATGGCTACTTTCTTAGTTAGTTAGCTGCTTTTCCCTTATTGACTACCGTGCCAGCCTCCGCGGTATACTTGCGGATATAAGCCTCGATGGCACCAGTCATTGATGGCACATTGGGCATAGGTGCCTCAATATCAAGAATGAGATTGGCGTCGCGGACGGCCTTAGCAGTAGTAGGACCGAAGGCAGCAATACGGGTACCATCTTGAGTGAAATCGGGAAAATTGACGAATAGCGAGCTAATGCCAGATGGGCTAAAAAAAGCCAAGCAATCGTACTTGACATCTGATAAGTCGGAAAGGTCGCTCGCTACTGTGCGGTAAATGACTGCCTCCGTAAACTTGAGGTTGTTGGCCCGCATAAATTCGGGCAAATCATCCTTGCGAATGTCGGAACAAGGGTAGAGAAACTTCTCGCCTTTGTGCTTTTTAATGACTTCAAATAAATCGGCGGCGGTACGCAAACCCACGAACAGCTTGCGCTTGCGAAGCACGATATACTTCTGAAGATAATTGGCGGTCTGATCCGAAATACAGAAGTACTTCATTTCAGCGGGCATTTCAAGCTTCGCTTCCTGGCACGTACGGAAGAAGTGATCGACTGCGTTGCGGCTAGTGAAGATAACTGCCGTGTGCTCTAGAATATTAATCTTCTCTTTACGGAATTCTTTGTAAGGGACTCCTTGCACATCAATAAATTCCCGAAAGTCGATACGGATCCCATATTTCTCAGCTAGCAAAGAATAGGGCGAAACGTCGTTGGTAGGCTTGGGCTGGGTAACCAGGATGCTGCGGATGGGCTTGGCGTGCCGGTCCAAGCTTGGCTGTGCTGCGCTCTCGGCCATAGAATGTAAGGAAAGAGTAATACTAGAACTATAGAAGACCCCAAATCCTACCTATAAGTAGTACACCACTTAAGTAGGATACGTAAACACAATGAGTTTCAATAGTACGGCCAGGGGCAGTACTTCGGTAGCACAAAGGTAAGCGAACAAATGAAGATTAAGAAGCGAGGCTCTTTGGTGCAGCGTACGGCCCACGCGCAATACGGTAAATGTGAGTAGCAACAACACAAATCCGTTAGCCAGTTCAACTACCAGGGGCCAGTGCGCATTTAGCCCAAGATAAAATAGCAGTACAATGGGTAGTGGCAAACCCAACAGCAGCGTGGTACGCAGAAACTCGCGGTAATGGAGATTAACAAGCGCCCGCAAGTCGAAGATGTAGCTTAGCAACTCAACCAACACATACTTGCTGAAGATGAAGGCTAGTATAAGGCTGGTATAAAGCAAGACTCGCACAAAAATAGCGGAATCGGGCACGTTGAAAACGCCTTGCAAAAGTGGCAAACTACTAAAATCAGTGTGCAATGCCGTCAGTAGCAGGGCTAATGATAAGGAAAACAACATTACCAACCCCAGATTGAGCCAAGTAAAAGCCGGACGCGCCAGAAAGCTCTGCGGCTCAGTAGAAGCGCCAAACAATTCGTTAACCTGAAAGATGCGGGCCAAACCTGCTGGGTAGGTACTGCGCACTACTCCATAGAGCAACCCTAGTAGCAGCAAGAGCAAGAGCAGTACATTCTCGCTCTGCGATAGGGGCAGGCGCAGTATGGCACGGCTAGGGCTCACCACCGGCAATTGTGCCGTTGCATGAGTTGCTGGTGCTAGTTCAGCTGTAAAGGAGGTGAGTGCTGGGTACCCTTCGGGTTGCCACACGGCAAGCAAATGCGACCCGCTCGTAGAGGCTAAACGAGCAACTTTGGCTAAATCTACGGTATATTTGGCCGCCTTAGGAGCTATAAAAACCAACTGGTTGTCCAGAAATAAAGTTAGTCCCGGATCGGCAGCAAAGGAGAGCCGAAAAGGCTGCCCTGGTAGTAAACGCACCCATTGATAATAGGTATGGGCGGGAGCATGATAACCGGGCAGGTATAGGATAAGGCGATTGCCACTTACATCGTGTAATAGCCAATTGTCGGGCGTCAGCCCCGGTATAGTAACAGCCGGTAATGGGCGATACTCGGCAGCTAGCCCAATAGCTGGTGCGGTGATATGCATGGCTAGCAGCAGTAGCGCCACTAGTCGCGCTAGCCACCAAGGCCCCAGATTAATACTTGCGCACATACCTAGGTTCGGCTCTTTCAAGAGGGAGTCGCTACCTGCCGCCGTTCGGCCCGGCTCTGGTATACTCCTAAAAATACGCTGAGAAGCACCGATACAACCACTAGAATACCGATGAGCGGCAAATTGCCTAGTGCCCAGAAGTTGATTACTACTAAAATAACTACTGCATTGAGCAATCCTAGCAGCAGCACGGTGCTAATTTGAGAAAACCCCATTGCCAAAATGCGATGATGCACATGGTTTTTATCGGGTGAGAAGGGCGAGCGGCCGGCAGCCATACGCAAGATGAACACGCGTAAAGTATCGAAAAGAGGCACGAAAAGTATGCCAAGGGTAATAGCTGGGCTAGCGCTACCGAAGGGTTGCCCCGTACGCGTGCCGAGCTCGATAAACTGGATAGCTAGAATAGATACAATAAAGCCGCAAACCAACGACCCCGTATCTCCCATGAAAATACTGGCCCGGTGGAAGTTGTACCGCAAAAAGCCCAAGATTCCTCCGATGAGGCACACTGCTACAAAGGCATAGTTACTGAACGAGACACCACCATAGCGAAAGAAATAGTAGCCAAACGTGCCACTAATAATAAGTACAATGCTGCCTGCCAAACCATCGAGCCCATCGATGAGGTTGATAGCATTCGTGATGCCTACAATCATCACAAACGTAAAGCCGTAGCTCACTCCCATGGGTAAACTATAAATGCCCAGAATGCCCTGAAAGCTCGTAACGCGCACATCGGCCATGATCATTACTACTCCCGTGGCGAGCAACTGCCCCACAAATTTTTTGGCAACCGATATTGTTACCAAATCATCTTTTAGCCCCACAAAGAAGAGGATAATGCAGCCAGCTAGCAATTCTTTTACCCCATTTTCGAGGGGGGCAAAGATGGTGAGCGCCGACATGAAGCCAGCAAACACGGCTACTCCCCCCAAACGCGGAGTAAGGGACTGGTGCACCGTGCGGCCGTTGGGGGTATCGAGTAAGTTTTTGAGGTGGGCGATGAAGACAATAGAAGGCACCGCGAACATGGCCACCAACAGAGCCCATAGCCCCGCCAACCCTAGGTAAATACTAAAATGATGGTTCATGAACACAACTCCATTGGGAATGAAGCTTGGAAAGATACAAGTGGCGCCTGCTACCCGTGCAACACCCCGGTACGGTCGTCGAGTAGGTCAAGCCGAATAAGGTTTTCGAATACAATGGAATCGGGCACAAACAAAAACTTTTTATCAAAAATGCCGGTGCCTCGATAGTAGCTCACCCAGTACTGATTAGTGAGGTGAAACACGGCGGGATCTATCAGTTCTACCGGGGTAGCTGAACGAGGCCCCACTTGCTCGAAGCGGTAGCGTAATGTGGAAGTGCGCACCGCTTCGCCCGTGGGCTGGGTACCATAGCCATCGGCGCTGATAATGACGTTGTCGAGCGGATAGTCATTGGCATTAAGTAAGTATACCGTCCAGGTAGGTAGGCCAGCCATGCCTAAGGCAGCAGCTTCTTGGTCGGGTACGATAGCGATAGAAACGCCTTCTACGGGGTCAAATTTGATATCTTGCTTCATAGCTACGCAGTAGGCACTGGCAGAGCGGATAACTTAAGAAGAGAGGTGAGCACCGAGTTGGGTCAATAATTTGGCCAACAGGCGCTCCTGCACATCCTCCACGGGCACGGCGTGGCCCAGTTCGGCTTGGAGGGAGGTCACGGCCTTGTCGGCAATGCCGCACGGTACGATGTGGCCGAAGTAGCGTAGGTCAGTATTCACATTAAGGGCTAGCCCGTGCAGGGTTACCCACCGGCTGCACCGCACACCCATTGCGCAGATTTTGCGCGGGTTGGCGGCGCCTTCCTCCCAATCGAGCCATACGCCCGTAAGACCCGCAATACGGCCCGCACGCAACCCGTAAGTGGCTATCGCCTGAATAACAGCTTCTTCCAAAGTACGTAGGTACCAGTGGATGTCGGGCCGAAAATTATCGAGGTCGAGCACTGGGTAAGCTATTAGCTGGCCCGGACCATGAAAGGTGATATCGCCGCCCCGGTTGATGCGGTGAAACGTAGCACCGTGCGCCGTTAGCGCGGCTTCATCGAGTAGTAAGTGTTCGGGCTTACCGCTTTTGCCTAGGGTGTACGTAGGCGGATGCTGACAAAACAGGAGGTGGTTAGGAGTTAGCAGCGCCGATTGGCCAATCTCTTCGGCTTGACGGTTAGCTACTTTGAGCGCTATTGCCTCGGCCAGCAAAGCTTCTTGCAAGTCCCACGTTGGCACGTAAGGAACTTGCCCCAGCCGCTGCACCCGAATGGCCCGCTGCTCGGGAGTGCCACTTAGTGGCTGCGCCGCTACAGGAGCCGCAGGAACAGCACAAGCCGAGTAAATATCCATAGCGGAGCAGGTGAAGCGCGGGAATACGCCGGAAAACGGGATTTAAACAAAGGTACTTCGTAGCGTAGGCTTTAGCTTGCAGCTCGCTATATGCAGGCATCGACACCTAATCACGCTTATGCGCATAGCATTGATTCACAAATAATCAACATGCCAATCAAAGCCCATGCCCTAGGAAAAGCCGGTGAAGCGGCAGCGGCGGTTTTTTACCGCCAAGCAGGCTACGAGGTGCTGGCTCAAGGCTATCGCTACGGCCGCGCCGAAGTAGACCTAATCGTGCAGCGTGGCACCGACTTGCTAGTTTTTGCGGAAGTCAAGACGCGCTCAGGCAACCACTATGGTCCACCCGAAACTTTTGTTTCGACCCGCAAAAAAGAACTATTTAAACTAGCTGCTACGCACTTACAGGAAGAGCTACTGTGGCAAGGTGACATTCGCTTCGACATTCTGGCTTTGACGCAGCTTAGCACGGGCTTCCAAATCGAGCTATTCGAAGACGCTTTTTATTAGCAATAGCTAGGGGGTAGTAGATCCCGCCGAGGTAGGTGTGGGCGACACCGGCGGTGGGGTAGCCGCCGGAGCTGCGGGTGGATGGTAGCCCGGCCGACGGTCCTGGGCCTTACGTACGGGAGGACGGGGCGTGGGCACGCCGTGGCTACCCGGGCGACGCGGGTCGACCTTGCTGCCAGTTGCATCGGGATTAGGTTCGCCGCGCTTATCCAGGTTTTTCTCCTTGTCGAAGATGACCGAGCCACCGTGACTGTATTCCCGGATCAGCTCGGGCTCGGCTACTTCGGGCTCATAGCCAGTGTCGCCGTACTGGTACACGTAGTGGCGGTAGTTTTTGTAGTCCCAGTAGTTGGTCCACTCTCCTACCCGACGGCCATTTTCAAATTTGCCTGTCCATTCGCGCTTGCCTTCCTTGTTAAACTTGACGTAATCGCCTTCCAGCTTGCCATTTACGTAAGGCACTACTTCCTTGAGCATGGTATTGCCGGCATCGTAATAACTGATGTTAGCATCGCGCGGGAAACCCATCTCATAGTGCGTTTTGGCGGTGAGGTTGCCTTTCACATCAAACTTTTCCCAGCGCAGATGACGGGTGCCCAAGGTAAAGTACCCGGTTTCGAGTACCTTATTGTTTTGCATCTTCTTATAAGGGCCGTGCAACACCTTATCAGTGCTTGGGTCTAGCTCGCCCACGGCCTTAAAAATTTTGTGCTTCTGGGCGCTATAGTAGTAGGCCGCAGGTGCCATTGGGTTGGGCTGCTGAAAGGTGCGGAGGTAAAAGAAAATTTCGACTACCTGGTTTTTTCCTTTCGGGCCCGATTTCACATAGGCGCGCTTAATGCGTTCGCCCAGAAAAATCTTTTTCTTTTTGCGGGGCTTACGCTGGGCCGCTTTTTCCTCTTCTTTGGCGGCGCGCTCTTCGGCTTTGGTTAGCACGGCCTTGCGAGCAGCGGTGCTGAGCGTGGGCTGGCCCCGGCGGGCAGTGGTAGTGAGCGTATCGCCCGTGGGTAGGCTGGCCACGGTAGGGTCGCTGGGGCGCGAATTGAATGAAACGGTTTTGCGCGTGCAGGCAGCCACCAGCGCGAGCACTAGCAGCAGGCCGGCCAAGCGTGACCAAAAGCGGAGTAAAAGCATGAGCTACAAATTTATCCGGCTGTCCAACGCAAAAATACTTCCGTTTGGTGCCCGCCGTTGGGTAAGCGGTCGCTGCCAAGCTGGTGAACGCTTAGCGGGCGCGCTGTTAGGCTATAGCACTAGCTTATCGCCGGCTACCAGCAAGCTCAGCGCAAAGCCCTTACCGCCCACGGGCTTGCCCGGCGCAGTATCCGGGTAAGTATTGCCTATGAGCTGCTGGCCATCTATCACCACTACTATCTCATCCCCAAATACTTCAGCAGGTTGACCAGGGCGAATTAGCAGGCCAGTTTCTTCGCTGAGGCCCACGCCCAGCAGCGCCGGATGAGCCAACACCGCGTGCAGGAGGCGCGGGTAACGTGCCCGCTCTACAAAGTGCTGATCAATCAGTAAGTTGGGCAGCAAACCCAGGCCGGGAATCACCTCGATGCCGTCGCGCAACAGGCTACGCCAGCCGCGGCCGGCCACTAGCATCTGGCCGCCCAGGGCCGAAGCGCCGGCGCTCGTGCCGGCCAGCACAAAGCCCGCGTCGTGCTGAAAACGGTGGTGCAGCAGCTGCAAAAACTTCGTGCCGAGCAGCAGCTCGGTCAGGCGCTCTTGGTCGCCGCCACTCACAAACGCTAGGCTGGCCGCCCGCAGCCTGGCTAGAGTATCGGGCGTATCGGCGGGGTGATTTTCATCTATTTGTAAGTGGCCAACGTGCGGGCAGCCCAGGCTGCTAAGGGCCCGCGTGTAGGCTGCGTAGGTGCGAGCCGGATTGTGGGTAGTAGCCGCCGTCAGGATCTCGATGGGAGCAGTACGCGTAGGTAGTAGCCCGGCTAGCAAAGCCAGCGTAGGATCGTCATTGCCACCGCCCAGCACTACAATGGTACCTTGGGGTGAGGCCGGGGCAGCAGGCGCGGAAACAGCGGGAGTCAAAATGGTGAGCGAAGGCTAATGCAGGAGCAAGTACGCCAAAAATGGCGGCTAGGCCGGTAAGCTGGCAAGTATTTAGACGTAATTTTGCCCCGTCACCACTTATTGCCTAGCGAAACACGCACCTTTTTTGCCTTGCCTATGACCTCGCCCGAAACCGTGGACCACATCACGTCATTGATTCAGGAGGGCGAGTTTTTTAAGTTAAAAAAGCTGTTGCGCGCCTTTCAGCCCGCCGAGCTGGTAGAGCTTATTGAGAACGAGGACGACCGTGAGCAGCTCATCATCTTCCGGCTGCTACCGCTTACGCTGGCCACCGAAGTGTTTGAGTACCTGGATCTGGAGGTGCAGCGGCACTTCCTCGACAACCTGGCTCAAGATAAGATTACGGACATTCTCAATGAGATGTCGCCCGACGACCGCACGGCGCTGCTCGAGTTTTTGCCCGCTAATTTTGTGGCCGAACTGGTCCAGAATCTGTCGGAGCCCGAGCGCCGCGTGACGCTGCAACTACTCGGCTACCCGGAGTACTCGGTGGGCCGCCTGATGACGCCCGACTACATTGCCATCCGCGAGAACTGGACCATTCAGCAGGCCCTGGACTATGTACGCCAACACGGTGGGCAGTCCGAAACCCTAAACGTGCTCTACGTGACCGATGCGCGCGGCGTGCTCATCGATGACATCCGTATTCGGGAGTTTTTGCTGGCTAACCCTGCCACGCGGGTCCGCGACATCATGGACCACCGCTTTGTGCAGCTTACTGTCAATCAAGATCAGGAAGAAGCCATCGACATTTTTCGGCGCAACGACCGCAGCGCGCTGCCCGTGGTGAGCGCCGACCAAGGTATTCTGCTCGGTATCGTAACGCTGGATGACATCCTGAGCATTCGGGAAGAGGAAGACACGGAAGATATCCAAAAATTTGGTGGGTCTGAAGCGCTCGATGAGCCCTACATCAGCACGCCGCTGCTGCGCCTCGTGCAAAAGCGCGCCGGCTGGCTGGTCGTCCTGTTTCTGGGCGAGCTGCTGACAGCCTCGGCGATGCAGTTCTTCGAGGGTGAGCTTCAAAAAGCCATTGTGTTGGTGCAATTTATTCCGCTCATTATCAGCTCGGGAGGCAATTCGGGCTCGCAGGCTACTTCCCTCATCATCCGGGCCATGGCGCTGGGCGAATTTACCCTTAGTGAATGGTGGCGAGTGTTGCGGCGCGAGCTAGCCGGGGGGCTAATGCTGGGGGTTATCCTAGGCTTGGTGGGCTTCAGCCGCATTGCCATTTGGCAAACTATCACTCCCATATACGGCCCACACTGGCTGCTGATAGCCACCACGGTAGGCATTGCCCTGGTCGGAATTGTGCTTTGGGGCAGTATTGCCGGCTCTATGCTGCCGCTCATTTTGCGTCGGCTCGGCCTCGACCCAGCCACTTCCTCGGCACCCTTCGTAGCCACGCTGGTCGATGTCACGGGGCTGATTATCTACTTCACCGTAGCCTTGGTCATCCTACGCGGCACTCTGCTTTAGCGCCAGCTCGGCTTTGCTAAAACAGCCCACTTCGCCTGGCGCGAGGTGGGCTGCTTTATGGAGGTGCTGAACTAGCTTTAATCGAGCCGGCGGCGACTGGCCTTCTTTTCGCTGTGCTTCTTTTTACCTTCCAGGCGCTGGCGCACGGCACCGGCACTGGGCCGGGTGACCCGGCGGGGCTTGGGGCGGCGCAGGCTTTTTTGCAGCAGCTCATAAAAGCGTGCTAAGGCAATTTCCTTATTACGCAGCTGGCTCCGGTCGTCTTGCGCTACTACTTGCAGATAACCCTCCGACGTAAGCTGGCTGGCCAACTTCTCCAGAATGAGCGTCTTCTGCAAGTCATTAAGCACCTGCGACTCGCGCAGCTGCCAACGCAATTCTACTCGGCTTTCTACCTTATTCACATTTTGCCCGCCGGGGCCACTCGAACGACTGGTTTGGAACGTAATTTCGGGTAGAAAGGCGGGGGCAGGCGGCAGCATATTCAAGTAATAAAAGCGATGAGCGATGAACAACGCCAGCGATAAAATCGCTCGGTCCATTCTCTCGCCTGCGTGGCGTTTATTGCTTTTCTAGTAGCATGGCCCCGTACGAGTAGCCACCACCAAAGACCGTCACGATTACTCGATCGCCCGCTTTGAGCGTGTCCCAGATCTCCACCAGTCCGATGGCCGAGCCAGCGCAACCGGTATTACCCAGGCGCTCGATATTATTAACGGCGCGCGCTGGGTCGAGCCCCAGCTGCTTGGCGACGTTGGCCGAGATGCGCAGATTAGCCTGGTGCGGTATCAGGTAAGCCAACTCATTGACCGTCATACCATTTTTATCCAGTAACTGCTGCGTGATGCGCGTCATGTACGTGCACGCCTGCTGAAACACATCGCGGCCATAAGGCATTACAATCCCCTTATCGACTGGCTTGAGCGTAACGGCCTCATCGGCTTTGCCTACGGGGGCCGCGCCGCCAGTCAGCACCTGCGTCACTCGCAGGTCGCCGGCGGCCAAGGGCGCTTTGGTGAAGAGCAGGGCCGCGGCGCCATCACCCCAGAGGTGGCCCGCCATGGTATCCTCTTCGTTGTTATACGCCGTGTTATGCTCCGTCACGACTACCAGGGCCTGGCTAGCCTTACCCAGCGCGAAGTAGCCCTCCACAATCTCCACCGCATTGAGTAAGGAAGAGCAGGCCGACGAAATACTCACAACGGGTATTTCATTGATATTCAAGGCGCGCTGCACAGCGTGGGCCGCCGTATAGATGGTATCGTGGGGCGTATAAGTGCCCGCTACGATGAGGTCGATACCAGTCGGGTCGAAGCTCGGCAGCTTAGCCAGCAGGGCATGGGTAGCTGCCACGGCCATCGTATTGGCATTCTCTCCGGGCCCAGCTTTGCGGCGCTCCCGAATACCAGTGCGCTCAACTATCCAGTCGGATGCCAGCCCATTGAGGCGGGTAAAATGTTCGTTGGTGACAACGGCCGCCGGAAGGTAGGCGGCCACTTGATGCAGATACACGCAGCGGGTAGTGGGTGGAAGAATATCGGGACAAAGTTCCGGCTAACAAACGTTAGGGGCCGAATAAATACTGCAAAAGCCAGAATCTTGTACGTTGAAGCTGCTATCGGGCTATCCTTGGCAAGTACTAAGGCAAGCCCACCAGCGTTGGCACCTTACTTGCCAGCCTGCTGGCAACTTTGCTTAGTTACTATGGTTTTACGTTCTTTTTGGTGGCTCGGATTGCTGGGGCTGTTGCTAACCTTAGCTAGCCCGGCCGCTGCTCAAAAATACATCACCGCTGCTGGGGTGCGCCTGGGCGGCGGCAATTACGGCATCACGGTGCAGCAGGCCGTAGCCTCGCGCGTCACTATTGAGGGGATTGCGGGCCTGAGCCAGCGCGAGTACAGTGGCACGGTCCTAGGTGAGTATCACTTTGGTATTCTGGGACCTAGTCTTAACTACTATTTTGGGGCCGGCGGCCACCTGGGCCATAATAAGGACACCGGCGATTTTGGCGGCTTCGACGGAATAATTGGGGCCGAGTATAAAGTCGCGTTTCTGCCCCTGGTACTCAGCTTCGACTTTAAGCCGTCTCTGGAAATAAAAAGTGACGACTACGCCCGGTTTCCCACGGCATTTTCTATTCGCTATGTGTTTATCAAGCGCAAGAATGGGTTATTTAAGCGGATTCGCCATCAGCTAAACTAATCGTCAAGCACAAATTTTGCGGCGGCCCGCACAACAAAAAGCCCGCTTTAGCAATTGCTAAAGCGGGCTTCGTGGCAACAGTTGGAATCGAACCAACGACACCAGCATTTTCAGTGCTGTGCTCTACCAACTGAGCTATGTTGCCGAGGTTTCCCGGGGCTGCATGAGGCGGCTTGGGAGCGCAAAGGTACGCATAGCAGCGAATGCTGCAAGATTTTGCCGAAAAAAATTTGTGTGGGCTACTCTAACGGCTAGTCAAAGTAGTCGTCATGCCTACTAAATCGCGAGCCCATCCCATCCCGTTGGCTTACCTTTACCGCCTATGTTGCAACCCATCCTCTTTGCGCTGCTACTGCTAGCCGCCTTTGGCCTGTTTGCCTGGCAGATTCAAAAAATCAGGGCCAATATCCTCGTAGGCCGCACCCGCGATATGAGCGGCCACCTGGGCGAGCGCCTCAACAAAACGCTGCTCGTGGCTTTTGGGCAGCAGAAAATGTTTAAGCGCATTACGCCGGCCTTGCTGCACCTGGTGGTTTACGTAGGCTTTCTCGTTATTAATATCGAGGTGGTCGAAATCATCATCGACGGGCTATTTGGCACGCATCGCTTCCTTAGCTTTCTGGGGCCGGTGTACGATGCGCTCATGGCGGTGAATGAGGTGCTAGCCGCACTGGTAATCATTGCCGTAGCGGCTTTTTGGTGGCGCCGCAACCGCAACCCACCGGTGCGCCGCTTCACGGGCCCTGAGCTGCGGATGTGGCCCAAGCTCGATGCCAACATCATCCTCTACATCGAGGTGGCGCTGATGATAGCGCTGTTTTTCATGAACTCGGCCGATATTCAGCTGCATCAACTTGAAGGAAAAGATCTGCCAGGCGTTTTTCCAGTTAGCTACTTCCTGGCCGATTTGCTGCCAGCCAGCAACGTAGGCACGCTGCACATGCTGGAGCGGACCGGCTGGTGGATTCACATTACGGGCATCTTACTGTTTCTCAATTACCTGCCTAGCTCCAAGCACTTCCACATCATCATGGCATTTCCGAATGTCTGGTATTCGCGCTTGGTGCCGCAGGGGCAGTTTTCCAACGTAGAAAGCATTACTCACGAGGTGAAGGCTATGATGGACCCGAGCTACGAGGTACCCGTCCCGGCCGTCGCTGCCGATGGCTCGGCGCTGGCCCCTACGCCCTTTGGAGCGAAGGATGTGGAGGATCTGCCCTGGACTGCGCTCATGAACTCGTACTCGTGCACCGAGTGCGGCCGCTGCACCTCGGTATGCCCCGCCAACCTGACTGGCAAGCTGCTTTCGCCGCGCAAAATAATCATGGACACCCGCGATCGGGTGGAGGAGAAGTACAACTCGCCGCTCATCTTTCACCCCAACGTATACGGTGAAGAAGCTAAACACCAGCCTATTACTGACCTCGCCAACGCCACGCTGCTGCGCGGCAAGGTGACGCCCGAAGAGCTGTGGGCCTGCACCACTTGCAACGCCTGCGTGGAAAGCTGCCCGGTAAATATCAACCCGCTCGAAAGCATCATCGAGATGCGCCGCTTCCTGGTGCTGGAAGAATCGGCCGCGCCTAACTCGCTGAACGTGATGTTTTCTAACATCGAAAACAACGGGGCGCCGTGGGCCTTTTCGCCTTCCGACCGCCTCAACTGGGCCGATGACCTGTACGTAGCCGAAAGAGCAACAGTATAAATCTGATTTATAAGCACTAAGAGATTATATGACGCCTACTTCCTCTCCTATTGCACCCGCCAAGCGCCAGCTTACCGTGCCCACCGTAGCCGACCTCGCGGCGCAGGGTAAGGTGCCCGAAATCTTGTTTTGGGTGGGCTGCGCCGGAGCTTTCGACGACCGCTACAAGCGAGTGACCCGCGCGTTTGCCCGCATCCTGGAACACGTGGGCACCGACTACGCCGTGCTGGGGCTGGAAGAAAGCTGCACCGGCGACCCTGCCAAGCGCGCCGGCAATGAGTTCTTATTCCAGATGCAGGCCATGCAAAACATTACGACGATGAACGGCTACGGCATCAAAAAAATCGTGACTGCTTGCCCGCACTGCTTCAATACGATTAAGAACGAGTACCCGGCGCTGGGTGGTGAGTACGAGGTAATTCACCACAGCATCTATCTTCAGCAGCTTATTAACGAAGGAAAAGTGGGCGTCAGCGGGGGCGAAAGCTACAAAGGCCGCCGCATCACGTTTCATGACTCATGCTACCTGGGCCGCGCCAACAATATCTACGAAGCGCCGCGCGAGGTGCTGGCTGCCCTCGACGCCGACCTGGTGGAGATGAAGCGCAGCAAGGCCAACGGCCTCTGCTGCGGCGCAGGCGGCGCCCAAATGTGGAAGGAGCCCGAGCCGGGCAAGAAAGATATCAACATCGAACGAACCGAGGAAGCCCTGGCTACCCTCGGCGGCCAGGCGGCGGCCCTCGACAACCTACGCGGCGTCGAAACGGAGCGAACCGCCCCGAGTGAGCACAGCCTGCAAGGCGCCATCATTGCCGTGAGCTGCCCCTTTTGCATGACCATGATGAGCGACGGAGTGAAGAACAAGGAACAGGAAAACGCCGTGCAAGTGTTCGACCTAGCCGAGCTGGTAGCTTCTGCCGAAGGCATCAACGCCTAACTGCTTAGTAGTATGCACGTCGCTTTCGACCACTTGCCGTCCCGCGCCCGCGTGTGGGTATACCAGGCCAGCCAGCCGCTAGCCAAAGAATTGCTCGTGCCGCTGCTCCCGCGCCTGGCGGCCTTTGCCGAGGAGTGGACCAGCCACGGCCGGCAGCTGGCGGCTTCGGTGCAGTTTCTGCACCGGCAGTTTTTGGTAATTGGGCTCGATGAGGAGGTAGCTGGGGCTAGCGGCTGCTCGATCGACGCCTCCGTGCGCTTTGTGCAGGAGCTGGAACAACAGCTGGGAGTGGCACTGTTAGAAAAGTCGCGCATGGCGTTCCTGGCCGATGGCAAGCTACGGTTATTGACGCGGCGTGAGCTGCGCGAGGCCATCGCCGCTGGGCATATTACCAGCGAAACACTTTATTTTAATAATACCCTGGCTACAAAGCGCGAATTGGACGAACAGTGGCCCGCGCCGGCCGGTCAAACCTGGCTAGCCAGCTACTTTACTGCCTAAGGTGCCGACGAAGGCACCCTGGCAACCCTAAATGGTTGTATTATTGCCTGATGTTACGCACGACCCACGTCAGCTTGCTGGAAATGACCTCCAAGAGAGCAGGAAAAGCCTGTTTCCTGCAGACTGGCTCAGGTGCTGCGTAACATCAGTTATTGCCTATCCTATTCTCAGACTTGCTCTTTCCGGCTACATGGTTTCTACCTTCACCCACTCGCCAATGAGGAAATTTTCACTTATCGGGGCCGCGGTTTGCTCAGCAGCTTTCTTGGGCGGCTGTGCTACTTCGGGCCGCTTGAGCAAAGCCGATAAGCGCTACGCTCAGGGCGAGTACGAACCGGCGATTGCGCTATACAAGGCCGATGTGACCAAAGGTAAAAACGCGGGAATCGCCAATTTTCGCATTGGGGAAGCTTATCGCCTTTCCAACCGCCTCGACCAGGCCGAGCCTTATTATAAAGCAGCTATTGATGGCAAGCTGCGCAATGCCGACCTGAGCTATCGCTACGCCGAAGCCTTGAGAGCCAACGGGAAATTTGATGAAGCGGCGGCGCAGTTTACCACTTACGCTACTAGTGGCACCAACCGCACCCTAGCGGCCCGCGCCGAAACGGAAGCGAAGAATGCGGCGGCTAGCAAAGCCTTAGCAGCCAGTGCGGCCGGCTACGATATTACTCCGCTCGACGCGGTGAATTCACCCGGCGCTGACTTTTCGACGGCGCGCCTGCCGGGCAGCAACGAGCTGGTTTTTGCCTCGGGACGCGATGGTAAAACGTACCTGGGCAACGGCGGCAACTATACTTCGCTCTACGCGCAGAAGTTTGACGACCCCGCGGCTATGACTGGTGGCACTGCCCGCAAGCTGGAGCCGATTTTCAACAATGTGAAGGAGCTGCAAGCCAGCGCCACGTACACGCCCGACGGCAAGACGATGGTTTTTGCCCGCTCGAATGATGGCTCGAAGAAAGGCTACCATAGCGTTGATTTGTGGATTTCGTATTTTCACGATGGCGCCTGGACACCTCCAATCCTGGCAAACATCAACGACCGTACGGCCGACGACTTTGCGCCGGCCTTTGCGCCGGATGGCACCACGCTGTATTTTAGCTCGGGGCGCCGGGCGGGCCTGGGCGGCAACGACTTATACAAGGCTACGCTTGGCCCCAATGGCCGTTTCTCGCCCGCCGAAAACCTGGGCGACGCGGTGAACACGGTGGGCAACGATAACTTTCCGGGCGTGGCGCCCGATGGTACGTTGTATTTTTCTTCGGATGGGTACCCCGGCTACGGCAAGCTCGATATTTTCAAGTACCAGGGTGGTAAAGTGACTAATCTCGGGCCCGGTGTAAACTCAGCGGGCGATGATTTTGCACCTTACTTCACGGGTCCGGATGTCGGCGTTTTTTCGTCGAACCGCGACGGCGGCAAGGGATCGGACGACTTATATAGCTTCAAGAAAAAGGCGCGAAAGCTGGTTACGTTCTACGTTGACGGTACGGTGCTGGAGCGGGATGCCAAAACCGGCACCACCACTCCCGTGGCTAGCGAAACGGTTACCATTACCAGCGGCAGCGGTCAAAAACAAGACGTGACCACTAGCCCCGACGGCAAGTTCACCACCAAGCTGGACTCGGCCCAGACGTATGGCTTGTTTGCGGACCGGACCGGCGACTTCACGGCCCGGGCGAGTGTCAGCACGGTGGACCGCTACCCTAGCCAGGAAGCATTGCCCCAGCAGCAAAACGACATTCGGCTGCCCGTGACGCTCACACTAAATAAGATCGTGGTGAACCGGGCCATTGAAGTCAAAGACATTTTCTACGATTACAATAAATCGAATATCCGGCCCGATGCCGCCATCCGGCTCGATACGTTGGTGCAGACCTTGCAGGACAACCCCAAGATCAACATCGAGCTAAGCTCGCATACCGACCAGCGGGGCAAAGACGCTTATAACCTGAAGCTTAGCCAGCAGCGGGCCGACGCAGCCGTGGCTTACATCGTGAGTAAAGGCATCAGCAAGAGCCGCATCACGGCGCGCGGCTACGGCGAAACCCGGCCCATTGTGAAGGACCCCAAGAACGAAGCTGACTACCAGCGCAACCGCCGCACCGAGTTTAAGGTGACGCGCATCGATAAGTAAGCGGCCAGTTGTAGTTGGGCCATATTATTCGAAAGCCTCCGCCACGCGGAGGCTTTTTTGTTGGCACGGGGTTTGGAATTCGGAGGTCCTAGCGCCCCAATCACTTTGCTATTTTCAATTACTAGCCCTATGAAAAAGCTGCTCAAATTAGCCGCTGCCGCGCTTCTAGCCTGGGTGGCAACGGCTCCGGCCCAGGCGGCTCCGCCGCCCACGGCCATCACGATTTATTCGGAGCAGGGCCAGCCGTTTAGCCTCGCGCTCGATGGACGCTTGCTCACGCGGCCCCTGGCGCGGCAGGTGCACCTCGACTGGCTAACACCCGGCCGCCACTGGGCCGATTTCAGCGTGCCCACGGCTTATGGCCCACCGCTGCGCTTTCGTACTTCGGTGTGGCTACAGCCCGGCTTGGCTACCAACTACGTGCTGGTGCTACGCCCCTATGGCCCGCAGCTACGCCAGGTGAGTGCCGTAGCGCTGGGCGGCCCCAGTGGCTACAGACCAGGCTCTTATGTGCCTGGCGGCTACCCATCGCCGCCTAGCGGCTACTACGGCGGTCCCACCGGCCAAAACCAGGGCCGCTATGGCCCAGAGCAACCACCACAACCTGGTGACTACTACGATGATCGCCAGCAAAGCCCGCCGTATGGCAGCCAGGGCGGCTACCCAAACAGCGGGCAGCCTGACAGCAGAAACGGCCAGCCCAATACCTACCCCAATAATGGGCAGCCTGACAACGGCGACCCTAGCCCCGACAACCAGCCTACCCCTGGCTACCAGCCTGCCCCTGGCACTAGTAACGCCCCTGGCCAAGGCAACGGCAGTTATTCAGCACCTAATGGAGATTACGCGCGCATTACCCCCGGCTCAAGCGTACTGCCGCTCGCAGAAGCTGCTGACTTGGCAGCTGCGATGCGTCGGCAACCCTCGGATGAGGAGCGCTTAGATATGGCTAAGCAGACGCTAGACCAAGCTAGCGTGCGCGCAGAAGACCTAACGACTTTCTTGCAAACCTTGCGCACGGAAGATGCGCGGGTAGAATTAGCCGAATTTGGCTATATGCACGTTACTGACCCTCAGAATTTTAGTCGGGTGTACAGCACCTTCCAATCGAGTGCCAGCATTCGAGAGGTGCAGCAAGCCGTGGGCATTCAGCACTGATATTTTTTTAGAGTTACCAAAAATCCCCGCCTGCTGGTAGCGGGCGGGGATTTTTGGTAATAGCGAATAGCAGAAGCTCGCCGACACCGAAATTACCGTAGGCGGTCGGCGCTCCGCACCAGCTGCTCGTCGCGGCGGATGAAGCGATTGGCCAGCAGGTTGAGCATCAGGGCCAGCGTGGGCAGGTAGAAAGCGGGTTGAAACTGCCCTTCGAGCTTCGGATTGAGGAAAGCTTCGCCTTGACCCGAAAAATAAAAAGCGGCACCGAAGGTGGACATAATCAGCAGCAGGTTTACCATGCCCAGCTTGAGCTGCGTGAAGCGACTGCGAAATTGAAAAATCTCGTAAGCGGCTACTACGGCCGAAGCGCTGGCCAGCCCCGCAATCAGCCACACCGGGCCCGCGGTTTGGGGGTGCACCGTGTTGACGGGCGTAAAACTGAAGGCGGTGAGTGTCAGCTCCTGGTGGGTAAGGCCATCGACTTTGTGCCAGAGCGGGAGCGCCAGCAGGCTCAGCATGCACAAGGCGAGCAGCAGCAGAAAAACGCTTTGAATTCTTTGTATCATCTTTGCAGTTGTGAAAAAGGCCCGCGCTACTGCGCATTGCCAAGCCAAAATTAGCCTTCAACCGGCAGACTCTCTGCCCCAACAATACCGAGAATGCCCAGTGCTTATATCGTGGATGCCGTTCGCACCCCGATTGGAAAATTTGGTGGCGCGCTCAGCAGCGTTCGCCCCGACGATTTAGCGGCCCTCGTACTCCGTGAGCTTTTGCGCCGCAACCCCAGCCTCGATAAAAACGCCGTCGAGGATGTCATACTGGGCGCGGCCAACCAGGCGGGCGAAGACAACCGCAACGTGGCCCGCATGGCCGCCTTACTGGCTGGCCTGCCCGTAACGGTGCCCGGCAACACCGTCAACCGCTTATGCGCCAGCGGATTGCAAAGCATCATGGATGCAGCGCGGGCTATTAAGGTAGGCGAAGGCGACGTGTACCTGGCCGGCGGGGCCGAAAGCATGACCCGCGCCCCGTTTGTAATGGCGAAGTCTTCTACGGCCTTTGCCCGCGACTTTACGGCCCACGATACCACGCTGGGCTGGCGCTTTGTGAACTCGCGGCTAGCCAAGGAATTCTTTCCCTACACGATGGGCCACACGGCCGAAAACGTAGCCAGGCAGTTCAACATCAGCCGCGAAGACCAAGATGCTTTTGCCTTCGAGAGCCAACGCAAATACCACCGCGCCGCCGAGAAGGGCCGTTTCCGCAAGGAGCTGGTGCCGGTATTCCTGCCCCAGCCCAAGGGCGACACGGCGCTGTTCGATACCGATGAGCAGCCCCGGGTATCGACGCTCGAAAAGCTAGCCACGCTCAAGCCCGCTTTCCAGCCCGATGGCGGCACCGTGACGGCCGGCAACTCGGCGGGCATCAATGATGGCGCGGCCGCGGCACTGCTGGTGAGCGAAGAGGCGCTGACCCGCTACAACCTCAAGCCGATGGCGCGCATTATTTCGTCGGCCGTGGCGGGCGTCGACCCCGCTATCATGGGCATGGGCCCGGTGCCGGCCATCCGCAAGGCCCTCGACCGAGCGGGGCTGACGCTAGCCGATATGGACCTGATGGAGCTCAACGAGGCGTTTGCTTCGCAAAGCATCGCCGTTATTCGGGAGCTGAATGCCGACATGAGCAAAATAAATGTAAACGGCGGCTCCATTGCGCTAGGCCACCCGCTGGGATCGAGCGGCGCACGCATCATTGCCACGCTGGTGCACGAGATGCAGCGCCGCGAGGGGGTCCGCTACGCCCTCGCGGCCATGTGCGTAGGCGTAGGCCAAGGCGTAGCGATGGTGCTCGAAAAAATGTAAATACCGCGTAAGCGCGGCGCGGCTAGGCAGCTCCTAAAGCTTGCCTAGCCGCGCCGCGTTTGCGTTAGTCCCCCTGCTTTATGACCTACGACCTCTCCCCTGCTTTTGCCCTGGCGCAGGATACCAGCGACCCGCTGGCGGCGCTACGGAGCAATTTTCATATTCCGCCGGGGCCCGATGGGCAACCCTGCGCTTACTTCTGCGGCAATTCGCTGGGGCTGCTGCCAGTGGGAGCGCGAGCAGCCGTAGAGCAGGAGTTTAAGAGCTGGGAAGTACAAGCCGTAGAGGGCCATTTTCACGGGCAGTCGCCCTGGATGTTTTACCAGGATACGCTGGCCGAAGCGGAGGCCCGCATTGTGGGCGCCAAGCCGCTGGAAGTGGTGGTGATGAACACGCTGACGGTCAACCTACACCTGCTGCTAATATCCTTTTACCGCCCTACTGCCACTCGCTACAAGGTGTTGCTGGAAGGCGGCGCGTTCCCCTCCGACCAGTACGCGCTCGAAGGCCAGGCGCGCTTGCACGGCCTCGACCCCGCCGACGCGCTCGTAGAGCTGCTGCCCCGCCCCGGCGAGCACACCCTCCGCACCGCAGACATTGAGGCCAAGATCGCAGAGCTTGGCGACTCGCTGGCTACCATTCTTTTAGGTGGTATTAATTATTACACAGGGCAGGTATTTAATATGGCGGCCATCACGCGCGCGGGCCACGCGGTGGGCGCCACGGTAGGCTTCGACCTAGCCCACGCGGCGGGCAATATCGAGCTGAAGCTGCACGAGTGGGACGTGGATTTTGCCTGCTGGTGCACTTATAAGTATTTGAATTCGGGCCCCGGCGGCACCTCGGGCGCCTTTGTGCACGAGCGCTTTGCGTACCGGCCCGACTTGGTGCGGCTAGCCGGCTGGTGGGGCCACGACCCCGCCGAGCGCTTTCAAATGAAAAAAGGCTTTCGCCCCACGCCGGGCGCCGCTGGCTGGCAGGTATCGTGCGGGCAAGTACTGCCCATGGCCGTGCACAAGGCTAGCCTAGAGGTTTTTGAGCAGGCGGGTGGCTTGGCACCCCTGCGAGCCAAAAGCGAGCTGCTGACTGGCTACCTCGAGTTTTGGATTAATTCGCTGGGTTTACCAGCGAGCCAGCTCGAAATTATCACGCCGGCCGACCCGGTACAGCGCGGCTGCCAGCTCTCGCTGCTGGTGCACGAGCGTGGCCGCGAGCTATTCGATTTCTTGGCCAGCCAGGGTATTGTGGGCGACTGGCGCGAGCCGAATGTTATTCGGCTGGCACCCGTACCGCTTTATAATTCGTTTGAGGATGTACGCCGGGCGGGCGCAGCACTTTTTCAATTCTATAATGTGTAGTGAATGAGGAATGCTTGCAGCTTAGTTGACTTAATCGCTAGGCTTGTTCAGCACTCCTCACCAGGTGATTAGCTATGGAAGATTACGCGGCTAAAATGGCCCTCAAGTCCGAGGCTGAGCTCCGACAGTACGTGACGGGCTACCACCAATACCGCGAGGAAGCAGTGTTGGCCGCGCTAGCCGAGCTTCGCCAACGCGGCCAGCCGGCCCTCGAAGAAGCAACGCTGCGCCCACAGCTCGAAGCCGCTGCTCAGCAAGCCCAAGCCACCGCCGCGGCGCGCCAGGCAGATGAAGCCCAAGCGGAAGAAGCTGAGCTGCCGCAGCTATACTCACCCGCCGGAATAGTCGTGATCTCGGCAATGTTTTCGGTGGTAGCCGGGGGAGTGCTGCTGGCGCTCAACCTCCACAAGCTAAAACGCAGCAATGCCATCCTGGGGCTAGTCGCCTTTGTGTTTGCCTACCTTGTTGGCGAGTACATACTTTATAAGTGGCTGATAGCGCAGCATATGCTTTCGCCGCTCATCTCTTTTTTAATTGACTTACCCATCATCATGGTCTACATCTGGTGGTTTTGGCCGCGCTACGTGGGCACCTACCAGTTTCAACCGCGCAACTGGTTGCTGCCGCTTGGTATCTGTTTGCTGGTCAAGTTTGCTTTGGCCTACCTACTGCTGCTGAACCCAACTATCGCCCAGCTGCTGAAGCAACAAGTGGAACAGATGCAGCAGCGTTGAACTAGCTAGCGACGCTTTTGACGCTTTCACAGGAATAGCAAAAGGCCCCGCCCCAGATCGTACTGGGGCGGGGCCTTTTGCTATTCCTGTGAAAGGCTAGCCCTTCAATTGGCAGATTACCGTTTCGCCGCCTTTTACTTTTTGGCCTAGCTCTACTTTGACTTCCGCATCAAGGGGAATGTAGATGTCAACCCGCGAGCCAAATTTAATGAAGCCAAACTCTTCGCCCTGGCTTACTTCATCGCCTTCATTGACATACCAGACGATGCGGCGGGCCATAGCCCCCGCAATCTGCCGAAAGAGAATGAGCGGGCCAGCGTCGCTCTCCACTACCACCGTGGTGCGCTCGTTGTCGGTGCTGCTTTTGGGGTGCCAGGCGAGCAGGTACTTGCCCGGATGGTATTTGAAGTAACGTACGATACCCGATACCGGATTGCGCGTGATGTGCACGTTGATAGGCGACATAAATACGCTTATCTGCCGGCGGGCATCTTCGAAATATTCGGGCTCAAAAACTTCTTCGATAACAACCACTTTGCCGTCGGCCGGGGCTAGCAGCAGGTCTTCGTGCGTAAGCAAGCGCCGGAACGGCGAGCGAAAGAATTGCAGCAACGTCAAGAAAACGACAACCGACACACCCGCGAAAATGCGGTTAAATACCACGTTGGGCCCGTTATAACGGCTCAGCAACAGGTTGAGAGCCAAGAGCACGAGCAACGTCACGAATAAAATGCGGCGGCCCTCTTTGTGTATCTTAATCACGGATTAGTACAGATGTTAAAATAAATTTTGCGGATGTCATTGACGCTTCCGTCCTGGCCCAACTAACACGCAATAACGGCAACAGTTGCCAACGGTTCTTACCTATAGCTAAACGACACCAAACCCGTGGGCTTGGTGTCGTTTACAAAGTCAGTGAAATTTGCACCGGGTTAATCCGTGAGACTAGTAACCGCCGCGGTACTTATAGGTCTGGGCTACTTTGTCGATGGCTACTACGTAGGCCGCGATGCGCAGCGAAATATTATACTTCTGGCTAACCGCGTACACCTTCTCAAAAGCTTCGGTCATGATGCGATCGGCACGTTCGGTCACCATATCGAGGCTCCATTTGAAGCCTTGCTTGTTCTGCACCCATTCAAAGTAGCTCACCGTTACCCCGCCCGAATTGGCCAGGATATCGGGCACCACCGAGATGCCCTTCGCATAAATAATTGGGTCGGCCGAGGCAGCCGTGGGGCCGTTGGCACCTTCCACAATTAGCTTGGCTTTGATGTGGGGGGCGTTGTGCTCGGTGATGACATCCTCCACGGCGGCGGGCACCAGCACATCTACATCCGACACCAGCAGCTCGTCGGGGTCCATAGAAGCAGCGCCAGTGAAGCCGTCGAGGCGACCATTATGAGCGTCTTTATATGCGATGGCTTCGTCGATATTGATGCCATCTTCGTTCCAGTAAGCACCCGAAACGTCCGACACGGCCTTAATTTTCAACCCCTTATCAAACATCAGCTTGGCCGTCCAGGAGCCGACGTTGCCAAAGCCTTGAATGGCCACCGAAGTCTCTTCCACCTTCATATCGAGCTTGCTCATCGCGGCCAGGCACGATACCATTACGCCGCGGCCGGTGGCCTCGGTGCGGCCCAGCGAGCCGCCCATTACCAGGGGCTTGCCCGTCACGACGGCCGAGGCGGTCTGGCCCACCGCCTTGGAGAATTCGTCCATAATCCAAGCCATTTCGCGGGGACCGGTACCCATGTCGGGCGCCGGAATGTCGCGGTCGGGGCCGAAGACGTCCTTCATGGCGACGGTGTAGGCGCGGGTAAGGCGCTCCAGCTCGCCGGCGCTCATGGTAGTAGGGTCGCAGATAATGCCGCCTTTGGCACCCCCGTACGGGATGTCTACCACGGCGCACTTCCAGGTCATCCAGGCAGCCAAGGCTTTCACCTCATTGAGGTTCACATTCTTATCGTAGCGAATACCCCCTTTGCTGGGGCCCAGAATGGTGTTGTGCACCACGCGGTAGCCTTCGAACACACGTACGTGGCCATCGTCCATCGAAATGGGCAGGCTCACAATAACTTGCTTATCGGCAGCTTTTAGCACTTCGTAGGCAGTATCGTCGAGTCCCAGAATTTCGGCCGCGACATTGAAGCGCGACATCATGGATTCAAGCGGGTTCTCGGTATTCTCGACCCGCGGGGCGGGTTCTTTATACACAGTGGTGGCTGCCATCTGGGGGGGATAATGAAGTGAGAGTGGGTGGGGAAAGGAGACTTACAGGCATACGAAAAAGCGCTGCAAAGGTAGTTGGTGCTTGGGGTTAGTGCTTGGTGCTTGGGCTCAACAACCAGATTAGCCACCTCCCTAATATCCCAAGCACCACTCCCCAAGCACCAAGCACCACTCCCCAAGCACCAAGCACCACTCCCCAAGCACCAACTCCCAAGCACTAACTCCTTACCCCACCAATACTTGTAGCAGGGCCAGCACCGGCAGCACCAGCAAAAAGGCATCGAAACGGTCGAGCAACCCGCCATGCCCCGGCAAAAATGTCCCCGAATCTTTCACCCCCGCGCTCCGCTTAAGCATCGACTCGGCCAAGTCGCCGAGCGGCCCAAATACCGCCACTACGCCCGCCGCTACCAGCCGATGGCTCAAGGAGATATCGGGCAGGAAGTAGCCCGCCGCCCAGCCTACCAGCAGCGTGAGAGCTGCGCCGCCAGCCCAGCCTTCCCAGGTCTTACCAGGCGAAATGCTAGGGGCCAGCTTGTGCTTACCAAAGCTTTTGCCAGCGAAGTAGGCGCCCGTGTCGGCCGCCCACACGAAGAATATGAGGCAGAAAACGCGACCGGGCTCGTACCTGCCAGAACCGTATGCGATGAATATTAAGAGCGTCATGGGAACGCTGATATACACCAGCCCGCATATCGCCGCTGCAATATTTACAAAAGGCTGTTGAAACCGCGGCCAGGCAATGATTTCCCGAAGTATTGCCACTAGTGTGAGGAGCATAATGACCCCCGTAACGCTCAGCGCTAAAAGTGACCAGTTCTGTTGGTTGGTGTATGAATGAATAATGTCAGTTGCTAAAGGATTTGCTTGGGGATAGAAATACTGGAAGCCACTAGCTGTGATACCAAAAATCAGGATCCCGCTAATAATACCCATTACTGCGGCCGGCTTATATCCCCCAGCCCGCATTATCCGGTAAAACTCCTTGAGCATTATGGCCTGCACAGCGGCAAAAAACAGCCCGAACGAAATGGGCCCGCCAAAGGTGCAGCCAAAGAGCAGCGTTGCCGCCAAAGCGCCCCAAATTGCGCGCAAGCGCAGGTTGCTGGGTCCTTTGGGCTGGTCGGCTTCGGCAGGAGCGGAAACAGGAGTAACGTCAGAGTTCAAATTGGGCAGTGATAAGGGCTCAGGCCTGGCGTAGAAAGGACTTAAGAAAGCGATTGCTCGCGAAGCGGGGTGGCGTCGAGCGCGGGAAATGGGCGACTAATTACCCAGCGCTGGTGCAGCCAGTAAAGGAGTGCGGCCGTGCCCACGGCCGACAGCAGGACGGTGAACCAGGGCAAAGGTTGAGTCGAGTCGGGGTCGAAAGAGCTGGGTAGGTGCCGGCCCTGGGCTAAGTAGAGTAGAATAAGCTGCGAAGCATTCTGGGTGAAGTGCGCCGCCATCGAAACCAGAATGTTACCGCTCCACTCGTAGAGGTAGCCGAGCACCAGCCCCAGCACAAAGCGCGGCACAAACCCAAAGAACTGCACGTGAATGGCCGAAAAAATGGCCGCCGCCAGCCACACGCCCACGTGCCGCGAACGAAACCACCGCACCAGATTGCGCTGCACGCCGCCCCGAAACACCAGCTCCTCGGCCACGGCCGGCACCACGGCAATCACCAGCAAGGCCACCAGCAACCGGCCAGGCGAATTAAAATCTGTCAGGAATTTGGTGAGTACGGCAGCCTGGTCTTCCTTGGCCCGCGCCCACTGCTCGAAGTCGTGCAAGAAGGCGGGGAAGTGCGCTCCGGCATTCCAGGCCACCAGCGTACCCAAGAAAGGCTCCGAGCACAGCACCACCACGCCCGCGACCGCCAGCCACCAGGCTGCCCCCAGCCGGCGCGGCGCGTAGTAGCTGGCTACCGACTGGCCCAGCAGCCGCGGTAGCAGGGCGGCCCCGGCCCCGGCGCCCGCCAGCGACAGGCCCTGCGTGAGCATCAGCACGTCCCAGCCATGGGGTGCTCGCTCGGGCGCCGCGGCCAGGGCTCCAAATTCGGCCACCGACAGCCCATAGGCCACGTTGGCGATGATGAGCGCCAGCAAACTAGCCAGGCACAGGCCCGCCAAGGCTAGCCCCAGCAGCAGCAGCAGCAGCAGTTGCGCGGCGGGGTGCATGGGGCGGGGAGCTAAACCTTTCATAAAGGGACGGGTGTTCAAGGGAGCGTAAATTTGCGCAATAATTTTTGGGTGGGTGGCGCGGGCCTTGGCTAGCGCTTCATTTTTGGCGTCGCGAGCCCAGCAAACTATTCTCTCCTAAGCGATTTGGGCGGATATCGTGCCGATGTGATTGCGCGCTAAGCTCGCTATGACAACCGGCGATAGGCGACCGCGCCAGCTACAAAATTCGACCAATCCGTTTAACTCGCTAAATCCGTGGTTCAGATAAGAGACATTCAACTGCCCGACTTCCCGCTGCTGCTCGCCCCCATGGAGGATGTAAGCGACCCGCCCTTCCGGGCCGTGTGCAAGGCCAACGGGGCCGACTTGATGTACACGGAGTTTATTTCTTCGGAGGGCCTGATCCGGGCGGCGGCCAAAAGCCGTCAGAAGCTCGACGTGTTTGACTACGAGCGGCCCATTGGCATTCAGCTCTTTGGCTCCGACGTAGAGACGATGGGCGAGTGCGCGGCCATCAGCACCGAGGCGGGGCCCGACCTGATCGACATCAACTACGGCTGCCCCGTGAAGCAGGTGGCCCTGCGCGGCGCGGGCGCGGCGCTGCTGCGCGACGTCCCGAAGATGGTGGCCATGACGACCGCCGTAGTCAAAAATACGCACCTGCCCGTGACGGTGAAAACCCGCCTGGGCTGGGATGACGACACCAAAAACGTGGAAGAAGTAGCCGAGCGCTTGCAAGACGTGGGCATCGAGGCGCTGACGGTGCACGGCCGTACCCGCGTGCAACTCTACAAGGGCGACGCCGACTGGCGCCTCATCGCCAAAATCAAGGAAAACCCGCGCATCCGCATCCCGATTTTTGGCAATGGCGACATCGACTCGCCCGAGAAAGCGCTCGAATACAAAATCCGCTACGGGGTAGACGGCGTCATGATTGGCCGGGCCGCTATCGGCTACCCCTGGATTTTTCGGGAGGTGAAGCACTTCGTGGCTACTGGCCAAAAGCTCGCCCCGCCCACGCTGGAAGAGCGCATCGCCATGTGTAAGATGCACTTCGACAAAAGCTTGGAGTGGAAAGGCCCTAAGGCTGGCATCTTCGAAATGCGCCGGCACTACGCGCATTATTTCCGCGGGCTGGAGGGCGCCAAGCAGTGGCGCACCCGTCTGGTCGATGCCGAGAACGGCGCGGATGTGTACGCCATTCTGGAAGAAATCGCGGCTAGCGACGCAGTGCTGGCAGGCTAAACAACAGCTAGCTGTTAAACTAAAGGACGTCCTGCTGGACGCAGTGAAGCATCTCGCTCGTGCCGTCGGAATTACTAATCTACTGGCATGAGCAAGATGCTTCGCAGGCTCAGCATAACGTTCTTTTAGAGTGGTTTCCAGGTTGGGGTAAGTGCCCAGGCACTTATCCCAACCTGGAAACCACTCATAGGTATAGAACTTACTCTTTCTGGCCCCGCATTTCGCTGCGGCGCATGGGCATTTTATCGACCGTACTGAAAAGACTAGCCGGCGCTAAGGGCTGGGTTTCGGTGCGTTTGATGCCGCCGTCTTTGCCAATAAGCACTACCACAAAGCCACTGAGTGGCTGCTGTAGCTGCTGCGTCCAGTACTGGCGGTCGGCGGCCGAGAGGTGGTCGTAGGGCACTTCGATTACGTTGAAATCGCGCTCGGCTAACCCTTTTGCCTCGGTGGCGAGGAGTTTTTTTTGCTGTTGAAAATCGGTTTGGCTGGCGGTAGGCGCGCCGATGAGCAGCACGCGCTGCTGCCAGTGGCTGGCGCGCAGCGCGTGGGCCAGGCTAGTGGGCACGGGTACTTGGGCACCGCCGGCAGCCAGCAGCGCCAGGCTAGCCAGCCCGCAGGAGAACCAGAGAAGGAGAGGCATTTTTAAAACTAATTAGGCGGAGCTTTCTTACGTTACGTAAGCTGTTTTTAGTTGAGTATTTGAGGCAGCCTGTGCTTGACGGGCAGCTTGCTCATTGTTTTTGCGTATAGCTTTCCTTTGCGCCTTCACTCCCTTACATCTCCCAAACACCCCGATGAGCGACACCCCCACGCAGTACGCCTTTGGCATGATTGGCCTTGGCACCATGGGCCGCAACTTGCTGCTGAATATGGCCGACCACGGCTTTGCGGTAGCCGGCTACGATAAGAGCCAGAAACAGCTAGACTTGCTGGCCCAGGAGGGCAAGGATAAGCCCGTAAAAGGCTTCAGCAACCCCCAGGAATTTGTGCAGAGCATCAAGACGCCCCGCGCCATTATGATGCTGGTGCCGGCCGGGGCCATCGTGGACAGCGTGATTGCCGAAATATCGCCGCTGCTCAGCCCCGGCGATATTCTTATCGACGGTGGCAACTCGTACTTTACCGACACCACACGGCGCGACAAAGAGCTCGCTGCCAAGAACCTGCACTTTTTCGGCATGGGCGTGTCGGGCGGGGAAGAAGGTGCCCGTTTTGGGCCCAGTATGATGCCGGGCGGCGACAAAGATGCCTACGCCGTGATGCAGCCAGTATTTGAGGCTATTGCGGCCAAGGTAGATGGAGCGCCTTGTGTGGCCTACATGGGCCCTGGCGCGGCTGGCCACTTTGTGAAGATGGTGCACAACGGCATCGAGTACGGCCTAATGGAGCTGATTGCCGAAACCTATGGCCTGCTCAAAAATGGCCTGGGCCTGGATAACGAGGCTATCGGCCAGGTATTTGCGCAGTGGAATGAAGGCCGTTTGCAGTCCTTCCTACTCGACATTACCAAGGATATTTTTGCTTTCCAAAACCCCGACGGTGATGGCTTGCTGCTGGACGCCATCAAGGATGAGGCCCGGGCCAAGGGTACTGGCAAGTGGACGTCGCAGGTAGCAATGGACTTGCAAGCGCCCATTCCAACGGTCGATACGGCCGTGTCGATGCGCGACTTGTCGAAGTACAAGCAGCTGCGCGAGCAGCTAGCCCAGCAGTACGGGCCCGCCGCTGGGCACCTCGCCGGCGACAAAGACGAAGTGCTCAAGCAATTGGAGCAAGCGTTTTACTTCAGCATGGTCATCACCTATGCCCAAGGCATGCAGATGCTGAGCAATGCCTCGACCGAATACAAGTACGACCTACACCTGGCCACCATTGCCAAAATCTGGCGCGGGGGCTGCATTATTCGCTCGACCTTCCTGAATGATATTTTTAACGCTTACGAGCGCGACAATAACCTGGCGCACTTGCTGCTGGATGGTAGCGTGCAGCAGCTGGTGCAAGAATCGGCTGGTGGGGCACGGGCAATAGCGGCGGCGGCCATCGTGGCGGGCCAGGCAGTGCCGGCTTACACGAGTGCCCTGGGTTATTTCGATGCTTTCCGTACGGCGCGGCTACCCTCCAATCTTATTCAGGCTCAGCGCGACTACTTTGGGGCGCATACCTACGAGCTGGTGGGCAAGGAAGGCACCTTCCACACGCAGTGGACGGGCCTGCGCAGCAACAACCAATCGGCCCCGGGCACGCAGGCCAACCAGCCGCCGGCCGTTCCGAAAGAATAAATAAGGTGGCAGGTGCCGGGCTCTGGCTAGTCACCGCGCTAGCCAGGCCCGGCCTACGGCTGTTATTCAGCAACTACTACCTGGCACTTCCACCTTCTTTGCAGTATGAATTTTAACCTGAAATCGCAGCCGACCGTCTTCGTCATCTTTGGGGGCACCGGCGACCTGAACGCCCGCAAGCTAGCGCCCGCGCTCTACAACCTTTACCTCGAAAACTGGCTGCCCGAGCACTTCGCTCTCATCGGCACGGGCCGTACTAAGCTCACCGATGAGGACTTCCAGCAACGTATCCTCAAGGACGTCAACGAGTTTTCGCGAAGTGGCAAAGCGACGGATGACAAGTGGGCCGAATTTGGCCCGCACGTGCACTACCAGGCCGCCGACGTGCAAAACGCCGATACGTACCAGGAGTTTGGCAGCCGCATCAAGCAGCTGGAGGAAGAGTGGCAGACGCCCGCCAACGTCATCTACTACCTGGCAGTGGCGCCCAATTTCTTCCCGATCATCGCCGAGAACCTGGCGCAGGCGGGGCTCACCGCCGACCCGGAGCGGACGCGCATCGTGATCGAGAAGCCCTTTGGCCACGACCTGGAGTCGGCCAAGGAGCTGAACGCGCTGCTGGGCCGCATTTTTCAGGAAAAGCAGATCTACCGCATCGACCACTACCTGGGCAAGGAAACGGTGCAAAACATCATGGCTTTCCGCTTTGCGAATGCCATCATGGAGCCGCTGTGGAACCGCAACTACATCGAGCACGTGCAGATTTCGGTGACCGAGCAGCTGGGCGTGGGCGACCGCACGGGCTATTACGACGGCTCGGGCGCGCTGCGCGATATGATCCAGAACCACTTGCTCCAGCTGCTGTGCATCGTGGCCATGGAGCCGCCGATCAGCTTCAGCGCCGAGGAAGTGCGCAATCGCAAGGTGGATGTGCTGCGCGCCATGCGCCGCTTCACCCCCGAGAGCGTGCGCGACTCGGCAGTGCGTGGCCAGTATGGCCCCGGCTGGATAGAAGGCCAGCAGGTGCCCGGCTACCGCGAAGAGAACGGCGCCAACCCCGAGTCGAACACCGAGACCTTCGCGGCCGTGAAGTTTTTTGTGGATAACTGGCGCTGGGAAGGCGTGCCGTTTTACCTGCGCACGGGCAAGCGCCTGCACCGCTCGGCATCGGTCATCACCATTCAATTTAAGGACGTACCGCACTTCATCTTTCCGCCCGAAACGGCGGACACGATGCGCAAAAACCGCTTGATTATCAGCATCCAGCCCGAGATGAGCATTCGCCTGCAAGTGCAGGCCAAGCGCCCCGGCGTCGAGATGATGCTGAACGCGGTGGATATGGTATTCGACTACAAAGGCACCTACGTGAGCGAAGCCCCCGAAGCCTACGAAACGCTGCTGCTCGACGTGATGCTCGGCGACCAAACGCTCTTTATGCGCGGCGACCAGGTGGAGGAAGCCTGGGACTTGGTGATGCCCATCCTGAACTCGTGGCAGAACCGCATCAGCCAGAATTTCCCCAACTACTCGGCCGACTCGTGGGGGCCCGAAGTAGCTGAGGCCCTCATTGCGAAGGACGGGTTTCACTGGGTCACCTTACCCTTGCACGGCAAAAAATAAGCTGATGGAACTCCACGTATCGAAAACCGCCGACGAAGTGCTGCGGGAGCTCGCCGATTTTTTTGTGGCCAAAGCCAGCCAGGCCGTGGACGCCCGCGGCCGGTTTGCGGTGGCGCTGTCGGGCGGCAGCTCACCCAAGAAGCTGTACGAGCTGCTGGCCTCGCCCGCTTACCGCGAGCAGGTGGCTTGGGAACAGGCGTATTTCTTTTTCGGCGACGAGCGCAACGTCCCCCAAACCTCGCCCGACAGCAACTACCTGATGGCCAAAACGGCCTTGTTTAACCCGCTGGGTATTCGGCCGACGCAGGTATTTGCCATCGACACCCAACTGGCCCCACCCGAGGCGGCGGCCCAGTACTGCGTCGATATCGAGGAATTTTTTGGGGAGAAAAAAGCCCGGTTCGACCTGGTGCTGCTGGGCCTGGGCGACAATGCGCACACGGCCTCGCTGTTTCCACACACGCCCGTGCTGCACGATAAGAAGGTAGGCGTGAAGGAAGTGTGGCTACCTGAGCAGCAGGTTTTCCGCATTACGCTCACGGCCCCGCTCATCAACCAGGCCCGGGCCATTGCCTTCCTGGTATATGGGCCCGACAAGGCACTCGCGGTGCACCAGATACTGGAGCTAGACCGCGATATTGATAACTACCCGGCGCAGCTGATCGAGCCCAGCAATGGCGAAGTCGATTGGTTTTTGGATGAGGCCGCGGCCAAAGAGCTGAAACGCTAGCCTTTTCGCTAGCCCACATGCTAAAGACGCCCCGCTAGCTACGGGGCGTCTTTTTGAGTTTAAGGCTTACATAAAAACTGATTGTCATTGCGAGCAACGCGAAGCAGTCGCACCCAAACGAGTTGTACGGGTACCATTCTGGTGCGATTGCTTCGCGTTGCTCGCAATGACAATCAGTTTTTATGTAAGTCCTAGAATTAATCAGGCGTTCGTTTGGCTACCGAGGCAGCTCGCTATAATCGGAGGCGGGGCGGACAGCGGCACCCGGCAGCAGCACTTGTGGCACCCCGCCCTGCACCACGATGGCTGCTTTCGCCAGCCCAATAAAGAGTCCCTGCTCCACGACACCCGGAATGCTTTGCAGCTGTTGGGCTAGCCACTCGGGGTCAGCTATTTGCTGGAAATAGCAGTCAACTATCAGGTTTTTTTGGTCGGTGTAATAGTCAGCCGACGGGTTGCCCACGGCCGGGCGCACCACGGGCGCGCCCCCCAGCTTATCGACTGCATCGAGCACCCAGGGCAGCGTGAAGGGAATCACCTCCAACGGCAGCGGAAAGCGGCCCAGCACCGGCACCAGCTTGGAAGAGTCGGCGATTACCAGCAGATAATCGGAAGCCGTTTCCAGGGTTTTTTCACGCAGCAAAGCCCCTCCGCCACCTTTAATGAGCCGCAGTTGCCCGTCGAGCTCATCGGCGCCATCCACAGTGAGGTCGAAGCGCAGGCCCCGACGCGGCTCGATGAGCGGAATACCTACCTGCTGGGCCAGGGCCGCGCTCGCCATGGACGTAGCAGTACCCTGCACTTTCAGGCCCGCCTGCACCGCCGCGCCGAGCTGAAGAATGAACTGCGCCGACGTGCTGCCGCTGCCCAGCCCGAGCAGCATACCGTCGCGCACCCAGCGCAGCGCGGCCGCGGCGGCCAGTTGTTTTTCGTGTTCGTGCAGGCTAAGGGGCGGGGTGGGTAGCGACGGGGCAGACATAAGGCGAACGAAGCAAGGCGTGATTGCGGACCCAAAGGAACTGCCTATTGCCGCTATAATCCGCACAATCGTGGCGCGGCGCCCAAAGAAAGTGCCGTAGCCGGAGGCTAAAGCAGCTTTGCCAGCTCCTACCTCACCAACCACTACGCGCTGGCGTAATTTTGCCCGATGCCTGCTCCTAAGCCATTTCCGACTGCCCCTTCCCTATCGGCATCGACTCTCGAAGCTGTTGCGCCGGCCGTAGCTGCCGCGCCTGAAGTACTGCCCGCGTCGGCCAGCCCGGCCCCATCGGCCGCCGCCTGGGGTCTGTTGCTTGTGCTTTCGCTTATCTGGGGCACGTCTTTCATTTTAATGAAGAAGGGCTTGGTGATCTTCTCGGCCCTGGAGCTGGGGGCGGCGCGGGTGAGCGTGGCAGCGTTGTTGCTGCTGCCCTTCGCCCTGCGCGAGGTGGGGCGCGTCGATCGTAGCCGCTTCAAGTGGCTGGCCCTGAGCGGCACGGTTGGCACGCTGATTCCGGCGTTTTTATTTGCCTACGCCGAAACCCGGCTAGCCTCGGGGCTGGCGGGCGTGCTCAATGCCCTCACGGCGGTGTTTGCGCTGCTCATGGGCGCGCTGCTTTTTAGGCAGCGCCTCACTGGGCTGCGGGTGTTGGGCATCGGGCTGGGTTTGCTGGGCACCGTGGTGCTCATGCTGCTCGGCGGCAGCGGCGACGCCGGCCCGGCCAGCAACGTGGGCACTACCTGGTACGGCCTCTACATTGTGGTGGCTACCGTGGGCTACGGCCTCAGTGTGAACGTGATAAAGCACCGCCTGCACGCCATGACGCCAGTAGCCGTTACTTCGCTGCTACTGCTGCTCATTGGCGGGCCGGCGCTGGCCTACTTGCTGCTGGGCACGGGCTTCGTGCACAAGCTAGCTACCGTGCCGGGCGCCGGGCCAGCCTTTGGCTACATCGTGCTGCTAGCCACGATGAGCACGGCAGTGGCCACGGTGCTGTTCAATATGCTCATTCAGCGCTCTACCACGCTATTTGCCTCGTCCAGCACCTACCTCATTCCCATCGTGGCGCTGGGCTGGGGCGCGCTCGATGGCGAAGCCTTTAACCTATGGCACGCGGCGGGCATGGGCATTATCCTGACGGGAGTATTCCTCATTCACCGCGCCCGCTAGCGTGGCAGCGCTGGCTGGCTTACGAGCTGACTTTCAAAAAGCTTGGGCTAAGGAAGACTGGGGCACTATCCCCAGTAGGCCGTTTGCGTACACTACTAAGGCGATGGACTTTTCCCAAACCCAGACACGATGCAAACAGCCCAAAACCGAATCGATGTGCGCGGCAGTGAGCGCACCTCCCTCCCTGATGCCCAGGCAATACACCCGCTCACACCCGATGAGCGCCTGGAAGTAACGGTGCGCGTGCGGGCTAAAAGCAATAATAATGAGACGCTTACTGCCAGCGCTTTAGCTGATGTACTGCCTGCCCACCGCACGTACCTTAGCCGGGAAGAGCTGGCCAGCCAGTTTGGAGCCGACCCACAGGATATAAAGCAGGTAACCGATTTTGCGCACGCCCACGGTTTAGCGGTAGTGCACACCGACCTTGCCCAGCGCAGTGTGTTGCTCGCGGGCCCGGCCGCCGCGTTTGAGGCCGCGTTTGGCACCAAGCTGCACCAGTATAGCTACCCCGAAGGCACTTACCGGGGCCGTACCGGCCCTATCACCGTGCCCACCGCGCTGGACGACATCGTGCAGGGCGTATTTGGGCTCGACGACCGCCCGCAGGCAGAAGCACATTTTCAAGTGCGGCCCCCGGCTGGGCTGGGTGCGATAGTGGCGCACGCGGCTACGCAGTCATTTACCCCGCCGCAACTGACTAAACTCTATGATTTCCCCGCTCGCCTCGACGGCACCGGGCAGTGCATTGCCATTATTGAGCTGGGCGGCGGGTTTAAGCCGCAGGATTTAAAAACCTACTTCACCAGCCTGAAGCTACCCGTGCCCAGCGTGAAAGTGGTAAGTGTAAATGGCGCCCGCAACCAACCTACCAATGCCAACAGCGCCGACGGCGAAGTGCTGCTTGATATTGAAGTGGCGGCGGCCGTGGCGCCCAAAGCTCAACTGGTGGTGTACTTCGCGCCCAATACTTCGCAGGGCTTTCTGAACGCGCTAACGGCGGCCGTGCACGACAAAACCAACCAGCCCTCTATTATTTCCATTAGCTGGGGCGGGCCCGAATCGACCTGGACTGCCCAGGCGATGGACCAGTTCAACCAGGCGTTTCAGGCGGCCGCGCTGCTGGGCGTGACGATTTGCTGCGCGGCCGGCGACAACGGCTCGGCCGATGGCGTGGCCGATGGCCGGCCCCACGCCGATTTTCCGGCCAGCAGCCCCTACGCGCTAGCCTGCGGCGGCACCAAGCTTACGGCCAGCGGCCAGCAGATCAGCAGCGAAGTGGTCTGGAATGAAGGAGCTGATAGCGCGACCGGTGGCGGGCTCAGCGCGCACTTCCCGGTGCCCAGCTACCAGCGTGCGCTCCGGCTGCCCACTGCTGCCAAAGCTGGGCGCGGCTTGCCCGACGTAGCCGGCAACGCCGACCCTAATACCGGCTACCAAGTGCGCGTAGATGGCCAAAACATGGTTATTGGCGGCACTAGCGCCGTGGCCCCGCTGTGGGCCGGGCTGCTAGCCCTGCTCAACCAGCAGCTCCCAAAGCCAGTGGGCTTTCTTAACCCGCTGCTCTACGGCTCGCTGGCTGGCAAAGGCGTCTGCCGTGACATTACCAGTGGCAACAACGGCGCGTTTGCGGCCGGGCCGGGCTGGGATGCGTGCACCGGCTGGGGTAGCCCGCAGGGCAACAACCTACTGGCGGCCTTGCAGGCGGGCAGCGAGCCAGCAGCGTAGCCGGCTAGACTGCCACTGCTTTATTGAGCTTGGAATGCTTGTAGCCGTAGCCGAAATAAATGGCGAGCCCAATGAGCAGCCAGATCAGGAACATTGTCCAGTTGTTGATGCCGAGCTGCGTCATCAGGTAGAGATTGGTGAGCAAGCCCAGTACGGGCAGTAGCGAAAGCTTCTTTTGGAACGTGACGACGGTGAGCACCAGCGAGGCCAGGATGAACACCAAATACGGGATCTGGTGGCGAAAAACGGCGTAGTATGTTTCGTGGGTGTGGGTGGCCGTGGTGCCATTCACGTCCTCTACGAGCTTTATAAGGGTGGCATGGTCGTAGCGCCAGAGCAAGTAAGCGCTACCAGCTAGCAGCAGCGGAATCAGCCAGCGCCCGCTGATGTAGGGCACCCGAAAGCGAGCGTCGGAGCGGCCATATGGGTCGATGATGAGGATGCCGCCGCACACCAGCGCAAAGGCGAACAGCGTACCGATGCTCGTTAAGTCAACCACCAAGTCCATATTCAGAAACAAGGCCGGCACGCCCACGAAAATACCCGTGACGATGGTGCTGAACGAGGGCGTATGAAACTTGGGGTGCACCTTGGCAAACACGGGCGGCAGCAGGCCATCGCGGCTCATAGTAAGCCAGATGCGCGGCTGGCCCAGCTGGAACACTAGCAATACCGAGGCCATCGCAAACACGGCGCTTACGGCCACCAGCGCCGAAAGCTTGGGCAGGCCCACTTTGGCAAAAACGAAGGAGAGCGGGTCGCCCACACCCAGCTCTTTGTAGCTCACCATGCCGGTGAGCACCAGGGTAATAATGACGTAGAGCACCGTGCAAATGATCAGCGCATACATCATGGCTTTGGGCAGGTCGCGCTGCGGATTATTACACTCCTCGGCGGTGGTCGAGATGGCATCGAAGCCGATGTAGGCAAAAAAAACCGCCGATACGCCCTTGAGCACCCCACCGATACCGTTGGGCGCGAAGGGTGACCAATTGGCGGGCTTCACGTAGAAGGCGCCCACCACAATCACTACGGCCACGATTATCAACTTCAACACTACCAACAGGTTGGAAGCGTTTTTACTTTCCTTGATGCCCACGTAAACCAAGGCCGTAATGGCTACCGTGATGAGGAAAGCCGGCAAATCGACCACGAGGCGCAGGCCGTCGAATAGCTCGGGGGCGTTGGCCCAGGCCTGGTAGGCTTCGAGCTGCGCGGGAGTGGCGGTGGCGAGGGGCTGGCCCGCTTGCATAATGGCCATTACCGCTTCGTAGCCGTGGTGGGCGCTTTGGGTACCCATCGTGAGCCAGCGCGGAATGTGCAGGCCCACGCCGTCGAGCAGGCCGGTGAAATAATCGCTCCACGAAATGGCCACCACGATGTTGCCCACCGCGTATTCCATGATGAGCGCCCAGCCGATAATCCAAGCCGCTAGCTCGCCAAACGAGGTGTAGGCGTAGGTATAAGCCGAGCCGCTGACCGGAATAGTGGCCGCAAACTGGGCGTAGCACAAGGCTGAAAACGCGCAGGCCACGGCCGTAAAAACGAACAGCAGCGACACCGCCGGCCCCCCGTTGAGGCTGGCCTGACCGATGGTCGAAAAAATGCCGGCTCCGATAATGGCCGCAATGCCCAACCCCGTGAGGTCGCGCACGGTAAGGTGGCGGGCTAATCCGCCACCGCCGTGGCCTTCGGCGGCGGCAGGCGGGTTGGCTAAGATAGCCGCGATGGTTTTGCGGCGGAAGAGCGAGGAATTAGCAGGAGGCATTCGGCCAGAGTATAGATTGGGCGCGCAAACTAGTAAACGGCCAAGATACGCCCCCCTCAAACTTTTTGGCCGCCAAACGCCTTTTTGCCAGGATATGATAAGATTACCCCTGGCTTTACTGCTGACGCTATTTCTTGCGGCCTGCTCTACCTTTAAGCCCATCCCTACTACCCGCTTCAACCCCACCGCTACCCGCGCCGAGCTGCCCCACGAAGAAGCCGTGCACCCTAAAAATTCGCTGGAGTGGTGGTACCTCACCGGCCACCTGCGCGACCAGGGCAGCGGCGAGGAGTTTGGCATTGAGTACGTCTTTTTCCATTTTAACCTGAAGAATGGCCGCGACGATTACCAGATGGTAAACGTGGCCATCACCGACCCGCAGGGTCAGAAATTTAAGTACGACTACCAGCTCGGTAAGCTGCCGCGCCTGCTTACCGACTCGCTACCGCTGCGCCTGCGCGAACACAAAGCCGGGCAGGTCTGGAAATTTGATGGGCAGGAAGGCCGCTATCAATTCCAGGCTGCCCTCACTGGCCAGGACAATGCTGGCTATGCGCTCAACCTTAGCACCACGCCCACCAAGCCCGTGCTGCTGCACGGCGGCACGGGCTACGAAAACTACGGCCAGGGCATTCTGGCGGGCTATTATTCCTACCCGCGGCTAGCCACTACCGGTACGCTCACCGTGGCCGGCAAAGCTCACCAGGTAAGCGGCGAGCTGTGGTACGATCGCCAGTGGAACTGCACCAGCATCGTAAGCAAGGGCGTGGGCTGGGACTGGCTCAGCATCCAGCTCGACCAGCCGCGCGAGGAGCTGATGCTCAATACGCTGCGCAACGCCGAAACCAACCAAAGCCTGACTAACGGCTCGTTTTTCAGCGCCGATAACCAGAACGTCCACCTCTCGGGCCACGACTTTCAGCTCACGCCCCTCACCTACTGGACCAGCCCCCGGTCGAAGAAGAAATACCCAGCTAAGTGGCGGGTGCAGGTGCCCGCCCAGGGCTACGACCTCGTAGTGGAGCCCCTTGTGCCGCAGCAGGAGTTAGCGTTGCGTTTTTTCCACGCCTTCACCATGTACTATTGGGAAGGTATGTGCCGCGTCACGGGCACCCACCACGGCCAGCCCGTCACGGGCAAGGCCTACGTGGAAATCACGAACCGCTAGGGCACTGGTAAGCGCTCTAATTTATAGGTACTAGCGCGCCGGCCAGCAGCGCCGCCAGCACAATGGCCACGCTCGGCACCCGCTTCCAGAGCAGCAGCAGAAAGGTGATGCCCACCAGCAGCGAGTTGAGCGGAAGCTGCCAGTGGGCCAGGCTAGCGGGCAGCGCCAGCAGGCGGTCGGGCAGCGGGTGGTAGAGCAGCAGCGCGGCCGCGCACACCAGGCCGGCACTCACGGCTTTCACGCCTTCAAGCGAGGCCTTTACGACGCGATACTGGCGTAGGCCATCCCAAAAGCGGATAACGAAAAATATCAGGAACGTGCCAGGCAGAAAGATGCCTACTGCGCCTACTGCGGCGCCCAGCAGCTGGGGGCCCGCGCCGCCGTGGGCCCGCATGGCTAGCGCGCCGATGTAAGAGGCGAACGAAAAATTGGGCCCCGGCAAGGCTTGCACCAGCCCCAGCCCCGACAAAAACTCGGGCCCCGTGAGGTAGTGCTTATACTCGACAAACTCGGCAAACAGCAGCGGCGCCAGCACCTGCCCGCCCCCAAATACGAGCGAGCCGTTGCGGTAAAAATTTTCAAACAAGCGCACGGGCAACAGCTGCGTGTAGTGCCCCAGCAGCGCCGCCAGCAGGAAGGTACCGAGCCACAGCGCCCCATTAGCCCACTCCACCCTGATGGGCTTTTTATTGGGCACAATGGCGTGCTTGCGGTAGCGCAGCGTGGTGGTGGCGCCGCCTGCTAGCAGCAGCAGCGGCAGCACTCCCGGCAGCTGAAAAAAGTAGGCAACCATGGCGGCCGCCACCATCAGGGCCACCGAGGTTTTGGTATGAATAACCTGCTCGGCAATGCGGTAGGCCGAAAATGCCACGAAGCCTACCGCCACCGGCTGCACAAACTGCACCAGCCGCGCCGTAAAACCCGTATCGAAGTGGCTGAGTAGCAGGCCGGCCAACGTCATGATCGTGACTGCCGGCAGGCACCAGATCAGCAGGGCCAGGTAAGCTAAGTTGGGGCCGCCCAGCCGAAAGCCGATGGCCGTCATGGTCTGGGTAGAGGTAGGGCCGGGCAGCAGCGCGCACAGCGCCTGTAGCTCGAGCAGCTCGGCGGCGGTGAGGTAGCGGCGCTTGTGTACCAGCAGCCGAAACATCATGGCCAGGTGCGCCTGCGGCCCCCCAAAAGCCGTGCAGGCTAGCCCAGCCACATCTTTCAAGAAGATAAAGTTGCGCGTGCGGCGCATCCGCCGGCCGGCCCGACGCAGCGGGGCCAGCGGCACGGGTAAACCAGGGTGGGCAGCAGCAGAATCGGGCACGGGCAAGCAGGTAACAATGCTCAAGATAGAGCCAGATAGTATTTTGTGAGCCTCCGAACTTCAAAAAGAAGCGCAGATAGAACGTCATGCTGCGCAGGCTCAGCATGACGTTCTGCTTCACTCAACCCGGCTTCTTACTTCTTCTTCAGACCCAGTTCGATCAGTCGTTCATTCAAAAAATCGCCCGCCGTGATGTCGGCTTCCTGCTTGGGGTTGTCGGCCGTTACGAGGTGCGGCAGGGCGGCCAGGCTCATCTCCGAGCGTGGGTGCATAAAGAACGGAATGCTGTAGCGCGAGGTGTTCATCTTCTCGCGGGGCGGGTTTACCACGCGGTGAATAGTGCTCCTGAGCACGCCATTGGTGAGGCGCTGCAACATGTCGCCCACGTTCACCACTATCTGGTCGGGCAGCGCCGTGATGCTGATCCACTCGCCATCGCGGCGCTTCACTTGCAGGCCGTCGGCGCTGGCTCCCATCAGCAGCGTGATGAGGTTGATGTCGCCGTGCTCGGCGGCGCGCACCGCGTCGGCGGGCACCGCGTCGGGGTTTTCAATGGGGAAGTAGTGGATGGGGCGCAGAATGCTGTTGCCGTTGCGCACCTTGTCATCGAAGTAGTTTTCGGGCAGCTCGAGGTACAGCGCGATGGCGCGTAGCACATCCTGGCCGGCCGCTTCGAGGGTGCGGTAGGCCTGCATGGTGCTCTGCTCGAAGCGGGGCACCTCGGCGGGCCAGATATTGGCCGGATAGTCGTTCTTCACTGGGTCGGTAGCGTCGAGCACTTCCTGGCCCACGTGGAAAAACTCCTTCAGGTCGCCGGTATTGCGGCCCTTGGCGTGCTCCTTGCCCTTGCTGATGTAGCCGCGCTGGCCGGCTAGCGCTGGGTTTTCGTAGGCTTGCTTGGCTTCGTCGGGCAGTTGAAAGAACGCCTGCACATCGTGGTACAACTCCTTGGTCTGGCTTTCGTTAAGGCCGTGGTTTTTGAGGGCGATAAAGCCAATACTTTGGTAAGCGTCGCCGAGCGCCTGCACAAAGTTGGCTTTGCGGGCCGAGTCGCCGGAGCGGAAGTCAGCGAGATCGAGCGATGGAATGTGGTCGGGCAGGTTGTCAGACATAAAACAGAATTCCGTTTAGCGGGAAACTTTATAGTGGGCGCTAAGTTACTCAAAACCTTGGGGCAGTTCTCGCACGTATGCGAGGCCAGTTAGCTTACTCCTTCTTCCTTTTTCGCATGAACCGATTCACCGTACCGCTTGGTTTCTCCGCCGCCCTGGCCACCTTAGTTTTGCTGGGTAGTTGCAGCACCAGTCAGCCTGCAGAAGTGAGCACAACCAGCCCCGCCGACCGGCCTACTGCCATTGGTGCCCCAAGTGATGACTCTACCGTAGCGAACCAGGCCCAGTCGAAAGGTGGTATCACGCTGACACCTTACAACGACTCACCCAGGTTTCCGACCGCTCAAATGCGGCTCAACGCCCCCGTGAGTGGCTCAACGGTGCCCAGCGGCCCCGTGGCGTTTTCGTACGACCTGACCAACTTTCAGCTCACCAAAATGACTGACAGCAACCACGCCATGCAAATGGCCAACTCGATGAAAGGCCAGCACATCCACAATATTGTGGATAACCAGCCCTACACGGCGCACTACGAAACGAAGTTTACCAAGCCTATTCCCGACGGCCAGCACGTTATTTTGTCGTTCTTGTCGCGCTCGTACCACGAGAGCCTCAAGCACTTGGGGGCCTACGATTTGCGCGTCATCACGGTGGGCACTCCGGCCGCCAATGCGTCGGCCTCGACCTTCGATGTAAAAGCCCCGGCCCTCTTCTACAGCCGCCCCAAGGATACCTACTCGGGGAAAGATGCCCAGAAGATTATGCTAGATTTTTACCTCGTAAACACCACGCTGGCTCCCGATGGCAATAAGGTGCGCGCTACCATTAATGGCAACGAGTTTATGCTCGATACCTGGCTGCCCTACATGATGGAAGGCCTACCCGCTGGCCAAGCTACCATCAAGCTAGAGCTGCTCGACAGCAGCGGCAGGCTCATCCCCGGCCCCTACAACTCCGTAACGCGCACAATCACGGTTGCTCCGTAAGGCTGAGGTACTTGCTTAAAACCGGACGTCATGCTTCCTTTCGGTCGGCATGACGTCCGGTTTTGTGTTCTCTCTATAGTTGCTTCTATTCTAGCTGCTCTTTCACCAGCGTCTGCACCTCCGGCTTGTCATAGTCACTCTCCGTCTGGATATGGGGCATGAGCTGCTGCATAATGGTTTCCTGACGCTGCCCGGCGGCCCAAGCGTCGGCGTACGATGTATCGGGCGAAAACGTGACGCGCGAGTACAGCGGCACCCACTGGCCCGGGTACTGGGCGGCGATTTTGCTTTCGATGCGCTTTTGCAGCAGAAAGCGCGGGTCGGCTACCCGGTCGCGCATTTCCACAAAGTTGTAGAGCGCCAGATCGGCCATGGCATCGGTGTTGGGCTTGCGCTGGTTTTCGAACGCTCCCATTACCGCGGGCCAGCTTTCCTCGCCGTACTGGTCGAGCAGCTGGTTGAGGACGGTGCAGTCCTCAAAGCCAGAATTCATCCCCTGCCCGTAGAACGGCAGGATGGCGTGGGCCGCATCGCCGAGCAGCAGCACCGTGTCGCGGTAGGCCCACGGAAAGCAGCGAATAGTGACCAACGAGCCAGTTGGGTGGTCAAAAAACTCCTCCGTGAGCTGCGGCATCAGCGGCACCGCATCGGGGAAGGTGGCGGCGAAAAAAGCGGTTACCTCGGCTGGCGTTTGCAGCGCCGCAAACGACTTGGCTCCCTCATAGGGAAAGAAGAGTGTAGCATTAAAGGAGCCGTCCAGATTGGGCAGCGCAATCATCAGAAAATTGCCCCGCGGCCAAATGTGCAGCGCATTTTTTTCCAGCTCCCAGCTCCCGCCCGGCCCGGCGGCGATGGTCAGTTCTTTGTAGCCGTACTCTAAATACTGCTGGGAATAGTCGGTGCGGTCGGTACGCTGCAAGGCGCCCCGCACGGCCGAAAATGCGCCATCGGCGCCAAATAACCGCTCGTAAGCCACGTCGTACTCGTGGCCGCTGGCTACATCCTGCAAGTGCAGGCGGCGGCCGGGCAAGTCGAGTTGCATGAGCTTTTGGCCAAAAGTGATCTGTACCTTTTCTTCCTGCTCGGCCAGGTCGAGCAGGGTACAGTTGAGGTTACCGCGATTGATAGAGTAGATCGCTTGGTTTTCCTGCCCATAGGGTTGGAAAGCCAGCTGCCCCTGCCCGTCGTGAATCACGCGCCGGTACATCGGGATGCCCACCTGCCGAATATCGTCGGCTACACCCACGCCGGCCAAGGCCCGCCAGCCGCGGTCCGACAGCGCCAGGTTGATGGAGCGGCCACCCAATAGGCCCTGCCGCCGTGGGTCGGGCAAGCGTTCGAACACTTGCACGGGGTGCCCCCGCCGAGCCAGGTACAAGGCTAGCAGTGTGCCCACTAAGCCCGCTCCCATAATGGCTAGCGGCTCGCTGGCAGAAGCTGAAGAAGACGAATCAGACATGAGAAAGGAATGCGTGGTGCATGCGAGAGCACCCTGTTAAATCAATAGAAACGCGGGAGCGATTACGCTCTTCCTCAAAACCACGCCGCGGCTAGTTGCATTAGCTGCTCCAACGCGTACTGGTCGTCGGCATCAAAGTCAGCCAGCCGGTCGCTGTCTACGTCCAAGACGGCTACTACCTGGTTATCTTTTAGGATTGGCACCACTATTTCCGACTTCGAGTCGGAGCTGCACGCAATGTGGCCGGGAAAGGCTTCTACGTCGGGCACCAACACCGTGCGGGCTTCGACCCAACTGGTACCACACACGCCCCTACCTCGCCGGATACGGGTGCAGGCTATTGGCCCCTGAAACGGCCCCAGCACCAGTTCTTCGCCTCTCACTACGTAAAACCCTACCCAGAAAAAGCCAAATGCCTGCCGTAGCGCGGCGGCCGTATTAGCCAGGTTAGCCGTCAGGTCAGGCTCGGCAGTGGTAAGGGACTCGATTTGCGGCTGCAACTCGGCGTAGCGGGCAGCCTTGGCCAAGCCAGGAGTAAGAAACAGGTTTTCGGACATCAGAAACTAAACAACTGAAACGGCCCACTAGCCAGTGGGAGCGCAAAAGTACCGGTCGGCCGCTATGCCACTACCTCCTTAGGCCGGGCTCATCTGAATAGTAGTAGTGCCCGAGCTGGCAAAGCTCCCAGATTGGTGCTCTACGGCTTGTACGAGGCGGTAATTAAGGTCCTCTTTGATGTCTAGGTATTCATCGTAGCTCGTGGTTTCTACGAAGTACTGCACGGTCACTTCCTTACCGCTCGGGGTGATGCTATTGAATTTCATCTGCACATCTTTGGTCACCAGCGGGTGTTGCAGCATCGCCTCTACCGATTCTTGAATAATAGCTTGCAATTGGCCGCTGGTCGTTTTGTGGTCGAAGATGAGTGTGAATCCTACCCGCCGGGCCGTCCGTAAGCTTAAGTTATCCAGCGGCTTATCGATCATGCTTTTATTCGGCACGGTGAGGTAGCTCTTTTCGGCCGTACGCAGGCGGGTGCTGCGAAAGCCGATTTTTTCTACCGTACCGCTCACACTGCCCGCCGTCACGAGGTCGCCCACGGCGAAGGGCTGGTCCAGGAAAATGGTGAACGAAGCCAGCAGGTTTTCCAAGCTTTCTTTGGCCGCAAAAGCCACGGCTAACCCCCCAATGCCGAGTCCGCCAATCAGGGCCGTAACGTCGACGCCAAATATGCGGCCCAGCATCACCAGTGCGCCTACCAAGACAATGAATACCTTCAGCAGGTCTTTGGCAAAAGGCAAAAACTGACTATCGAGCCGCCGCGCACCGGGCGTGGCGGTAAGCTCAGCCCGACGCTGCACCACGAGCAAGGCGAAGTCTACGAGCCGAATAATCACCCACACAATGGTCGCGATTACTCCCAAGTGAAATATGCCCAATACCATCACCTTATACCAGGGTTCGATACCCCTGACCGCCAGCGGTGGTAATGGGTAACGCAACACGCTAAAAGCCAAATAAACCGTAGCCAGAAAAAGCAGGGTACTTAATGGCTGAATGAGTAAATCATGCAACTCTTGCTCCGTTACCCCAGCTGTATAGCGCTTAATGAATCTAAACAGGGCGGCACTGAGTAGGCGTGACAGCAGTCGATTCAACCCGAGTCCTAACAATAAGATAATCGCTGCTGTTAGGTAGTCCAACAATTCATTACCCAATACTATACGGTGCATGAAATCTGGTATCTCCATTAGCCAATATTTGCCTTGGTAATGCCGCAGCTTTTTGCGCATACGCTCTACCCTGTCTAGTCGTTCGCTCAATTACCCCTTTTGTATCGACGTACCTGCCTTGCAAATCGACGAATACGGAGATAATCCACTATTTTAAGCAAAATAACACTCACCTGATAAAGATGCAAAATATGCCCTTACAGACTGTGTAGCACCAGGTTGCATTTACCGACAAATAAAATCTATCCATCTTGTTCCTATACTTCAGACTTTAATCACATAATAACACGATCTTTATAACTACTTTTCGGAACTCAAACCCGACTTACAGGTTCTGAGTGCTCATTCTTCTTTCCCTTCTACCATCTTCTTTATTTTCATGAAACCTTTGCACACGCGCGTTGATGCGCAACAGTTAGACCGAGCCGCTGCCATGCTCAAGGTCCTTTCTCATCCCAAGCGCTTAGCTATTGTCGACTTGCTCGGCAAAACCAAGGGTGGCAAGGAACAGCAAATGTCCGTAACCGAAATATACCAGGCCCTGGATATTCCTCAGGCTATTGCTTCGCAGCACCTCATCACGCTCAAAGACCGTGGGGTGCTGAAGTCGAGCAAAGTAGGAACTAAGATTTACTACTCCCTGGCCGTTCCGCAGCTCATGAAAATTATCGACACGTTGGAAGATTATTCCAACGCTGCGTAGTTTTCACTGCTAGCTACCACAAATAGCTAGCCGCCAAAACGCCCCTACTAAATCCTGCCACATATCTTGTGGCAGGATTTAGTAGGGGCGTTTTGGCTTGCTATATTACTAGCAATTAAGATAATAGCCAGCGAAGCCAGCTTTGTTACTTTATACTACTGGCTGGCGCTCCAGGTCAAAAATATCGGTAAGCAGTGGCAATAAGTGCTCCGCTTCATCGCGGCGGCAAGCTGCTTTAAGATGCAACACGTGCTGTTTCAGCACTTTCTGCATAAAGGCGCGCGTTGCCTCATCCAGCAGCTTCACTTCAGCCGGTGAAGCTTTTTTCTGAAAACGGTCTAGCTCTTGTTGGCGCAGCTGCTCCAGGCCAGCCTTCATGCGCTGGATGAGGGGCGACACAAGCATTTCGCGGCTCCAATCGGCAAAATCAGCCAAGCTGCTTTCGATGAGCGCCCGCACCTGGGGCACGGCCGCTAAGCGTTGCTCAAGGGCAGCCGAAGCTTTGCTTTGAATGGCATCTACGTTATAAACCAGCACGCCAGGCACCTGCTCGACATCGGTAGCCACGGAGCGTGGCACCGCTAAATCAATAAAAAACTTATAGCTCAGCACGTTAAGCTGCGCCACCAGCGCACGCGAGAAAAAGGGCGTGTCGCGGTTGATCGATGAGATAATAACATCGGCTTCCCGCAGCGCATCGGTAAGGTGATCAAAATCAACTATCTGGAGCTGGCCGGGGGCAAACTCGGCGGCTAGCTCTTCGGCCCGGGCGCGGGTGCGGTTGCACAGCGTGACACTCGAAAAATATTTACTACCGGCCAGGTGGCGACACACATCGGCGCCTATCTCGCCCAGGCCTACTACCAGTACGCCAGGGCTGGCTACCTCAGTCGTGAGCTCTTCTACCAGTTCCAACGCTGCGTAGCTCATCGAAGCAGCCCCATCGCGGAAGCTTGTTTCTTGCTGCACTCGCTTGTTGGTGAAGAAAATAGTGTGCAGTAAGCGATGCAGGAATGGACCCGCGGCATCGGCATCTACCGCCCACTGGTAAGCCAGCTTTACTTGGTTGATAATCTGCAAATCGCCTACCACTTGGGCATCGAGGCCAATGGCTACCTCAAAGAGGTGCTGCATAGCTACCTCCGGCGCTAGGTATACATCAAAATAAGGCGCGAAGCTGCTGGCGTCGGGGCGCTGCTTTAGTTGGCCGAGCGCCCGAATGATGGCGGCGCTGTAGTCGTCGTCGTGCGCGTAGTAGATTTCCGTGCGGTTGCAAGTGCTCAAGACCAGTAAATCGGCCAGGTGCAGCTCGTTGCGCAGCTGGTGCAGAAAGCGGCGGCACGCGGCCTCGTCCAAGGCCAGTAGCTCGCGAATAGCAAGGGGCGCTTTACGGAACGAAAGGCTAACCGCCTTAAAAGGATGAGACATAGCACGGGTCGGCCCGGGGCCGGCCTGCAAAATTACGGTAGAAATGCTAGCCGACGAAACAGTGATCCTAGGCCGCAGGTTCGCCTGATCCAGCTAGTACCCGAAGTAGTTCTCCTCTCCCTGGGCCACGATCCCCAGCACTGCGGTGGCCGGGCCCGACCTTTGCCGGCCTATGCTACCTCCTCTCTACGACCAGAAGTCGCGTATCAAGCTGCTGGTGCTGCTACTGGCCTTGCTTGTTGCCACAGCTACTGTGGTGTATACCAATATCTTAGTTAAGCGGCTCTCTGAGCGCGAGCAGCACCAGATCGACTTGTATGCGAAGACCCTGCGCTACATTATCAGCACGGAGGAAAACACCGCGCTGCCCTTTTTACAAGAGCAGATTATTAATGCCAATACCACCATCCCGGTTATTTTAACGGATGGCGAAAATATTAACGACGTGCGGAATCTGGGGCTGGGGCCCCACCTCTCAGAAGCCGATTCGGTGCGGCGAGTGAAGGAGATCTTACTGGCGATGCAGAAGAAGCATCCGCCCATTGTAATTGAGCTGCCGGGCAATAAGCGTAACTACGTTTTTTACCAAGACTCGCAGCTGCTGCGCGAGCTGCGCACTTACCCACTGGTGCAGCTCGCCGTCATTGCCTCGCTCGGGATGCTCGCCTACCTTAGCTTCAGCTACTCGCGCCGCGCCGAGCAAAACCGGGTGTGGGTGGGGCTGGCCAAGGAAACCGCTCACCAGCTGGGTACGCCACTTAGTAGCCTCGTGGGCTGGCAAAGCTACCTGCGCGAGTCGGAGCGCTTTCAGGGCGAGCCGATTATTGAGGAGCTGGGCAAGGATATTAAGCGCCTGGAAATCATTACGGAGCGTTTTAGCAACATTGGCTCGGTGCCGGTGCTCAAAGCCGAAAACCTGTACCACTGCACTCGCAATGCCATCGCCTACCTGGAGGCGCGGGTATCGCGCAAGGTCAAGTTTAGCATCGAAACCGACCTGCCGCTTGATACGCCCGCGTGCATCAATGTGCCGCTCTTCGACTGGGTAGTAGAAAACATCTGCAAAAATGCGGTCGATGCCATGGATGGGCGCGGCAGTATTACCCTGCGGCTGCGCCCCGTGCGGCCAGCTCGCCACTGGTGGCGCCGCCGGCCCCCACACCCGCAGGTGGCCATCGACATCACCGATACGGGCAAGGGCATTCCCAAAAACAAGTTAGCCAGCGTTTTTCTACCCGGCTACACCACCAAAAAGCGAGGTTGGGGCCTGGGCCTAGCGCTAGCCCGGCGCATTATCGAAAACTACCACGAAGGCCGACTTTATGTAAAGTGGAGCGAAGTAGGCAAAGGCACAACGTTCCGGCTGATTCTCAATCAGTAATCATTCATTACAAAAAGAGGGCTGTCACGCGCTTCAATCGCAGCATGACAGCCTTCTTCTACGGCTTCCCAATGAGGCTACTCACCAATTACCAGCTGCTCGGGCAAGTTGAGTAGGTAATCGCCATAGCCGCTTTTACGCAGCGGCTCGGCTATTTTACGCAGTTGGTCGGCATCAATAAACCCCTGGCGATAAGCGGCTTCCTCAATGGAGCCTACTTTGAGGCCCTGGCGCTGCTCCAGCACGCGCACAAACTCGCCAGCTTGCATCAGGCTTTCGAAGGTGCCCGTATCGAGCCAGGCAGTGCCCCGGCCCAAGATGCCCACTTTCAGCTTGCCCCGGCGTAGGTACTCGCGGTTTACGTCAGTGATTTCGTATTCGCCACGAGGACTAGGCTGGAGATTTCTGGCGATTTCTACCACGTCATTGTCGTAGAAATACAGGCCCGGCACGGCGTAGTTGCTTTTAGGGTGCGCCGGTTTCTCCTCGATGCTGAGGGCCACCTTGCTCTCATCGAACTCGACCACACCGTAGCGCTCGGGGTCGTGCACGTGATAGGCGTACACCACGCCGCCTTCGGGGTCGTTGTTGGTTTTTAGCAGCGCTTCCAGACCTTCGCCGTGGAAGATATTGTCGCCGAGTACCAGCGCCACCTTATCCTGCCCGATAAAGTCGGCGCCGAGCACAAACGCCTGGGCTAGCCCGTTGGGTAGCTCCTGCACCACGTACTGGAAGTTGCAGCCCAGGCTCTGGCCGTCACCCAGCAGCTTCTGAAATTGCGCCTGGTCATGGGGAGTGGTGATAATCAGGATGTCACGGATGCCCGCCGTCATCAGCAGCGACAGCGGATAATAGATCATCGGCTTGTCGTAGACGGGCATTAGCTGCTTCGACACGGCCAGCGTGAGCGGGTGCAAACGGGTGCCGGACCCACCGGCGAGGATAATGCCTTTCATAAGCGCGAGGTTTCGCCAGGTTAAAAGAAGTTTCGCCAGGTTTTGCTGGTCTTGAACAAAAAATAGCGGCTTCGCGAAACCTTGCCGTACCTCGCGAAGCGTTGCGTGCTAGTTGCGTTCCGCAATGAAATCTTGGTTGACTTTAAACCAGCTCAGGGTTTGTTGCAGCCCCTGCCGGATGCGTACCTGCGGCGCGTAGCCTAGCCGGGTTTCAGCCTTGCTAATGTCGGCTAGCGAGTCGCGAATGTCACCGGCGCGGTTGGGGCCAAACTTGGGTTCCAGGGCTGACCCCGCTTCTTCCCGTAAGATGTCGTACATCTGCACCAGCGAAGTGCGGTCGCCCACGGCGATGTTGTACACTTGGTTTACGGCCTCCGGATTATCGGTAAGCGCCGCCCGAATGTTGGCTTGCACGCAGTTTTCGACAAACGTAAAATCGCGGGTTTGGCCGCCATCGCCGTTTAGGGTAGGCGGGGTGTTTTCCAGAATTGCATCAATAAACAACGGAATTACCGCTGCGTAGGCGCCGCCCGGATCTTGGCGCGGGCCGAAAATATTGAAGTAGCGCAGGCCAATAATTTCCATCCCGTAGGTGCGGGCAAAGACGTCGGCATACAACTCATTGGCATACTTCGTAACGGCGTAGGGCGACAAAGGCTTACCAATGCGGTCCTCTACCTTGGGCAAGCCGGGGTGGTCGCCGTAGGTCGAGGAAGAGGCGGCGTACACGAAGCGCTTAATACCTGCCTCTTTGGCCGCAAAAAGCATCTTCACAAAGCCACCCACGTTTACCTCGTCCGTCGTTATGGGGTCGTTGATGGAGCGGGGCACCGAGCCGAGCGCGGCCTGGTGCAGCACGATGTCGATACCTTGGCAGGCCTGGGCGCAGGCTGCGCGATCGCGAATATCTCCTTCCTGGATTTCCAGCGCCGCATTGTCTTCAAACAAGCGCAGGTTTTTGCGGAAGCCGTTGGAAAAGTTGTCCAGCACCCGCACTTTTTTCGCGCCGTACTTGAGCAGGTACTCGACCAGATTGGAGCCGATAAAGCCCGCCCCGCCCGTTACGAGAAAGCTCAATTGGTTGAGTGGCTGGCTGTGAAAAGGAGAATCGTACATTTTTGCTGTAGTCAATCAGAACGTCATGCTGAATTGCTGCCTTAGCGGTTAGCGTACTGTTTGGTGTTATAGTCCTGGTAAGCGCCGCTGGTCACGTTGTTCAGCCAGGCTTCGTTGGCTAGGTACCAGTCTACAGTTTGGGCCAGTCCTTGCTCAAACGTGACGCTGGGCTTCCAGCCCAACTCGTTCATTATCTTGCTGCTATCGATAGCGTAGCGCATGTCGTGGCCCGCACGATCAGTCACGAACTTGATGAGCTGGCGAGAAGTACCCGCCGCCTGGCCGGTTTTCTCATCGACTACATCGCACAGCAATTGGATGAGCTGAAGATTCTGCCACTCGTTCACCCCGCCGATGTTGTAGGTATCGCCGAGCTTGCCCTGGTGAAAAACTGCATCGATGGCCGTAGCATGGTCCTTTACGAAGAGCCAGTCGCGCACGTTTTCGCCTTTGCCGTACACGGGCACCGGCTGGCCGGTACGCAAGCGGTGGATGGCTAGCGGAATCAGCTTCTCGGGGAAGTGATTGGGGCCGTAGTTGTTCGAACAGTTGCTCAACTTGATGGGCAGGCCGTAGGTGTGGTGCCAGGCCCGCACAAAATGGTCGGAGCTAGCCTTGGAAGCCGAGTAGGGCGAGCGCGGATCGTAGGCCGTTTCCTCAGTAAAGAGTTCGGGGCCAAAATCCAGCGAGCCATATACCTCGTCGGTGCTGACGTGGTAAAACGTGTGGCCATCGTAGCCGCCGGGCTGCCACAGGTTCTTAGCCGCGTTCAGCAGATATACTGTGCCGAGTACGTTGGTGCGCACGAAGGCCAGCGGGTCGGTAATGCTGCGGTCGACGTGGCTTTCGGCCGCCAGGTGAATGACGGCGTCGGGCTCTTCCTTCGCAAAAAGCTCGTTGACGAACGCTTGGTCGGCGATATCGCCCTTTATAAACCGATAATTAGGCGCATTCTCGATATCGCGCAGGTTCTCCAGATTGCCTGCATAGGTGAGGGCATCCAAATTAAGAATCTGGTATTCAGGATATTTCTTAACAAACAGACGCACTACGTGCGAGCCAATAAAGCCGGCCCCGCCGGTAATGAGGACTTTCATATTTTTTTAAGCTATTAGCTCTTCGATAAATAATTTATAGACCAGAAGCTATCAGCTGATAGCTAGTGGCTACCAGTTAAAGAAAGCTGCCATTTCCAGGCGCTAGCCAGCGAATCAAGCAACGAAGTTTCGGTGGTGAAGCCCAGCACTTGCGCAGCCTTGGTAGCATCGGCGTAGATGGCGGGCACATCGCCGGCGCGGCGCGGGCCGATGGCGTAGTTGAGCTTCTGGCCGCTCGCCTGCTCAAACGTTTTGACGACTTCCAGCACCGTATTGCCGTGGCCGGTACCAATGTTAAAGGTTTCGACGGCGTCGGGGGCCTTGCGGTCGAGCAGGCGCTGCACGGCCACGACGTGCGCCTTGGCTAGGTCAACCACGTGAATGTAGTCGCGCACGTTGGTACCATCGGGCGTGTCGTAATCGTTGCCAAAAATGGTGAGCTTATCGCGCAGGCCAGCCGCAGCCTGCGTGATGAACGGCACCAGGTTGTTGGGAACGCCCAGGGGCAACTCGCCAATCTTGGCCGAGGCGTGGGCCCCAATGGGGTTGAAGTAGCGTAGCAAGATAGTATGAATCTTGTTATCAGCGGCTTGCGATGAATCATGGACGATGTCCTCGCACATCTGTTTGGTGCGGCCGTAGGGCGAGCTAGCCGGCTTGGTGGGAGTAGCCTCGGTTACGGGCAGCTGGTCGGGCACGCCGTACACGGTACACGACGACGAAAACACCAGGTTTTCAACTTCCTCATCCTTCATCACTTGCAGCAGCGTGATGAGTGAACTCACGTTGTTGTGGAAGTACGCCAGCGGCTTCTGCACCGACTCGCCTACTGCCTTATAAGCAGCGAAGTGAATCACGCCCTGAATGTCACCTTCCTTCCGGAATACCTGGTGCAGCGCCTCGGCATTGCCGCAGTCGATGCGGTGGCACGGCACATCGCGGCCCAGAATGTCGCGCAGCCCGGCCAGCACGGTCGTTTCCGAGTTGCTGAAGTTGTCGACGATAATGGGCTCGTAGCCCGCCTGCGCCAGCTCAACCACCGCGTGGGAGCCAATATAGCCGGCACCGCCGGTAACGAGGATCTTAGTCATGGTTTTTAAGCGGTTAGCTAATAGTTTTTCGTTGGATAGTAATGTTAGCAGCTGACAGCTACTAGCTAGCAGCCCAATTAGAGGCTCCAATAATGTAAGTCGGCCATGACCTGCGTGCGGTACAGCCCTTTGATATCAACCAGGACGGCATTGCCGGTCGTAATAGACTGAAAATACGCCTCGTCTTTCTCTAGATAAGGCTGGTGGCTAACGGCGACAATTACGGCGTCGTAATCGGCGCGGATCTTGTCGGGTGCCGTGAGGCGGAAGCCGTACTCGTGGTGCAACTCGTCGGAGCTAGCGTGTGGATCTACGATATCGACGTTGACCGAGAAGTTTTTCAACTCCTGAATAACGTCGGCCACCTTGGAATTGCGAATGTCCTCCACGTTCTCCTTGAACGTAGCCCCCATCACAAGCACGCGGCTGCGGGCCACGTCCTTGCCGCGCTTAATCATCATTTGCACCGTTTTGCGGGCAATGTAGGCGCCCATGTTGTCGTTGGTAGTGCGGCCCGACAAAATAACTTTGGCATCGTAGCCCAGCTCCTTCGCCTTGTAGGTCAAGTAGTAAGGATCGACCCCGATGCAGTGGCCGCCCACCAGGCCCGGCGAGAACTTGAGAAAATTCCACTTAGTGCCGGCAGCTTCGAGCACCTCGTAGGTATTGATGTTCATGCGGTCGAAGATCATCGACAGCTCGTTCATAAGCGCGATGTTGACGTCGCGCTGGGTGTTTTCGATAATCTTGGCGGCTTCGGCCACCCGAATGCTGCTGGCGCGGTGCACGCCGGCTTTCACCACCAGCTCGTACACTTTGGCTACTACGTCGAGGCTTTCGGCGTCGCAGCCGCTCACCACTTTCACAATGCGCGTGAGGGTGTGCTCCTTGTCGCCGGGGTTGATGCGCTCGGGCGAATAGCCAACTTTAAAATCAGCCGGAAAACTCAGCCCCGACAGCTTTTCCATCACCGGAATGCAGTCTTCTTCGGTGCAGCCCGGATAAACGGTGCTTTCAAACACCACGTAATCACCCTTTTTCAACACCTTGCCCACCGAAGCGGAAGCGCCGAGTAGCGGCTTGAGGTCGGGTTGGGCGTGCTCGTCGATGGGTGTGGGCACGGCCACAATAAAGAACTTGGCCTCGCGCAGCACCTCCAGCGAATCGGTGAACGTGATGTCGCAGCCTTCGAAAGCGGCGCTATCCAGTTCTCCGCTAGGGTCTTGGTGGTTGCGCATCATCTCCACGCGGCCGGCGTTGATGTCGAAGCCGATAACCGAGAGTTGTTTGGCAAATTCGAGGGCGATGGGTAAGCCCACGTAGCCAAGACCAATCACGGCCAGCTTGGCTTCTTTGCGGAGGAGTTCGTCGTACACTGCGGGGGTACTTAATGAGTTATAAATTAGGAGCTAGCGCTAGCCGGGATAAAAGCTTCATGGATAAAGCACACTCTTTTTTGGTCGGTACTTAGCTGATAGAGCTCGCCGCTTTCGGAGCAGGCCGCGCGGCCGGCTGGGTCGAAATGCAGCGGCTGGCCGTGGGTGCTCAGCCAGCCGCGTTGCCGGGCCGGATTGCCGTACACCAGGGCGAAAGCGGGCACGTCTTTCGTTACTACGCTGCCCGCCCCCACGAAGGCGTAGCGCCCTAGCCGGGTGCCACACACCACCGTGGCATTGGCCCCAATGCTGACGCCCTTTTCGAGATAAGTAGCCTGATAATGGCCTTCGCCCCGGCGAGGTACGGCCGCGCGCGGGTTTTTGACGTTGGTAAAGACCACAGAAGGACCCAGAAAAACGTCGTCTTCGCACACGACGCCCCCGTAGAGGCTCACGTTATTTTGCACTTTGACATTGCGGCCCAGGGTTACCCCATCGGCCACAAACACGTTTTGGCCCAGCGAGCAGTATTCGCCCAGGACTGCGCCCGCCGACACGTGGCAGAAATGCCAAATGCGGCTACCAGCCCCAATGCGGCAGCCCGCGTCGAGCACCGCAGTAGGGTGAGCGTAAAAATCGGCAGGAAAGTCGGCCACTGGCGAAAGCGAGGTTTGGTACTTGCAAAGGTAACAAGGCGAGCGGAGTCGCGGGGAAGGGGGTGTTCAGGGCGAAAGCAAAGATTTACTATTGTACGAACTACGGCTGTGTGGTAGCCAGCGCGAGCGGCTCCTAACGACACTAGGCAGCCTTGCTTAGCCATTTAGGTTGGATGCAGCCGATAGTAGGCTCCTAGCTGTCGAGGTCAGCCTAGAATTGTGGTCAGGCTTAATCGCTTGGGGTTGCGGTCCAGCTTGATGGGGTAAGTCAAAGCAAGCTGGACGGCTACGCGTCGGAGCCCGGCGTTTACCAAAAGGCACTCACGCAGCCCGCGAAGTACGCGCTTAGTCGTCTGGCCGGGGAAAAGCTGCTGCTCGTTACCCAGTAGCTTACGGCGCTTTACAAGTTACTGGCTCAGTGCACATAGTAGGGCACCCACGCTTCGAACGCGTGCTGGGGCCGGCACAGCAACAGGCGCTTACCCTAGCCACGCCAGCAATAGTAGCTTACATATCTCCCTTACTTTTACACAGAAAGTTCGTGAGAAAAATAAATGGGTTACCAACACTAAATTAGATTGCTTACACACTTGCTAAACCGTCGGTGAGCCGAGTGAGTAGCAGGGGGCGGCTTATTCAACCACACGTTTCATGTTAACCTATATATTTGGACTGGGGGCCGCAGGGCTAACCACCGTGAGTGTGGTGGCTTGGTGGCGCGGGCACGCGGGCTGGGCAATAGCCCTGCTGATGGGGGCGGCGCTACTGATGCGGCTGCTGCTGGCTGGGCTCGATCCTTTTCTGCACGACTGGGATGAGCGCTACCATGCCTTGGTAGCACGCAACATGATGGACCATCCTGGCCGACCCATGCTACGCATCGACCCGGTGTTGCCTTACAGCTATCAGGCCTGGTGCTGCAACCATATCTGGCTGCATAAGCAGCCGCTTTTTTTATGGCAGATGGCTTTGAGCATGAAGCTATTCGGAGTGAATATACTGGCGCTGCGGCTGCCAAGTATCCTGCTGAGCACACTGGTGCTATGGCCGGTGTACCGGCTGGGCAGTCTGGTGTTTGGCGACCCTTTGGTGGGCTACCTAGGCGCGCTGCTGGCCACATTTGCCTACTATCAGCTAGAATTGGTGAGCGGTGCAGTAGGCATGGACCACGACGACGTGGCCTTTCTAGCGTACGTTACGGGTAGCATCTGGGCGTACTACGAGTACTGCGTGAGCCCACGGCCGGGACGGTGGTTGGTGCTAGTAGGAATACTGGCTGGGGCCGCCGTGCTATGCAAGTGGCTCACGGGCTTGCTAGTGTACGCTGGCTGGGGCCTCAATATACTACTGCACTTGCGGCGGGGCTACCGGCCACTACCTGAGTTAGGGCGGCTGCTGGCCTCAATAATGGTGGCGGTGGCGGTGCTACTGCCGTGGCAGCTTTACACAGCGCATCGGTTTCCAGTAGAAAGCGCCTACGAGCGCGCCTATAATACCCGGCACTTTACCGAAGCGCTGGAAGGCCACGGCAACTCCTGGTATTACCACTTTGAGATGATGCCCATCCACTATGGCCTGTTACTGGGTTTGGTGGTGCTAGGAACCTGGATGGCGCTACGCCCGGCGCGGTGGCGGGCCACGCTGCCGCTATTGGCAATGGTGGCCCTTATTTATATCTTTTTTACCCTGGCTGCCACTAAAATGTATTCCTACACCTACGTCACCAGCCTACTGCTGCTGCTGCTAGCGGCGCAGCCCCTGGCTGTGGCCGCCCGGTGGCTGGAGCGACTGGTTAGCTGGCGGCGCTGGGCCCCAGCCCTGGGCAGCCTGGGCTTAGGGGCTGTGCTACTGGCCGATTTGCGCCCCTGGACTATCATAGCCTATCACGCCGACGAGCAGGTGCCCTACGATATAATGCCCGGCGTCCTCAACCGGACCGTGCGCGAAGCCAATGCTAACCTCTACCGGCACCTGGCCCAGGAGGTACCGGCAGGCTACACGGTGTTTAATGTAGCGGGAGGGGATGAGCTAGAAGCTATGTTTTTTTCGGGTCGCAACGTCTACGGCGGCATCCCATCGGCCGAGGAGGTGCGCACGTTGCGAAGGCGAGGCATCAAGCTGGCTATCTATGGCGGGCAAACCCAGAGCCTACCGTCTTACCTGATCGCACCGGGTATTAAGCAGCTGTGGGGAGCTGCGCAGTAGTGCAGTGCGAAGAACAAACCCCTATTTTTACCTTGTTGAAGCAAGTAATAGGTTTAAATAAGGAGTATTTATAACGAGTGTATATGCGCAGTTTAGTAGCCAAGGACAATCGCTGGTGGCGGTGGTGGGTGACAACATTTTTAGGAGGGTTTCTACTGCTTGGGCTATCTATTGTGCGCGACTATGGCATGAGCTACGATGCTGATGCCAGCCGCGACATCGGCATGACCAGTCTACACTACGTGGCTGAAAAGTTATATCCTAAATTTCTTACCAAGCCGAGTCAACAACGCTATTTCGAGCAGTATCAAACCCCACTGCACTGGTTTAAGGACCGCGACTATGGGGTGGCCTACGAGCTACCCGTTACGCTGGCCGAGCGGCTGCTACAGCTACCAAGTGCCCGCGCGGCTAACTTGTTTCGTCACTCTTGCACGTTTCTGGTGAGCTGGGTGGGCATCTTGGCTTTGTATGGACTGGGCAAGCGGCGCTACGCCGATTGGCGCGCCGGCTTGGCCGTAGCCACCCTGCTACTACTAAGCCCGCGCTTATTTGGCGAAATGTTTTACAACGACAAGGACGCCGTGTTTATGGGCTTGAGCACGGTAGCTACTTATACAGCCGTAGTTTTTCTGGAGCGCCCTACCTGGCGCCGGGCGGCGGGGCACGCCTTAGCCTGCGCCATTGCTATTGATGTGCGCATTATGGCCGTGCTCTGGCCGCTGGCTACCCTGGCGCTACTGGCCTGGCGGGGCGGCTGGGGCGACTACCGGCACGGCCGCTGGAAGCAATTGGTGGGCTCGCTGGCCCTGTATGCGCTGCTGTTGCCCGTGCTGGTAACGCTGTGCTGGCCCTACCTGTGGGAAGACCCTTGGAGTAATTTTATGCAGGCTTTCCATAACATGCAGCATTTTCGTTGGGGCGGCACGGTGCTCTACCGCGGCGAGATGGTGCTTGCTGGCGACTTGCCCTGGAGCTACGGGGTTACGTGGGTAGGAATCACTACCCCACTTTTACAGCTGGGCCTAGTGGTGTTAGGGCTGGGCTTGGTGGCCCGGCAACTAGCGAACCGGGGCTGGCGCTTGTATGCCGCCGGCACCCGCGAGTGGCAGGACCTGCTGTTCCTGGGCTTGGGTGTGGGGCCGCTTGTGTCCGTCATCCTCTTCCATTCGGTGATCTACGATGGCTGGCGGCAGCTTTATTTTATTTATCCTTCGCTGTTGCTGCTGGCTTTGCGAGGGCTGGTAGCGGCGGCCCATTGGCTGCGAGGGCAGCCCCGCTGGCAGCGGGCCGTGGCCAGCACGTTGCTGGCAGTAGGGCTGCTGAGCTCGGCCGGGCAACTGGTATGGATGCATCCTTTCCAGAGCCTGTATTTTAACGCCTTAGCTGGCTCGCACGTCACTAGCCGCTACGAGCAGGACTACTGGGGCATTGGCTACCTAGCAGGCTTGCGCTGGGTGGCCGAGCACGATACGCGCCCTGTGGTGCGGGTCTGCACGGAATCGTACATGTGGTCGCCCTTCAATAGTAATTACTGGCTGCTGCCCGAAGATATCCACCAGCGATTACAGCTAGTCGTTACGCCCGCCGAAGCTGATTATTTTCTGGCTAACTATCGCTGGCACACCGAAGAGTACGACCTGCCTCATAAAAAGGGGGAAATAAAGGCCGGAAATCAGCGAATTATGTCAATCTTCGTTCTCAAGCCTTAATGGCTAACCAGGCAGTGTACCCAGGTTACTGGCTGTTGCACCCTATGTTTTTGCGGGGCCCTCGTGCGTGCTCCCAGTCACTGGCCTGCCTTATCCTCTTCCTATGCTAATCTTTCCTGCATCCTCGCAGCTATGGCAAAAATTTATTCGATAGTGCGCAAGCTTCTCCGCCAAGAGCGAGTAGTTACCTGGAGTTTGCTGCTACTGCTGCTGCTGGTTGGGCTATCTATTCTGCGCGATTTTAGCATCTCTACCGACGAGCCAGAGCAACGAAATATTGGCATGGTGTCGTTGAGATACGTAGCGGAGCGCTTCTTTCCTCACTTTCTGGAAAACCATCCTGCTGTTAAGCAGGTGGCCACGTTGCATGAGTTTTACGACCGCGATTACGGCGTGATTTTCGAGTTGCCGTTAGTTTGGTTGGAACAGATTCTCGGCCTTGAGGAGTGGCGCAGCATTTTTTTATTTCGGCACCTTTGCACCTTTCTCGTGAGCCTGACGGGGGTGGTAGCGATCTACCAACTTGCTCGGCGGCGGTTCCAAGACTGGCGCCTGGGCCTGCTGACGGCCGCCATGCTGGTGCTGACGCCGCGCATTTTTGGCGAGATGTTCTATAATAATAAAGATATCGTCTTTATGGCAGTCTTCGCCATCGCCACTAATACGGCGGTGCGGTTTATAGAACGGCCCGGCTGGGGGCGCGCCGGCTGGCACGCGCTAGCCTGTGCCTGTGCCATTAACGTACGAGTGATGGGGATCCTGATTCCGGTGGCTACGCTAGCCCTACTGAGTTTGCAAGCAGTACGAGGGGTCTATCGGGGGCAACGGCAGCCGACTGGTCCGGCCGGGCTATACCTTGGGCTACTTCTGTCGCTGACAGTTTTATTCTGGCCTTTTTTATGGGAAGCGCCATTACAGAACTTCAAGATGGCGCTGGAGCATATGTCGCGCGCCCGCTGGACCGGCGAGATTCTCTACGCGGGGGAGATGGTTGTGGATAATGACTTGCCGTGGCACTATGCAGCGGGTTGGATAGGCGTCACTGTCCCGGTTTTGTACCTTATAGGGTTCCTGGTGGGCACCTTCCTAACATTACGGCAACTGTCGCGGCGACGATGGCAGCTCTACGCCACGCCGGCCGAGTGGCAAGATCTGTTGTTTCTAGGCCTATTTTTGGCCCCTCTGGTGGCAGTAGTCATGAAGAATTCCACCTTATACAATGCGTGGCGGCAGCTTTACTTCGTGTACCCGCCGCTGTTGCTAGTAGCCGTGCGGGGCTTGTTGGCACTTTATGAGTGGCAGCCCCGCCGCCCGCAGTGGCAGCGCTGGTGGCCACGCCTTAGCTATACCGCCTTGGGGGGTACCTTTCTGATGGTGGCGATGCAGCTGGTAAAGCTGCATCCACTGCAAACTACGTACTTCAATATCTTAGCCGGCGCACATGTGGAGGGGCGATTTGAGATAGACTACTGGGTAATGAGTTACCAAGAAGGGCTAAAGTGGGTGGTCGCGCACGACAATCGAGCGCACATCATTGTGAGTGCCCAACGCCAGCTCGAGCTAGAAGCTACCCGTAAGATGCTGCCGCCGTACGATCGCGACCGCCTGGAAGTAGTTCAAGACACTGCTAAGTCTAATTATTTTCTCACCACCTATTATGGTCATTACTATCCCTATGCAGAATACAACGAAGAAATGACAACTATCCACCGCGGTGGGCAACGCATTTTGTCCGTTTTTCGCGGCAAAAAGCAATAGGTTACCCTAAGCGAATATTTTCTCTCAAGCTGCCTTTGGCCACATAATCTCACCTAGCTACCTGTACATGAAGAACCTACTTTACGCCTTACTTGCCTTCGCATTAGCCTCTTGCGACAGCAAAACCGAAAAACCTGCTAACATATTGGCTTCAAATGACTTTGAGTCGTTGGATGGCTGGACAAATGGAGGTGCCAATGCTTCACTGAATAAGGAAAAGGCTCATTCGGGGGCCTTCTCTGTAAAAACCTTTCCTGGCCTGGATTTTAGCATGGGCTTTGGTAATCAACTAGGTAAGATAAGCTCTACGCGCATAAATAAAATTAAAGTACACGCTTGGGTATACGTGCCCAGCGGCGATGCTACTGCTACTCTGGTAGTGGAAGTAAAAAATGCGGGCGAAGATAAAAATGCATTGTGGGAAGGCATAGGCCTAGTCGATGAAGGTAAGTCGAAGGGCTACAATAAGTGGATAGAAGTGGAGAGGACGCTGACGATGCCTGAATCGATAAACTATAACAGCCAGATGGCCGTGTACCTCTGGCGCACGGGCGGCTCGCTGGCTACTTACATGGACGACGTGGAGATTACGAAGGTTGACTAACTCCTATAGGGCCAGCTTATTTTTTCACCTTCGGCGTGGGTGCAGCTGTAATAGCTGATGCCCACTTCGTAGGTGCGCACGCTCGGCACCTGCGCTACCTTGGCCATTAACTCGGCCTCGAAGCCGCAGGGCCTTCATCTACACAACCATTAGACGAATGCATGCTACGCATATTATAGCGCTCCAAACCAGCGAGCAATTACCAAGCTAGTGTGGGCAGGCCGCTGCACGCTGGCGTACGGCCATAGCCGGGGGCCCGGTACCTGGGCGGCTCCGCGGCTTCGGACGGTAGCCGAGCAGCTATAGATTTGTCTGGCTGCCCCACCTACATTTGAAGCTGGGTTTGGCAAGGGTAAAGGCAATAGTATGACTAGCCACCTCTACAATGCTGCGTTTTTAGTACTTGCCTGTTTGCAGTTATGCTCGCGCATTCACTTACTACGCCTTCAGTATTGGCGGCCCTTCAGCCCTGGCGTGAGGAGACGGCCGACAGCTACCCACAGGCTATTCCTTCTTACCACGCCGGTTATCTATGAAATCACGAGCTACCTTTTGGCTGGTAGTAGGCCTCATGTTGCTGGCGGTACGCCAAAACCAGCGCTGGAATACGGAGGCGGTATTTGATTGGGATGCTGGGGGCTATTTTTCCTACTTGCCCGCTGTTTTTCTGTACCACGACCCCGGCCGGGTTGACTTGTTGGCCCGGCTAGTGCAGCAGCGCTTGCCCGAAAAGGAGCACGACCTCGGCCACCTGGGCATCCGGCAGCTCGCCAATGGCCGGTTTGTCACGAAGTATCCGCTTGGGGTGGCCCTTAGCCAGCTGCCGTGGTTTGCGGGGGCGCACCTCTACTCGCGGCTGGAAGGTATACCCGCCAACGGCTACCTGTGGCCTTACCAGGAGGCCGCCATGCTGGCGGGCGTGGCGTACGCGATACTGGGGCTTTGGGTAGTGCGCAAGCTGTTGCGCCGGTACTATCCCGATGCTACCGTGGCCTGGGCACTAGCAGGGATCGGCTTAGGCACCAACTACTTTGTGTATGCAACTCACGAAGCGGCCAATGCGCATGCCGTGCTATTTCTGTGGCAAGCCTCGCTGCTCTACTGCACGGCCCGCTGGTACGAAACGCCCCAGTGGCGCTGGGCGGCGGGCATGGGGCTATTTTTAGGGTTGGCTACGCTTACTCGCTTTAGTGAGGTAATCTATGTGCTTATTCCCGTAGCCTGGGGCCTTACCAGCCTGGCCGCGCTGCGGCAGCGGCCGCTGCTGCTGGCCCGCCATGCCGGGCAGCTGGCGCTGGCCGCTGGCCTGAGCCTAGCAGTAGTAAGCGTTCAATTTATTTTCTGGCGCATTGTGAGCGGGCACTGGGTAGTGGAAAGCTATCCGGGCGAGCACTTCGACTTTACTGCCCCGCATCTTATCGACGGGATGATTAGCATTCGGCGGGGCTGGCTGCTTTATACCCCGCTGGCCGCCCTGATACTAGCCGGCGGCATCCCGCAGCTGCGACGCTACGTGCCAAGCGCCCTGCCGGCCGTGCTACTGCTGCTGCCCGCCCTCATCTACGTCACCTTTAGCTGGGGGCAGTGGTGGTACGGCTGGGGCTTTAGCACTCGGCCATTTGTAAGCGTCTACCCGTTGCTGGCCTTACCGCTGGGAGCTGTGCTAGTCGCTAGCGGACGGCCCGGTAGCATGGCGTACCGAGCAGTGCGGGGGATTGTAGTAGCCTGCATCGTACTCAATTTATGGCAGGGGTGGCAATACGTCAATAATATTCTGCCCGGCGATGAAATGACGGCCCAGCTTTACCGAGAACGGTTTTTCCAAGTGCCGCCCTGGCATCCGGCCTGGCCTACCCCCGATGTGCCGCCACCGCCGCTAGTGCCCTGGTAAGCGCAGGTGGGCAAAGCAAGCCGACCACATATTGGGGTAAGAGTTGTCAGGCAGGCAGCTGGCAGCAGGCAATACTTAGCAATAAGCATTAAATCCGGACGGGTGCGCCCGGGGACGAAACTAAGCTTGAGATACTGGCTAGCTTTGCCCGGCCACTTCTCAGCCTAGCTTTCATGCCTCCTGCTCTCCCATTTTCTGTTTTGCCGCGGCGGGCCGGCGCGCGCCCTACCGCCCCGCTCGCCGCAGGAAACAGTGCCGGCTGGCTAAGCCGGAAGCGAGCCGGCCAACTAGCGTGGCTCGTAGTGGGGCTGGGCGGGCTGCTACGGCTAACGATCTGGTGGCAAGCCCGCTCGATATATCTGGACGAGGTGGGCCTGCTGCGCAATTTTTTGGAGCGCAGCTACGCCGATCTGTTCAAGCCGCTGAGCTACGAGCAATATGCGCCGCCCTTCTTCTCCGTGCTGATGAAAGGCGTGGTGCAGGTAGCTGGCAACGGCGAGCGGGCCATTCGGCTGGTGCCGATGCTAGCAGGCTGCGGGCTGCTGGTGTTGTTTCGCAGCCTAGCCCTACGCTGGCTAGCGCCCGTTTGGGCGGTGCTGGCAGTGGCCTTTTTGGCCTTCAGCAGCTTATATCTAGACTATGCTACCGTGTGCAAGCAGTACAGCACCGACAGCCTGGCAGCGGTAGCCTTGCTGGTGCTGGCCGAGCGCCAACTGCGGCAGCCTACCCTCACCAGCCGGGCGGCGCTCGCCTGGGCGGCCGGCGGCGCAGCGGTAGTGTGGGCCTCGATGCCGGCCGTATTTGTGCTGGCCGGCGTAGGGCTGGCGCTGGCCTGGACCTACCGAGCGGTGCTGCTGGGCCCAACGAGCGGGCGGCTGCTGGGCATTGCGGCGGGCTGGGCTAGTAGCTTTATGCTTTATTTCAAGCTCTTACTGCAAGCCGACGCCCAGTCAGACTACCTTCAGCGTTTTCATCACGATGCTTTTCTGGCGTTTCCGCCGCACTCGGCCGCCGAGTGGGGCCTGCTGGGGAGCCAGCTGCAAGGATTAATCGATAAGGGCTTTGGCAAAACCGTAGTGGCGATGGTGCTGGCTGGGGTAGGCCTGCTGGTGGGAATAGGCCACTTGCTACGGCGGCCCAGCGCCCGTACCTGGCTGCTAGTAGTGCCGGTGGCAGCCTGCCTAATAGCCTCGTCATTAGGCTACTACTCGCTCCTGCCGCGGCTGATGCTGTTTGGGCTGCCGCTCGTGTTGCTGGTGCTTTTTACTGGCCTTGGCGTGCTGGCGGCGCGCTGGCGAGGAGTGGGCATTGGGCTGCTGGCTGGGGTCGTTATCACGCTGGGCAGCCAGCAGCGGCTCAAGTTTTTTGTAGTGCCGTTTCAGGCTGATTATGCCGATGTGCGTACGGGCTTACTGTACGCCGCCACGCACCAGCAACCCGACGAAACGGTGTTTATTTACCACAACGAAGCCCAAGTGGCCTATTATTACCAGCACTTGCACCCACTGCCGACACCGCTACGCCGCGTGGTAGTGGAGCGCTATCACCTCACTCCTCACGACGACGTAGTACAGCAAGACGTGCTGGCGCTGGCTGCCGCGGGCCACCGCCACCTCTGGCTGGTGTACGACCGACCCGACCCGTGGCTGCGCGACTGGGCGGCGCAGCACGGCTCGGTATCGCAGTTCGTGGAGTTTCACCGCGGCTACGTTTTTCGGCTGGCCCTCAACTAGGTTAGCCCCGGCCGGTTGCTAAACCGGGCCAGCGCCCGGTAGCAAGTAGCCCGCTTTTTTGCCTTCACTTTCCCTAATTTCTCTTTTATGCCCGTCGCTCGTCCTTTCAATTTTCAGCAGTGGGTAGCTGAGCACCGCCACCTGCTCAAGCCGCCGGTTGGTAACCAGCAGGTTTTCAAGGATAATAAAGATTTTATCGTGATGGTAGTCGGCGGGCCCAACGCTCGCAAAGACTACCACGTCGATGAGGGCGAGGAGCTATTCTGGCAGCTCGAAGGCGAAATGACGGTCAAGATTATCGAAGATGGCCAGCCGGTAGACATCGTCATCGGGCCCGGCGACATGTTTTTGCTGCCGCCCGGTGTGCCGCACTCGCCGCGCCGGCCGGCCGGTACGGTGGGGCTGGTGCTGGAACGCTACCGCACGGCGGGCGAGCTCGACGGCTTTCAGTGGTATTGCGAGAATTGCGGCCATAAGCTGTTTGAGGAGTACGCCGAGATTACCGACATCGTGGCCCAGCTCCCGCCCATTATGAACCGCTTTTGGGCCAACGATGACCTGCGCACCTGCCAGGTATGCGGCACGTACATGGCAGCCCCGGCGGCCCCCAAACCCGAGCCTGCTGCCTGAAATTACGCCTCTTTTTCTGGTTGATGGCTGCGCTGCGGGGCTGGCCGTCAATCAGAAAAAGCGGTGGAATTCGCTTGAAGCATTGTGCTCCCCGTTGTTTCCGGCGGCCCCCACGCCGCCGTGCCCCATCGGCGCCGGCCATGTGGCAGCCTAATCGCGCATGCTGCGGCAGGGTATCTTTGCGGCCTTCGCTTTACAGGCTTTTGCATGAAAAAGATATTGCTGCTGTCGCTGCTGGCTCTGCCCGCCTTGGCTCAGAAGAAGGGACCAGTTATCAGCCGGCCCAAACTGGTGGTAGGCATCGTCGTCGACCAAATGCGCTACGACTATATCTACCGCTACTGGAGTAAGTATGGCAACGATGGCTTTCGGCGCCTGCTGGGGGAAGGCTTTAGCTACGAAAGCTGCAACTACAACTACGTGCCTACCTACACCGGGCCGGGCCACACCAGCGTGTATACGGGCACTACCCCGGCTACCCACGGCATCGTGGGCAACAACTGGTACGAGCGCGAAACCGGGCACACTACCTACGTTACCGAAGATAAAACGGTGCAGGCCGTGGGCGGCACCGCGGCCGCCGGCCAAATGTCGCCGCGCCACCTGCTCGCCACTACCATCACCGATGAGCTGCGGCTAGCCACCAACTTCCAGAGCAAGGTGATTGGCGTCTGCATCAAAGACCGGGGCAGCATCCTGCCGGCCGGCCACGCCGCTTCGGCCGCGTACTGGTACGATGGCAGCAATGGGGCGTTCATCAGCAGCACGTTTTATACCCCGACGCTGCCCGACTGGGTAACTAAGTTTAACGCTGCCGGCCACGCCGCCGAGTACCTGGCCCAGCCCTGGAACACGCTGCGACCCATTGCCGAATACACCGAAAGCACCGCCGACGATGTGCCCTGGGAATCGGCCTTCAAGGGCGAAGCCAAGCCCGTGTTTCCGCACGACCTGCCCGCCCTCAGCGCCACGCCCCCGGCGGCCGTGAAGGCGACCGAGCGGGCCTCGGGCGAGAAGCAGCCCGCGGCGCCTACCCGCAACCTCGACCTCATTCGCTCGACGCCCTTCGGCAACTCGCTCACCACCGACTTTGCCATCGAAACGCTGCGCGCCGAGCAGATGGGCCAGCGCGGCCAAACCGATTTTCTGGCCCTTAGCTTTAGCAGCACCGACTACGTAGGGCACCAGTTTGGCACCACCGCCATCGAAACGGAAGACACGTACCTGCGCCTCGACCGCGACCTGGCCCGCCTGCTCGACGCCATCGACAAGCAAGTGGGCCGGGGCCAGGCGCTCGTATTTCTGACCGCCGACCACGCCGCCGACCAGGCCGCCGGCTTTTTGGAAGCGCACCGCCTGCCGGGCGGCGGCATGGGCACCTTCATCGTGCGCGACACGGTGCAGTGCGCCCTCACGCGCCGCTTCGGCCCGGGCAATTGGATAGTGGATTTTGAAAACCAGCAGGTATACCTCAACCGCCAGCTGATCGCCGAGAAAAAGCTGGAGCTCGCCAAAGTGCAGAACGAGGTAGCCGAAATCCTGCGCCTACAGCCGCACATCGCCCAGGCTATTTCGGCCACCGACTTGCAGCGCAATGCCTGGCCGGTGGGCCTGGGTATGTACCAGGCCAACGGTTTTTACGCCCCGCGCTCGGGCGATGTGTTATTTGTGATGTCGCCGGGCTGGCTCGAAGCCTACGGCTACCCCGTCGTGAAGGGCACTACCCACGGCGCGTCGTGGGCCTACGATACCCACGTGCCCCTCCTTTTTTGGGGCTGGCACGTAAAGCACGGCGAGTCGGTAGCCCCGGTCAAGATTGTGGATATTGCGCCCACCGTGGCGCGCTACCTCCACATTCAGGAACCTAGCGGCTGCTCGGGCGTACCCCTGGAAGAAGTGCTGGAATAGGCGGCTCGCCAGGGCGGCTGCTAGCTAGTTCTCTTCTTCTTTAGGTTATTTATAAATTATTTACCCATTTCTTACCCTCTCCCACTTTACAGTGACTCATTTTAACCCCTGGCACGACGTATCGCGCGGCGAAAACCTGCCCACTACTGTTACCGGCATCATCGAAATTCCGAAGGGCAGCAAAGGCAAGTACGAGCTTGATAAGGAAAGCGGCCTGCTCAAGCTCGACCGCGTGCTGTTCTCGGCCGTGCACTACCCAGCGGCCTACGGTTTCATTCCCCAAACGTATTGCGACGACCACGACCCGCTCGACATCCTGGTATTGTGCTCGGTCGATATTCCGCACATGTGCGTGGTAGAAGCCAAGGTCATCGGCGTGATGCAGATGCTCGACCAGGACGAGGAGGATGATAAAATCATTGCGGTGGCCGCCCACGATGTATCGGTGAACCACTACAACGAGCTGGCCGACCTGCCGCCCTACATGATGCTGGAGATGCAGCGCTTTTTTGAGGACTATAAAGCCTTGGAAAAGAAACAAGTGATCGTGAAGAAGTTTTTGGGCCGCGAAGACGCCTACCGCATCATCGACGACAGCATCAAGCTCTACGAAGAAACGTTTGGGAGCCAGAAACCCGCTTAGCTTGCGCCGGTGACAGCAAAAGCCTGAGGCCATTGGCCCAATCGTTTGCTTTCTACGCTCCCAGAGAACGTCATGCCGGGCTGGCCGCAGCCACTCGGCATGACGTTCTTTTCTTTGCCCGCTTTATTTCACCTGCATGTCCGCTTCCCGCGCCCTGCGCCCGCTCGATGCGTTGCTCTTTAGCAGCGGGTGGCTCGCCGCCGCCGCCGCCGCCCAAACGGCCGCTACCCTGCTCCTCTGGCCGGGCGCCGTGGGCAGCGTGGCCGGGCAGCACCTGGTAGTGCTGGTATTTGCCGCCACGCTGCTCACGTATAATCTCGACGCGGTGCTGCCCTTCAAGCACCGCCAGCCAGCGGGCACCTCGGGCCGCAAGGCCTGGCAGCAGCAGCACTGGCTGGCCCTGGTAGTCTTGGCCGGCGCCGCGGCCCTCACCGGGGCCTACCTGCTACTCGCCGATGGCTGGGTGCATTTTTTGCCCGTGCTGCTGCCGCTGGCTGCCCTGGCCATTGGGTACTCGTGGCCGGTGCTGCCGTGGCGAGGCCAGTGGCGCGCCATCCGCGAGGTGCCGCTACTCAAGGTATTTCTCATCTCCGGGGTGTGGGCGGCCGTGACGGTAGGCCTACCGGCCCTGGCCCTGCACCAGCCGCTAGCCTCGGCACTGGGGCTATTGGGCCAGCGGTTTTGCCTCGTGACGGCGCTCGCCATCGTGTTCGACATCCGCGACTACAGCCGCGACCGGGCCGTGGGCCTGCGCACCTTTCCGGTACTGCTGGGCGTGGCCGGAGCCAGGGGCGTATCGCTGAGTTTTCTGGCGCTGGGCTTTGGGCTGGGCCTCGCCCGCGGCACTGCACCGCTCACAGTGGGCTTGCCGGCACTGCTGGCCGCCGCCGTCATTTTGGCCGCCCAGGAGTCGCGGAGCGACTATTTCTTTGCCCTCATTACCGACGGCGTGCTGCTGGTGCAGGCGGCGGCTTATTTTATATTTTAAGCCGCTGTAGAATGGCTGGCTAGCCATTCTTCTTATCACGCACGCTCGGCGCCAGCTACCACGTACCGCGGGTCTTCTTCAATATTGACGTCGGTCAGCGCCGAGGCTTTGCTGAGCAAGCGGCGGCAATCGGGGCTGAGGTGGCGCAGGCGCAGGGTTTTGCCGGCGCGGTGGTAGCGCTCGGTTAGCTTGTGCAGGGCATCCAGGCCCGACATATCGGCCACGCGGCTTTCGCCAAAGTCTACCACGACTTCGGCCGGGTCGCCGGCCACGTCAAACTTGTCGGCGAAGGCCTGCACGGAGCCAAAAAACAGCGGCCCGTAGATGTCGTAGTGCTTGGCGCCCGCGGCGTCGAGGTAGTGCCGGGCCCGAATGCGCCGGGCATTTTCCCAGGCAAAGACGAGCGCCGACACCACTACCCCGAGCAGCACGGCCAGCGCTAGGTTTTGGGAGATGGCCGTGACGAGCGTCACGAGCAGCATCACCAGCACGTCGGGGCGCGGCATGCGGCGCAAGATGCGCAGGCTGGCCCACTCAAAGGTGCTGATTACCACTGTAAACATTACCCCAACCAGCGCCGCCAGCGGCAGCCGCTCGATGAGCGACGAGCCCGCCACCACAAACAGCGCCAGGGCCAGGGCGGCCACCACGCCCGACAGCCGCCCGCGGCCCCGCGAGTTCAGGTTGACCATCGTTTGGCCAATCATGGCGCAGCCGCCCATGCCGCCACTCAGCCCGGAGGCCAGGTTGGCCAGCCCGAGCGCCACGGCTTCCTGGTTGCCCTGGCCACGGGTATCGGTCAGCTCATCGACCACCGTGAGCGTAAGCAGGCTTTCGGTAAGGCCCACCAGCGCCATCACGAGGGCGTAGGGAAATACGAGCACGAGCGTGGGCCACGCCAGCGGCACCTGCGGCCAATGCAGCGCGGGCAGCCCCCCCGCGATGGAAGCAATGTCGCCCACCGACTTGGTGTGCAGCCCGCCCCCAATCACCAGCGCCGACACTACCCCGATGGCAACCAGCGAGGCGGGCACGGCCTTGGTCAGCTTGGGCACTACGTAGATAATGGCCATCGTGAGGGCTACCAGCCCCAGCATGAGCAGCAGCGGCGCCCCGGCTAGCCACTCGCCCGTAGCGCCGGGCACCTTGAACTGCTCTAGCTGCGCCCGAAAAATGATGATGGCCAGGCCATTGACAAAGCCATATACCACCGGCTGCGGCACCAGCTGGATAAACTTGCCCAGCCGCAGCAGCCCAATGCCGACTTGCAATACGCCCGCCAGGGCCACCGCCGCAAACAGGTATTCGGGGCCGTGCTGCGCCACCAGGCTCACGATGACGACGGCCACCGAGCCCGCCGCCCCCGATATCATGCCCGGCCGCCCACCCAGCACGCTCGTAACCAGGCAGAGGATGAACGCCGACCCAATGCCCACCAAAGGGCTGATGTGGGCGAGCAGCGCAAAAGCTACCACCTCTGGCACCAAGGCGAGCGCCGTGGTAAGGCCCGCTAGCACCTCATTCTTAACGTTGTGCGTGTACTGGGTAAAATAAGACTGGACAGAAATCATAGCGGCCGAAGCAGTGGCAAAAGAAAAGCCGCTCGCTTCGGGCAAGAAGCGGCGGCAGAAGTAGCGGGTACTCCCAAGTGGGGGCGGCCAGAACCTGGCAAAGGGGAGGTAGCGCGGAGCGCAAAACGCCTTCAAAGGTACGTAGCCGGCTTAGAGGAGCCGACGCCTTCATTCTCATGCCGGCGCTTGTAACTGCTGCAAAGCCGGCCCAATAAACCGGACCAGATCGCCGGCCACCAGCCCGGCTTCGCCGGTTTCGGCAGCGGCCAGGTCGCCGGCGTGGCCGTGGGCCAGCACGGCGAGGCGGGTGGCGAGCAGGGCATCGAGGCGCTGGTCGGCCCGCAGGGCCAGTACGAGGCCCGTGAGCACGTCGCCGCTGCCGCCGGTACCCATGCCGGGGTTGCCCGTAGTGTTGAAATACACCTGGCCATCGGGCGCGGCCACGGCGGTGTAGGCCCCTTTCAGCACCACCACGCAGCGGTGCTGCTGGGCAAAGTTGCGGAGCAAATCCAGGCGGTGGTAGTCGTCGGCGGTTTTTTCGGTAAGGCGCGCAAACTCGCCGATGTGGGGCGTCAGCACGGTGTTTTCGGGTAGCAAGTCCAGCAGCTCGCGGTGCTGGCCCAGCAGGTTGAGCGCATCGGCATCGATCACGAGCGGCACCTTCGCCGTGCGCAGCAGCTGTTCGAGCACGGCGCGGCTAGCGTCCTGCTGGCCCAGGCCGGGGCCAATGCCGATGGCCTGGTAGTCTTTCAGCGCCGGCAGCTCGCTGATAAAATCGGCCTGCGGGTCGGGCAGGCACATGGCCTCGGGCCGGGTCGTCTGGATAATGTCGTAGCCGCAGCCCGGCACCGCCACCGTGAGCAGCCCCACGCCGCCGTGCAGGCAGGCCCCGCTAGCCAGCACCGCGGCCCCCACCTTACCCCGGCTGCCGGCCAGCAGCAGCGCGTGGCCAAAGGTATTTTTATAAGCAAACTTGCCGCGCTTGGGCAGCTGCACATCGGGCTGCCGGGCGGCTAGCTTCGCCTCGAAGCCCGGCCCGCCCGGCAGCCGCGTGAGGTGCCACGGCGTAGCGGCCTGCTCGATGAAAGCCGGACTCAGCCCAATATCCACCACGTACCACTCGCCCACGTACTCCGCATTTTGCGGCAGCAAAAAAGCCAGCTTAGGTAGACCAAAGCTGATGGTGTGGCCGGCCCGCACTACCGGCGCGGCCGGGTCGGGCTGGGGCGCATCGGCGAGCAGGCCGCTGGGCAGGTCGATGGCTACCACGCGGGCCTGGCTAGCGTTGAGGTGCTGCACCACGGCGGCGGCCAGCCCCGTGAGCGGGCGGCTGAGGCCAGTGCCAAACAGCGCATCGACCACCAGCGTACCCGGCGCAATGGCTGGCAGCGCGTCGGCCCGCAACTCGCTCACGGTTATCACCTTAGGCAGCACGTGGTGGTTGTGCTCGTAGTCGTCCGAGTACTTGTCGGCGGGCAGCAGGGCCAGGCGCACGGCGTAGCCGGCCAGGAACAGCAGGCGGGCCAGCGCCAGGCCATCGCCGCCGTTGTTGCCGGGGCCGCACAGCAGCAGTATCTCACCGGCCTCGGCGGGCGGGTAGTGCTGGGTTAGCCAGTTGGCCAGGGCCGTGGCGGCGCGCTCCATGAGAGCGGTAGCGGTAGTGTGCTGCTCGGCAATGGTGGCGCGGTCGAGCTCGCGAATTTGGGCGGCGGCAAGGAGTTTCATGCGGTAGTATGGCTGGAGGCTAGCCAGCATTTTCGAGGAAAAGACGTGATTATCGGCCCGGGTAGCTATAGTAAACTTCCCATCCCCCGTTTACGTTTCGACACAAATAACCGCTTCGCCTCTAACTCCAAACCAAGAATGCAAACCTGGAACGACGTTATCCGCCTCGCCAACCACGGCGCCCCAGCCCCACCCCACCGCGTCGAAAAAACCGCCGCCGAGTGGAAAGCTGAGCTTACGCCTCAGCAATACCACGTCACGCGGGAGCACGGCACCGAGCGCGCCTTCACCGGCGAGTACTGCGAGGCCCACGAAGCCGGCCTGTACGCCTGCGTGTGCTGCGACACCCCACTTTACGACTCACGCACCAAGTTTGAGTCGGGCACGGGCTGGCCAAGCTTCACCCAACCAGTTGAGGACAACGTAATTAAATACAAGAAAGATACCAGCTACGGTATGGTGCGCGTGGAGGCCCTCTGCAACGTGTGCGATGCCCACCAGGGCCACGTATTCCCCGATGGCCCCGCCCCGAGCGGCCTGCGCCTGTGCATAAACTCGGCGGCCATCAAGCTCGTGACGACCAAGGAGCCCGCTGCCCAGCATTAGCGCCGGCTACTGAATAGCCAGCACGTCATGCTGAGCCTTGCAAAACATCTCGCTCGCCCCGCTGGGAAACCGAACCCTGGCGGCGTGGTAGAGATGCTTCGCGAGGCTCGGTATGGCGTTCTTTTTTAGGTTCTTTTATCTTTCGTTTAATCTCCCTCCCTGTCTTTTCCCACCCTCCCGGTTATGTCGTTGCTTTTCACTGACTTCGCTTCCTGGCAAGCGCACTGCGCTGCTACCGGCGAGCCGCTTTACCAGCCCGTGCTAGCCTACGAAATCGAGCAAAAGGGCGCGACCGAGGAAGCCATCTGGCCCGGCTTGCAGCGAGCCTACGACGTGATGCGCGACGCCGTGCACGAGGGCCAGACCGGCAACATGACTTCGCGCTCGGGCATGATAAATAACGGCGCCAAGAAGATTGCGGCTTCGCCCGTCACAGTGCTGTCGCCCGAGTTTAAGAGCTTAATCGTGAGCGCCTTGGGCGCCAAGGAAGTAAACTCGTGCATGGGCCGCGTGGTGGCGGCGCCCACGGCCGGCGCATCAGGCATTTTGCCGGGCGTGCTCACCACCATCCAGCGCCTGCACCAGCTCGACGACCGCAAGATCTTGGAGGGCTTGCTGGTAGCAGCGGGCATTGCGCTCATCATCGAGCAAAACGCCTCGCTGGCCGGGGCCGTGGGCGGCTGCCAGGCCGAAACCGGCTCGGCGGCGGCCATGGGCGCGGGGGCCATCGTGTACTGCCTGGGCGGCTCGGTAGCCGAAACCTTTGCCGCCGTGGCTATTACCATTCAGTGCATGCTCGGGCTGGTGTGCGACCCCGTGGCGGGCCTCGTGGAAGTGCCCTGCGTGGTGCGCAACGCCTCGGCCGCCGCCATTGCCTTCTCCTCGGCCCAGATTGCCATCGCGGGCGTCGACCCGGTTATCCCCGTCGACCAGTGCGTGGCGGCCCTCGGCGAAGTGGGCCAAAGCATGGAAACCCGCTACAAGGAAACCGCCATGGGCGGACTAGCCAACACCCAGCGCGGCCGCGAAATAGAGCAGCTGGTACTGGTGCAAGACGTTACTATTCTGCCCGATGAGTAGCGTAATGCAAGCTTGGCATTGGCCAGCACCAGGCTTAGAAGCTGTTTAAGTTAGCATTTTTTAACGATTCTTCTAATATTACACAATAGAATAAATGATTGTTCATTAATCATCTTTCGCTCGTAACATCTTGACAATCTGCGGTTATTGGTCATCCAACTGCTGCTGCGCTCGATTACCCAACGAGTTGCGTGGATGCAAAAATTGCCTATCTGACGCACCACTTGTTGCGGTACTATCACCGTAATTCCATACAGAGAGGCCATCTTCTCCACAAATTCGCCCCGAAACCCGCCATCACTATAGATGCGCTTGACTTTTTGTAAGAGCGGGTGGTGCCGTACTTCTTGCCACCAAGCAAGGGCACTTTGCCCGTCGTGTGCGTTGGCTGGCAACACCCGAACAGCCACCGTGGCCCCCGACGTATCCGCCAACATAAACCGCTTGCGACCCTTGATTAATTTGCCCCCATCGAAACCGGTTTTTTCAGTCGCTGTCGCGGAGTTTTTGACACTTTGTGAGTCGAGGACAAGGGCGGTTGGTTCGGCATTTTTTTTTCAACGGTAGGCGTTTTTTCGCGGTAATCGACCAGCAAACAGGCATTTATGTTTTCCCAGGTACCGTCTTTGCCCCACTTGGCAAAGTAGTAATGCCCCGTGTTCCAACATGGGAATTCGCCGGGCAAATCGCGCCAGCCGCACCCATTTTTCAGCACGTACAAGATGCCATTGACAACCTCCAACAAGGGCCATTTGCTGCGCCGACGGACTACTATCAGCGGCTCAATTACCTCCCAATCCCGGGCCTGTAAATCAGATGTATAGTTCTTTATCCGCATTAAAAAGAAAACCTGGTGA
>Ga0160429_1000053_pt1 | contig 157367 bp, 160 predicted proteins | sample SolpanmetagenomR_FD_108199 | JGI IMG/M metagenome (GOLD analysis project Ga0160429, IMG submission 108199) | Solar panel surface microbial communities from Lawrence Berkeley National Laboratory, California, USA - R | ecosystem: Engineered > Built environment > Solar panel > Unclassified ... | reverse complement strand
TTCTGTTCTGTTCTGTTCTGTTCTGTTCTGTTCTGTTCTGTTCTGTTCTGTTCTGTTCTGTTCTGTTCTGTTCTGTTCTGTTCTGTTCTGTTCTGTTCTGTTCTGTTCTGTTCTGTTCTGTTCAACTCACGCCCGCCCTACCCCCTGCCCCACCCAACACACTCTCCCCTATCACAACCACCCTGCCCACCGCCCACCCTCCGACCGCCCCCACAAGCGGCGTAACAGGCCACCTCTGCCACACCCTATCCCAATCCAGCGGAATCGGAATCGCGCCCAGCCAAGCTCCCACCACGGCCCCAACAACGGCTCCCAAGGTCTCGTCCCACGGCGCAGTCACGCTTAAAATCTGGCGCCAAGCATTTCCATCGACGCCGCGGGTGTAGAAGAGTGGTGGTGTTGTTAGGAGGGCGATGTGTAGGGAGAGGAGGAAAGTGTGGGGAAGATGCGATGTTATTGGGGCGCCGAGAAGGATTGTGAGGATGGTGAGGAGGGGGGTGCTGAGGAGAGCGGTGAGTGTGTGGGACAGGAGTAGTTGCTGTATGTAGAGGTTAGCACATAGTGGTGGTATGAAGGGGAGGATAGCGAGTGGACGAACCGAGAGACGAGTCTGCCATGCTGCTCCAGCACTCTTCGTAGCTTTCTCTTTCTTGCTCTTGATGGTCCCGCCACCACTGCCATCGGCAACAGGCAAGCAAAGCACCATATAAATGCCCTGCGCCAGCGCAACTTGCGGCACGAGTTGCAGCAATGTCGCAACTGGATCAGCAACTAATGAGGAGAAGTTGAGGTAGTATAGTACGACGATTGAGATAATGTGGATGTGTGCGTATGTGGCTGCGACAGTGGTGGGGAGGAGGGATATTGGTTGCATGGGTGTGAGAGGTGTTTCGGTAGTGAGGGACGATGGTTTCTTGGAGGGCGTGGTGGTGGCCATTGGCGCAGGGGACGATGGGGAAGAGGAGGGTTGTGAGCGCGTTGTTGGACGCTTCGTGGGCGTGGATGGGGCGGACGGGCGTGACATTGCTGTGGTAGTGTGGTTTTGTTAGGTGACAAAGTCCAAAAGGCATGTTTCATCGGACGCGTCAAGCACGTGATAGAGTTTCAGATTATGTTTCAGAACGTGCCTTATGCAGAAATATTTTATATATACAAGCATCTAAATCTACAACTTTTCCCTTATCCATACTCATCACCACGTCCTTCTCCTTATCTTCCTTCTCCTTGTCTACCGTCTTCTAGAATTCAGCACATCTGCACCTCCATCAAACACCTCCCCACTCCACTACTCCTCCCAGCACCACCCATATAACTCCGATCACACCCTTCGATCCCAGAATTCTCCACCTCAGCAACCACACCACCTCCATCACCCACCGCACCTTTGAACTCATCCACACTACCCCCAACACCAAAATATACTCTTTTCGCCGCAACCAACGCTTTTGCCATTTTCACAGATCGCAGTATAGCCAATAACGTTGTCGTAAATGCTGCAAGCGACGCAGGCGAGTATATCGTCTCCGCAGCCAGGATAAGCACAGACATTGACGGATCTGTTGGAATCATCTTTGGCATAGTGTGTGGATTCCATGGGCCGGAGATCAATGTGATTTCGATGTCGCGTTGTATCAAGTCGCGTTGGAAAGCTTGGATGAGTTCCGGGGTGATTTCGAAATCACCGTCACCTTCGATGACACTAGCGGAAGCTCCAGAGCCGGATAGTGATGGTGCACGTGGTGCGAATGAAGACGGAGAGTTCTCTAGTGCCCAGACGAGGAGAAGATTTGGAAGAGCGACTAATCGAAGGACTGAAGCGTTGTAATCGCAAAGAGTGAAGTAGAGTGAGAGGTCGGATTTTAGTGCGTGTTGGAAAAGGATGAGTGAAGGTAGTGCTGTGCCACAACCGAGCTGTCCACGAATGTTAGTTTGTAAGTCAGCATGTCCTGAAAATTACTTTGCCATACCTCAATAACACTCTGCACTCTACTCAACTCATCGATATCCTTCCTCGGACCTCGCTCCAATACCAATCTAGCCAGATCCAAAGCTCCTTCCCAACTCTTATATCCTCCTTCATACACATTCTGCTCGATGTCCATATCGCCCAAGCCGTACTCACTTCCTTCGGAGTTCTGGCGATCTTGTATAATATTGCCATTCAAATCTTTCCGCTTCTTCCGCTTTTTCAGGCCATTAGTTAGGTAAACTTTAGGGGATGAAGTTTGGCTAGACGTGGAAGGAAAGGTTGGTGATGTTGGCGTTGATGGTTGTGAATCCGCGGAAGAGTTTGTTTCTGACATTATCTGCATGCGGACATCAAATAGTGCTCGGCGGGGGATGAGGGCATTCCGCTCTTTTAGTGGTGAAGTGACTAGAGTGGTTGTGTATGCTATTGACGATGGTAGTGTGGCGAGCTATGTAGACTGTTAGTTGATCGATCTAAACTATTCGCCGCTTCCTTGTGAAGTTCCTCTTCCGCATACCAGCACACTATAGCGAGACCATGAAACAGAACAAACAGTCCAAACTCTTTCCAGGTTCCGCGCACATAAATCCTTTCGTCGATTACGTTTATATCGAGGAAGTCACACCATTAACGTCACGCACAATCACAACCACTACTTACCATCTCAGGAATCCTCAGCATTTTCACCTTCACCTCCTCCGGTGGTGGTTTTCCCATATTCTCGTCTCTAGGCTCGTCTAAGATTGTTATACTTGGTATCCTCGGCAGATGTCCGGGACTAGGTGCGGATTGCGATGGCGTGGACGGATGTGCGTTGTCCATGTCGATATCTTCGTCGGCGAAGTTGAATGCGAAGGACATTGTAGTTATTGTACGTGATATGAAATTTTATTCCAGATTGAATCAATCTTTCGGGCTGTTAATATTTTTGGCGCCAAGGTCACTGCTCTGATGCTTCGATAGTGAATGTGTATGGTGAGATTTTGAGGTAATCCAGTATTGCAGGTTAACTACTCCAGTGGTGTCTCAAGATCAATGCCGAAAGCAAGTCGATGGTGGCTTGCATAAAGCGGAAGTCACCACGTTGTTGACCTTTCACTTCGGACTTCCAACGAGCCTTGCTCTTTGTCACTTCCAACACGTAGAATTTTGAGAAGATAGTTAGTATGATAGTATGCTATTTTGATATGATATTTGTCATGACAAGATGTTGAGGTCTGGACAATATTCGACAATTGAAAAAAAGGTTTCTTTAGTTAAGATTGATGTGCATCGTGCCAGAGATCTCAAGAACGTTGGATCTCCGAACGGTTATCACATGTTATTGATTAGTCATGCTTGATAAACTGCCTCTTTTCTTCAGCATCAGACTGGCACTCGCGTATATCCTGTCCACCATTGTTGATTTACTTAGCAGGCCTTGCCGGCTATCTAGGATCCTTCGCCCATCCTCCACCTCGCCGAGTCTTTCTGATCATTCAGGCTGATGTCCATCCAGGCGACTAGCATGCCGTAGGCAGTTCGAGCTTGGTCAGCCGCTTCTCCTACCCTTGAAGACTCACTAACATCCTAGTCCTGTACTTCGACAGGTCTTACTAACGTTGTTCTAAGCGACCATAAACGGCCAAGCTACTGCTTTTTCCAAAAATCCTTCGCGACGTTTCCTCTGTCGACTCTCTGAAAGGATGCGGGCTGCTTCGTCGAAGTCCTCGCCACTATCCGAAACACCTCATATTGGTCCTGTTGACGTTCAATAAGGAGAGGACGTGTGGAGGATGAAGCTCGAGAGAGTGACGTTTGAGATCGCTGAATGAGCCTGAGCTTCGACATGCTCGAAGTCACGTTGTTGAGGCCCTCTAGTGCAGGGAGGAGTAGTCTGCTTTGGCCAAACGCTCCACCACACGACGATCAAGTGGCGAATCCGCGCAAGCACTAGTTGGCGGCGTGGACGAATCGTCATGAAACGTCATTTGTAGCAGCGAGCGTGCTGTGCAGTCCTTCCGCAAACAGATTTGAAGCGCTGATATGCGGTACGAGTTGGCCAAGAAAGTAGATCATTGTGTGTTTATCTTCTATTCACAGAGCTAAGAGGTATTGGATGATGGAAGGGACGCAATGATTAAGTCCGAGGTAGAGACTGCTCTCCGTCTCCATAGTTGCTGATATATATAGACATTGAACGTTGTTGCAGAGGTATCCCTTGACAAGCTCGATCGACGATGACAAAAAATCGAGTCGAAGATTGTCACGGCAAACATCTTCGCCCAAGATTGTCGTTTTTGAGAACGTTGTAGGCTCTTGCTGGGTTTTCTTAGTCTTTCTTATTCTCTTGCAAGTGGCGTGATGGTAGTTGACGGAGCCGTAGGGTAGCGGTAGCCGGTGTCAGTCCTGATGGTGTCTTGGGTGGAGCGACTAGCTTGCGGTTAGCCTGAGCCAGATCGTCGGGAGTTCCAGCTTGCATGATCTCTAGATTAAGACTAGTCTCGTCTTCGGCGACATACCATGGTAGAATTATGGCGCGTGGTAGATTGCCTTCTTTACGCTCCTGCGCTCTATGCGGCAAGTGTAGCATCGTGATCCTGACTTCGCCTCCCTTGCAAGGCACCGGCTCCTAATGCAAGCCCTACTCTTAAAGCCACTTATCCTTAAGGTTGTCCTTGTTGATGGCTACGACAACGCTGCTGTTGTCAGCACCTTTTGCCGTGATGCGGCCGACCTAGTCTGAGAAGTGATTGTGCATGCCTTTAACGATAATGGTAGCCGTGTGCTCGGTTTCGTCTGTGAGTGAAGTGCTGCCCTGAATGAGGTTGATACCAAGATCGGTGTCTTCCATGTGTTTGGGGTTCACATCGATGTGACGAAATATTGTCTTGTCTTTGTCCTCGGCAAGCTTGGCGTAATATGGGTACCTGTGAAGAGCGTATTTGTGGTCTGGACGGAGACACACATACAAGAGGTAGTACCAAGGGAGAACGGTAACGCGAAGAGGATTGTGTGGTAAGCTGGGTTGTGCTCCATGTGGTAGTTGAGGGACTGACAGTCTGACTTCGCCAGCTTTGCAAGGGACCGCTTCCCAGGTGAGATTGTGCTGAGCCATGAATGCTGGAGTGAGAACCTTGTTGTCGACAGCTACGACGATATTTTCAGGCCGATTCTTTCTGCTCTGCATGTCGTGGCACCACTCATCCATGAATGCATGCATCCCCTTGACTATCAAAGTCGCAGTGTCCTTAGTCTTCAGTGAGCGTGACGCTTCCTTGCAGAAGATCACCTCCTGGACCTCCTTCATACAAGGTGAAGGGGTTGACGTCTGTGTGGCGAAAGCCGGTCTTGTCGGTATGGTCGGCTGCCTTAAGGTAGTAGGGATAGCGGATCAATCGATGCGCATGATCAGTCCGGAATAAGACATACATGAAGTAGTAGAGAGGATGTTGGCAGAGAACTTGTTGCGCCACCGTGTAGCATGCATTTCTGCACCATCCTTGTCTATCAGACTCCTGGGCTGCTCATTCATCTGAGCCTGCGAATATCAATGTCAGTATTCACGATTGTATGACTTCTGAGCAAGACTTACATTATATATATAGGCGGCGCGCACTTGCTTAATAAGGATGAGCTCAGAAGAGACCAAGACTTTGAGGGATAACTCGTCTGGCAAGTTGATAGGATTCGGAGTAGCTTCCACGCGCGCCACGGTTAGTCTCTGCTCCCTTGATATTGCCACTGACACCAACAACGACCAAACGATATCCGAGATATTGATCCGGTCCTCTTCTTTCTGAGCAGCTTCGATGATCTCCTGAGCATGAAAAATCAGCAACTGCACATCCAAGAGTGTGCGCGCTCGCGCATTTCTACGATCTCGCGTCTGAGTGCTGTCTCTTTGAGTTCGACCTTGCCGACATCACGACATTCCTTTAGGTAAGCGATATAGGAATGAGTTCTTGGACTGAGAACTCTGGCTGTGGAAAACCATGATTAGAATCGGCAACTTCTTGAAGGGGCTAGTTGGAATCCGGTTCCAAGAACTCGTAGACCTTTGTGCGCTCGACAGACTTGTTGTAAAGCCCAGTCGTTGGCTGATTGATTGGTGGCGAAGTGATTCCAAACGTCGCCAAGGCTTTGTCACGGAGCTCTCTTCCTTTGATGATCTTCTCGGCAACTCTATAGCAAATATTCACGAATGAGTTCCCTAGCAAGTCGAAGTAATCATGTGTGGTGGTGGTCCAGCTGTCCCCGATGTCCTGCTGACGGCGGATGCGGCGGCCAACACAACCTTTCACAAATTGCCCTGGTACAGACATGGTGACCTTGTCCTTCTCTTTGCGCTTCGAATGGTAACATCCGGACTCATGATCGGACCGAGTCTGCTACTGCTTGGTTCTGCTCCAGGAACTGGACTGTTCTGGTAGGCCTGCGAGAGCTGGGTGTGCTGATATTGAGGCATCACCGGAATGGCAGGTTCGTAAGCTAGGTTGGACTATTATTGTTGGCATATTAATTGAGATGGGCCTAGCGGCGACGTAAGCTATCTTAAGGGCGGGTGTTGATGATTTGCTAAGGTATTCCCGTAAGGCCCGTCTAGATCGGAGCATTCGTGTGCGGGACGTTATCGATAAGGTAGTAGACGTTGTCGATTCGTAGGGGAGAAGGTGGGTAGCGGAGGTGAAGAAGCTAGATATGCGCTAGAGGACCGCGTTAGTGGCGGCGAGTGTATCGGCGGTAACGTATAGGTCGGCGATAGTAAGGAAGTGGTAGTCGGTAAGGTTTAGGAGCAACAGTGACAACAAACTCCTTTCTCACTCGTCATGCTCAGGCATGCGACATGCCAACACGTCCGAGATAGGATTGTTGATGTTGAGTTGTGGCGCCGGTAGATGCGCCAGTAGCTGAATGAGCGATACCAGCAGCCAACAAGTGTTATATATAGTGGATAGTCAAAGGAGACTAGATGCAGACATTGGATGATGGTCCAGTCCTGTGTCTGTTATCCATAGCTTCATTTGCACCTTCGGATGGAGATGACGAAAATGAATGGAGTTTTCTGAAGGCTGAGAAAGAAGTCGTTTGAATGGGATGATGAGGAGCATCTGCGGTTTCGAGGTCGGCCTCAATGTTGGATATGAGGACGGGTATGAGGGAGAAGAGTGAGGGCTTGATCTTGAAGACAGCCCGATCCGCAATGTCCTACGAGTTGAAAACAGTAATAGGCTTTTGAAGCGAGCTCATTCTCCATTCGGCACATCGTTGACTTTCATTTTAATCTCTTCATTGCGCGCATCTTCCTCTTCCTTTGCGGTGATGAGTCCTTGACCTTCTTTCTTGTCCACCTCTTCTTTCGTCGGTGGTACGTAACCATCTTTTCTCCTCTGTGCCACCCACTCACCAAGTGGCTTCCATATTCTCTCTTTCTCTTCCGGCCTCATACCAGCAGCTTGACCACTCGTACTGGTAGCCACGAACACTTTGGCGCCTGTCCAACCATCACACCTCCCCATATTATTCTCGTCATTACTCTGCCAGCCATAACAAAACTCCTCTTTCTTAATAGGTCGCCCATATTTCCAGCGCCAGATAGCTTCCCAGATACCCTTGCCGACAATCACTACAGCTTCCGGCTTCGACCATCTACACTTCTCTTCCAGAACCTTCGCACCGGCCACCATCTCATCTTTGCTCAACTCAGCTTGATCTCTGGTTGGTCTGCTAACAATGTTCGTATGGCCATATCCGTGTGTCCAAGGAAGTTGTCGATCTTCTGAAGGATGGAGACGGCGCTCAGGTGTCAGACCGGAGACATGTAGGAGATGCCAGAAGCGATTGGAAGGGTGGGCATAAGCGTGACCTTGGACTGCCGTTTGTATGCCTGGGTTCACGCCTATGAAGACGAGGAGCAGGTTGGAGATTATTGTGTCGGTCAGTGGGGAGAGATGGGCATACTTGGACGGTGGTGCGTAGGATTTGGGGTGAGAAGCGGACCGTAGGGAGCTGAGGGATTTGATGGGCGAGACTGATGTAGGTGAGTTGGTGTTTGCTGGAGTGGTGCGAAGACGCTTTAGAGGAGAAGGCGAAGGCGTTGAGAGGATCTTGGAGGAAGGAGGTGGATGGCGTATCCGTGGACTTCGTCTTGCAGGTGAGACTGTGGTTGCGGCGGCGGAAGGAGATGTCCCATATTTGAAATGCTCTAGTTTGCTGCCAAATGTGGACGGTGGTTTAGGAGTAGCTTGTGGAGTGAAGATCTCGTCTTGCGAGGATGGAAGTGATTCTGATGAGTGTGACCGCTTCAGACTCTGCGGTGTTGATATTTTTCTACTCATTACAACGACAGGAATTAACCTGGAATGTTGCTGGGAAAACTTGATCGTTTGTTTGCTACAGTTTGGCAAACGACATAAGCGGAGCTGACGCCGCTCGGCTGCGAATGACCCGAACGAGTTGATGAACAACTCATCATGAAGCAAGGGCGAGGAAAACACAAGATCACTATCGAAGACGATGTCCAAGTCAGAGGCATTGAGACGCGTTTGTGAGATGGATACGTTGATTAAAAGTAAAAAGACCAGGTCTTGGTGTTATAGACTTGCTTCTTGATATTACTCACAATTCCTTCACATCTCGCGGTGTGATCTGATGCCGTGTATATCCAATGCCAGGAATGCGTTGCACTAGCCTCTGTATTCTCCCACTCCAAACCCTTTTCTGTAACGCCAAAACACCTTGCTGGAAGTCCTTTTCAAATCTATATTGTCTTATCTTATTCCTCCGGCAAATCCTCGTACTTGATAGGATGAAATAATGTCCCTCTCAAACACATTCTCCCTTCTGAGCCTTCGATTTCCTCTGTCGCGCCACCTTCTTCGTCTTCTCTTTGTCCTAACCATCTCCGCCACAGCCTGCCCGAGAAGACGGAGTTGTAATAGAAACTGCTTCCGCCAAAGTTGCCTTCGCCTCTGCTGCCAAAGACTGAATCCCAAGGGTGTGGCGGATGGTTGAACGTCTTATCGAACCAATCTAATGGTGCATTGCGGTCGTAGTAGACGGGGTGTGGCGCATACGCAGCTTTATAGCCATGATGCAGAGCGATCGTGGGTGGGAACATCTCGGCAAAGGCGGAGTGATGGAGGAGGTAGACTTCATCGTGCATTGTATTGAGGAGGCGCCGAGAGAGGCGAGAGGCTGTAATGATGGCGATACGGCGAGGCGGTACTGGTAAATCGAGACGCCAGCCGGTTATATCGTTGCGGAAGACCCAATCCGTAGGTGCAGGATCGAACATTGGATTGAGTGTGATGAGATCGGCATCTTCGCCTACACCCCAGGTGTAGTTATCGTCGAAGAAGGAGCTTGGAGGATGAATATCTGTAGATTCGGGCAGGGAACCTTCGACGGGAAAGCGCACCGGGCCCCAGATGGGGGGTTTTCCGGACGCTATGAGTTCATTCGTTACTATGTTGGTGAAGTTGGTATGGGAGCCGTGAAAACAGGGAAACCAGAATTTCGAACTGCGCTCCCAAAGACCTTTGCGAGGTTGCTGTTTCGTCCAGTTACTGATTGATGTAAGAAGCTCATAGTAGTGGCCAGAGTACCGCATGTCCATTTCCCAATTCCAGACAAAGTCAAATTCGGGATGATTCTGGGAAAACCACTGCATTGCAAAGTGAGCGCTACGATACACACCATGAATTGGCGTTCCGGCGATATTTGCAATATTGTTCTCGAATGGTCCAGGATAATACAAGCTCATCAGAGGGACGTTCCAAAGTACTGTCAGGTTCCAGAATTCTCGAGGTATATGATCTTCCAAGATCTGGTGGTACATGGCGTCCGATGTCCAGATAGGTATCGAGTCATCCTTGACATGTAATAATATAAAAACTTCATACTCTCCTCTGGACTTGAGCGCGAGCTCACTAACCAATGCTCGCATGTTCATGATAGCTTTCGGAGTCCAGTCATAGCCAGTCCAGGCCCGTAGTAGTACAGCTGTTCGGGACAGCTTCTTCTTCCCACTGCTATTTGTAGTATTACGCGCTCCAATGAAGCGATGGAGGTTGTTCTGTGCACATCGTCTCTGTGCCATACCCCAGTCAACATCACGAAAGTCGACTGGATGTTGTGCTTCCCAGAGACGTTCGCTGCCTCCTCTCTCTGCATGCTCACCTATACTTAGACCTCCCTGACTGGCATTGTAGCCATAACCGTAAGGCCCGAATCTCCCGAATCTTTCAAAGCATACATCATTCCGGATGCCTAATTCTTCATACGAGCCATATATGGGTGCGCTCATATTTTGTGGTATACCTCGATAAGCAAATACATCCGGCACGGGTATCGTGCCGCGCGCATCCAGATAACATTCTGCTGGCTTTTCATACTCTTTTGTGTAAGCTGCTGATGTGTATGCTGGGTATGGGCTATATCTCTCGAGTGGTACTGTCGTTGAGTCACTTGATTTCTCTCGCAAATCAGCCTTTGGTATATCTCGTGGACGAATCGTCCCTGGCGGCCATGGATTTTCGGGCTGCCAATGTGATAATGGAACAAGGCTTTTAACGCCCTTGAAAACTCCAGTCGCTCTACGAGGATGGTTAGTCGCGTTATTGCAGATTCCGTACAGTCAATGGTAGTCGCCGTCCCAGACAACTTCCTATAACGTACGGTGGAAATTCGTGATAAAAAGGCCCTTGAGCAGGCGGAGGCTGCCAATTTTCAGCGTGATTTCGTTTAAGATGATTTACTAATCGCACCGCAAGCAGAATAACTATCACAGCTACGGGTATGATCACCAACACCAAAGCTGTAAAGAACAGCCGCGGTCTTCGAAATAATGGTATTTGTCTCAGTTGTTCTCGCCACGTCAATGAACCGCCCTTCCAGTCATAAAAGTCGTCGGACGCGTCTAGTAGGGTTAGATAGGCTGATGATCTTCGTCTTGCTCTTCGTTTTTGATGTGTATTTGGGGTGCGCCACAGATATTTTTCTATCGTCTCACGCCCATCGCGAAGGCCTCGCATAGCTGTGCGCCAGTGCCAAAGTCCAGCCCCTGTCTATGAGACTAGTCGCGTGAGTATATTTTTCTTTCGGCACTTGATGTATGATGTCACGCACCCGATGTCTTTCTGCAGAAATGTTACCTCTTAGACGCGGGATGCAGGGTCAGAGCACGCGCAAAGAACAGATATGCTTCGGACTTCGAACCTCATAAACACAAGTCCGAACACCTATATCACACCTTTCGGAAGGTGGCAAAGCAACACGACTCGCGTTCGAAATGCGCAGCGTTTCGCAGTCGCAAAGGCTATCACGTCGTCGCCTCGCAAGCCTGGACAGTATAATTTCTACCTTATGCAGCTGTATTGCACGAGTGAACCAATGAGACAAAAGCGCCAGCGGGCAAGCAAGGTGTAGCGAAGATATGGCAAATTAGATGAAGAAAGGGAGGTGGTTGGTTCGCATTGAGACTGCCGATCTCGTCGACTGCTAGTCCGAGACTAGCCTTATCTCTTATCGTGATCGTGATGACATAAAAGGCTGAAACAAGCGCAACGCTTCTGAAACATCTCTCGGCATTGGACTACACTGATTTGCGTAGTGACAACAATACATGCGACGAAGCAACCTAAGCGGGCATATATTTGCAAGACGTGTGCTTAGTCGACATGCTCTCATGCTTGATGTAACTAATCGGTCCTTTCCTCTACCGTCTCCATGCTCATACTGGTGCTCTTGCTCATCCTCATGCTCGTTCTTAAGTTGGCTCATGGTGTAGTGATCAGCGACGCACGACGTCTCCCTTTCTTCACGCAGCTACAGCTTGGCGGTAATGTCCACGGCGCGCTCAGTCACATCTTACTCAGCAACATGCTTCTCGTTCATTGGGTGAAAAGCAACCATGATAAGGTCAAAGTCTGATCATGAACTGTTAGACCGATGCTCGATATCGCACACTTATAGCTCACACTTAGCATATCGTCTCTTTCTTCTCTCCTCTGTACGAATGATAGAGGCCAGCATGCATGCTTTTCAATTACGCACATTCTCGTCTACATCCCTAACAATCTCCTCAAGCTCTGCTATTATCTATGTCCCCTCTTCCAGGAAAGCTTGCTTTTCGAGCGTAATACGCTCTTCTGTCGCATCGTAGCCTGCATCGAAGTCGCTCACGGCCTGATGGTCGATGGCACCATCGCAAACCTCTTCGATCACAAGATCACGCTCCTCGTTCATTGAGTCTAACGAGAGCTCCAGATCGCGCAACGCCTTGCGGTCTTTGTCAAATCTGGCCCTCAGTGTCCGAGAACGAGCTATGTGTGCTTGCAGAAGCTGGTTTTGGTGCTCATAGCTATGGGCATAATGTAAGCAGGACGGTACGATTCGGACCAATATACAACGTACCGAGATATCTTTGTTTTGAGCTTCATATCTCGGAGATGCATAACATCCTCTAGAGGCAGCTGCAGGTTATCTTGAATCTCACGCGTGTCATCTAGCAAATGCGGATTTGACGATCTGCGGTCTTGCACATTTCGAGTCAAGCGACTGACGTGTCGGTCTCGTTCAGACTTGCCTAACATCATATCACGCCATATCTCATCACACGCCGCTCTGTCTGCCAGGGACTGAATCGTAGTCTTATCGAGAATTGCAAATCTTTCAAGCTCTGCGGTGACATCTTTCAGGTCCTCGAGCTCCATCTCGACGATAAATACAGCTATGTAAGGCCGAGCTCGTCGCAGAGAGCCCAGACGTCGCAGCAGTGGGATGTTACACATGTCCGGTGGCGGTGTTTATATTGGCAATGAGCGGCTGACGCTGACGACGAGATTGGAATATCTTATCGTCTAGGTATGCGCATAATCACTGTGACTCGATGCAAGCAGGTGCAGGTGTAGCATCGCGATTGGAAGAAAGGATGCGGACGAAACTGATTTGAGCTGCACTTGTACGACTCTGATAGTCCTTGTTTGTTCTGTGTAACAGTGCAGCGGCAACATCCGAGCTGATCGAAACCTATCGATAGATCGCCGTGGCGGGCATGCTTTTTGCGCACAAATAAATCCGCCACTCCTCTTCCATTATTTTTGCTTTTGCAGCAACTTGAGAGAGCTTCGGTTGCTCCCTTGACTGCCTTGGCCTCATCGGGGCCCGGCGCGGAACGTTGATGAGATCTTCAGCGCGCCCACTGCTTCCTTTAACTCTCCGATCCCTACGCTATTGGCATCGACAGTTCCCTTACTCTCCTGCAGTGTTTTCTCCATCATGAGCGTGAAGGTCGATTCGAGTACCATCATTAGTTCTGCGTGATCGACTTCAAGTCCCGCTTCCAAGACCGCGTCCATATGGTGATGCAGCTTTGCGATCCACTCTGGCATTTTCTTTATGAGCAGCGTAATGGTCTCACTCCCACTCTTGACATTAATCATGACCTGACAATATCCCCTGCACTTCTGCGATGAACGGGTCTTGGGCAAGGATGAAGGATCATGTTCAGTCTACACCTGCGTGTTAGCACAGATTCTAAACAGTCTTGGACGACTACTAACCGTTCTTCATTCGCCGGGGTAAATACGAAACTATAGTACTCTAACCAGAAATGCGTTTAGTGAGACCAGTAGTCGACCTCGACCTTGAAGTACGTCAATTCCATGTAGTGCTTCGGAATTGGAGGAACCTTCTCGAGCGTGCCGACAACTGCGCTCACCATCCGGCCAGATGTATTCCTGTTCTTACAAGGCTCTGTTTGCGCCTTTGACGGTGCCTGGGTCTTTTCGCGAGGACCGCAAACGACGAATTTCGCTGTAATTACCTTCTTGCGCGAAGATGCGTTATCACTTAGCTTGGCAGGTGCAGGCATTTGCAGTACCCTCGTGGCCTGCTCCTTCGTTTTGAGTTTCCACTATTGGGCGCACAGCTTGGCTTCTGCTGCAATCTGGCTGCGTGTCCCCTCATCGCAAAACTCGACGGATCGTTCCAGAAACTCCTGCAGTCGCTTGAAGTCTTTGGTGGCTTTTTGTACGAGGCCGGGGAGCTCGCCTGTCCAGAAGAGTCTGTAGTCTTCGATGCCATCGTCCTTGCGATTAGATTTTACCATAGACACCACGTACATTTCGCGGAGCCTGTGATCGAATGCCTGTGTATGCATGTTCAGTGTAAGAAGATCTTGCGAGTTGTCTTCTGTGGCACTCAGGAGCCACATCGTGTAGGTCCAACACGAAGCGGTACATCCCAAACCAGGGAGCACCAGACCAGGAATGCCCAGAAAGTTACGGTAAGGTGTAGGAAAGATGTAGGTAGAAGCCGTTAGAACGACATTTCATAAATATATATACATAGGAAGGAGCTTGATATAGAGGAGGAGGAGAGTTACTAAAGGAGATAATAACAAGGAAGGGGGATTAAAGAAAGATAAAAGAAGTTAGGGGATACGAGCATTGATGTGACACAGCACAGACGTGTGTCAGCACCCAATCACTGGGCATTATTTTCCGCACAGATGGCATAGAGAACCAGCATTCTGGCCAGGACCAACTCAAAAGAATCGTAACACAAAGCGTCCTAGACGTGGTTGGTCATTGAATTTCGCCGACTAAGTCCGAGCCTAGTCTTATCTCTTATCGTGATGACATCTGAAACAAGCATCTGAAACAGCTCTCTTACTCACAGGAAACCTCCTTCAACCATGACCCTCCTTATAATCAATATAGACCTAAAAATGCTCCTTCCAGAATCGAAATCTGACGTCCTCCACTGTCGCGCCCCTACACGCTCTCTCAATATCTCTTGCCGCACCATTCGGTCCACAGAAATACACCCCAACATCTGTCCTCTCTCCCCTACTGCCTAATCCAGACCCTGCTCCATATCCCTGATTCAAGATACCATCCCTCATACCTTTCAACAACTTATCAAAATCCGGTCTACCAAAGTTCGTCCTCGTACTCAGTTCCGTGAGCGGATCCTTGTCCGTCCCGATCGAATTAAGAACAATATTCGTAGCCGCATCCGCATCCAACTTTTGCGTAAGATATGTATGAATCTTCAGGAACTCATCAGCCGGTCTGCCACTCGCCGCTACTTCAGCAAGAGACTGTTCTTCCAGACTGGCGAGAAGAGCTTGGAACCATTCGAAGGAAGTTGTGTCCTTGCATACCCAGATGAACTCGACACGTCTTAGTCGCATCGCTCGGTCGTGTTTGCGCATGTGCCAGAGGTTTTTCAAGATTGCTGCCCAGGGCGTCACGCCAATGCCTGTGCCGATTAAAACTGCGACCTCGTTGTCCAACACATCTTCTGCTGGCGCGCCGTATGGTCCATCTATGCGTATGGCGGGCATCTCTTCACCTTGCGCGAGAGCGATTTCGTAGATGCCCATTGGATCCATCTTATCGTACAAGTCTGACTGAGCCGATCCTGCGCCGAGTGCAGAGGCGAGGGCTCGAGTGAAGTCGCCGACTTGCCTGATGTGTACACTAATGTATTCATCGAATGGACACGAAGTAATCGTGAAAGGATGCCACTGAAACCGCGATACAGCTGGAACGTTGAGAAAGAGCCATTGACCAGGCTTGTACTTGAAGGAAGGCTTGCTGATTTGAATCTCCAGTGCATCTGATTTTAATGTCAGAGTTGTCGAAATATAACACTCGCTCCGCTCCGATAACCTACCATAAGGATGCTTAATCACCCTCAACACCTCCGTCCGCCGCCCAATCTTCCACCACCGCCACGCCTTCTCGCCTATAAACCACGCTACCGCGCACAACTCCCACCGCCACCCTTCATACCCCTTGCAATGCTGCCAAAACTGCTCTCCTGCAAATGGACTTATTGCCTCCGCCGTGTCGCGCACAAAGCAGCCTGTAGCATGCGTGTACATGGCGAGCAAGAAGACGATGTAGAGATTGTGGGTATAGGCGAATGTTTCGTGAGATTGTTGGCGGATACGTGGGTGTGCGGTGCTGTAGATGAGGAACATGCAGAGGAGCATGATGTGACCCGTGATCCCGCCGGCTTGGGTAAAGAGGATTTGGAAAGTGGCGGCTGGACGAAGGAGGGTGCGTTCGATGTTGAAGAAGCTGTGAGATATTAGTATGTGTGGACTTCCACGACATCGGTGTCTCTTGGCTCAAGCCTCTTCAACCTTTACTCTATGCCAACTGAAACGACACTAAATGTCGCCCTACCAACCAAAACTCAAGTTAAACAGGAATGGTGAATACTCACTTAACATAATGCCCAGCCGTATGCAGCATACTCCAAAACGCCAAACTCACCGCAACGTCCCTGTGAAACACGGCCGTCTCATCCAGCGGCATCCATCTCATTTTCGGTCGCATCCACGTCACGAGATGTCTGCACATTGGCAGTAGAATCAAGGTAATGTCGAGTGTGAGTGCTAGTGCTGATCCTCTGTTTGGGGGCAGAACAAGTCCGTTAGTATGTCTGTGCTCGTCTAGGCTGTTCGATCAAATGAAATATGCTTTGCATTTCTGTTCTGGTCCTAGTGCCTCTTGCTTCTGAGGTAGAGATAGGAAAGAGTACAATCGCCAGGAGTTTGCGTGTGTCGCAGCATCAATGATACAAAGAATAAGTGAACGTACCTCGATATCCATACAGAAAAGTGCAACGTATTCAAAGGCGCCAGATCCGTATTAGCAGCTTGAGTGTACCAGCCAACTACAAAGAGAATCACATGAAGGAGGTGGAAGAAGAAGAGGTAGACGAGGCGGTGGGCTGTGATTTTTAGAGGGAGGAAGAAGGGTGTCATCGTGGCAGAATTGGTAGGCTGCTGTGGTTGCGACCTAGACCGGATATCGTGGCGAGTGGAGTGTCCTGCTGTAGGTTGGGTCATGAAGTGGATGATACTGGTGATTGATGTACTTCCTGCTATATGTTGTGGCGAAAGTCGTGTTTGATAGCTTGCAAACAGTTCTTAGAAAAATAGATAGTTGAAAATTTACCAGTGATTATTTTGCTGCACAAAACCGACGAGCAGAGGTTGTCTGACGGGACTTCTTCGTGCTCAATTGAACGTTCTGGAGAATGTTTAAGCGCCTGCCAGCGATCTTCATGCAAAGATGTTACACAACATGCAAGTGACACAGGTGGCACAAACTAAGCGCCGGACCTGGGATTGCAATAAACGTACAATCACCAGAAGCACTGTCAAGACATAGACAAAGTCATTTACTATGTACAGCATCTTCACAAGAACAGAAACTACTTCTGCATATGAACACTACACTTAAACCAGCTAAGACGACAACATACTGGCCAACCTGCACATCCTCATACAGAGCCATAGCAGACATGGGCAAGCTGATCAAGAACCATCTCGCCCGGCTGTTCACACTAACAGCCGCATCCTGTAATAAGAACCTCCGCAATTATTTCCACGTTCCAGTTCAACTGCATCAACTAACGCACCCCTCCCCCACTAGTCCACCTCTACACCTCCATCCTCTCCTTCTGCTGGCCCAAACTCCTCTTCGACTTCCTTACCACAACACTCAATCCCTTGGTAAAACCATTCCCCTACCTCCAAATCACCAACACTGTCATTTCACTCCTGCTTCTCTCCTTCGAATACCCTGTCCCCCTCATCTTCACCAACAACGTTCTGAAGACGTGGCATGCGCGGATCGAGACGAGGTTGGTGGTGACACTTCCCTTGGCTATGTGGACGAGTGTGTTGGGGTATCAGACGTATGGTGCCGCGGTTGGGTATCTTTGTGCTTGGGTTGTTTGGTGGATAGGGTTTGTTGAGGGTGAGGTGAGTAGAGGTAGCGTTGTTGGTTGGAATGAGTGTAGTGTGATGAGCTGACGACGATGTGGCAGGTTGTTCCGAAGAAGCCGTGGGATATTAGGAAGAAAGTTGGGAGCGGGCAGGGTGTTGATGGTGAGGAGAGGGCGCATGGTGCATAGGAAGTGTGCTGGATTGTGAGTTCAGGTTCCGGTAGACCAACAAAGGTCATTTAGGAGGTTGTATTCAGCTCGATTAAACCAATGGCGAGGCCGACCGAAGAGCAGCACGTTCACGATCGCTTAACTCGTTCGATTCGCCCGGCGTATGTTGTGCTTCGTCCAATCGCGGTTCTCGTTCGTCGATCACAGGAGCCGCAGCATCATCTGAAAGCGTCCAAGTGATAATATCCTTCTTTTGCCAAGCCCAAGCATTCTGCGCAAACAAACTCTCCAGTTCCTCCTTCATCATCGGTGTCGTACAGTCATAACTCACAAAGGTCGTCAGATGTCGCATCGGCCTGTGAGTCCCTCCCTCTGGCACTGCAAGTGTCAGTATATCTTGCACAACTTGACTATAGCACCTTTCAACCTCCATCCAACAGTCTCGCAGCCTGAAGTGTCCTCGGCTGATGACTGCTGTATCGTCTAGAACTGTTGATTCTGGTGATGGGGTGAGCTGAAGGCAGAGCGTTTGGAGGGTGTTGGATATGATACGGATGCGATTGATTATCTTGGAGAAGTGGACATAGTGCGGAAATAGACAGCGGTAGGTGAATATGGTTAGTCGAGCTCCTAAGTCAGGGTAGAGTAGCATCGCGTTTGCAGCAAGAATGCAGGGAGGTCGTTTCTCGAAGTAGTGGTCTGGAGGAGCAGTGATGTTAGTTTCTTTTTTTCTTTTTTTCTAATATTTGTTAATCTCTACATTGATATGTAGAATTCGGTGACGGACCTCTATGACGATCACCGCTGCGCACTTCATATGTGATTATCAGCTTCGAGCACACAAGACAGGATCAACATACAAGTACCGTAGACATTTAGACAGCTCCCACCATGATACTCAATCTCATCCCATGCTTGCATCTCCATCAAATCGCTTTCTTCAATCCTCTGTGCAGGACACAGCGCGTACTGGTATCGTTGGTCAAAACTGGCTTTGCTCATCTTCAGCTCAACAGTCTGGTATTTCATGTTGAAAGCCCAAGCATCCTTCATGTAGATGGGCTGGTTCATAATTGTAGCAAGTCTGTAAGGGCATGCTGCAAGAAGAATGCTGGCAGGATCGAACAGGCAGAACAGCCGCTGTAACAACCAGGTATATCTTTTGGTGCGCATGCTCGCAGTCCTGGCGGTGAAGGACAGAACGTCTGCTGTTTCTTCCGGACGCCATCTGGCGTATTCTCGATGGTCGTGGATATAGCGAGGTTCAGCGTACAGCAATATTCGAGATGTGATATTGGCAAGGCCTTTGTCTCGGGCCCAAGCGAACAGTCCCCCATCCCAGAATTGGGTTGCCTCGACCAGTTCAATCATACGCAAATCATCCTTTTGATAGCGGTGGTTGCGCTCGCTGTAATGGCCATCGTTTTCCAACATGTCCTCATCACACCATATTACATCGTCAATGTTGACTTTGACATATTTGAACAGCATAGGAAATACAATTCGCCTCCAACTGCGGCAAACACGAGAAAAGGCCTTGAGAGCATGCTCGTTGGAGTAACGAGCAGGAAACAGCTGTTCAGATGGTACTTCACCTGATAGTGCCTGAGAAATAGGCACGTTGTTACCGCCGAGGTAATTGAGGATATGTAGGAGAATCTCTACTGGTAGCACTGATATGGAGGTCATAATGATTCTGTACGTTGGGGTTGGAACTTGATCACACAGACAACGACTGGCAGTGTTACGAAAAGAAAAGCAGCAGAAGTGTGCAAGATAATAGACCTCGCGGTGGTTGCCGTCAGTCTATCACCAAACCACGGAGTAGAGCTTGGCACCGGAGCCAGGCCCGGCAACGACTATTCTTCGACATCTCATCTATACTACCAGGTGTTGAACCACAACCTTCATTGTCTCACCATGCCATCCCTCACAACTCGCCTCTCCCGTCTCCCACCCATCCTAACCTCCTCCTTCCTCGCCCTCATCATCGACTCATGCTCCAATATAATCGCCCAACACATCCGGCACTACAAGCAGAACTCCACCTTAAAGCCCACGCCCTTCACCTTCGATCGCACGCTCTTCATCCAATACGTAATCATGGTAGTCATATGTGCGCCATTAAACTATCTATGGCAAGCATGGCTCGAGCGGACATTTCCAGGATGGACTCCAGCCGGCGCAAGCAGAGCAGACTTGAAAGGCACGACCGAACTAGTCTCTTTCGAACAACGACGAGGCCGCGACGAAAGACTGCTAGAAGCAGGACAGGGCAGTCTCCACGACGTGCCAAAAGTGCGGCGGTGGGACAACATAGCGAAGAAGTGGTTCACCGACTGTATCGTGCTCGGCGCATTGTTCAATACACTTGCGTTTCTGATCTTGATGGGGCTCATGAAGGGGAAGACGCTGTCACGCATTGTGATGGATGTGAGGGTGGAGACGTTGGGCATTATATGGAATAGTTATAAGGTATGGCCGGTTGCCAACTTCGTGTCGACAACGTATGTGCCTGTGGAGAGAAGGATTGTGTTTTTGAGTGGGTGTGGGTTGGTTTGGAATGTATATATGAGTTTAGTGGCGGCGAGGTTGTGATGTGGGCTTCAGGCTTGCGGCAAAATGATCTTGAACCAGCTGGTGAGGAAGTGTGCGTATTGATGATTGTATGAATAACGAGATTATGACTAATGGTACTGCCATGCTTTTATCATGGTGAACCAAGGTGGCGAATGCAGCGAGACGTCGAGCATCTCTAGGATAGGGTCATGGTTTCTTGTGAAGAAGTAGGCATGGAGTGAATTGATAGCCGCACGCCAATAATATCAGCTCTGCCACTCGTGCCAAATATGAGGTCAAGGAGTTTGCAGTACTGATGTGAGCGCAGTAGTTGTTGAGCTATCAGGAAACACATATGTAACAATGTGATGATGTCGCTGATGTCGCTGATGACGAAAGAGGTCTTCGCGTATTGCAAGTAGATCGTGATCGTTGTGTTTCAGATGTTTCAAAACAAAGTCAATACGCAGAATCTACAAATAAATATGTTGTCTGTCCCAAGGAAGGAAGAAACAATCATGAAAAGAAGATCAATCTCGTACTTGGGCTAAGTACTTCTACAACGTACTTCTGTGGCTTGATCCTCAGTTGAACCAATCTGCTACCAAATATGTAGCGTATCTAGTTATACTTTTCTTCCCAGCGGTTTTCGACGCCAAAGCACGCCGTCACAACACCTTCCCCCTTCGAAAGAAACCGCCAAGGACTGTGTATCTATGTATACTTAGTACCAGAAAATCAAAATCACAATCACGAGTTCACAAGTGTTTCACAATGCTGCTCCTCTCGAAAAAATCCATTCACGTACAATTTCATCTATTCCTAGATAGACCACGCAACCTCGTCCATTCATTGGTATGTAAACACGGCTCTACAGCGACCAATCCTCCTGACGCAATCAAAGCTATCGTGCAGGTTGTGGACAATGGCTGTGAACAAGTGGCTGAGGCTCCCTGATCCAAAATTCTTCCACTCCGGATCGCAGTCCATTGTTCTTACTCCGAGGACAGTAGGCTGCCCTGCCACAAACACCTTCAGCTCGGTTCTCGGAGTGCTCGGATCCTGACCCTATCGTCGACGTGCATGCGTTTCCCCACGCACAAATGCCATCTTGCACACCAGACCCTCAAAATCCCGTCTCGCGAAATGCAGCGCTTATCAATATTGACGCATGCAATGCTGAATGAACCCAAGACTCCCCAAACGTAGAAATGCGTAAATCATCATGCCAGTGCAAAGCATTAAATGCAATTTTTGTATGCTCCTAATAGCAACCAAATCAAATGCCGAAGAATTGGTTTGTTTTTTTTGAAAAGCGTGATTCGTTGGGAGTCGTGGCGTTTTAGTAATTATGTAGTTGAATATGTTCTCGTGGGGTATGTGGTTGATCGTTCTCTCGTTATGTGACGAATGTGTTTTGATACTATTGTGCTGTCTTCGTGGATGTCGAGAGGTTGTTTGATGTTGTGTCCATGTCGATGTCGATGTCGATGTAGAAATTCCTGCGCGTGACGAACGCAAAAGAAAGAAGGATTTATGTCATCCTCGCTAGCCAGATGGTCGTCCAAGATGTTCATCTCAGGCAGAATCTTGCAGACCAAGTCGAGGGATATCATTGTTATTGTTGGCAGGTTTTGATCACTTCTTTTCTTCCGCGCTTTGTGTAGCAGTATCTCGAACAGTATGATGGGGTAATGGAGGAGTCACTGGTGGTGCTGATGATCTTCGTTTGGGAGAGTGCACCGGGCATGTGTACCCAACCAGTATGGTTCGCTCTGAAGCACTGTGCCGGCCATATTGACGACATGGGTCGACCGCATGACGATAGTATTCGCATCTGCATACTGCGTATCTCTCAATGACTTGTAGGCACATTGGAAGGCCAGACAAGTCCAAGTCCAGGTCCAGAAGACTCGTGGATGAATCCGTGCCCCGAGTTGTAACAGGTCTAGATGCAGGTGAGGCTGCGTGAAGACGGGTGAGATGTGATACCTTTCTTACCTTCCAAGAGTGATAGTTGTTTACTTCAAAACGTGGTGAATGTAGATCTTTTATTCACGAAAATCTAGCCCCTCTTGATGGAGCGCCTCAGATATATAGTCAAAGCTCTTTCAGTCTCAGCCAGCAAGTCCAAGCAGCCGACCAGCTGTCGAGGCTGAAGAATGTCCATGGGAGGTTAATATGAAAAGCAAATGACACGGCGTAATATCACGATGGCCATAAGGCAGAAACGTTCTTTCGAAACAAGCAGCAGCCGCTTGAAGCGGTATTGGAGGCGTCGATGAGAGTCAGCCGAAGCAGACTAAACGAGCGAATGAGATACGGTACAATGATAGATTGTGTGAACTGAAGGTCATTTCGAAAAGCGCCAGCAGACAGAAGACAGCTGAGATGCGAGATCGGACTTAGCCATGAACACCAGGAAACTCACGATCCATAGCCTCAACTTGGCGGAATATCAGCCATCAGGTGGGGAACATGAGTTCTGGCATAGCAGCAGGTGGACAAAATGGCAAGTCTGTAAGGCGTACTGAGCATTGCGGTGCCCGTAAAAGGCAATGGTTTAGTAGCCCTACAAGCAAAACGAAGAAGTACGTTACCGGCGGTGGAAATGGTAGGGGACTTTTTGTGTTCGTGCAGATGTGTTCAGAGCTCCGTCGTCATAACCAGATCGTGAGAGCAACGTCCGGCGCCAACGCGTCAATGAGGAGGCTAATATCTTGGGGATCACAATCAACCAATTGGGAAGGAGATCATGGGTCTGTATCGCTTGCGTGCAGGTTGTACATAGCTGAAATCATTTTAGACGTTTCTCGGGGAAGCCCGAGACGGAATAGTTTGAAGCAGATAAACGTGCAGTCTTCGGCGTATATCACAAACGAGGAAAGAACCACCAAGATGTTGCCTATGCTTGGAACGTCGCTACAGCTTGCCCGCTCTTCAACCGCAACACACTGCACTGCCACATAGCTTCAGCATCTCTAGTATCAGCTTATCTGTTGTTCTTCACTTAAAATGGACAGTCAGCATTGATCTGACGATCTGCAGTCGCGTGGGCGTAATAACGTGCGACCTCGTTTTACTGTCGACCTGTATCATAGCTTAAAGTGACAACATCGACATCAATGTTGATATTGGTGTTACACCTCTCAAATGTCCCTGCTTATTTCGTATGTTGTGGCGCACATGATGAGAGATCGCATAATCGGAAGTCAAATGTTAATCAATAATTGGGTTTGCAGCATCCACAGTTATAGATTACATTAGACTTTGACCACAGAGTATGGGGATGGTGAACACAGCACTAACCGACCACAATAACAACCTGCTGCCGTACAAATGTGCAGGTACTGTTATATGCATCATGCATCTGTAGGCGGAACGTCGGCTGTGGTGATGGTTCGTAGAGGTGCACAGGCCAGATATCGAGCAGATTGATAGTAAGACATCGACCATAATCGAGTATATCGAGCACACCTTGCCCTGGCGGCGCCAAACCACAAGAGGAATATGGTTTCTGCAGTCTGCGTCACCCCTAAAGCACGGCCCTGCCGCCAGCGTTTTTGCTGTCAGCCACATCCAGCAAAAAACATCGCAACCACCAGCCGGACAATTATAGCCGGGCACGGTATTTCTCAGCTATAGAGACTGTAAAAGGTACGTACGAGATGCCAGTAGCTCGAGAGCATATACCGCATTCCGGCTCACTCACAAATGTATAAGGTATATCAGCTTGTGGAAAGTCAATACCATTCCGATGTCAAGTGATCAAGATTGGAGGTCGTTTATGTTCGAGTCATGCTCAAACTCAACTTTCTTCGCTTCAACTGCAAGTTCATGGTTTCGCCGCATGAAATCAGCAATCACAAACCATACGTGCCAAGTTGCTTGTCGACGGGAGGCTCATATAAGGTAGGCAATAGACTTTTGAAAGAAACTCAATGACGTCTGCTCGCGTGTTTAGCGAGGATTGTATTCAATAATTATACCTCCGACATGTGAGTATGTTGCTACTATCACGCTCCTTGATGGTAATCCTCAATCATCAAAGTGACTCGAACACACACTCCGCAGCCTTGAGAAGTATACTTGTTCCAACTATGCCGAGATTCACCTGTCGTATGCCGAAGTCATCTTGTCGGCTATTCCCTATGCCGTCATGCAATATGCAAGCAGGGTTCACCTCGACTCATTCGCGAGATGAGTTGAACACTGATCTTGCTTTTCATCTCTCTGTACCCTAGAAGACAAGAGAGTATATATAACTTGTGTTCAGCTTTGTCTAGAAAAGCACTCAAGGCGCTGTAACCACGATCCTCGTGTAGGAATGGGTAGAATCTCGTTGTTCAGTAGGTCCAGATATCTCTTGCAGGCTGTAAAGTATCTTTCATGGGACAGTCCTTCGTTGCAGGATGTTGACCGGCCCTTGCAGTCGCCAAGTCCTATGAATCGCCAGTAAGCTGCGACAGTATCTCGAAGGTATCCTTGTGGTTTGTCTCTTTCATTGCTCGATATTGATCACAGCAGAGTTTAGCCAGGTCCAATTCGTGGCCTACAAGCAATTGTTAGCACATCTTTGTTTACACAACACTTCCTATGGCGAGGACATACATGTCATGGTGCTCGCTCAAGCCACTGAGATACTTGTTTAGCTCTTCCACTCTCTCCTTATGTGTCTTTGAACCTTCTCGAGCCAATCTATCGTTCAGGCGCTTCCGGCGCATCTCCTCATGTCGACGTTCGGCTTCAGTCTTATGCATCATGTCTAGCTCGCGACGGGCTGCACTCTCTGCATCTTCTGCTTTCTGCAAGGTGCCCTTGCCAGTATCCTCGCGATCGTCCAAGGTGGCTGATGTGGTAGTATCTTCTTGTTTTTGGGAGGATGTATTTTCTGCTTTCGATGTCGCGGACGTGATCTTCTTCTTGCGTTTCTTTTCTACACCTGTGGGCTTAGCTCCCTTGAGCTTTAAACCGCCGCCAGTGGAGGAGTAGTCGTCTTTCGCCATGATGGTTGATCACCTGGGCACTGTATAGTCACTTTTGAGCAGGGTTGTTGATGAAAATGCTCTAGGACTTTACTCCGTGGCGATCAGAACTCGGATCACGCAAGGACCAATGCACTTCAATTTTTCTTTTTGACTTCATCCTGTCAAAAGCATGTATCTGCTACAATAACTACACTCCATTGTGCAGCGAGTGGGAGACGGTGCCATGATGTTTGTTACACAAGGATGAGCTGTCGAAGGCTCAGTTTCTGGTGCACATGCACACCATAAACTGCTGGCCTGGAAAAAGGTGACATACAGCTCGTATGTGGTATATGTTAGCAAAGTCGCCACAGACGTCCACTGAAAGGTAAGCAACAGTTCCTCCTCAAACTAACCCTCCTTGCCCTTCTCCTATGATGATTACCATACCATAGCATAGTTCAACTGAAACTATTGTGTTGAAAAACCTGCATCCATCTTTCGCTCCTATCTGATCACAGCAACATACAATATCACATCATCCGTTCACCTTCATTGTGATCAAGGCTGACAACAACAAACAGATATATTTCTAGAAGATAGACAGTGTTAGCAGGCTTGCAGTGCACATACGTTCTGAGCGGATCAGGGATCTAGGTTCACATCATTTATAGTTGTCCCAAACCTATATATCTTTCTCCTTCAATCTACATATCTATCTCTGCCCTCTAAGTCTTGCATGACAGCAGTGCTTCACTCACCCTGTCGACTTAAAAACCGTGCTATCCCAAATAATGACACACTCCGCCTTCAAGCTGCAAGTGACAAGTGTCCAGATTTGGCTTTCATCACGTCAACTACATTAATGTCAACACATTACCTTTTGAACTTGACTCCCATCTGCTATCAGAGATCATGGACGACGTAGCCGCTGGTGAAGAACGCGTAAAAGCTGCACTCCGAGCATCGTACAAAAAGCAGAAAGAAGCATTCGTGTCAAACCTCAACGGAGGCACGTTATGGGAGATAAATAACGTGACTCTCGTGGCACCAGTATGTATCTCAACATGACCACGCCGTACATTTTTGCTAATACCTTTCCAGGTTACAGTGTTACTATGGTCTATTCTGCAATCACGACAATCCTTCTTTCATCCATATACGCCAGCAGCAGCAGTGGTCGATTTCATGCTTAACTGCGTCGCGATCCTCTACGCCACAACCGTACTGTCATCATCACAGGCAACACTCAACATATTCATCCTCTTTCTCCTTCTCCTCATCATCCCAACCTTGACAAGCTCAAACAAAGTGTCCAAAAAAGTCACGCAATATGCCAAACCTCCCAAGGCAGCCACCACTCAACTCGACAGCGAAACCTCGGTCACAGAACTCAACAAAGATCCGCTCCCTATTAAAGCTTTCGTGACAGCCTACCGGGGCACAATGATGGTCATAACCTGCGTCGCAATCCTCGCTGTCGACTTCAAAGTATTTCCCCGTCGATTCGCCAAAACTGAAAATTGGGGAACCTCACTCATGGATCTGGGTGTGGGCTCCTTCGTCTTCTCCGCTGGTGTCGTCGCAGCACGGCCGATTTTGAAGCAGCATTTGCAAGGACGCTCACAGGGACTTTTAGCACGACTGAAGACAGCAGCACGACACGCGTTGCCATTGTTCGTGCTTGGGTTGATTAGGTTGTACAGTGTGAAAGGGCTAGACTACGCAGAACATGTTACTGAGTACGGTGTACACTGGAACTTCTTCTTCACACTGTCATTCGTGCCACCTTTCGTTGCGCTTTTCGACTCGGCGTTCAAATGGCTGCCGTCGTATTCAGTGCTCGCCCTCATCCTCTCTGCGATGTACGAACTCGCACTCGACCTGACTGATCTGAAAAAGTTCATCTTGACAGGTCCACGCACAACCCTCTTTTCGCAGAATAGAGAGGGTATATTCTCCTTCTTTGGCTATCTTGCAATCTTTTTGGCTGGACAGGGCGCAGGAATGTATGTATTGCCGCATGCACCAGCGACTTCGACGGCGAACTTGAAGCAAGATGTAATACTGAGGAAATTAGCTACCTGGACTTGTATGTGGTGTGCTTTATTCTATCTGGCCACTGACTACACGATCGGTCTCAACCTCCAGGTATCCCGTCGTCTCGCAAACCTGCCTTATGTACTCTGGACTGCAGCGTTCAACACAGGTCAACTAGGCCTCTTTTATAGCGTGGAAGCCTTGAGCTTTCGTTCTACTGTGAACAATGGGACCAAGAACAAGAGCAAGAATGAAACAGATCAGAGGAATGAGAAAGAGCGAGCAGAATTCGCCACGAGTCGCTTGCTGAGAGCGTTCAATCGGAACGGGTTAGCTGTCTTCCTGATCGCGAACTTACTTACTGGACTGGTCAACTTGACTGTACCGACTCTGAAAGTTGGCGATCAGATGGCTATGCTGGTGCTGATGGGTTACTTGGCTGTGTTAGCTGCTGTGGCTTTTGAGTTGGACAGGAGGGGCATTTCCATCAAGTTGTGATTATTCGGTTCTTACATGTAGATCAAGCCGGGAAGTTCGACAAACTTGGTCACTTAGAGGAAGTAGAAGTCGTGACTACGACACTGGGTGCTTCGGCGAACGACCATACCTTACCACTGTTGTCTCGGCGGGCTCACTCTTGAGCAGCTTCTCCTGCCGATAGCCTACAATTTATACTCTTGTTTAAACATCGTTTATCTGAGAAACAAAAACAATAACAATAACTATCAACAACGGATCTTTTGATTCTGGTATCGATAGTGAGCATGTTGTCTGGCTATTTCGACCACTTTTGTGAACTTGGTTCACCTGTATGTGTTATGGTCTTGCTTTGCTACTTGATGCATATTCAAACCGCCCGTCCGTCCGTCTGCCCGCCCACCCACCGCCGCCGCCGCCGCCGCCGGCCACCACCTCCTGGGTAGATGAAAAGGCGTGCGTCTAAGAGCAATCATTCGCCGCTAAGAACAGTATTCCTCTCCAGGTCAACAATACGCAACTGATAAGGTTCGACTGTTGCAGACAACAATCCATTCCTGTTTCGAATAATAGAGCTTTGTCTTGAACGAGCGAGTGAGCGGGATGTAGAGGACGGTGGTGCTGCAAATCAAGGACATATATTCATTTCTATACGTGTCATTGACAAAATCACTGCTCTCAGCCAACAGCCCAGCTATCCCTACCTTAGAGCACTTCCTTGATATCCTGCGGCGAACACATGAAATTATTGGTGATGGCAAGAAAAAGATGAAGCGCCAAGATCCCTGATACTTTTCCATTTCTATTCTAGTTGGGAAGAGCATGGGCATATCCTAGTTTTCTTGCCGTGTGGAAGGTGGTGTTGCTATATGTTTTGTCTTGCGTTGTTGCATGTTACTCTTCCCCTCCCTCTTCCCCTCTCTCTTCCCGTCTCTCTTCCCCTCTCTCTTCACCTCTCTCTTTTCCTCTCTCTTCTCTTCTTTCTTCCCCTCTCTCTTCCCCTCTCTCTTCCCGTCTCTCTTCCCCTCTCTCTTCCCCTCTCTCTTCCCCTCTCTCTTCCCCTCTCCCTTCCCCTCTCTCTTCCCCTCTCTCTTCTCCTCTCTCTTCTCCTCTTGCTTCACACTATCCTTCATCTCTTGTCTCATGCCTCTTCCTTCATCTCCTCTCCATCTGTCACCTTCTACTCGCCAGCTCTCTTTCCATCCCCCACTGATATCTGCCTAATACAGTACATACACCTTGACTGCCTCTCACTCATTCCTCCACTTCTTCTTCCTCCTCCTCCTCCTCCTCCAGCGAAACAAAATCCCCAGTCGCGCTCAGCATACAACTAAATCCACAACGTTCGTGCACACACTCTCAGCTATTAGTAAGGGAAGTGGGCAAACGCCGGTCCCCCTTCCTACTCCATCAACTCATTCACAGCTGGGATGTATGAGAGGATTCTTACAACAGAACCAAGTCGTGAATGTCTAGATGGTTTGATATGAAGATGGTGTTCTTGTTTCAATGGATCTCACGGCCTGGAGGTGAAATTGGAACAGTGGTGAAGAGCTTGTTGTTTGTTCTGCGTGATACACTCGTATACCAGTGGCGCAAAAACATGCTTACTTCCAGACAGAGTTCGAAACTCATATGTGTCATGATATGGTATGGTATGCTTTTTCTCTCCTCCTTCATCGATAAAAGTCATTAGGCACAAGCACAACCACGTGCATAGTCACAAGCACAATTTATACCAGCTTCCAAGTTGTCTGCTTTTACGTTGTCGAATTACAGAGAAGACGCTTCTACCTACAAGAGGGCAAAGTGGCCTTTGAGACGTATTGCTTTACATCTTGTGGCGTGGGTTTTCGCCTAGTAAAACAGTTAACTCTGGCGAAATAGCTGAGTCCAGATATACTATTTTGCTGCTTTGTGGCTGCTCTGCTCTGTTCCGGGATTGCATCGTGATTACAAGGAGGTAGTTGCTATAAATTTCGCACATTCATAAGAGCTTATATCGGACGAAAGCTCGAGATGTACAACGGAGCAGTCTCGCAGTACACCGCAGACGCCACACGCTCACCACCTGACCAATAGCATCCATATTACTCGTTCTATGGCTCGAAATCGTACAGATTGTCTTGTATGTCGATATCTTTTCCGATATACACGTCTTCAAACATCAACATCCCCCTCATACCCCTCCACCTTCTCCATCTCCTTCTTCGCCTCTCTAATCTCACTCTCCCCAAGCAACTCCACGCTCGCACCCATATTCGTCTTGTGGCCATGACTATGACTGTGCTTGTGGTGATGTGTATGGCTGTGTGTTGCAGCAGGAGTAGGTGCGGGCGTTTCGCCTTCTGTGTCTGCTAGTTCGCCTGGGTCTAGTGGGGGAAGGGGCGCTGGTTCTATAGGTTCTGTGGTGGGTGGAGAGCTGAGGAGTTGATTGGAGCTGCGACGGGGATGGGAGTTGGAGGTTGTGGTGGGATGGGGGATTTGTGGGGATGGTGGTGTGGTGTGTTTGGACTTTTGTGCTGTTTGTTCTGTTGAGGTTGATGCTTGGGCTGAGTTGTTTGTCAGATCATCTCCTTCTTCTCGATTAGCGAGTTCATCCTCGTCTTTGCCGACACCATCGACAAGGAAGGAAGTCCCAGGCGACGTCGCACTCGCAATCCAACCTAACTGCTCCATCGTCCTTTCCTCTTGCCTGACAGCCTCATTCTTTACGCTCAAATCCTGCTGATTCGGCCCAATATCACCCAACACGTCGCCGCCATGACCCCTCTTCCTCGCAAGCACAGCAGTCACAGCCGCACGCACCTGTGGATCTTGTCTCACCGTGTTTGTCACGAGGAAGTTCTTGATACGCAATTGCGCATATCCTCCTGTTTCATTACTATTAGTGCCAGCAGCAGGCTGCTCTCCAAAGGCAATAGCCTCTAATGCCAATAACCGCGCCGTATCGCCTGCAAACCCACCAACCAGTCCTTCCAGCTTCTGCACTGCACCTACAATCTCGGCTTCCTCGGCTGAGGACGCACCTCGCGGCACTGGTGGTGTGAAGAGAGGTGCCAGCCTGCTCAGAGCGATGAAAAGAGTGATTGTAGCGCGGTGTGCGAGCTGTACTGATTGGAAAGGGAGGTATGGAGGCCGTGGTGTTGCGAAGATGTTGTGAAGGATCGTGGCCAGGGGGGTTAAGTGGAATGTTCCAAGGAGGTTGTGGAGAGGGTTTAGTACGGTTGCTATGTATGTTATTGGGAGGGAAGAGGCGGAGGTGATGGTGCGAAGTTCGAAGAGGAAGAGGGCGAGGAGGGTGAGATAGCGCCACTAGTTGAAGAAGGGTGTTAGCTGATTCTCTAAGACGGTATATAGGAAGATGCACGAACATAAGTCCCGCTTGTATCAAACACTCCGAACCATTGTGCGCCGGCCATTCCTATGATGCTGCCGATATAGAAAGGAATCATTCCTCTACCGCCAATAACAACGAAATCGCGTATTGTCTTTGCATGCTTCCATTCTGTGATGTCCGCGCCGAGCCGGTCATAGGCGAATCGTTTAGCTGGGTCGATGAGGGTATCTTTCGCAAGTTGAAGCTGGATGTAACGAGCTTCTGCTGCCTGACGTTGTGGTGGGGAGAGGTTTTGTGCTAACTTGTCTGGATGGAATTGTAGTGTTCTGGGTTCTGATCAGCAAATGAAGGGCACCACGGTCTCTTGGACTTGACGACCACATACATGCGCCGAAAGCGTGAGCTCAACTCTTTCTCTCCAACATCTTGCAACACACCAAGGTCAGAATAGAAGTCTCCTGCTCTGCGAATGTTCCAATCTGCTTCGTATAGTGTATAGAGCAGGTATACGACGATGACACCAAAGTATATCCTCCGTCGATGCTTCACCCAAAGCGGTGTGCCTGGCTGCGGTTTTGGACTACCGGCGCGGTAGGCAAAGTTGTACCAGAAGTCTTGAAGCTTGCCGGTGCAGAATTCGGGGAGGAAGGACCAGCCTAGGAAGGAGAATATTGCGGAGGACATGATGAGATGGAAATGGAGATGGAGGATGGAGTATGTCACGGGACCGACGTCAACACAGCTATGTTCTTCATCGAGGTAATGAGAGGCTGCTCACAGACCAGACATTTGGAATCTGAAACCTGTACCTTGATGGCTTTTCGGCCCTACTCCGGTCTGCCAACACGAAATACATTTGAATATGTATGGTATGTTATTTGTATTCGAGCTCAAACATGCTCGTATTTATATAGATTAGATAGCTGGACTGGCCTGAGCTAGCTTTCCCCAAGTCTTCCTCAGACTCGAAATTTCTTACTCCAAATGCTTCTCGCTGGTCAGAGCACATTCCCAAGCTTCATACTTATTCACCTTCTGCTGCTTCTCCTGTACACATCTCGCTTTTTATGCACTCTTTGTGAAGCTCTCAGTCGCCGCACCACCTGGTGGTCCTCCCTTTCCTGCCATAAGCTTTTGCCTCAACAAAGCCGCCCTCGCACTATCCACAAACTCCCTATGCTCCACCACCTTTGTTCCACTTTCATCAAATCTCATCGTAATCATGCACTCGTTCTCCCAAGGTCCAAGTCCATTCTTCAGCTCACCAACCATTCTGCAATGCGCAACGACGGCGTTTTGTACCGGGTCTTCGAACACTTGTCCTGCGATAGGCAACATGGCGAAGGAGGAGAAGATTGATGTGACCATGCCGGCGTGTTTAGCGAATTCTTCCTTGGAGCGAGCGGGCATGCCGAGGGAGGAGGGGAGGAGTTGTTGAGTGAAGTTGGGTGCGAGAGGATCGGTCAGAGCTTGCACGCTGAGGTGCTTATAGCCGTCAAGAACGGAGTAGGCGGTGCGGAGGCGGGTAGATTGAGAGGAGGAAGAGGCAGAGCCATTGGAGGTGATGGATGAGGCAGCAGCGTTGAGCTTGGGAGCGACGGTAGGGAAGAGCCTCTCGGTCAGAAAGATGAGACCACCACCGAGAAGGCAGGCAAAGGCGAGTTTGAGGTAAGTATCCATTGTGCTGATGGGTGTGCAGAGTATTAGAAGTTGGGGAAGAGCAGCGTGGATTATATTCAAGATCCCAAGCAACTTTGACGAAGTTGGTAAGTGTACAGAAAACGGATTGCCAGGCTATACCGTTGGATGGTAAGCCTAAGGTACTTTCTATCTTCAACACCTTCGGTCTTGTCCAATACCACTAGCTCTTCCTTTGTCCGTTTATTTCTTCTACTACGCTGTGTAACATGCACCCTTTCTATAGCTATACGCTGCACCTACATAGTACTACCTACCTCTACCACTACCAAGAGGAGGCTATACAAACAGGATCATCTATTCGGACGATAGAAGGAGAGCCGGACATTCAAGCCGAATGACGTCCAGTATGGAATCGACCCCATTGGCTGAAAAGCCACAAATAGCATGTGAGATTGTGCTCCAGTGAGCAAAGCCATCGTACCTGTCGATCTTGAAGTCAACACTTTGAGTCAAGTGTCTAGTGGTAATGCTGCTGCTTTTCATGGTGGAACAGGCATAGAGAGATAGTCGGTCCTGAAGTGGTGGTGGCTGCAGTGACAAAGGCTTGAGAGGCTTGCGAAGGCTTGCTGATGTTGTTGAAGGATATGCTAAGGCAAACAAGGACCAAAAAGTCAAGGAAGCTGAGCTGAAACAGACTTGCCGGAAAGTGTGTGGTGAATCCGGCGCAGCGGCGGCCTACTTTGTAACTTCTCTGTATCTCTACCGAATCTATCTTTTCTTCCTCAACTTCATCTCCCTCTTATCGTCCATTTCATCTCTCACATCCAATCATCCCATTGAAACTATCTAACAATACCATCATGTCTGCTTCCAAAGTCATCCTCGTCACTGGTGTAAGTCTGCCTGTATCAGCTCTCACAAGCACTCTACTCACAAATCCTCTAGGCCACTGGCAAACAAGGCGGTGCAGTCGTCACCTCTCTCCTCTCCAGCTCCACCCCCTACACCATCCTCGCCGTAACCCGCGACGCCTCCTCCGCCGGCAGCAAGAAACTCGCTGCCAAATCCGACACCATCAAGCTTGTCCAAGGCAACCTCGACGACGTCGCCGCCATCTTCACCGAAGCCAAGAAACAAACCTCTGAGCCCATCTGGGGCGTCTACTCTGTACAAATCAGCATGGGCAAGGGCGTGACCACCGACGGCGAAATCAGACAAGGCAACGATCTGATCGACGAATCCGTCAAGAACGGGGTCAAGCACTTTGTCTACTCCAGCGTCGAGCGTGGTGGCGACGAGGAGAGCTGGAACAACGAGACGCCCGTCACTCACTTCCAGACGAAATTCAAGATTGAGCAACACTTGAAGAAGAATGCGGGCGAAATGGGCTGGACGATTTTGAGGCCTGTGGCGTTCATGGATAACCTTGCTCCTGGTATGCCGTCCAAGGTCTTCTTGACTGCTCTGCGTGATACTCTGCAATACTACGGCGGAAAGGACAAGAAGATTCAATACGTTGCTACATCTGACATTGGCTTCTTCGCTGCACACGCCTTTGACAACCCCGAGGAGATGAACCACCAGGCTCTTGGATTGGCTGGAGATGAGTTGACGTTTGAGGAGATGAGCGAGAGCTTCAGGAGGGCGACTGGTTCGCCGGCCGGCACGACGTGGAGTTTCTTGGGTAACACGTTGATGTATATGGTCACTGAGCTTGGATTGATGATTACATGGTTTGGCACGGATGGATACAGGGCCAACATTTCAAAGTTGAGGAAGATGAACCCCGAGTTGAAGACTTTGGAGACTTGGTTGAAGACGGAGAGTGCGTTTCCCAAGGCTGCTTGAAGCGGTGAAGGGAGGATGGGCATGAGTTAGCACTTTGACACAGGTTAGGAGGAGCACGCTGTTGGGATTTGGTGTTTGAGGATCAATACTGGTCAGACTATTTCGTCTGAGGTCGCTTTCATAGGTATGGCTGATCTTTATATAGCACTATAATGCTAATTTTCCAATACATCCTTGATATAATTACTTTCGTGATTACTTCCAAGATTCTCTTTCTTCGATGCTGAGGTGGTCTTTGTCTGTATCTGCAGGGTACCTACAATGTGTTCGTGACTTTGTGTCGTTCTCAAAAAGGTGATCATCGAGTCGCTGTCGAGTCACTCTTGCATATTCTCCATACAAATATCCACAGTATCACTCATGCAGACCCAAGATACCGGAATCTGACATGCATGTCATGCACATACAAAATCGCCCCATCTCACGCGGTCAGCTTACTACCCTCCACCAACAGCCTTACTTACATCCAGCTTCGTTCTCCCTTCTTCTTCTCACCGCTCTCCCTCCTCTCTCCCTCAATTCGTTCGAGATAAGACATGGAGAAGACAACACAAGCCACAAAAAATGGCTGCATGATCGACTGGGGTCACGCAAATGTCGGCGGCCGTGCTCTCCGTCTCCACTCCAACGATACCGTTCAACGACAACGGGATGAAGCCACCTACCCTTACATTTCATTCTTAGCCCAGGTCAGTAACGTTCACCAACTTTGCAGTCTCGCCTTCAGCCATTTCAGCCAAGTAGCGCAATAGCAGTTATATTGAGGCCGTATCAGCGATGACACGTTCGCCGCGCCATATATCTACCATGTCATCTACTCGATCTGTATTACGACAAGCCAGAACGTCAAAAACGTCCTCTGGATCTTGTATCAAGTAGTTAGCTGAATGGCGGCAGGCCGAGCTAAGCTTCTGACGACGGTGAATCGAATGTGGAGGGGTAAGGTAGGGAACTGTATGGGGTTTGTTTCAGGTTTTTGAAGGGAGGGAATGTGATTAATGTGATTGTGACTAGTTTAGTAGTATACTTCACTGGTCGTGGTATATGGTGTGGTATGGTATACGCAAGCATGGAACGTGCCGCATGTATATTTTTGCTTTTGGGTGCTGTTGCTCCGCTGGTGTTGCTTTGAGCTTGATACCCACTCAACTCGCAAATGCAGATGCAAAATGCAAGCCAACAAACATCTCTGCATTTGCATGAACAACTGGAGGCTAGTACATTAGATGCGAATGCAAGACAAATACTTGCATGAACAGCTTGGAGTGGAAGCTAGAGATGCAGATATCGAAAAGACATAATGTGATTACTACCTACACGCCATCCAGTAAACAGCTACACCTACGTTAAACTTAACATCTGAAAAGCTCTGTCTTGTGGAACTTTAGACCCAGCTCCAACCCCTTCCATAAAAAGCCACAACACGCAAGCACGCAAAACACGGCGGAACGGTACGGTCTATCGGACGTCTTGAATATAAGTCTTGTAGCACGTGAGTGGGCGCTTCATATGAGGCTTATGTGTAGGCTGGAGACGGCGTGTGCTGCGTGCGTGTTTTGCGTACGTGGCTAGACTTCGGCGTTTGTGGTTGGTGTGCTGTGTGATGGCAGAGATTTGGTGAGGAGAGGTGAGGTGAAACGTAACCGGGTGGTGAGGAAAAAGGATGGGACGAGTTGGGTGGGGATGGGATGGCATGGCATAGAATGGATACAAGTAGGTAGAAGCTCAGCGAGTAGTCTATATATTGGAAGGTGCGATTGAGGTTCATGGAGAAAGAAGCAGTCACCATAAGGTATGTAGATGAAAAGGTAGCAGTCTTTCTGATTAAGTCCGAAGTTCATAGCATAGAAGCATTGTTCCCGAAGACATAGCATAATAGAGTACTGTGGATGATATTGTTTGAATGTTTTGAATTTTGATAATATTATTATAGTCGTCTCGGTCGTAAGACCCATTCTACTTGTTACATAAGATGGGATAATTTTGCAAATCATCCAGATATTGCTTCCCATCTCCTCATAGCTATAACACCTTGCAAAGTGTACAATCCCAAAAGCTACCCGAGCTAGCCATCCCTAATTCGAGAACCGGCTCAAGTAGTGAAAAGAAGAGAAGAGAAGAAGAGAAAACATCGCTCAAATCTAAACAAAACCGCCATCAATCATCATTCAACTCTCACGAAGAAGCTGCAGCAACAAGGCCCTGCTCGACAAGCTTTTGCCTAGCAGTCTCCTCGAAACCTCTGCGCTCCTCCAGATCCTTGGCCTCAGCGTCCGCCCAGTTTTGCAGAATCTGCTGCTTCCTCGTTACGCTTCTTGGCTCAAACGCCATCTGGAAGGGATCAGGCTTGACGATAAGCAGAGAGTTACTCTTCATGTAGTCGATGTTGATGTCTTTTCCGTCAGGGCCGACCTTGTGCTTCATAGTGAATGACCAAGCCAGACCACCACATGCAAGCATCATCTCATCTTGTGTCAGGGTCTGACCTAGGCAGGCGCGCTGACCCCAACCAAAGGAAGTCATGCCCTTGATCGTGGGGTACTGGGTGAGAGGTTCTTGGTATGTAGGCCATCCGGGTTCGAGCCAGCGCTCGGGGTGGAAGTTCTCTGGATCGGGGTACTTGTTGGGGTTGCGGAGCATGGCGAGGTCGAGAGGTAGGATCTTGGTTCCCTTCTCGATGAAGTAACCGCGGTAGATGTCGTCTGCTTCGACTTCGTGGGCGACACCAGTGGGCACGTTGGGCTTCCAGCGCATAGTCTCTTTGATACAGGCACGGAGGATGGGGAGGTTCGGGCTGTCGGAGAGAGTGGGCATGCGGTCGCCGCAAACACGGTCGACTTCTTCTTGAAGCTTGCGTTGCCATTCGGGGTGGAAGACCATGGCCACGAGGAAGTAGTTAAGAGGACCACCGATGGTGAAGATACCGACGAGAGCCATCATGCCAATGACGGAAGAAGCTTCGTGGTCACCAGAAAGGCCTTGCATCTTCTCTGTCTGGAGGAAGCGGCGGGTGAAGGAGTCACGGGCAATACCGAGTTCCATCTTCCTGCGGACAGAGTGGAGGTTGTCGAGCCAGTAAGCTTGTTGTTCGTCGTGACGCTTGTGCTCAGCAATCTTCCATGGGTTGATTGGGCCTGGGAGGTAATCCCAAAGAGGAGTGATGACGTTGGTAATGGGACCACCGGGAGACATTTGGGTGAGAAGGCCCCAAGCAGACTTGGTGCAAGAAACAGACAAATCAGGATCGTCCCAGGTAAGAGTAGTCATGATCTTGGCAGCCATGTCTTCGAGAGAGAAGTTGAAACCATCAGGGTCGGTGGCGAGACGTGCCATCCAGCGCTTGACTTCAAAGTCCATGAGACCGTAGTAACGTTGGTTGGAGGCTTCTGTGAGGTTGGAGTGTGTGTACTTGCGTTGGCGAGACCAGTATTCTAAGATAACATTTTAGTCTCATGATCATATCGTTGAAGCTAATGGGTAACTTACGGTTCTTGCCCATGAGAGGGAGGTACTCCATTGATCCGTGAGTAGACTTGGAATCGAAGAGAGACTTCATGGCAGGACGATCGGAGTAAATCTTAGCACGCTTGACGAGCAAGTCTTCGCAAATGGACTCGTCTGAGATGATGAGGAACTTGGAGCCAAGCATAGAGGTGTAGTAGATGGGACCGAACTCATCAGACCACTCCTTGAACTTGTTCCACATATACTGAATAGGAAGATCATGGATGCGACCAATGTAAGGATATTGCTTGGGACCAGGTAGTTTTGTGATTTCTGGGTGTTTGTTTTGCTTGCGTGCATTGAGGTATGTGAGGATAGGGAAGCCAATGATGACCAGAGCGACCAATGCTAACGTTACTGTATGCATGACGGCGGCTGTCTGTGTAGGAGGAAGGTTGAGGTAGATGGGTGGTAGACAAGATCGAAGTGAAAGACGAACTGTCGGAAGAGATGTCGAGAGATTAGGCTCGAAGGGAGTATTAAAGTAAAAGAGTAGTACCAGATGAAGGTAGATGATGATCAGAAGGCAAAGAAGAGAGAGTGGCCAAGGGGTCTGTATGGTTAAGTATTCACACAGGAAGGAAGCCACCCCCAGCTCGATGACATGACAAGAGCTTGACCTCCACTTACCTCTTCAGCCTGCTTCAGCCTTCTACGCTCACTGGCGGCAGACGAGCGGAGGAGGACGGCCAGAGATCTGAGAGTAGTCGGGTTACGGCATGATCTGCTGTCGATTGGTCGGAGAGGACGGAAACCTTCTGTGTGATGGGCAGGGGTCGACATCAAAGTCACCATTTTTGCGATCCACTCTGCTGCCGTCTTCACATGTGTCGAGCTGGTTTATTGCAAGTGCTCCAGATTGTTTTTTCGTCTGAAACACCCCGCAGAGGCTCGTAGTTTGGTGGCGTGACCTAGACAAGTTACACAACCATCATAAAGCTTGACAGATTCGCTCACCTTGGACGAGCGGTCATAGTGGCTGACCGCTGAACAGTCGAGAGGTTGACAAGAAAACCGATGGTGGCTTACTGTAGATCATCTACCTGTTGAGCTACTAACGCTATCTGTCTTCAGTTTCACGTTTCACCTGCACGATCTCGAAGATGTACAGGAACAGCTCTCAAAGCGGTAGTATCTTTAGCGACAGAGTTCTTGCTCACAATATTACCTGTATTGTAAGCGAAACTGCGTTCAGATCTCGATGCACCAAGTCATTTGCGGTTTACGGTACAGAGACGATGTATTTCTTAGTGTATTATGCACGGCATAAGCAGGAATGGGATGAGATGAGATGGACGAGAGGAGGTGTTGTCCCGCCTCTTGATTCATGAATCTGAAACGGGCAAGATCCGACTCCACCGACATCATCATCCATTTCAGTCCACTTCCCACCCATCTTGCATCCTGCCTGTGTTCGGCGTGCGATCCGCTGTGGGTGTCTTTTGTTAGAGTCTCGCGTGGGCATCGCATCGCAAGTCGAACACACCGACTCCGACCGTGCACGCCTTTTGGTTCGGTCCTTTAACCGATCACTACTAAGTGTAGCTTCCGCCTCGTAGATAATCTAGTGGTGTCACACATCTTTAGGGAAGTTGATGAAAGCAAAGCAGAGGCCAAGATAGGGAGAAGCAAAGCTTTGGAGCAAACTGCTCTCGACTGTGGTTAGGTGTTGGCGTTTGACTGAACTTGTCTTGTCTTGCCTCTTTACTCCTACGTATATGGCGGCGCCGAGCTCTGGACTCCCCACACTGTCCTTGTCCTTGTTAGAGAACAAATCCCGTTAACAATGATAGGTGGCGGGTGATGGGGCTTTATGGCTGGCTTGTGTTAGACGGCGATTCACCTGCTAAATGCATGAGAACACGATGCAGCCTTGACTTGACTTGTCCGGTTGAGAGCCGAAGGGTGGCCCCTTGTTTGTCCCTGATCGTCATCATATGTTATAATACTCTTTGATCATCTTATACTTGCACATCTCTGTTTACTCTACTTGTTTCATTCTTCATTTATTCAGCCATCTCATTCATCATGCCCGAAGTTAACATCCAAAATCCTTCGTTCGTCCCCCAGTCGGCCATGCCGGCAAAGGAGCTAGGCTCCTACCCCAACACCGGCATTGACGTCCTCATCGTCGGAACTGGTCTTGCTGGTCTCACTGCTGCCATTGAGTGTATCCGCAAGGGTCACAATGTCCGTGTGCTCGAGAGAAACTCTGACATTAACACTGCCGGTAAGTTCAAGCAAAAGTCCCGATGGAAAAGCAAATGGAGGAGCTTTGTCTGACAGATGCAATCTAGGTGACATGTACTTCATGGGTCTCTCCGCCACAAGGTTCATGAAGCACTGGCCCGATTTGACCGAGGAGTACGACAAAATCTCTCTTCACAATGCCTGGATCGAGACATTCAAGCACTCTGGCGAGCAGATGATTCCTCCCAAGAAGGTTGCAGACCGTCTTAAGGCTCAAGGTCTCGATCCCATGACACCCCCAGGAACCTTTCAAATGCGCCCTCTCGTTTACAAGATGTTCGTCAACCACATTCAGAAGCTCGGTGTAAATGTCGAGTTCAACCGCCGTGTATTGGAGTACACTGAGGATGCCGAGAATGGCAAGGCTACCTGCAAGACTGATGATGGACAGGAGTACACCGCCGATGTCATCATTGCTGCAGACGGTGTTGGTTCCAAGTCACAAGCCATTGTTGGTGGTCAGGTTCGTGCCAGGACTTCTGGTCGTGCCATGTGGCGTGCCGCATACCCCATCTCAGCTCTCGACAAGGATCCTGAAGTCAAGGAGTTCTTCAAGCTCCAGAATGGCGATGAGCCTTGTGTCCGTACTTTCCTCGGGTATGTCTGAAATGAGAAGCAGGAATACAGCAAGAAAATAGCTAACGTCATTCTCCAGTCCCGGCACTTACGCCCTTACACTTACACGCCCGGACATGATGATCTGGATCATGAACCACGATGTAACAGGATCTGAGAAGGAGTCGTGGAGCAACACCATCGACTATGATGAGGTTCTTACCGGAATGGACGACGTTCCCGGCCCTGTGAAGTGGGCTCCCATCTTCAAGAAGCTCGTAAAGACCACGCCCCCTAAGACCATCATTAACTTCGAGCTCCTTTGGCGCAACCCCCAGCCATCGTGGTGCTCACCCGGTGCGCGCATCGTCCAGATCGGTGACTCTGCCCACTCCTTCTTGCCCGCCTCCGGAAACGGTGCCACCCAAGCCATCGAGGACTCCGTCTCGATTGCTTCTTTCCTCCAGATTGGTGGCAAGGACAAGATCTCCCAATCTGTCCGCGCCCACGTCTTCACCCGCTTCACCCGTGTCTCTTGCGCTCAGAAGCTCGGTTTTTCCAACGCCGAGCTCCTCCAGGAGACTGACTGGGAGAACGTCAAGCTCGACCCCCGCAAGGCCGCTCCTAAGTTGCCTGGCTGGGTTTTCGGTCACGACCCGGAGCACTTCGCTTACGAGAACTACGACAACATTGTCGCTGCTCAGGAGAAGGGTGCCAAGTACATCACTGACGATGAGAGCATCCCCTCGAACTACCCTCCAGGATACAAGTACGAGCCATGGAGCATTGAGCAAATTATTGATGACATGAACAACAAGAGACCTGTCCACCTGGGATCAGGTGACTGGGAATAGATGGAAAAGGAAAATGGGGAAGAGCCTTTGAAGATATGCTCTTGGAGTAATAGGAGCGATGATATACTAATACTTTTATGGATGGTGTAGGGGACATGAGGGGAAATATGATACCTGCAAGCATAGGACGCAGATCCGAGGAGTTCTTTTATATAATCAATCAATTATTGTAAACTATGTATCAGCGTGTTCTGACTTTGAGTCCCTCTGCAAGCTCTCCCCAGATGATCGACATTATATTGCCAAGCCATCACGAGATGAGCACATGCCTCGTGATGTGAACGGTGATGCTGGTGATGCTGGCGCTGCTTGATTGTTGTTCTCTCCCGGCCGTCTATCGAGTTTCTTAATCGTAAGCAACTCTTGTTCCATCCAAGTCAGGTAGCAACACACTTCTCAAGCAGAGACTACAATAGAAAAACACTACTCTGAAACACTGTTTCTGAGACCCAACAGCAGACATGTCCCTCAAGAATGGTATGTTCCTCTTTTTCCATGAGCATCAACAGCAGGGTCTAGTCTAGCCATCTTGCTAGCGGCATTCTGCCCCATCCATGTCTCACTATACAACCAGTAACCCCTTCCTTCCTAGACGCCTTCCCCTCTTCCTCCACCTTCGACACAATAAACACCCTCCTCTCCTCCTCCGAAACCGAGCGAGCCGCCGCCATCAAACAAGGCAAAGGTGTCTTCGCATTCACCCTCAAGAACACAGCCGGCCAAACCGAAAGCTGGCACATCGACCTCAAAGACAAAGGCGTTGTCGGCAAGGGACTTGGCACGAAGCCGATTGTGACGTTGCAATTGGCAGACGCGGACTTTCAGAAGTTGGTGGATGGGAAGGCTAATGCGCAGACGATGTTTATGAGTGGGAAGTTGAAGCTGAAGGGAAACATGATGGCTGGGACGCGTTTGGAACCTATATTGGCGAAGGCTAGGGGCGGGGAGAAAGCGAAATTGTAGGTGGTGCATATGGGTTTGGGAGGAGATATTGGGAGGCATTGAGGCGTCTGTATGCGATGCAGGCTGGAGGGGAGAAGGGTGGGCACAGGGAGTGTTGAGTTCTGGAGTCTATACGTCAAGTTATTAGCTCGAATGAATCAATGTTCATGCATACAATGGCAGTCGACAACGCGCGATATCAGAGCCTCGGCGACGGTGTCGTTGGTGCTGACCCTAGGATAAGAGCATTGTCATTGAGACACTGTCTCTGGATAGACATGGCGCCATGAAGCGATTGATTGTTTCATGTTGTCATGTATTTCTTTCTTTCTTCACACTTTCGATGTTTACCTCTACACACTTTAAAGCCGGTGCTATTCCCGTGTTCTTGTTTCACCTGGTCTGATTTTCGCATCATCACCATCTGATTTCGACAACAACTTCACGAGACCTTTTGCTCACTGTGGATCGCCGCGGAAGTTGTGTCCAAGTTGTGTCCCTGTTCTCAATTACACATTAACATAACCGCCGCGCCATCACTTCGCGCTTACCAGGCTGGAATCGAAGCTGCACCCCTCTTCTCGAGTCCTGCATAACCAATCATTCTTCGAGTATCGCAGATCTCCTTATACCTGCAGCAACCTACATAAGCAAGCCCATCTCCTTGGGTCTTGAGAAACGCGCGATTCCGACTTTCTCCGACCTCTTGTGCAACACTTCTCCACTTTCACAATGTCAAAGCGCACCGCACAAGGGCAGGGCGACAAGTTCGGTGGCTTCGGCGACGACGATGATTCAAGATATGGCAAGCCTGAGCCTATGGTCAAGGCCACTGCTGCACAACTAGCAGGAAGAAAGTAGGTGAATGTGTGAAACAAGTCGATGTGGTTCATGGTTTAGCAATAGTGAACAATAGCTAACACAATCTTGATCAGGATTGCTGCTATGAAAACCAAAAGAACTGCATCACCAAGTAAATCCTCATTCGGCTCGACAATGCCAAATATTTCGTTCTCGGCAATGGGCAACCCATTCGGTGGTGCTAGCGGCGACAACAACAACAACTCAGGACAACAGCAACCAAATACAGGTTTCAGCTTTGGCGCAAGTACACCCGCGTTCGGCAGCAACACGAATTCGACTCCCATGTTCGGCAGCAACAACTCAAGTACGCCTGCGTTCGGTAACAATAATACATCTTCGGCACCAGCCTTTGGCAACTTTGGCGCGTCATCACAAGCACCAGCTCCTTCTGGAGGCATGTTTGGAGGCAGCATGGCAGCCAGTTCGAGTGGCTTCACTTTCGGAGGTGCAGGTGCAGGAAACAACCCTTTCGCAGCAAGCCAGCCAGCAGCGACACAGAGCAACCAGGGCTTCACTTTTGCTGCTACACCCGCGCCATCCAACACGACGCCTGGTACATTTGGCACTGGCAAGAGCAATACTCCGTTTGGCTCCTTCGGGCAGACTAACAACACGAATGGCACATCTTCCGTGAACGCTTCCGACAACGACATGATGATCTCTCCACCAGCTTCTCCTGAAAAGAAAGGCACAGGACTGAATGCTGCTCCTACTGCAAGCGTATTTGGCACAATGTCTGGAAATGCTGCACAGCCAGCCGCAAACCCTTTTGGTGCAATCAAAAGTGATGCTACACCAGCAGCGGCGCCAAAGTTCAGCTTTGGACAGACAGCAGAGAAGACCGCGGATGCCACTACTTCACAAACAGCATTACCTCCATTCACTGGGTTTGGTGCTGCTTCGACCTCTAAAACTGACACCGCTACGTCCAATCCAGCTCCATTGTTTGGCTCGACTACTGCGACTGCTAGTTTTGATTTCGGTGGAGCCAACAATGCTTCTAGCCCAGCAAAGCCAGCAGAAGGCTCAAGAATCAATGGCAATACGGCATCGTCAACCTCGAGCGTAAATACCACGACATCATCGCCTTTTAAAGGCTTCGGCACAGCCAGTACAAACGCTTCGCCTTTCAAGGGTTTTGCAACATCACAACTTCCCCCGGCACCGTCGTCAACCAGTCTGTTTGCGCCACCCAATACATCCGCACCCCAGAACACAACGGCATCTCCTGCCAAACCAATCGGTAATCTTTTTGGTGCCAAGGCTGCCGAAACAATGCCAATACCTGCTACATCTGCGACCACGAACCAAACACCAGCATATCCTTCATTAGCTGCAGCCAGTCATGCACCCACTACCGGTTTCAGCAACAAAGATACTGCCGGTCTTAGCGATGAGCAAAGACAAGCTTATATCACACAGCTAAAGTTTCGTGCACTGAATGCGAATTTCCAGGCTGCTTTTATGGAGTCGAACCAGAATGCAGACTTGACCGACATAATGAAGGCATACATATCCCAAGCAGTTTCATTCACCACTAACACTACATCTCCCAAGCGATCTCACGACACTACTGATGATATCACTGCACATGCTACGCCAAAGCGTGTCCGCGCCGATGATGCTACGCCGTCTGAAAGCGGATCACCATCAAAATCAAAGACTGCGGCCTTGTTCCAGAATATCTTGGACAGAAAGGACGAACCTTCAACACCACCAAAGACCTCAGCACCACTCTTTGCTCCATCTACTACTCCACAAGGCTCTCCAGCAAAGAATGTATTTGCTGGATTCGGTACGCAACAGAAATCAAATCAAGCAAGCCATGGACCTCCAGCGAAGAATCCATTCGCTGGTGTCAGCGCTCAACAGAAACCAGCTGAAGTAAGCACAGAAGAAGCTCGCCCAGCCAATCCATTTGCTGGTGTCGCAAAAGCACCTACATCGACTGCTCCCATGTTCGCCTTCTCTCCAGCCTCTACATCTACAACATCAGCTCCTCCCATGTTCGGCAACCCTGCTGCGTCTGCGTCCACTACACCAGCAGCGTCCAAGCCCGCAGCTTCTAGCTCATTTCAAACCAAGCCAGCCTCCAGTGAACAGCCTGCACCTAGTCCTTTCCAATGGAAGCCTGCCAACTCCGCTCCAGCTGTCAGTGGGCCACCTGCTTTCCAGGTACCGAAGTTTGGTGGTGGTGCTCCTAGCGGCACCAACTTCATGGCCGCTTTCGCAGCCAAAGCCAAAGAGGATACTGACAAGATGATGGCCGAAGCGAAAGCGAAGAGAAAGGCCGAAGACTTTGATTCCGATGAAGATGACGAGGCAGAGTGGGAGCGTAAGGACGCTGAGGAGCAAGCAGCAAAGAAAGTCAAACTGGATCAAGACGCAAAGAAACAAGCAAAATTTGTGCCTGGTCAAGGCTTTGTGTTTGGTGATGCTACAACGGAACAACCTAAAGAGGCTACAACACCTGCGTTCCAGGTACCGAAGTTCGGCAATGGCTCTACAGCAGCACCCAACTTCCTGTCTGCATTCTCAGACAAGGCCAAGCAAGACACCGAGAAGATGCTTGCGGAGGCCAAAGCAAAGAGAAAGGCGGAAGACTTTGACTCGGAGGACGACGATGAAGAGGAGTGGGAGCGTAAAGATGCAGAGGAACAGGCTGCCAAAAAAGCGCAGCTCGAGGCTGATTCAAAGAAGGTGGCAAAATTTGTTCCTGGTAAGGGCTTTGTGTTTGAGGATGCATCCACGCCCAGTGATGCAGCTAGCAACACAAGTGCTTCGCCTGCTGATACTGCCGCCGCCGCATTGTCGGAAGCCAATAAGCAATCATCATCAGAATCCGATAAGCCATCATCGTCCACCTCGGTTTTCGCAAACTCTGCCAAAGCTACTCCAGCAGCTGGCAACCCGTTTGCCAAGTTCGCAGCAAAGCCTACTGATGACTCTGCTGATTATGAAGACTCTGCAGACGACGAAGCAGAGGACACCGCCACAAAGAAGTCAACGACGAATGGTAAGAGCATGTTTGATCGCGTCACTCCAGCTGAGAAGCCAGCTTCATCTCTCTTTGGTAGTCCTGCACAAGACAAGACATGGAAGCCCGACTCGCCGATCAAGTTTGGAGACGCGAAGCCTAGTGTCGGATTCAGCTTTGGCATTGCAGCAAAACCTCAGGCTGACAATGTCATGCCGCCACCTTCCACTACGCCGTTCGGCTTTCTGTCTAAGCCGAGCTCAGCTATGACATCTGCGGCTACTTCTCGAGCTGGTTCTCCTGGTCCAACCGACTCTGATACTGCTGCTGATGGCAACGCTGATGCCGATACTGAAAGCCAGCTCCCTCAAACTGATCTGACTGCACTCACTGCTGACGAGAAACGGACCGAATCAGTTCTTTTCGAGACTGAACGTGCTCGTTGCATGTTTTTCGACAAATCGAACAAGGATTCGCCATGGGATGTCAAAGGAACAGGTCCTCTTCGAGTGCTTAAGAACAAGAGTACTGATGTTGTGCGAATCGTGGTGCGTATTGCACCAAGTGGAAAGGTTGCAATCAACACTAGATTGAACTCTGAAGTCAAGTACGAGTTCAAGGGCAAAGGAATGGTTCAGTTTGGAATTGCAAAGGAAGGAGGCGTGGTAGAACAATGGATGATCAAGGTCAAGGAAGATGATGTGGCCAAGCAGTTCGCAGGAATTTGCAAGGATTGGCAAAATCATTGATTGAGTGTTCTATGTGCGGTACATATGGATGGAATGTTGTACGAATCAGCGAGCATGACTGTGTTTGGCGTCTGGCTTGTTTGGGTATAGGGCGTTACGGATCTTGTTCGAGCTTTGAGCTACGCTAGGAAAGGCGTGATGACATGAAGATGGGAGACGAAAAGCAGCACAAGAAGCTGAGCCTGCAAGGCGGCACGCATGACCACAACTTGACCACCACAACACCGCCCGCTCGACACCAATGTCTTATCACCTCGACTACAATCATCACACCACCACCACTCCCAAACTCACCAACCCTCATTACCACCAACCACATCACCGCCTCAATTCACCCCCAACTCATCCCAACAACAAACCTCCACTCAAATACCTCCCTATCCATTTCTCCTCTCCCCAACAAACTCGGTCTGAACCACGGCACGCCTTGCACAAAGCACACGAAACTCGAATAGGACAACTCTTCCTCAGGCTCGCTTGTTGGCAGTAAACTAGCCCAGGAGCATGATAGGGACATCCTTCCTTTGTCTTTTGTGTTTTTTGTTGTTGGACGTCTGTTGTGGTATTGTCTTGGTTCGTTAAGGGGAGGAGGGGTGGTTGGCTTTGTGTTTGTGTAGTGGGATTGTTTTGTGCGAGTTGGGCTGGTGGTTAGAGGTGTGGGTGGAGGTATGGCTTCGGTGAGTGATTCAGGGTTGACGAAGGGAGTGGGTGGTCTGGTTGGTGGTGAAGAGAGAAATGAGGAAGGGACGATGGTCGTGGTTGTGGAATAATATTCAAGCACGGTAACGCAGAGCAGGGCAGGACGGAGAAGGGTTGTGAGGTTATCAACGATAATCAGTCTTACAAAAGCTAGCAGCGCAAGAGCAACAAGTGAGTTGCTGCCGATTCGAAATTAATGTCGTTCTTCGAATCTTCTTTAGTGCACAAGTCTTGATTTCACCCGGTCTACTACAAGCCTTCTGCAAAGTGCAACCCTGCGAGTCTTGGCAAGGTTTTGCATTTTTCCTCTCTAACTCTCTTCTTCCTTTCTTTATCATCTTTTATCATATCAACCTTCCTCCTCTTCGTACTCTAGTATCTTGAGCCTTGCTCGAGTCCAAACCTGCTAATCTCGTATACTGAAAGATCAAGCTAGTGCTGATATGCAAGCACGTTGATGCTGACGATGTCAGATGATCGGTACTTGACTATAGCTGCATCGTACTAGTGGTGCATAAGCTGAACTCAAGCTGTGATCCTTCCATGGTACGGCGCTAAAGATATACTCACAAGCTATACACCCAGCACGAAACGTGAAGTTCAGCACTGCGCGGGCTATGCATCAGGCGCAACGACCAATTGATTGGCTCGGTGTCTTGCTGACCGTATAGATGAGGTGGGTACAACTTGGTCTAGATGTTTGGCTTTGCATCTCATTGCCTTGTCTTACGCATGCATCTACTCCGCCCAAAAGACACTTCATGGCTGCATGCCTTAGTGCTGATCTTGTTACCGCCACGTTGGGCAGGTCGTCGTGTTCCTATAAAATGTCTTTCTCCCGTCTCTTCACACAAATTACACATATTATACCGTCACGCTGCATTCCCTTGCGACCACCGCTGCCTTTTCCCTCCTCTCTTTGGGATGCTTGGCATCACCAGCTCCTTACCCCAAGTCGCTCTCTTCCCGTCAAGCGCCTGCGACTTCTGAGCTTGTAAAGACGTCCAATTACATGGAGATCAGCACGTTGAAACCTACTGGCAGCGGCTGCGCGTATCAAGGATTTTGGCAGTGAACGTCTACGGGATCTAGAAGTCGAGCTTGAATGGGCGGCGAAGATCAGCTTCGGCGGAGAAGATGTCCTTGTCACCCTGGACACCGGGAGTTCTGATACCTGGCTCGTCCAGACTGGCTTCCAATGTATCGATGTTATTGGGGTGAACATCACCGAGGCGGACTGCCACTTCGGGCCGCAGTACAATGGCACCTTCAAGAAGGGCGAGATCAAGAATGTCTGTCTATTCAGGCGTTTACGTTTTCCAGGTCGACTAGCACGCTAACAGCACAACAGGAGAACTTCAGGATTCGCTACGGCGACGGCGAGTTCTTGACTGGTAACATGGGGTACTCAGATATCACCATCGCCGGCATCAAGGTTACGAAGCAAGAGGTGGCACTCGTCAACAAGGCGTACTGGACGGGCGACAGTCAGGACTCAACTCACCATCATACATCTTACATATACTAATGAGTTGCAGGCATCACCAGCGGGTTGATGGGTCTGGCTTACTCGTGAGTCCACAACGTCTTGGTCAAGTCGTGCTGCGAGTATGTACTAATAGTATGCTTCGATCAGGTCTTTGACGAACGCGTTCGCTGGAAACGATCCATCGATTGACAATGTAATATCACCGGAACAATTCCCGGTGACCTGGAACCCTACTCGCCTATTGTACAAAGCATGATCACGCAGGGGTTGGGTAAGCCGTTGTTCAGTCTTGCTCTTCAGCGCTCTGCAAACACCAACAACAACGTTGCCGGCGGTTACATCGCCTTCGGTGGCCTGCCACCGGTTTCTGTCGACCCAGCAGCATTCGTTAGCACACCCATACTCGTTGTAAGTCCGCATTGTTGTGCCGGCTGTCAGATGCACCTCTAGCGTCTCATTCTTTTTTCTAGCATTAACCTCTCTACAGCACCAGTTCTATGAGTATCGGCCCATTACCGCCATCAACCGTGGCTTCTACACCATCGCCCCGGATGCGTACGTCTATGAAAACAAGAAGGCCGTCGTCACCAATCATGCCACTAACATTGACGCCATCGTCGACTCGGGCACCACCCTCCTCTATTTCCCCACGGCCGTCTACAACGGTTACATCGCCTCATTCGACCCAGCTCCCATCATCGTAGACGGCTACCCTTACTGCCCTTGCAACACGACGGCGCCGTACCTAGGCATCAAGATCGCTGGCACCGTCTTCAACATCAGCTCTGCGGATCTCAATCTGCCCGACAGTGGGTTCACCAGCAGCACTACTGCTGTCGAGTACTGCTTAATTGGTGTGAATGACGTTGGCGCTGGCATCGAGACTTTCCCCATCTTCGGAGACGTGTTCCTGAAGAACGTCGTGGCCGTCTTTGATATTGGTGCTAGCATGATGAGGTTTGCTCAGCATATCTACTAGAGACGTGACGAGGACGCGGTTGTCTAGATTTGATGATATGTTATACTAAATTATGTGCTGATAATGTAAACAAAAGGTTTATTTGAATCCATTAAAGACTTCATCTCTTCGATCGGCGCCTCAAGCATTAGACCCTTCACTGTGTCGCTCCAGATACGCTTCAGATGAGGAATACCTACCCCACGAAAGGTTTGCGAAGGGGGCTAAGTGGCACTTGATAACTTTTTTCGGGCCTCTTTGAATACACGCAAATAACCCACAAACACACGATGATGTCGATGCTAATAACTATCACCTTCAAACCTAGCTGAATGCCAAAGGTAGACTAGACAATCTCCTCGGGAGCTCAGCTCACCGCGCTTAGTGCAATCAATGACAAACATACTATCATCCGTCAGGTTGGTATGTAGTTTGATCAACACCACAAGTATTCGATTATTGTGCCTCTGGTATTGTCTTGTATTACACATCCTTCTTAATTTTGTGGCCATTCTTTCACTTTATAAATCGTTTTTGGCTTTTACTTGAACTTGCGGCACGAGGCCAAGGCGAAGATCTTGTCTTGGGACTTTTGAGCAGGGACTAGAGATTGGAGCTGGAGACTAGGTTAGTATGGAGAGGGAAGAGAAAGATCGTCGTGCTTGTCTTTGGCTGCTTCGTCACAGGAGAAGTATGCTGAACTAGGTGGTAATGAATAAGTCGCCTTGGAATAGAGCTTGACAGGCGAGAGGTGTGCAGCTCGAACGATGACAAAGGAAGTAGAGTAAGGCAAGAAGGGAGGGAGGGTAAGAGAGGAGTAGATATCTTACTCTGTTATCTGTCTTTAATTTGTATAGCTTTGCATCCATAACATTTTTATCCATTATGAGTTGTGATTACTCATTTACTAGAGCTGTTCTTCTGTGTCGATTTTTCTTGCATTGTGGCTTTTGTTTTTGTGCTTCTCTTCCGCTTCTCTTCCCCTTCTTGCCTCTTCTGCTTTTTGCTTCTTTCTACTATCTGTCTTCGTGATCTATCGTATTGTCCTGGTTTTTTTCGGCAAAGCAAATGAGCTAGGGTGGATTTAGGCTATTATGAGCAAGACAAGACAGGACAGCATAGGAGAGTGCTACATGCTAAGCTGAAAGACATGCAAGATAGCTATGTAGATGGTATGCTTTGCTTTAGGTAGAATCGACGTATTGTGTAAGCAACGTCGAGCTAGAGGAGCGAAGGAAGCTAGCTAGTCCGGCATCAGCGTACATTCTCAGTGTGGGAATCTAAGATTAGATTATTGTACCTCGGAGTGTGCGATGCTATGGCTTTTCGCTTTTGCGGGGATGTGCCTTGATGTGTATATATGCACGTGTGTGGTGCGTGTGTTTTTAAAATGGACGATAAACGATAGATGATGGACGATTGACGAGGTCGATCGTGACAGCTGGCGAGGTGACCATGGTTTCTTTGACTTCACAATTAGTCAATCCATCGCCCAGCTTCTCTATCGAAACCAATCATGTCGAAATCGACATTAAGTTGACTCAGCATCATTGCCATTGTATATCCCTATCATCCAACACCATCAGTCAGCATACACACCAAAAGACAAAACAGTACAAACACAGCCAAAAAATCGAAATTCTCGAATTGCGCGTATGGGCACACTGGCCCATTGGTTTCGTAAGCTCAACTTACATCATCATCCCCACCAACCAACCCCTTCTCCAAATCAGCCTTCCTCATCATCTCCCTCTCCTGCAACTCAGCCTCTTCATTCTCCTCCGCCATTTCCGCCTTCGCAATCGCTCGTGCTTCTCGTTGTGCGTCGCGGGCTTCGAGACGGGAGGCGCGGAGGGAGGCACGTTGGGCTTTGCGCTCTGCTTTTGCGCGTGCTTTTTGTGTTGGCGTGGGTTTGATCTTTTTTGTTGTAACCCTTTTCTTGCTACTACCACCATGTCCGGCTTCTGCATCTTTGTTTTTTTCGTCGTCTTCTAAGTCTTCTTCGTCCGAGTCTTCTTCGTCTGAGTCTTCGGTGTCATCATCATCGTCTTCATCAGAAATAAAGTCCTCCTCCTTCTCAACTCTCGCCCTATCCTCTCTCGCCCACTCCTCGACCCGATCTCTCTTCCTCATCTCACTTTCCCTCCAAGCGCCAACGCCGCCCATTCGGTTGACGCGGTCTTTGACGGTTGCGTAGAGTTCTTCGGCTGCGGAGCGGGTGGCTGTGTGCCATTTAGTTCGGAGGGTGAGGAGTTCGGCGTCGGTGTTGAGGGAGAGGATGCGCTGGGTTTGTTTTAGGGTGTCGAGTTGGGTGCGGAGGTGGGAGAGGTGGGTTTGGAGGGATATTGTTGATGTGGATTGGGAAGGAGTGGTTGTGAGGATGGGGTTGCAGGATGTTGGGAGTGAAGTGGTTGGGCGGCGTGGCGTAGACGTAGAAATGGAAGAGTGCGTATCAGAAGGGCGAGTGGTAGGATGGTGAGGCGTAAAGTTATTTGTTATTTTGCTAAGGTTAGAAGCAGGCGTTGCTGGTTTCTTGAAGATACCATCGCTGGAGGTGGGACGAGCTGCGGCTTGATTGGTGCTGTTGCGCTGTTTCAGAGGTGAGACGAATGGTTTATGAACACCGCTGAGCTTGCGACGTTTGGCTAGTGGTTCGGGTGTTGATGTTGTTTCAGAGGGCATTGTGGTGGTGGGCGGGAAGTGAGAAGGTGAGAAGAAGCGTGGGATAGGAGGGGTGGGGTGAGAGGGTGACAAGAGGTCGATGGTCCGGCTAGAATGAGAGGTTGATGTTCTTAAGTGTTTCAGGTTGTTCGAAGGTGACGGTGTTATGCCAAGAAGTCTTGTATGATTTACCAAAGTTCAGCAACCAATCAGAAAGAGGCGAGCTTTGAGTCTAACACCTACGGAGGTAGTGAGCACTGAGTTATATTAGGAGAAAGAAACGACATGGCACTTGTGCTACATCTTGGGAATGGGGAACCTGTCATTATGAATAGTGGTAGTGAAGATTTCCCAAAGAGAAGGTCGTTTGGGCTGATTTCATCAAAACGTGCTACATAAGGTAATATTATATTCTATCATTGTTCATTTAGCAGAGATCCTTCCCGTCTAAAACGTCCGTGTCCTCTCCTCGCTATGTGCGTACTCCGATGCTACAAAGAAAGACGAGTTAGCAAATGCTCTCAGCAATGTTGAGAAGAAAAGGTCAAAAACTTACGAGCAGCACTCGATGCAACAGTCCATTGACTTGCATTCGGCCCATGTTCCCTTCTTGCACCACCACCACCATGGCTCGTCCTCGCCGAAGTCGGCACTTGCAACTGCCCATGTCCTTGCCATTGTTGTTCCGGACCAGCTAGAGGCTCATCCAGCTCTCTCAACCGCCACTTTCCAGTCTTGGCGTCTAATTCCATAATACTGCTTCCACCGCTACTGACACCACTCATCATACTCATCTTCCTGTCTTCCGATCGCCTCGGCTCCGCAAGCGTGTACACCGAATCACCAGGAAGGTATTGCGGGTTGTATTGTGGATAGTCGTGCGGTTGTTGATGCTGACTCGAGTGCTGGGTAGCGTAGCTGTATGGCCTATATTTGTCCGCCAAAGTAACGCTACTCGCGCTCGCGTCTTCTGGGATATCAGGTAAGATACCTTCAGCGCTTTGACTAGGCAGGTGGTTCCGTTTTCCGTCGAATGTGGGTAGGTAGAAGCTGTTACCCCAAGGACCAACACGGGCATCCATATCTTTATCATCTCCTTCGTGCTCGCCTACCACATCGCCACTGTAGCTGAAAGGGCCTTTTGCGCCGTCAGGAGTGTAGAAGCGGCGATCAACACGGGTGACGAGATAGAGGATGAGTACGCATGCTTCTATGCCAAAGTTGAAAATGTAAAAACAGGCTTTGCTGAGATACCAAGGTGACTCTGTACGGGGAACTTCAGGTAGCCAAGCGATCGCGCAACGCCATGCACCACCTAACGTCAAAATAAGCGATGCAGCTGAGAGAATGAGCACTTTCGTTCTGAATCTTCCAGCGCCGAACTTATCGAGGTAGGTCTTTCGTGGTAAGATTACGGTCAACATGCAGATGAGAAAGGGGAGGAAAGCAAAGACCATGAATGCTGTCTCGACGTAGATTTGAATGTCGGCGTCGATACGTAGGATGTTTGGGTTGCGGGTGAAGCTCATTTGAAGCGCGGCAATGATAACGAGGATGACGGTGATGACTGTTGCGACGACGACTAGCGGTGGGCAGACGATGGTGAAGAGAGGTGACCAGCCGAGTTTGGGGTGGCGTGCGCGAACAAGACGTTGGGCGAGGAAGAGGTCGACAATAAAGAGGATGATTGTTCCACAATAGACGAAGATTTGGGCGGTCAGGGCGAGTTTGGTGTTGTCTGGATAAGCAGCCCATGCGGCGCGGAGGGCGCAGGAGAACGTTCGAATGATACAGAAGGCTGGTAGTGAGATCCTGTGTTAGCCGAAGCTTCTTCATACGTATAGACTCTGCGTAATAGTACCATTGAAAGCCATCGAGAAACCAAACTTGTGTCCCCTCTTTTTATTCGTGACGAAGATGAAGACATTCGAGGCGCTGCAAGCCACGAAGATGACGAGGAAAACTATGCAGACGGGGATATCAGGTAGGACGGATGGAGGTAGGCCGAGGCCAGCGTAAGGCGAGCCATATGGTGTTCCTGCGGCGACTATTTGCGACTAGAGAATGGAATTTGTTAGTGATAGAGTTCGATGTTATATGTCTCTCTCAGTGCTGATGGCGCACCTCGATTGCTGATATACCGCTGCCTGTGGCTGATCCGCCTCCAGTGGCGACGTTGGCCATGGCGAGAGAGGGAGTATGGTAGTGACCAGAGGTTGAGAGTCAAAGCGGCCTAGACAGCTCCGGCACGATATGGAGGACAGGTCGGGTACAGTCACAGACTAGAAGCTGAAGGAGACGCAGCAAGAGACGTAGTGTAAGACTGCAGGAGGATGCACCGACGGAGAGGTGAGATGGAGAAGTATAGATGAAGAGACGAAGAGATTCAGATCAAACAGCAAAGAGTGAGAGATATGTTTCAGCAAAAGCAAAGCGGGGAAACGGTACAAAGATCATACAGACAAGCACCACCACCGACGAGTCCTGCGTGCGTGGCTGGCCAGGCCAACCATCTTGAACCTGAAGGCTTGTGAGACGTCGGAGGTGAGTTTCAACGATGAGCGCAGATCGAAATATGATTCATGCACGAAAGACGCATTTCCTGTGCCCTCATTGGTCAGGAGACAAGGAACAGCCTGCATAGCCGTCATATCTTTACATCTGATTGAATAACCTTCCCATTCACACGCTTCAGACTCCGCTGTATCACTTTGACTGCACAGAAGAGCACGTATATACCTGATGGCATCATGAGCTGTGAACTGAAGAAAATACAACCTGATTGCCAGCCTTTATCTACCAAGCATTTATGATGTAAGAGGGTGCTAGGCGCGCAGGCGAATCCTCATCAAATTCTTGTCAAGAACGGCCGTTGACTTCCCCGAACCTCCGCTCGTTCCTTCCCGCCTTTCTGCGAGCTCATCAGTTGCAAGAAATTGAATACGCAAGTGCAAGATACATCTGTTGGAACATTCGTAATCTGCATACCACGTCTCTCACGCGAATATCTAACAGGATGCAATACAATTCAGAAGCACAAGTCTGGAAATTCGTCTGATCATTCAGCCGAGCTCGTGCTGCAGAGACAGATGGATTTAGCTTATCCAGATCAGATCAGTGTGGAGAATTTATCGTCTTTGTCACGTGATCAGGGTGAGGCTGCACGAAGAAGAGGCAGACACGCTTGATAGGTGTGTGAATATTGTAGTCGCGTCCTAAGTGCCGAAACAGCTCAGAGTATTGTGTCTAGAGTCATGTGATGGCGGTTAGAAATGTTGTTGTTGTTCATACAAGCGGATTTTGGTATGAAATGAAAGTCTTCCTTCGAAATTGTTGCACCCTTGCTTTATACGCATACCAAACATAGTGAAAGTGTGATGGCTGTGATAATGTGACTGAACCTGGATGAGGTTTCATATCTGTCGGATTTTAGTAGCGGGTGGCAACCTGGAACAAGCTGAAACATTGACGAGGTACCAAGTCGAAGAGTCAAGCGCACCCTCGAAACAGCAAAGATCGACGGCGTGCTTCAACGACAAACAACAAACACGAGGAGACAGGTAGTGAATTGAAATTTGTCTTTTTCGATTCTGCTCTCAAGCAAGTTGACTAGTACTCTAGCTAACACCTGCCTTTCTCATTCTCAACCACAATGCCTCTTCACCTTGAAACTGTATACAAAGAAGATTTGAAGATACCCACCCATATTTCATTCGTGAATGAGGAATGTAGTTCATTACCCACGCCGATGTAGTAGAACTCCTTCCAGGCCGATGTAGCCATGATGTATTGAAAGTACGAAACAAAAGAAAAAACTGGACAACAAAGAATGCAAGCAAAGACGAACTGAATCGCTTACTGCATGAAACCACCGCTGGCAGCACACTTCTTGGCGGCAGCAGATGGCGTCACTGTCGTCGTGATAGTGGCAGTGGCGTACTTGGTGGCGCTGGTGTACTCGATATCTTGCTGGAGAGTGCGGATCTTGGTGATGGTGACCTGCTTAGCGGTGACAATCACCTGTGCGTTGGCGTAGAGAGTGACGGCCATAGGGGTGGAGGTGGAGCTGGTGCTGACGAGGACAGTAGATTGGAAGGTGACAGCAGGAGCAGTCATGATGACCATGGAGGTAGAGAAGCTGGCAGGGTCGGTGATGACGCTGGTGATGGTGGCAACATCAGGAGCACGCTTGGCAATGGCGTGGTCAAGGTTAGCGTGGCGGGCCTGGATGTAGCTGTCCATGTTGAAGTCACGCTTCGCTACGTCGGAGCTCTCAGCTGGTGCACCGGAAGGAGTGACAGAAGCAGACTGGTCAGCAACGGGGGCCTCAGAGACGGTGCAGTGGGCGGTCCTGGTAACGAGCTTGTTGCTGACGAGAAGGTCGTATGAGGTGACGTACTTGACCTTGAGGGTGGTGGTGGAAAGAACAGTGGACTTGATGGGAGTGACGGTGCGGGTGGGGTTCTTGACCGACTTGCTGCTTGTGACAGTGGGTGTGGGTGCGTAGAACACGGTGGTGGTAGTAGAAGTAACGAGCTTGGCTGAGACGTAGTCAGCTAACTGTGCGCATGACCGGTCGAAGAGACAAGAGAGAACTTACAGGTGATGGGAGTAGATGTGGAGGTGAAGACAACAAGGGGAGTGACCGTGGTGGTCTGCTGAGGACCAACAGAGAGCATGAATTCACGCTTGGCGTTGAAGGGAGCACATTGTCCGTTGTTGGAGAACAGTAGGACGGACCAGTCACCAGAGCTGAGCTGGCTCTTGTTGATGTTGCAGGTGGAGGTGACGGTGGTGTTGTCGGGAGTCAAGTTGGTGCTGGTGCAGTTGTACTGGTTGCCAGTGGGGTCAACGAGGACGTTGTATGCAGAAGCACCCTGTTGGCATCCTGGTAGTGGGATTAGCAAGATAATCGACGTTTCTGAAGTTTTGCAAACACTTACCATCGAAGACAGTGGCAAAGGTGAAAGGGGTGTCCAAGTCAGAGTCCTGGAAGTAGATTCCCTGGTTGTGGAAGTCGACACCGAATGACTGGCAAACCTCGTTGGGGTCAGGGCAGTTGGGGTAAGTGTTACCAGCAGCACCGCCGCCGACAGTGCCGGAGGGAGGGTCCTGAGGAAGAGCGATAACGGAGGCAGCAAGGCTCAAGGCCGCTGGGATCATGGAGAGCATGGAAGGCATTGTGAAAAGGTGAATTGGTGATTGAGGTAGTGACCAAATAAAAGGTTGGTAAAAAGCGAGTGTGACTAGGCAGTAGCGAGTGACCTAGTGTTGTAGTGAAAGTGAAGAGAGGAAGAGAAAAGGCTGTTGATAGTAGATGGTTGGATGACAGATAAAAGAAAAAGAAGTGAACAGGGATGGGCAGATGAGGCGTCTTATTAAATGCCTTGCGGGACAAGCATTCTCATGTGAGTTGAGTAACGGGGGCGAAAGCAAGGCTCGCAGCGACAAGATCTGGAGAAGGCGAGCAGTCCACGCGGCACGATCCAGCAAGCGAAGCAGCGACGGCCAAAGGCTGTCAGCCACATTTGGCCGGAGCTCGAGTGCCAACAGCTTGTGCTTACCGTCTGCTTTGAGCCATTTGGGCCTTCGAGATCATGATGCCATGAGATTGCTAGTTTGGTAAAGCTTGGTAGAGCAGCTGGTCCCGAGAAGTAGACCGTGCCGGTGTAGAGGCAAGTTGCAAGAGGAGTGGGTCTTCTACGGATATCTGTGAGATTGGTGGCCCGGTTCTGCGTTTGCCAATCAGTATAATCCAAGTGACAAGGCGAGGGACAGAGAGCGAAGTGGAAAACATCAAAACCAGATGAGGTGTAGTGCATCCGGCACGGGAAGCCACCACTTTCAGCCACCCCGCCGGCAAAGTCCATCCAACTCGTGCTAGCGTTGGGGCACAGCGTTTATTTTGACGCCGTTCCTGCGGCTGAGGCGTGGTTCAACGACCAGTAGAGAACAGGTCTTCTATTCTTCTGGCCTAGTCAATCCTGTCTAGACCAGTCATAACCAAGACTGTTGCATGGGCATTCAACTCCTACTGCTCAAAATGGACTGCCCAGGGGATAAGAATGGACATGTACTTGGGCGGTTCCATCGGAAGGGGTCATCGGATACAGCAGTCAACGTACAATACTCGTTTGGTTTTGACGGAGTTCATGACCAACTAAGCACAAATCGTAACAAGTCTACGCTATGGGGCGATTCAATCGAAAGATCGAGTATCTTGGAGGCTTGAGAGGAAATGACAACAGTGATAGCTGTTGCACTTTGAGCAAGAGGCTTCAAACTAGCTACGAAATGAAAGAGCTTGACTTTGTTTGTGTGTTGTTTGTTATGAGTTTATTCTTAGAGTGTGCTATGTGGATCAGTATTACACAAGAGCGTGCTGGCTTTGCATGAGAAATGTTTAATCGAAAGCGCGAGCTCGATGCGGCCTTAGCGTCGGCCCCACAGCAATTCTGATTGGATGCGTACCTGGCTCTGTCATGCGTTAGCTCATGCTGTCGAGTCAGTACAGCCGGCGTGGCAACCAAGGACGATGCAATTTCAAAACCTCGAGTACGAATTCCTCTCCAATTATCCTGTCATGGACGTTGCTTCGCCACTGACGGGTTGCGACTGTTTACCGCGATGGCAGCTAGTGTGCCATCGTTTATGGTAAGATTGCTATTGACTCCAGCCTTGACATGGTCCCTCTCCGACCGCCGACACTCCACTATCCTCTTGCACTTGCTCTGTTTCCATACCGCTCCCCACTGCGAATGACGCTGCTACCTCTTTCCAGCACCACCAAGACCAGGTCAACAAACAACGACCACAAGCGCATCGTGGCTCAGTAGCTCGATCGTGAGCCGTTTGCTAGTATGTTCGTGCTAACCCTCTCTTCGCCTCCTCGCGCTTTGTGGCTCCCGCTTTCGAGAAGGTCCATACCAAGCATACCACGCGAGATTATACCGGTAACATGCCAAATGCCAGGCTACCCAAGTCCGACGGAGGAGGCATCACTCAGCCAAGATTTGACTTTTCTACCACCAGAAAGGGTGGCAGATGTGGACTCCACCCTTCCGCTCTGAATGCGCGCCTTGCCGCACCTTCAAACACCCAGTCTATAAACACCCTTTGCCATCCCTGCATCTTCAACTTCTCTTTCATCATCCTCTCTCATCTCATCTCCCACCACCTCCTCCTCTTCTTCCTTCTTTCACAGTCACTCGTTTAGACTACCACACTCGCTCACAACATCTCACATTCGCTTTTGAAGAAGTAATATTAGCTCTTATCACAATCTTGTTACTCATCTTCTACTCTTAACAACCACCATCATGAAGTTCAGCGGCGTCTTCTCCGCCGCAGCTCTTCTGTTCGTTGGTGTTCAAGCCACTCCTCTCGACTCTTTCGCCGAGGGTGGTAACTTGCCTGCCAGTCAGATCGGTTACGGATCTGAGGGTGGTCACCAAGCATACCTCAAGAAGCGTGAAGGTGCCATTGTCCCCCGCCAGACTGCCGATCAATCATGCATCAACTCTCCCACATCGAGAAACTGCTGGTCTCCTGGTTTCTCCGTCGACACTGACTTTGACCAGAAGTGGCCCTCAACTGGTGTCACTCGATACTACACACTCACCATCACCAATACCACCTGCAACCCCGATGGTGGATCTCCCGGTCGTCGCTGCATGCTCATCAACAACCAGTTCCCCGGTCCTCTCATCCGTGCCAACTGGGGTGACAACCTCCAGATTACTGTCAACAACAACATGAAGTCCAACGGTACCTCCATCCATTGGCACGGTCTTCGCCAGCTGTCTTCTACTTCCATGGACGGTGTCAACGGTATCACCGAGTGTGCTCTCGCTCCTGGTAACTCCAAGATCTACAAGATCCAAGCTACCCAGTTCGGTACTTCATGGTACCATTCTCACCACGCCGCTCAGTACGGTGAGGGTGTTGTTGGTCCTATCATCATCGACGGTCCTACCTCAGACAACTGGGACATTGACTTGGGCCCATTGGCTATTCAGGATTGGTTCTACATGTCTGCCCAGGACGCGGATATCGCTATCCTTGCTGGTCTCAACTCCCAGCCTCCAGGACCTGGACCTTCTGCCAACAACATCCTGCTCAACGGTACCAACATGAACCCCGCCGGTACCTCTGGCAAGTATCTCAACTTCAAGGTTCAAAAGGGCAAGAAGCACCTTCTCCGTCTCATCAACATGTCTGTTGACAACACCATCCGTGTCTCTGTTGACGGTCACCCACTTGAGATCATCACCTCCGACTTCGTCCCCGTCAAGCCCATCTTCATGGACTCTGTCTTGGTCAACGTCGGTCAGCGATACGAAGTCATCATCAACGCTAACCAGTCCGCTGGCAACTACTGGCTCCGTGCTGAGGCCGAGTCTACCGGCTGTTTCTCCTTCAACGAGGGTACTGGTTACGCCATTATGACCTACCAGGGACAAAAGGTTGCCACTCCTGCCACCAAGTCTACTTACACCAACGGTGGTAACTGCAACGAGCCTTCTCCTCTTACCCCTTGGGTCCCCAACACTGTCGGTAACTCCACCAACTTCCTCACCCAAGTCGCTACGCTACCCATTGGTCTCGGTCTTCCAGGCGTCCCCGAGGGTGTTCAGGGCATTCCTGGTAACCCTTACACCTACACTGATGGTAACGTCGTTGTCTGGGGTATCAACGCTACCTCTATGGATGTCAACTGGGGCAAGCCTGTTCTTCAATACGTTATGGACAAGAACAACACCTTCCCTCGCACTGAGAACTTGATCGAGCTTGCCTACGAGGGTGAGTGGACCTACTGGATCATTCAGAACTTGATCTTCGCCGGTGCACCACCACCACCCCACCCAATCCATCTCCACGGCGTAGGTTTATACCATTCACACTACTCATATCTGAACCATACTAACATAGATCTTTAGCACGATTTCTACGTCCTCGGCTCAGGTGTTGGTCAATGGGACAACTCCTTCGCTCAAGGTCTTACCTTCAACAACCCCACTCGTCGTGACACCGCCACCCTTCCCGGTAACGGATGGTTGGCCCTTGCCTTCCCTACTGACAACCCGGGTGCTTGGTTGATGCACTGTGAGTCATACATTCCTGTTTTCATGTCAAAGAAGGACCATAAGCTAATTCTCAACAGGTCACATCGCATGGCACATTTCTGAGGGTCTCGGCATCCAATTCCTTGAGGCTGCCTCTTCCATCGCCAACCTTCCCCAAGCTGGTGACGCTTGGTCTCAGCAGTGCACAAGCTGGAACAACTACTGGAAGAACACCCCCTGGCAGAAGTTCGGCTCTGGATTGTAAGCGTTTCGCTTTACTTTTCAGTTGCCTCTTGTTTAGCTGGTTGTTCTTTTCCTTTTTTCAGTTGTTTTCGCTCTCTCTACCTCTCGCGCCACATTTGCAGGCCGCTGTCCTCTCATCATCTAAAGTCATACTTCCTGGGCGTTTACAAATGATATGGGTCAAAGGGGGTGGTAAATGGATGGATATCTATACCATCTATTGGGCGTTTCTACTCTACAGTATAGTAGCGGCATTTTCTATCTCTCTTGGATGATACTACCCAAACAGTTAACTACCTTGTAAATATTTCACATACGAAAATTTCAAATCCATAAAATTTTTTTGATCAAACAGGCTTTTGCTGCTCTCTGCAATTTCTGGTTCCATGTTTACCTTGTCATTTCGCATGTTCATTGTACCTGATACTTTTACGCCCTTATCCGGACCCCTGCAGCCGCCTCGTGCGGAGTCCGTGCTTGTGGCGTGCATTAGCTTTTTGGTTAAAATTTGGGCACGATCTCGGTATCCTTTGCCGGATCTCCACGCCAATCCGAACCTGAAAGCCTCAATAAGCCACTTCGGAGGACCACAACAGTGAGTCTAGGATCACAACAAACCTTGGGAAGGGGACCATGTGTTTTCAGTAACGCGGCCATACCCGAGCATAAAGACCATTATTTTTTGTTTGTGTTGTGTTTTGTGGAAAGAGAAGTTCTTGCTAAGAGATATGAGTGAGAGTCGTGCCGCCTTTTCCGGGCATGCTAACATTTGTCTTGCCATTCGACCTGCCTGCCCAAGTTATACCTTACCTGCTTACCTGCTTGGCTAATGGGCTTGGTTTGGTAGTCTGCATAGAATGGTGGTACAGCATAAGGAGTTGGTGCAGCAGAGAAGCTAGACAAGGTATACCATACCATGCTGATTCTGAAAATAGACATGCGCAAGGTAGGTAAGCTGCAAGGATTGCATAGTTGAGAAGGAGGGCATCATGCATGTTTGCTGGAATTTCTCGTTCTTTCTTATCATACCACATTCATGACACAGTTCTTGCTTGCTCACTTACTTGCACGCTTGCTTTTGAGCACATTACAGTATGCGCGAGCGAGCAATATACAAAGTAACAATATCACAACATCTCTTGAACCGCACAAGTAAACAATATCGTCACGAAACATACATGTATATGTTATCTTGTGGTAGGGATGGAGGGGTATGGATGCAACTATATAGTAACATATGTTCTCTATCATGCGAAACAACTTGCTCATTCCTATTCGGAGCTTACTGAGCAAGTTTTGAGGAGGAAACGGTTTCATGATGGATTCACTAGACGGTGTGGTAAGGTGAAAGTGTGCTCAATCTTAGTGCGAATGTAAGGCAGACTGGGGTCTGCTCGTGCGTGAGACATCCTGCTCGGTGTCTTAAAGAAGAGTTTTTTGTTATATAGGTAGGTTGGCAGATTTTGCTGATATTCATCTCCGAGATATGCATTATGCACTCTATAATATCTGCAATAACATTACTACCGTTCCTTGTCCTGCCAATCCCTCCATGCAGCCCCGAGCATCACCAGAAAACATTGCCCTTCCGGATTGATCTCGCCCTTCTCCAGTGGCGTCCTCCTTCTATGATCGGTGGATTGACATGTCGGCCACGAGATTCCATTTCCACCATCTACACACTTCGCCACCGCTTTCCTCTTCTCTTCAGCCCACTTGACATACGTCGATCGTGAGTGGAAGTCTCTCGGTGCCAAAGCTGTCATTCTGTACACCACACTTGCCAACAATGCCGTCCCTGCTGTTTCGGGGAAGTAGGAGGGGTCATTAGCAAGGTAATTCCGCAATAGACCTGTGCCTTCACCTCCATCGTCCGTGCGCATTGCGCCGTCAAGGATCTCCGTGATCCAGGATGTCAGATTCTCCTCAGCGTGTTTCAGTTCCCCTTGGAATTCTGACAACAGAAGGTTTGGTGCTGGAAAATGAATAAGCACAACCAGCACTCGCGCCATCCCTGCAGCAGCCCATCCGCAGCTCGTACTCCAGAAACCTTTGTCCTCATTCATCTCGCCTTCGATATGCCGCCATAATCCGCGACTTGGGCTATCTTGGTCGTTATCAATGAGTAGTTCACGATACAGCTCACACTGCTTGACTGCTTCGTGTAACAAGCGGACATCGTGAAAGGCGACAGCTGCATACGCCAGAAACGGCGGAAGCATGTATACGAAATCAGCCCACGCTTCTGAGACGTCTGTCCGATGTGATATGGCGCCATTGGACAGACGGGGCGCGGTGTGTAGAACAAAATCCACCTGTCTGCGTGCTGCATTCAAGTAGTGTGGATTAGATTGGCCAAGAAGCAGTGCGGAAACACCAAGGTTGCAGGGGTCAGCTACGCCTATTTTGTCTGCTGTTAAGAGAGTCGGACCAGTTGTGGAAATGTGCTTCGAAGCGTATGCAAGCGATGGGATGGTTCGAGGATTGGAGATGTGTGGGACGTGGCCGGATGGAAGTGGGTTTGGTGAGAAGATTGAGAGCTCGGCTGAGTAGTGCTCGAGAAGAGCTTGTGCTGTAGTACCGTATTCCCAGCTATGTTTCGATGTGAGCTCAGCGCGATCTAGGGCGGCTTCTACCGGATAATCCAGGATTGCGGTCTGATGGTGCCATGACGCCGATGTACTGCTTGGAGACAGGTGCTTACTTCTCGGTTCTCAGTGCTCTGGCAAATGTCCATGTTGGCAGCAGGGTACAGTATAGTGTTTAGTAAATTTGACTTTGTCACTTTTCATGTTCAAGTTCAGCCTTCAGTTGCCACTGTTGATGCTTTCTTATTCTTCTTGGTCTTCTTCTTATCCTTCCGGCCAGCAGGTTCGCTAGCCTCAGTAGTGTCTGCAGATGCTTCGCCAGAACCAGCTTTCTCCTTCAATTTCTTGCTGTTGCTCTTTTTCTTCTTCTTGACTTCTTCATTAGTGTCGTCAGACATGTGCTTGTCCTTTTTCCTCCTCTTAATCTTGCTAGCTTCTTCTGTACTGTGCACAACCGATATATCGATACCCGAGTCCAAGACAGAATCTCGCATTTCTACATTCTTGCTGGGGTCGCTACTAACAGCATCGTCTTCGACCTGCATATTTTGGATGTCCATCTGATCCTTCTTCTTCTCCTTCTTGCCCCTCTTATCTTTCTTGTCCTTTTTATCCTTCTTCTCCTTCCTTGCTTTCTTCGAGCTGCTTTCATCTTCTTCCCGGACTTCTGCCTTTCGCTTCTTAGGTCGGGCTGCATTCGTCTCCTCTTTCTCAAGTCCAAGTACAATCCCCGGCGCTACTGTAGATTGTGACAACCGTCGTTGCGCCATCGTCTGAGGATCCTCCGCCATAGGTTTCGTGTCTGAGAATGCTTTGCCGTAGAGGAAATCGTCCTTCTTGATTGTGCTTTCGAGCGTCTCGGCATGAACGAAGTTTGTGTAGAGGTTGCCGTATTTGAACCCTTTGAGCCGGGGCAGATCGACTGGCTTGGCCTGGGAAGAAGGTCAGCATTCAAGTATCAGTTTGTTCTGGCGAAAACATACAATTTGAATCTTCATAGCACCTTTCAAGCTTTTATCGAAACTGTCCATCCACCATTGATTGCCAAAGTCATTTTTCTTAGTCCCCAGGCCAGCTAGGTCGACTTTGTGCGTGACTAGAAGTGGCCGTGATAGTCCTCTATTTGTTGTATCGAGAGAGTGGCCTTCTCCTCGCCAACCTTGGCCTTTCAGATAGCCGGATGCATTCATTCTGGCTGTGATCACAAGCTGATAGACACCACAGCTACTATGGTTGTAACATGTTAAAGGATAATGGACGATGTTGTTATCGTCAATAACTTTTTCTGTTGCGTCAAGGGCAGATGCAGGGTCCACATACGAAGAAACTCTAGATTAGCCTTACAGCTTCGCATGTGTTTCAGGTTGAGACCTAGCCACCAGATATCATCGGATACAGATTCTGGTCTCCATGCTTAGCGCCATTTTGCGACTTTACAAAGGCTAGTAGTAGAAAATGTTACATCCAGGAACTCTACCTGGCACTAAAGCGTGCACTAAAGCCTGCAAGAACCCCAAAGCCTTCTCGATTTGTCAAAGGATTGATAAGAAACATCGCTCGATAGCATTGGGAAAGTGAAATCTTGAGAGTTGTGTACTCCGGGCGCAATCCCATAATCATCAATCAAAGTATGCGCGGAAGGCAGGTATCCTAATGTTGTTGTCGATACAACCGAATGTTGTGACAAACGAGCGCAGCCTTTAAGAGCGATCCTTGGTAGTGCGAAAAGTATCACAATATAATCGCTCGGTCTTCAAGTGACATTTTGAAGGCAACACGACCTCGCCATGAGCTCCTAGATTGCCTTTGACTCGACTTTTTCGAGTACTCAAAATGACGTCCTCAACCTGAAACAAGTGTGGATGAACTTGAAACTTACAACACGGCTCTTCGCTCTGAGCGTACTGGTCACAACAAACACATTTTAACACGTCCACGTCGCGCTCACGATATCTCTTCTTCTTCCATATTTGCTTCTTCACCTCCACTTCTTACTACTTTCATTCCATTTCCCCTCCATCATCTTCCGTCCTTCTTGTTTGTTACCTCCATTGAGCAAACACAGCACTCGGGCTCGATGGCGGGCTCCACCGTGCGCACCAGCTTCGGCTATAACAAGTCCACTCCAACTTCAAGTCCTCGGTCATCACCACCCTCAACCTTGTCCTCCGGCAAGTCACGTCTACCTGTCTACAGCCGATCCAACTCGAGCACTCCCCATCGCCCAATCTCAGGCCCAACTACAGCTACGCGTATCAACTTGACTCCAATCATCAACAACAGAACTCCCTCACCTCATCCCACTCCTGATGAAGGTCCTCAAGTCAAAGTCGTATATGGACGTGTTGATGTGAGTAGCAAGCACTATTGTGAACTTACGTGATTGTATCTGACTTGTTGCAGGACAAGCCTCCAACACCTCCCACCGAACCATCATCTGACGCGTCACCCAAGGACGACTTGCATGTAAAGCAGGACACCAAAGTGGAACATGGCTCCAGCAGATCCCGAAGTTCATTGGAAGAATTGGAAGAAGAGTCAGACGAAACATCTATTCTCAGTCGAGATCCTGATCGCGTCGTCAAATCTCGAGGTGCGTTGCGAACATGACTTTCCTTGAATTCTAGCTAACGTTTGACGAACAGCCCCGAACACTACCATCACCCTTACGCCTTGTAGCCCGACCAAATCTATTGGCAAGGCTCAAAGCTGTGAGAATAGGAAGATTTCATTCGAAGACAGGAAGACCTCCCTTGATGTAAGTCACGAATGCGACGTCTTCTCTCCTCTACCAAATTATCTAAACTAATACACACTAGTCTGCCACTTACAATGCTCGTGCTGCTCAAGTCAACTTCTCTCATCCAGGCAGGGCTAAAGGAGGAAGGAACTCTATCGAAAGCGTCAGTAGCCACAGTATTACCCACAGCACCTCTGGGTCTGACAATACTACGGTGCCATCGTCCACTACACCCAGCTCGAACTTTGGCTTTCCTCCTAGGACTACCTCACGTCAAGCTTTGTTCGATCTACCTGTCGAGCTGCCCGCCGACTCCGCCAATGTGAAGAGCACGGAGAAGGGTGACAGAGAAACCCCACCTTCTTCCTTCAAGCTTGCGCGAACCACCAATGCTGACACAAACGATGATGCCTATCGCACTGTTCGTCTCTCGCTTCGTCCAGATTCTGCACAATCAATTCTAGGTCCCACTCTACGCGTTTCTGAGCACGCCGAGGGCTTGCTCCGAGGACAAGATGACCGCCCAACCGCTGGTCGCCTGCGTATGCCTAGTTTTGGCACAACCTCATCTGATGAGTCGACCATTGCCAAAAAGGCAGTGGCATCTGCTCGAACTGCTGCCATTCGGGGACTCAAAGAGAAAATGAAGTCTTCCAACAGTGAATTCCAGAATGTCGATTTCGATATTGTTGGCCGTCGGGCTTTCAGTGACAAGCGCGTTCTGGACAGTCGCAGTTCTTCCATGACCAGCATTCTTCGTCATCGGCAGGCGCGTCATGTTTCCTCAAGCACTTCCGAAGGTGGTGTAGACATGAAAGACGATATCAAGACAACCGCTATCAACAACAAGCACAGCATCTTGCGTGATCGTCGCCCTTCGCCACACACTGCATTACTCTTCAACCGTGCTCTGACGTCGAGCAATGATATCCAGCCAAGCACTCCGAGAACTCTTGTCAAGTCGAAGACCTCGCCGAATCTTGTTGATCGTGCTTCGGCTTCTCCTGGCACTCCACCTGATCCGCCACCCAAAGACACTCCGAAGACAACTGAAGAACGCATTCGTAGCTTGAGTCCAAGCAAGCATCTTCCTCGTCGCGCATTGAAGTCGCCCCCACCACCTCCTCCAGGGATGGCACTCACCGGGCTTCGTCCAGCCAAGCAGCATGTCCAAAAGAAGTTGTCCATTTCGCGTCCTTCAGCCTTTGTTGAGAGTTGGAGTAGCCCCATTCCCAGTCACGACCCTAAAGGTTTCAACCCTGTCAACCAATTCTCTTCATCCACGCAATCTCATGTACCAGCTCCTGCTGTGATATCATCGCAAATGGGGGATGCTTGTCAAGAAAAGTCAACCTTGCGCAAATCGATGGAGGCTAGTGAACAGAAGAAGGTAATTCAATCATCACTATCCTCCCCCCTGCCACATTGTCTAACCAGCTCCATCTAGCACCCTCACTCGACTTCCCGTCCACGTCTCATCGCATCAAACATTCGCAACCTCTTCCAGCGTCGTTCCAACAATGAAATCACCCCAAACGCCACCAAAATTTACACCCCAACCACTTCCCCAGCATCGACTCAACTTGCTTGGACGCCCACTATGAGCTCTCCAAGCAAGTCCACTGCTACATCACGCCTCAAAGCTCGTGTCCATCTCAGTACTCCACCCACTGGCACTCGTCCTCCCACTCGCGGCAAACCTTTGATCAGTCCTTCTGCCCTTAATGCCTACAACCCAATGAACACAAACGACGATGTCTTGATACGTGGTACGAACATGGCTATGCATCTTACTAGATTTGGGTCATCCTCTTGCCCTCAAGGCAGTGGCGGAATGAGCAAGGAGACAGCACTCACTCTCGCGCAAGCACTTGTTACAACAATCACTGCGACAAGGGATGCACAGGCTGCTTCGATTGGTGCGAGTGCCAGAGCTGATGAAGCGAAGATTGCGTATGAAGGTGCGAGGGAGGGAGTTGCTGAGTGTGTGAAGTTGGTTGAGAAAATTTCTTGCTTGAAGCGCAGGCTATGATGTGAGCAGTAGTGACATACGCGCAATACTACGAGATGGACGAGGTGCTGTGGCGGAGATGCTGGACTTGGACTTGGCTAAACTTGCTTGATTTGGATCGATTTTTCTCTTCACTTTTCACTTTTTCTTGCAAGATTGCAGCTTAAATTGAGCAAGCACACATAGTGATGATGCAAACACAGTGACAATGTGAACATAGTAATAATGCAAATGTATACCCCAGGACGAGCGCTCACTTCTATCCTTCCTGTGCTAATCGACTTTGAGTCTACGGACTATACTAGTTCACTTACACTCTCCCGGACTAGCCTAAACTAGTTCGAATGTCGATGTCCGATTTCGATACTACTAGTGTGAGGAATGCTAGAGTACTTTAGTATTAGCCTGAGCCCCTCCACCCTGCCGCACTCTTAATGAGGTAGGGCCATGGATGGGTGCCCATCAAAGTACGAATTCAGCTAATCCTAGGTTGTGAAGATGACTGCTCAACGACTAGGTATACATGTGATGGACACTCAATTTGGAAACGGGGTAGGAGGGGAGCTCAGTATGGCTCGGCACGAATGGGGAAGCCCAGCATCGTTAACAAGCATCGCAATGAGTAGAATGGATCAGAGTGTGTCTGAATCTCACATACATCTAATGTACGGCAATAAGTGCAGCTGTGTTACATCTGGCTCTCAAACACTCAGGAAGGGACAGAGGAAGATCAAAGTAAGACAGCGGAGACGATGAGACGATTCATAATCATTTGGTTCGTGGGATTATACTTCATTCAAGAGTGTGATTGATTCATCGCTGACATTTTTCTCATCATTCGCTTCCTACTGGCAGACTGACATCAGATGTGTAGTGCGCCCTCAACCTTCCCACTCCTCCTCGAACCATATCCAATCTGTCCACCGTGGCTCTGCACCCTCAATCAAAAGAGTCCAAGCTTCCTCTGCTTCATATTCTTAACATCAATATTCCTCCACCCCGCCGTCGCCCCAATCATAACCACATAAAAGCACGTCGCCGTAATCAGCATAATTCTCTGCGTCTCCGCATAACTCAAATTAATCGCATCCCTCTCGGGCGTCCCAACCTTATAACTCGCCTGCACCACCAAACTCCCATAAATACCCTCGAAATCCCCCTTCGCACTCTCCGGCAGATTCTTCATCAGCTTTTTGGGGAAGATGCCAGTCCACATGGCAGCAGCAATGGTGGAGCCGACGCTGGACGCAATGCTGATGACCAAGCCCTCGATAGCTAGGACAGCGGGCACGTTTTGCTGCGACGACACGGCCATGACGGTCATTTGCTCGGCGATGACGAGGGTGCCGCCGCCAAAGGCGATGAAGAGTTGGCACATGACTATGTACCCGATGTTGACGTTAGGCTGGCGGAAGGCAATCATGCACGCGACGCCGAGCATGGTCATTGGCGCCCCGAAGAAGAGGGCGTAGTACTTGATTTTACCGTAGTAGCGGAGCAGTGCGCCGACGACTATGGCAGTGAAGCAGGACCCAAGGGTGTAAATGTTCCCTATGTAGGAGGCTGCTGTGATAGACTGGTTAAAGAGAACGATGTTGAGGGAGTAGAAGTACGAGTCCCAGATGTACCAGCCTGTGTACAGACAGGCGGCCATGACGAAGGTGAAGAAGACGGTGCGGTCTTGGAGGAGCTCGATGGGGATGAATTTGGTTGGTGCAATGTATTTCTCATAGAAGATGAAGGCGATGACGAGGAGGACGCCGATGACGATGAAGGAGATGATGAGAGGGGAGCCGAAGCCGGCCGGTTGGTAGGAGTAGATGCTGAAGCTGAGGAGGAAGAGGGAGAGACCAGTGGTGAGGATGAGGAGGCCGATGACATCGAACTCTTTGGCGTAGTGGATGAGAGTCTGTGAGAGAGTTCCGTGAGATGGCTTGGCGGGAACGAGACCACGTCGGTTCGCTTCAGCTTGCAAGGTATACATGAGAATGAGGAGAGGCGCGCAGGCAACAGGCATAATAATAGCAAAGATACCAAAACCCCAGCGGAATCCAATAGTCGCCAGAATGCGGTTCGCCGTCGGTCCCGTGCACCAAGTCGTAATAAGCCAAGGAGACGAAGTAAAGCCAATCATCAAGGCACGAGACCTCAGAGCGGTAGTATCGGCGATGAAAATGGTAAGACTGAAGGATATGCCAAGGTAACCAACCCAAAAGAAGACTTGCGCAGCACAATACGTCTTGACATCATTACAAGCAGCCATCATGATGAGACCAAGAGTGAACGAGCTGACCATAACCAGAAGACCTTGAGGACGACCCCAGATGTCAATGATCTTGCAATAGGGCAGCTTGAACAGACCAGAGATGAGCTGAGAGATGATACCAGTGGTAGCAGTGAGAGAGTGTAGTTGGAATGAGCTCGTCACGTAGGGCGTGAGTGTACCGACGACGCCAGAAGAGAAGGTGAGCGTGAATTCGATGAGCCAGACACTGTTGCATATCACCATCAGTACTGCGTGAAGTAAAATGGGTAATATTTCAAACTTACAAAGCAAAAGCAAGTATCAAATGGTTCCTAGTCCAAACTTGTGTCATAGCCTGAGCCATCTGAACACCATGTTGGAACCTCTCGTCGACCTTGTCGAGGTCGTCATCGCTGCCCAGTCTGGATCCAGATTGTGACTCTGGGTAAACGTTCACACCAGCAGTCTTGGAGTCAGAAGCAGCAGGTGACGCCTCAACATCACCCGTGGTCACTTTGACACCGTCTTTGGACTCCATGGTGTCTTTCGCAACTTCATGGGCAACGATAGCTTCGGTGGCAGCAAAGGGAGATCCTTTGAAGCGCAACATCTTTGAAGATGTATGGAACAGGGCTGTGAAGAGAAGAGAAGAGGTGGTGGTGAGGGAGTAATCAGTGGTAGATGAAAAAGATAAAAAGAAAGATGAAGAGATGAGATGGGAGAGATTAAAAGGAAATCGTGCGGCCGAGCATCGGATCTGTTCCGTACAACGGAGGGTCCATTTGGCTGCAAGTGCCCCTCTTCTCGACGTGCGTTATCAGCTTGGCTTCAAGACATGCTAGCCTCCAGGCAGAAAGCGTGCGAGCTGAAGGTTGTATGCCAAGCACGTTGAGATGGATCTGATAACTTTAGATCATCAGCCACGGTGGGCTATGCTCAATTGAACCTAGCAGTCCGCGGTTGAGTCGTGTATGCCAAGCTACAAACTCGACGACCGCGGCGGCTGCTATCTAGTCATCTACACCAATACATCGCCAATGCGTCTAGGCGCTTGCCTTGAGCTATTATTATTGGGCTTGGTGGTCAAAGACTTTTCGTCTAGTTCTGAGGTTCTTCCACAACCCGATATCGGCCTATAGCTACCTTCAACCATCAAGTGATGGAAAAGCTCTTCATTTGAGCTAAATGTGGAAGAGGTGCTTCAATGCTCGGAGTTCAGCCTCGGCCAGCTAGCTTCTCCGTTCTTTCAAGGCCTTCGTAACGGATCTGGACATACACGAATGAAACAAAAGAAGCATAAATGTATTGAACAATTCATCAAAGGGTATCTATGTACATTTCCAAACTCCATTCATGATGCCGACCCAGCTCTGGCCTGCTCGATATCAGCCTCTCTTACCATCTCAGCACGCTTACTTGCCCTAACACCACCCACACTACCTGCTACAACACCCGAGCCCGCGACCAAAGCAGCAACACTCAAGCCACCTCCCTGAACCTGCCTGCTCTGCCTTGGGTGAGTAATTTTGAACTTCATACTCTGTGTTCTTCCACCTTTATACTTCTTCAAGAACCTCAGATCATTCAAGAACCCTTCCATGTTCCAGCCATGCTTCTGTGCCTCGATATCGAGCTTTTCAGCTCTAATGGCAGCGTTGATGCGCTTACGGGCAAAGTAGCGCTTCAAGAAGGGTGGGATGAGCGCAGCGCACCATGCGTCTGGAATGGCGCGAATGAGGCAGCCAAGGGGCAGAGTGAGGATACCAAGAAGGATAGAGATAGCCCACTCGGCACCTCCTAGACGCTCGACATCCAAGGCAGTACCACCAACGAATACAATCATGATTTGTCCACCGATCATGATTGCGAGAATACCCATAAAGTAGAAGTTCTTCGTGATACCCTCGAAAATATTGAAGCGGTTATCAATACGTCGACAGTTAAAAGCATTGAAGATTTGAAACCAGACAAACATGTTGAAGATTGTGCTGTTCCAGCGGTCAGTGACAGCGGCCTCGGGTGTGCCTGCGGCCTCGGGTGTGCCCGCGAGCCAGCCAAACAGACGTTGAGGACCAGCGAACATGAGAATGAACACGACGACAATCTGGAAGAGGGCCTGGCCGATGATCATCTTCCACATAGCAGGGCTAATGAAAGGAGCATCTTTGCGTTCTGGTTTGCGCTCGAGCAGACTGCGGGTCGGCGAGTCTGTGGCAAGTGCAAGAGCAGCGAGTGTGTCCATGATCAAGTTGAGCCAGAGAAGTTGGACGGCGGAAAGAACTGGCTCGTTCTGATAGAGACCAGAGACGAATGTTGTAAGCACAGCAGTGATATTGACGGTCAATCTATAATATGTATTAGTAATGTCAATAATTGAAGGTGACGAGACTTCAGCTTACTGGAACTGTACGAATTTCTTGACAGCGTCGTTGATAGTACGTCCCCAAAGCAAAGCTCTGACAATCGAAGCAAAGTTGTCGTCCAAGAGGATAATATCGGAAGCCTCTTTCGCTACCTCTGTACCACTTCCCATAGCGAATCCAACATCAGCCAGCTTGAGTGCTGGAGCATCGTTGGTACCATCACCAGTAACCGCTACAGTCTCGCCCAGTTGCTTGAGAGCTTGAACCAGAATACGTTTGTCTTCAGGCACAGCACGAGCCAAGACACGTAGACGAGGCAGCATGTATTTCATGTCAGCGTCGTTCATCTTTCTGAACTCGTTACCCTCCATGACGATCTCATCCTCGTCGCCACTGATAATACCAGCATCTAGTGCGATAGCCTTTGCAGTTGCGAGATTGTCTCCAGTAACCATACGGACAACGACACCAGCTGTCTTGCAATCCAGCACAGCTTCAGGCACAGAATCACGAAGAGGATCCTGAATACCGACCATGCCAAAGAAAGTCATGTCGCTCATCTGACCGGTTGCAGCACCCGTCTCCTTCTCATTTACAGCAGTGTTATTGCTGCTGACAGGTTCTTCCTCAGAGTCGACGCCCATCTTCGGAAACCATGAAGGCCAAGTAGGATAATCCTTATAAATCAGACAGAGCGTTCTCAAAGATCGTTCGGAATAGCTGTTTTGAAGAGTTTGAATGCTGCTGATCTTGTCAGCTGAGAGCTCCTGGTGTTGTAGACCTTCGGCAGGCTTCGCGAGGAGACGGGTGCACAGCTTGAGAAGAATATCAGGAGCACCTTTGACATAGACACGGTATGACGGAGAGTTGTTGCCACGTGCAGGAAGTTCGACCAAAGTAGCCATGTACTTGTTGGCCGAGTTAAAAGGAAGAGCAGAGACGATGTGGGCCTTGGCTTTCTCTGTGCGCATCGATGTAACGCCGAGGCTTGCTTGGGTAAACTGCAAGAGTGCAACTTCAGTTCTTGAACCACCAAAGACGCCAGATCCTTCAGCGCCTTCTTCAGTAGCGGAAGAGTTGATGATGATCGATTGTTTCAGTAGTTCCTGCACATCAGGGTGAAGGTTGTTGAGATCGAGTTCAGCTTTCGGCGCAGCGGACTCCTCTACGTGAGCGCGAACATCAATGGTGCCATTAGGTTCAACCTTTGCAGCAGTGCCAGTCTTGCCAAAGGCGAAGTCGCCAGCACCACCAAGATTACCAACAACGACGGTCATTTTGTTTTGTGTCAAAGTACCAGTCTTGTCGGAACAGATAGTGGTTGCGTTACCCATTGTTTCGCAAGAACGAAGGAGGCGGACGAGGTTGTTATCCTTGTACATACGGGTTGTTGCGATGGCCAGAGCGAGAGTGACAGCCAGAGGCAAACCTTCAGGAATGGCCACAACGATGATACTGACAGATTCGATGAAAAGAGCCAAGAATTGCTGCCCCTTCTCCGGACCGGAAGCATTGACTAGATCAGTCCTAGTAATACGGACAAGGAACTTGATGAAGGTAGAGAAGAAATATAGCAAAGCTGCGGCAATGGCGAACTTTGCGATGGTTTCTGCCATGGCGTTGAGCTTTGATTGGAGAGGAGTAAGTTCAGTGTCGCCATCCCTTAGAGACATCATAATGCTGCCAAACGTCGAGTGAATACCGACCGCAGTGACCACCATGGTTCCACTGCCATCAATGACCTTGGAGCCGGAGAGTAAAATGGGATCGCCTTGAGTTTTAAGAGTGAGGTTCTCACGGCCAGCAGATTGAATGGCCGAGAAGACATGTGTCATCGTCGTCTTCTTCATGGTATCGATTTCTCCTGTCTGAGCTGATTCATCGGTCTTCACGTTGAAACCTTCCAATAAAAGACCATCAACAGGAAGAATATCACCAGTATTGAATCGCACAACATCACCAACCATTACGTCGTAGATAGAGATCTGATCTTCTTGACCTCCTCGCAAGACAGCCATGTTGCGGTTTTCTCTCTTCTTGTTAAGTTTTGCAAAAGCCTTCTCCTTGTTCCAATCATTGGTAGCACCAACCAAGACGACAATAACGATAGCGACCATGATAGCAACGCCTTCGATCCATTCCAGTGAAGGTCCATCATGCTTAATACCAAGTGTCTGATATAGACCAACAGCCAACGAAACAACAGCAGCAATGGAGAGAATGATGAGAACTTTGTCGTTGAAGGCAATCCAGACTAGCTGAAGGAATGTCTTGCTGTTCTTGTCTGGCAGGATGTTGTTGCCATACTTGGCTATTCGCGCCGAATGATCATTGTTGGTGGACAGACCTTGTTTGAGGTTAGTCTTGAGGCCGTGTTCTATCTGTTCGAGACTGCCAAGTTGCTGGACATGTTCAATGCTTTTGGGACTGGCGATTGCGCAGAGGTGCTCGAGTGAGTATGCTTCGGTGGTCATTTTGAGGGATTTTCGCGAAGAGGCAGGTGTACAAGTTGCGCCGCAAAGCGGGCTGTCGTGCGAAGTAAACAACTGGAGCAGACTGAAACGAATTGGTTGTAGAGATGGAAGGTAAAAAGATTGGTTGACAATGCTGTTGCCAGGTCCTTAGGGTGGGGGCAAGTATATTGTGATGAAGGATAAATTCGGCTTCCACACCGAAGCCTATAAAGAGCTGGATCGTGTAAGTGTAACTTTGTTGTAAATCGGAATGCCAATGTTGTAGGTGTTTATCAGGGAAGGCGCGTTGTTGTTCTTTTTTGATCTGAGCGTTAATAGATGGTATTTCTTGAGGTCTCGCGGAGGTGTAAGAACGAGGATTAACTGCGATTCACAATAAGTGTTTACAGGTCACACGTAGAGGCAGAATGAACATCTATTATATTTCACATAGCAACATACAATATTGCTGCGCCTATCAGCTTGGCCAAAGAGCACTGCCATCCTTGGAGATCTTGGAGCCAAGCTCGAGCGGATACCTGCCCTAGTCATTCCTTATACTTTCACGAAATCGTGATCGGTCACGTACTTGAGGAACTTCACGAGCCCGGGTGTCGTTGTTGAGTTTTCAAAACTCATGTTCGCGTGCACAGCCTCCACCGCCTAGACCTGCCAAGCGAGGAGTTCTACAGTTCTCCAACAGACATCGCTTGGCGATGAAAGAACTCATCATACATACAGTTTCGCCTCTACTTGCCATTTGCCACGAAGCATAAGAAAGCAATCTGGTCGTCTTGAGAAAGAGGCTGTGTGGGTAGTAGAGGTCTTTGAGGCGCAAGAAACCCAATGCCAAGCATCCAACCTCGTAACCCCTTTTCTCTACAACAAGACGAGACTTTTAGCGACGCCACCAACGACAAGAGAGTCTCATTGATCGATGAGCAGAGGACATGATTCAAGGAATGGTACTCGATGTAGCAAGAGGTTGAAAAGCTATTTGCAATATGCGTACCAACAGTGAAATAAGTATACTGGAAGAAACGCCACTACCTTCGTGTTCCTGTGGCAGTATGGTAGCATTTCTCCTCGTCTGAAGCAAATGAAGCATTCCTATCCTACCCCAAGTTCAAAGTTTGTATCTATCACATATACATCTCACGTCGTTGTCAGAACTCGTTGGACATTAATGAGGTGGGAGTAACCTAGGACGGCTATGAAGAGTGCCCATAGACCTTCTAAATTTGACGGATATATCAGATTACAACTATCTTTCGAGGAAGATCCTAGGATATTAGAGAGGGGTATAAGGTGAGTAGCTCGAAGAGAGTTAGGGTATCCTTCACAGCGGTCCTTACCCACGGATTCTGACGACGACGTGCTCTGACTTGGGGTAGGATCTCTTTTTGCGATCTTGCCGGGAAAGTCGGTATTGTCTGAGAGCAGCCATACTGCCACATCTCAGTGCTTGGATGTGGGCCGAGTTGTTGCGGTCCAGCAAATTTCTACATCTGTTACAGATACGCTGGCAATCGTTACCACATCAAGGGACTGTGCCATATAGTGGACTTTTACACCCTCCCGCCTCTGGTTCTGCGTCGTCAATCGCGCGTCTGCCTCCCTGTGCTGCAGTGGCAGCCTGCGTGCGGATCGTCGACTGGTAGAGCAGTAGCACTCTCTTGGCACGCAACTCCTGAAGTTCTGTCAGACTTTGGCACTGAACTGCTGCATCATAACAGACCTGACGTTCTAGTCGGCGCCAACATGCGGCACAGATGGCGCCCGCGCCTGCATCTCAGCCAGTGACGATGCCTTTCAGGATGTTCGGACTCTTTTTGAGAGGTCCCGAGGACGCAACTCTCAGGTCCTGATTGTCAACGGGACACCTGAAATTCTGCCTCACCGCCACCAACTCGAGGACCTAAAAGGGTATGTGCGTAAAAGAATGTCTTTCAAGCCTACCCCATCTCATATATTAGGGTACGTGTTAGGAGAAAAGGTCATGCGAAACCCCTGGGTAGTAATCAATACTATATGTTCGGTTCTGCCCGCCGCTATATCTCTTAGTTCTTGAATCGGGATCTTCCTCATGTCTAGGACGGCTCTATAGCTTACTTCAGGTTGTGGAGACTGCTGTCGGCACCTTTTCATCAAAACTGCTCGCAGGGACACTGAGTTCCGAGACGGGATAGGCGAGAGTCTGATACATTGAGTGTTGATGACTACGGTAGCCATACAGACCGCATCTGACACCCTCCTCTGCTTAGTAAAATCCACGTCAAGACCAACAAATCCACCTCACGCCTCTTCGTGAAATCTGTACACAGCACATGCCCAAACGCCCAAGCTTAAGCCTTGTACTCAAAATCTTATCCTCGCCATTCTGTAAACATATCATCTACTCGATCTATCCTCTTCATTTCCCCGTCAACATCAGCATAGCCTGCTCAAGTGCGTCAAGAACTCCATCCTCCATCAGCTCTCTGCACATCGCCTTCATGTCAACCTGGATCGGTGGTTCTTTCAATCGTGGCAATGTCTTCACAAACTCGGCTATGCCCACTGGCTTCTTAGCTGGCATGGCAGTTGCTGGTGTAGCTGCCGACATGGAGCGCTGTGTTCTTGGAGGCGACGTCTGGATGAGTGTGGACATTTGAGACTGTATGCGTGACGATTCATCAGTCTGATCTGTGACACATGTTGAATGGTCGGTGAATGCCTGCGACAAACCTGCTGTGGCCTGTCCTCTACTGTATTTTGCCCCTGGCGAACGTTGCTTCAACATGAAGTCACCTCCACGGTTATTGTAGAAAGCGTCGACGTCACTTAGAGAGGCGTCTGAGCTTGAATGCATGAGCAAGACAGTCTTCAACTGGATCCTGATTTCAGGGTCCCCCCCCTCTGAAGGCAGTCGGCTAGCAGTTTGGTAGTAGTGGCTGAAGTGATGATTCCGCAATCATCATCATCAGCGTGAAGTTCCCCTCGAATCGCAACAGCGAGGGTCCTAAGTGTGGCTCGTTGCTCAAGAGCATGTTCCTCAATCTCGACTGGTCCATCATTTCGGCCACAGCAGTTGCATTTCGTCTTCCTTTTGTCAATCGGGACAGCACTGGAGATGACCTTGAAGACAGCAGGTGGTAGTCCAACCGGATCGATCATGGGTCCGCTCATCTGAAAGAACTCCTTCAGGTCACCTACCCAAGGCGACTTCTCTTGCTTCAGTACTTGCGGGATTATGGAGAGTACCTCGCGACACTTCCTGTTCAAGGCGAAATAGCTGAACTTGCGTTTAGGGAACTCTTCGTGAACTTGACTCAGCAACAGCTTCAGCCAGTCTACGGACTTGGTCTTCATGTCGAAGCCACGATCTTTGCCAGTTGCTCCAAGAGATTTGATTACCAAAGCTGGATTCAGAGCTTGCATGTCAGCTTCGCAGTACACGTCCGATAGCACTTGTGTCAATGGCATTGTACCGGTACCGAGCTTGCGACGATTCTTGTTGTTGAGCTTCGTCTTGTAACTGCTGGTCAGCCGACTGTTGCGTGCGTACTCCATTGCAGAGACACCCGAAATAAGATCGAGCTTCTTCGTGCAGTCCAGAATGGTCAGAGGTCGACCTCCAAAGAAGAGGTGCTTGTCGTCTTGATGAGTTATGAGTAACTCCATGTCTGGCCATTCCTCGTGGAGGTAGTCGGTCTTCAGTAGAGCATTGTAAAGATGAGCAGAAGAAATGATCAATGGGATGGTGTTGGCAAGCTCAAGCCCAAGCTTCAACATGCTACACTCTATCCAGAACACAAGTAAGCCACATAGGAGAGGGTGGTTACGAAGAAAGCTGAATGCGGTGGCGTCGTCGGAATTCTTGGCTGGGAGATCTCGTGGAACATTTTTCAAGCTATCATAAGGGTATTAGCATGAGTTGGATGTCCTTTAGTGTGGGGTGCATACCTCGTCAGCTTGTGATCGAGAATGAAGCTGACCACATCTTGAGTGATTAGGCGCTTACTGCAAACCGTCACTTGAGTCAATGCTATGAGGTATTCTGGTGTCCAGTTTGGGACACCTTGAATGTTATATTGATCTTCTAGCTTCAGGTGCAGATCTGTCTCAATGGGTACTGCCTTGGCACTGTAAACAAGGTCTTCAAAACCACGTTGGCTTTGGGCTTCCTCGCGAACATCCAGGAAGACTTGAAGGCCGAAAAGTAGCCAAAAGGGTATGTTACCTTCATGTTGCGATAGCTGACAAAGGCCAAAGGTGACGGTGTCGTGTACAGGGAATAGCTCGTGGAGTGCAGACAGCTTTGAAGCAAAGAAGCAATAATCAGGCAAGAAATCAGATAAAAAGTTTTTCTCCTCGATGTAGCGCTCCTCTGAAGTCGAGGTACAGTGGTGCCGCGAAGGTGACTGATACTCGGTAGAAGCTTTGGCCTTGCCTTCACTGTTACGATTCTTTACGTAAGAGGTCCAGAGTGATTTGATCCAGAGGAAGGAAGTATCGGCGCTTTGGCTAGAGCTAAACTCGAAAGGCGGATCGCGCAGGGTCAGACCAGTGCTCAAGCTGTTGGCACAACTTTGATTGACGAAGACCTCTTCCACGAATACTGTGAGGTCGGCGTGCTTTGGATATTGCAAGCCAAAGTCCTCGATAGTCTGGCGCGCCAGAGCAATGGCGTTGTCCGTCGCCACACTTACACTTCCAATGTCTGTGTTTTGCCATGAGTAGCTACAGTTGGTCAGCAAGAGTGTTGGCTAATCAAGGTGGCAATTTCACGTACGCTTTCCAGGTTCTTCTCAAGAATTGTCTGACTTCATTCATGTCGTCGATGAGACAGCAAGCCGCGAAGAAGGCTTCCTCATAATCGTCAACGATCTCAGTCTCATACTTTATGTCAACACTCGCTTCCTTGGCGAAAGTAGGCACATCCGGTATTGTGGCGGCAAAGCTTGAGCTGACTTTCTCGACCTTGAGTTTATCAAAGCGGTTTGTGATCTCGTTCGTAGTCGGCGCTGGTCGAGATGGTACTGTGATAGGATTCGTAGGATAGAGGTGCTTCAAAAGGGCGCGAACCTTCTCCAAGATGTTGACAAAATGGACATGTCCTTCAACTCCATCGCTTCCAAGCACCTGAGCTTGCGGCTGTCGGATCTTGTAGTACGCGTTGTGTTCTTTACGCACTTGGATAGCTCGATCCAACGAGAGAGCAACAGCGCGAGGCAATTCGGCGACTTTTCGACGAGCTTGGGCGATATGTTGTGCCAAGGGGATGAAAAGGTGGGTAGGGATGGTGTTGACAGATTTGGTTGAGTGGTTCTCATTGCGAACTTGAGGGCGCTTCTTGCCGTTCGTGCGCGACTGTGATGCTTGTTTGAGGCTGTAGCTACATTTGAGTCCAGTTTCAGCTAGCCACGAAACAACTTGGTTGGTGTCGGCTTTGTAGGTGATGTCTAAATCAGTCAGTATGTGGTGTGCTGTAGTGGAAGAAGCTACTCACAGGATGCGCAAAGTGATTTCGGAAGAGAAGCCATGATAACAAGGTCGGCAGTACAAGATGTTCAAATAACAAACGCGCTAGAGTGTCAAGAGTCGCAATGGAGAGATACAAGTTACAGCTACCAGCACGCACAGTAGGTAGCCACAAAGGAAGGGCAAGCTCAAGCTGAGAAGCGTACCTGATAAAGGTGAGGCAGAGGAATGGAAGAAGAGAGGAGGGCAGAAGGATTTGATCGAAATCAAAGAAACGACAAACGAACTCGCGCGGCAAAGAGCTAAAGCACGTCAGATAAACAACCTGAAACCTGACTTAGATCTGAAACAAGCTACGACCTCCTCTCTTCATGTGCATTCCTCGTTTGACTGCATCGTCATCTTTATCCTGATTTCGACGTTCTCACTGCTTCTGGAGGTGAAGTCCTTCAGTAGCTTGAAGCGGACTCTTACTTAGTGCATGCTGAGAGTACCTTAGCTTGCATTATCAGTCCGTATAAGTGCTGCCGCTAAGATCGGTTTCAGGTTACACAAACAATCTAGCTCGATCCATCGAAGTCACAACGTTTCTCGCATGGTCTGACCTATCCTCCGGAGGATGTTGGCTTCACGTTACGTCGTCGGCCAATGAATATCTTGCCTCTGTTACAACCGAAGTCGAAGGGAAGGGAACAAAGCATCTCGTTCGTTCTTCTCTCGCCTTTTATTGCCAAGGTTAGCCAACCGTTGACGCCTCACCTGCCATAGAAGGTTTTCTTACGGGATCACGGCCGAAGCACCATAGCGTCATACACGCGTCTGCCCAACAATGGTCAACAATCATACTAAACACATATGAAGCGCGAGCAGTGATCGAAGAAAGACTGCCATCACCGAGCACGATCGAGTGGTTGCACAAAGCGTGAAAAACCACCACTGACGACATCGAACCAGCCGGACCTCCCAAGGTCTACATAATCTTATGGCACCGCTATCCAAGACCCTGCCTTTAACAGAAACACAGTCATCGACCACATCAGACGATGAAAACAACTCTTCCAAGAAGCCCTCCCGCAAGCCAGAACTAACTCGCCTGACAACTTTCAAATCGTATAACGCAGCCAGCCAAGCTCGAAGCGCAACACCCACGATCACCTGGATAGGTCCTTCATACACTATCTGTGGGTATGACCTGGAAGAGATAGAAAACACGGAGGAGTGGTGGCTGGGCCACATACATCCTGAAGATGTTGAAGACTTGACATCAAGTTACAGGCAACACCTTCAGCCATGTCCTGCACGTCCCTATCACTCAGAGGCTCGTCTGTGGAGTGCCGACTACAGGTTCCGGCGAAAAGATGGCACATATTTGCTTGTATCCGAGAGAGGAACAACGATACGAGACAAGAACGGCTTTGTTACAAAGCTGACGTCTGTCATAATAGACAAGACTCTGCAGAACAGGCAACGTTCGGCACATAGGTGGAAGCTTGAACAGCGCAATTACTTGGCAACTGTAGCAGAGAATACTCCATCTGGGATATATCTCATGGACAATCAGGGATATGTCATCTACATGAACAAAGCGGCGGAACTGATTACTGGTTATACATTCGAAGAATTATCTCCTTACACTTTTCATGCTTCGTGTCACAGCTGCAGGCCATCGGGTGATATATATCCTATTGGGGAGTGCCCTATTCTGCTACATCAGCAAGCCAATGTATCGGTTCAGAACCACCCTGAGGTCTTTGTTCACAAGGTAGGTCTGCGTAGTTCTCATATCAGTGTTCTTTGGCTAACATTTCAGGATGGCCACTTCTACGACGTTGTATTCTCAATTTCACCTATTGGTGATAATTACGCCAGTGGAGCGATGATCGAGTTTCGTGACGTCTCGGAGCAAAGAAGAATGGAGCGAGAAAGACTTGATGCCATCCTAGACAATCAGCAAAAAAGCATCGTCCTGAAAGAGTCTCAGACTCATAAAGAAGCACTGGCCAACTTCGTGGCATTCTTAGCTCACGAGTCGCGTAATCCACTTCAAGGCATTACTGCAAGTGCCGAATTCCTTCTGGACAGTATGAAAGAACTCGAGTTGCTCACAGAACGTCTTTCGACTCTGAATAGGCTCAGTACCGCACAGCAAGATGGTAAGACCGCTAAATTGTGGAACCTCAAACTTGACGATAACAGTCCAGTCAACGGCGAGAGCCAGCACCTTACACAGACCATAAGCGATATCGCGGTGAACCTGAAGAAAGGACTGCGGAACGCGCAGGAATACATTACAAACATTCAGGTAATCAATTTCAGACAAGTTTAACACTAGTTCCAGTATTGACCCATTACTAGACGTGTGGTGACCACCAAGCAGTTATTATCAACAACACTCTTGACTTGTCACGACTTGATGCTGGTAAGGTCGAGCCATTCTTGGAGGTAATTGACGTGCTTGCTTTGGGGCATCAGACAATATCTATGATGACAGCCAGAGCCAAATCAAAGGCAATCAAGCTATCACTACCTAGCAACGGTCGCTCATCGCTTTATCTGAAAGTTGATCCAACCATGCTGACACAGGTCTTACTCAATCTTCTAAGGTACGTCGTTTTAAAACTACCATAAAATTGTACTTACTGACAATTACTAACAGCAATGCACTAAAGTTCACCCCTCATGGCGGCAAGATCACTCTCAGCTTGAAGACTGATAAAGGCGATAGTGGCTCTTCTTCTACCATACTCCACGGAGCTGTTACTGACAACGGACCCGGCCTAACTACAGAAGAGAAAGGCCGTCTGTTCAAACGATTCTCCCAGGCGAATGCGCAAGTTGCTCAGAACTATGGGGGTAGTGGACTTGGTCTTAACATCTCGAAAGAACTGTGTCTAGTAATGGGTGGCCAAATGAACGTTGACTCAACGAAAGGCAATGGCAGTACCTTTAGCTTTACCATCAGTGCAGGAGTCCCAACCGAGGAAGAGCTGTCACACTTTCTGGAACAGCAATCTTCGTGCGCAGACTCGACAAAGACCGTCCAACGCAATGTTGCTGATGGACATGCAACAGCATCAATCACAGGCAATTCTTCTAATATCCCAACCATACAAGCTCCTTCCTTCGACGTTATTGGGGTTGCAGAAGATAACCCCATTAACCTCAAGTATCTTTGCAAGGTCCTCATCTCTTTAGGCTATACCCCGATACCTTACACCAATGGCGCAGATCTTGTCGCTCACTATAAATCAACCAGCATATCACCGTTCAACGCAATCGTCACCGACTTGAGTATGCCCGTGATGGGCGGCCTGGAGGCCACAAAACTCATCCGCGAAGCTGAAGTGGCTGCGGATAGTGGACATTCACCAATTCCAATCATTGCGCTTTCTGGAAACTCCTTGACAGAGCAAGTCGCCAAGGCGTTTGAAGTAGGCGTGAGCGACTACCTACTCAAGCCTGCGAAGAAACTAGATCTGATGAATACTTTGAAGTATTGGGAGGGAGTCGTGCATAGAGAAGAGGAGCATCAACCGATGGGCGAGACATTAAGAAAGATCGTCAGCGGTAGTAGAGGAGAAACATGAACTTTCACAAACACAATTCTCGATGCACTAAGGCCATCAAGATCAAAATTTCCATATGCCAAACGACAACCCAAATTGTCCACTATCACACTAACACTTTGAGCCGATTGTTCATCGGTCGATATCTCGGAATCTCAGTATCTCAGGTCGTCATGCCGAAAGTGTCGTTAGGGAAGTGTTGTCGCCGTGAGACGGCTGGAGCAAGGCGAAACAAGCTTCTTCTTTGCTTGATGATACACGCGAAGGGTTAAATTTTTTTTCTCTTACCGCGGTGAGGCACAGATAGTCTGGAATAAGGCTACTCAGAGACTTCTCGGGGCGACATAAGTCACCTAGAAAGAAGGCGACCGTTACGATACGACGGAGACTGCTCAGATCTTGGGCCTTTCTCCATATCTTCGCAAATTGCACAGCTGCAGGGACTCTTGGATGTTTCATAGTGTCCGGGTAAAATTTGTCTTTTTTTCAAGATCATCTTGAGGTCATCGACCTATGCTAAGGCAATCCAAGCACACCAAGACGCTCAAGACGCCGAGCAGCATAAAAACTTGCTGAGCTGGAGAAGCCTTTTCGTTCCTCCTATATGGTATACAAGCTAAGCTGTTAAGAGTGCTTCGCCTGCCTACGCCTGTGTCGAGAAGCAACTCGGCGTGTGTAGATCTGGGGAACGTCGCCCTTTCACAACTACCAAGCTTTTCTTGCATGCTCGGGTTTCGCACGACTCCGAGTGCTACTCTTGCTAGTCAATCAGCGACTGGTACAGTGGTTTTTTTTGAGATAGCCCCCCTGAGTCATGACCCCACTGAGACTAGTCAAATGCGGCCTGATATAGCCGGTGCAATCCAGCTCGGCTTGCCCCCGACTTGGTGATATGTAATCAGTCCGACATCAACCCTTCCCTCATTGAGCTAGGCTACATCCAGGCTCCATGCTCGTGCCATGGTTAGGGGGGGCCATTTCAAAAAACACCACTGTACGTATCTGTTAATGATCGCACCATGACACGACATACGGCCACCTGACGTGCGTCAAGGAAAAGCCGGCACATAGCCAAGCTAGCCGAGCTTTTATCTCGGTCCGTTGTGTGACTGAGGAACTATTTCGTGCTCTCCATCTTTTTCCAACTCCCAGGGCGGCAGCAGCCACGTTTCGTTAGAATCTAGCCGAGGACGCAAAGCTGACGCGTGTACGCCGGCGAGTCATCTGCTCGAACAAGGTGGTAACTCGGGCATAAGGTGTCTGTATACATAAAATATATCTATAGCTTAGCTTAGTAAGCTAGCCGAGGCCAAGTAAGAATAATAGTAGACACAGCTTATCTATACAGCCAACATGTATCAAGCATGACCAAGGTTTCCTCACCAGCAGAAGCACGCCAGGACTTCGTTGGCGGTCTTGGTCTGGGCGCTAATTCCAATATTGTCGACGTGATGTGGTTGGACAGATCTCAGCAGGCTTCACGAAACCATCTTCCCCGCTTACCCCACAGACTCAAATGGTCACATGTCGTACTAGATCGCAGCAAATGGGATCGCAGCAAATGGGATTACGGTGCATGACACCTCAATCCGCAGCCGAGTTTCTTTTGCGGTGACATCGTGACAGAATTGACGGTGTATCAAGTCTCCTCAGCCAGCCCCCCCTATGCCTTGTAACGCTCGCCTTCCTTCTCCGTGAATTATGTCGCACCGAGAAAGATTTAACTAGACTCATTCTAGACTATCTTTGGTACAGATGTACCTCACCGCGCCGAGAGAGAAACCATCTGACCCCGCGTGTGTATCATCAGCTCCCGTGATATATAGATTGGCTTCGTCCTCCCCTCAAGCATCTCCTGCCTTATCTCTCCATCGCTTTTTCATCTTAAGCTTCATTGCACACTGAGAACCAGCTCATTGGTCTTAACCTCATCTTTCCTTCTACACGAACAGTACAGACGAAGGACGTCTGATATTCCTTCCTACTCTTCCTCTCTTCCTCCTCGCTCTCATTTCACAACTACCTATCATGGACAACCGCAAAGACTCCATCGTCGCCCAAGTGGCAGGAAACTCTCCTGAGGAAGTCGTAGCCATGAACGACCACAAGATGGAAGGCATGGCCCAGAAAATGGGCGAGACCGAATTCGTCGGCATGCTTGACGATGCTCGTGATGCCACTAACATGGAACATTCCATGACTATGCGCGAAGCGGTAAAATTATATCCGTACGCAGTCGGCTGGTCTATCCTTGCTTCGACGGCGTTAGTTATGGAGGGTTACGATTTGGTCGTTATTGGCAGTTTCTATGGTTTCCGTAAGTTCTCGTCGTCGTCATTGTCGTCCTCCTCTGGTTCTGGAGGGCAATCGACATTGTCTTCTCCTAATGTGGAGTGCTGATTCGTTGTCTGTAGCTGCCTTTCAACGCAAATACGGTGTACCAATTGGTGATGGAAAGTATTCCATCACTGCCGCCTGGCAATCCGGTCTCAGTAACGGTGCCAACGTGGGTGAAATTATCGGTCTCATGTTCACTGGTTACCTGGCAGAACGATTCGGATACCGCAAGACTATTTGTGGTGCTCTCATCATGGTCGTTTGCTTCATCTTCATTACCTTTTTCGCACCCACTATCGAGGTGCTTCTTGTCGGTGAAATCCTGTGCGGTCTTCCATGGGGTAAGAAAGAAAGTTGTCGCAGATGTCAAGCAATTTACTAATCGGAATAATAGGTGTCTTCCAAACTATCACTACTGCTTACGCTGCTGAGGTCGTGCCGGTTCCTCTTCGCCACGTTCTTACTACCTATGTCAATCTCTGCTGGGTCTTTGGTCAATTCGTTGGATCTGGTGTCCTCCGTGGTCTGGTTTCGCGTACCGATGAGTGGGCTTACAGGATTCCTTTTGCGCTTCAGTGGATGTGGCCTGTCCCTCTATTTATCGGAATGTTGCTTGCTCCCGAATGTAAGTCATTCCACAGGATACCGTGTATCATGCATCCGTACTAACTCATCTCCAGCACCATGGTGGCTCGTCCGCAAAGGCCGTCTCGACGATGCAAAGAAGTCTCTTCGCCGGTTGACAACCAAGGGATTCACCGAAGAAGATACCGAAAAGACTGTCGCCATGATGATCCACACAAACGAAATGGAAATTGCAGTGTCTTCCGGCACCAGCTACTGGGACTGCTTCAAGGGAACTGACTTGCGCCGTACCGAAATCGCCTCCATGGCCTGGATGATCCAAACACTTTGCGGCTCTGGTCTTATGGGTGCTTCCACTCAATTCTACGAGCAAGCTGGTCTGGATAACATCTTCGCTTTCGATCTCAACATGGCTCAATACTGTATCGGTGCCATTGGTACTGTTGCTTCATGGTATGCCATGACCAAGTTCGGCCGCCGAACTCTATACATTGGTGGTCTTTGCGCCATCTTCGTCGTCCTCATGATCGTCGGTTTCCTCGCCATTCCCGGTCCTGGGAACACTAGTGCTGCATGGGCTACTGGATCTATGCTTCTCATCTTCACCTTCATCTACGATTTCACCGTCGGACCAGTCTGCTACTGTCTCGTCGCTGAGGTGTCTTCCATTCGTCTCCGTCAGAAGACTATCGTGTTGGCTCGCAACTTCTATAACATTATTGGTATTATCAACAACATCTTGACTCCTCACATGCTCAACGCGACTGGATGGAACTGGCGTGGATACAGCGGTTTCTTCTGGGCTGGTGTGAATGCTCTTTGCATCGTCTGGTGTTACTTCCGTCTTGTGTAAGTCCTTGAAACTCTGAACGCTTAGAAATGCAGCTACTGATTACATTACTCTTATAGTGAACCCAAGGGTAAGACCTTTGCCGAGATGGATATCCTCTTCGAGAACAAGGTGTCCGCACGCAAGTTCGCCTCTACAGCTGCCGACCCCTTCCGTGGCGAGCACGTCCATGCAAGGAACGGCTCCATTGTTAGAGTGGACTCATCTGGGGAAACAGTTGAGAAGGAGACCGTTCGTCATAATGAGAAGTATTGAGGAGTTGTATTTAAGTTGGAAAGTGTGCGAAGCAAATCGTTTTGAGATTTTCAATAGCTGTTTACACGTTCATCAAAGCAATATACGGTTTCTTCATCATGATCTTGTTCATACATGTTCTGAGGCATCAAGTAATGAGTTTTCTATTTTCACCACGAAGGATTGATTTGCCACACTCGAGCTTTGTCACGTGAATACCCAGCACAAAGCCACAAACACCACCATATCTTCTTTCGTTCTGCGTACCTATAAGATTGTAACTACCGTAATCCTCGTAATGGGCGACAGTATCCATCTCCCACCGCCACATCCTCCGCCGCTGCTCAGTGCCGACCAAATTGAACAGCTGCTCCTACAAGGCCACCTCCCAATTACAGCATCACCACGACTACAACAATGTCTCACGGATCTCTCTTCAGCTTCCTCAGCCTTCTTCCAGAACCCAGCCGAGATCAAGCTCGCAACCTATCCATCTTCCCACCACACCGAATCCGGTTATTACGACGTTCCCAATCAGAAAGAATACGTGACTTTCCGTAGCATCCATGACGACAAATCTAGTGCACGTGACCTTGACCTCGATAAAGCAGTAGAGCAAATGTGGCAGCTCACCTCAACACTGCTCACCCGTGTACTCTCCGATCTGTCAAACGCAATCGGCGTGCCTTATTCATTCTGGGAACCAATCCTTGACGGCTGCCTAAGTGTACCTCTTGGCGAGCTAGACGAGAATCTGCCATCCCTCCTCCGTGTCTTCAAATACCTGCCAGACAAAGGCGTTTCAGACGTCCATACCGATAACGGCCTTCTCACCTTCTGCGACGGACGCGACCATGGTCTACAAGTCTGGGTCAAAGACTACAGCTTCGGCGGAGCTCCTGTTGGTTATTGGGAGGATGCCAAAGGCCCTACGATCTTGATTGGCGACACGCTCCGTATTTTGAGCATGAACACGATAGTCGCGGGAAGACACCGAGTCGTGGCTAACGAGAATGGCAGATCGAGTATTGTGTTCGCGCTGAGAGCGAGTTTAAGAGGAGGAGAGGTTGATCTGACGCCTGTGGGTGATGTGGGGAATAAAGTGACGATGAGGGCGTTGCATGAACATATGAATAAGAGTAAGTGGAATGTCAACTCGAGAGATAAGAAGAAGCAGCAGGAGAAGTTGGAGAAGGGAAGTGGGTAGAGGGTGGGAGTTTATCCTATGACCATGAAAGAGTATTAAGCTTCGCCTTTATCTCTGGAGTGAGGAAGAGTATTAAGCTTCGCCTTTATCTCTGGAGTGAGGAAGCGTATTGAGGAGACATGGACGATGGTAGGGATCACCTGGGCAGCCCTTGAGTTGCCTATATCTCAAAGACCACTCGCAGTGTCTAGAAGAGTACTGGACTGGGATACTGCTTACCATCGTCTTCGCTTGCACCCATTCTACATCGACATTGGTCAGGTTCTGCAATCTCTTCGATACACCGACTTTCGCAATGATTCCACTACTTCCAGCTTTCACTGTTCCCTGGACTCGCGGTCTACCCTTGCATATCACCCTGTATGCCAGCACCAACTGTACAGCTGCTCCCGCCACAGCTTCTCCCACCACAGCTTCTCCCACTACAGCTTCCCTCACCACAGCTTCCCTCACCACAGCTTCGCCCACTACAGCTTCTCCCACTACAGCTTCCTCATCAAAACCCTCAACTATTACGCCCTCTTTTACAACCGCTAGGACCGGCAGCAGCATTACCACCAGCACCACTAGCACCACGAAAGAACAACCCCGTCTACCCAACTGCGCAACCTGCGCGTCCACCGCCTACGAAAGCCACATCATCCTCCCATGCACCCACAGCTACTGTCCAGCCTGCTTCACCAACCTAATCACAACCTCCCTATCACCCTCGAACCTAACGTCCGAATTCCCACCCAAGTGCCCACTAGCGCATTCGTACACACCGGAGAAACGCCCGCATCCACCCGCCATCCCCAACCCAGCCGTCCCCCTCATCACTTCCAACGAAGCCATACCTCCCCAACTAATCAAAACCCACTGTCCCGCCAAAGTCTACACCCGCCAACGCTTCCTCGAAGACCGACTAGCAATCTCTCCAGATCGAAGCTGGTATTGTCCTAATCCACCATGTGGCGCGCTTAGCGATCGATGGAGGATGCGTAAGCTGTTTAGTGCGGTGAGGTGTAGGAAATGTAAAAGCTGGGGATGTGTTAAGTGTGAGAAGAGGAGGAGATTGCCGGGATGGCATTGGTGTAAGGGCAAGCCTTGGGAGGTTGATCCGGAGAAGTTGGCGAGGGGGTTGAGGATTGTGGAGGAGGAGGAGAGGTTGAGGGAGGCGAGGCGGAAGCTGGAGGGGTTTGGGCCGCAGAGTGAGGAGGAGGGGAGTGAGAGTGAGAGTGAGAGTGAAGGTGATGGTGATAGGAGGTCAAGAGTGAAGAACGAGGTAGTTCCGAGGAAGGAAGATGGGAGTGACTAGGGGAAGATGACGCGAAACTAATAAAAGACCATAATGCGTGGCGAGCTCCATGGGGTTTAGCCTCTGCTTACTGGACGAAAACTTTCCACACCGATGAACGCGAAATTTACAATCGAGCCGGAAATTTGGACTTTTGCCCCTCACTTCATCCCTGCAATGGCACGGAACGACCATAATACTATAATACTATAATAGCGCTGTGATACTACATAATGGAGTAATTAAGTTGATATGAATCGAAACTGCTCAAGTAAGCGCTGAATCTGAACCATGCACTGCATGGCATTGAAAACGCTGCCTACTTAAAAATAAACAGGATCTCACATCTCTACCCGTTGATATCATTCAGAGTGCTCGGATTGCATCAGTAAAGTGCGCATATATGTGCCCGCTGCACTATGTATCATAATTTTTCTGTCTCATTTTCATGCTCGTGATTTGTAGAATATTTTGTGCAAGATCATGTAATTCTGATTGCTTCTGACGATTCTGTGTGACTTATGGTGCGCAATCGATGAAGTTGGTTGTTGGTGCTATAGAGCCACAGCTAGGGATATCGAAAGATGATGTTTCGGAGGATGAAGAAGGAAGGTGGTTGTACTTGGCTGATGTAGAAAAGACCCAGAGGAGAATATAGGACGTAAGAGTGGAAGAAGAAGCTGACGATAGAATAGACGGGATCTATTACGAGATGAGTTTGCAGGCCTTTTCGAGGATTTCAAGATCAAAAATGGCTTGTATCGCGTATCATACCTCAGAATTGACGCAGCGGGGTGTGTCGTCTTTGCAGTCCCAGGTCGTGTTGGTGGAAATTCGCATTTGGAGCACTTTACAGTCCAGGATGTAGTCAGAGCATGCTATACGCCATACCCAGGAGTATCGAAAGACGATGCTTTGAAGAAGATAGAGGAGAGGTTGTTGTGCTTGACTAATGTAGAAGAGAGGTAGATGGTGAGAGGGTAAAAAGCAGATATTAAACAATATACGAGATATATCTAAGAGATAAGTTTGGAGGCATGGAGTTTTCGAATCAAAAATATGGCTTGTATTGCGTAGTATACCTCAGGATTGGCGGTCATATTCAGCAGGGAATCCAGCCACTCGCATCGAAATGCTCACCATACTCACGTTAAGCATTAACAGCGACGGAATCCACTCCAGGCAGTCTTCGATTGATCCTCCTCGCCACTCCACTCCCTACACTCTCCCTCATAATCTTCCCTTCCTCCTCATCATCCAGCATCGTGCCCTCAATACTCGTAAACCCTTTCTCCTTCCCCATCTCCGGCGCAATATCAAAATCCCTCAACCTAAACCTCACCATCCCCTCCACCTTTTTGCCATCTCCATCCACAAAGTACCCCTCACCGTCGTCCTGGCCTGGCGCCGCACTGCCTTCCCTCCGAAGTGTTTCTGAAGATGCTCGCGCTCCACGTCGACTCTGCCATCGCCAGTTCCGTGGTAATCGCCGCCGTTCTATGCTTGCATTGAAGAGGTTCCAGCATACGAGCCCGAGATGATTGGGGCTTTGCACGGTTACGTGGCCTTCTATCTCTGCGCCGCGGGCGGGGCGGAGGATGGTGAAGTCGGCGGTTAGCCAGACGTAGGTGACGGCGTATTCTTCGATTGCGCGTGATAGGATGGGTGTTTTGTCTGTGCTTCCTGGCGGTCTTTGCTCGGATAGGCGTGGGTTTGAATAGGATAGCACGACGCCTTTGAGGGGTGGGTAGTAGGTTAGGATGAGAGGGGAGAGGTGTTCAGCGCATAGGCCTTGTAGTGGGTTGCGTTGGCCGATTGGGGAGAGCGCGAAGTAGAAGGAGATGGTTTGTGTGAAGAAGGGCGTGGTGCTTGTGGTGAATGGTGGGTCGGGTTTTGTCGTTGCTTTGGATGGTGGTTGTGGTGTTTCTTGTGATGCTGTGCTACGACGGGACTTTTTGGAGGGTGTAGGTTCTGCTTCGGTGGTGTCTGTGTCGTGGTGTTTTCGCTTTTTGGAGACCTTCTCGCCATTGGCATCTCGGTGGCTCTTCTTGTGCTTCTTGGATGGTGTTGGCGTTGGGTCGGACATGGTTTGAGGCGTGAATGGGTATATGTTTCAGACTTGTCACAGAAATTTGATGATTGTCGATCTAGCGCCGGAGGATGCTCCGCGCCAAGACAGGGTGTGTTTCTCAGGGTCCAGCACACAACCACGCGACCTATGACGTGCCTAGATTCCAATGGACTTCAGACCATCTGATTAATTGCACACTTCTTCTTAAACAACAATAACTACACCAATCTTCTACACCAGCAACTTCAATAAACACACCTCCCTTCAGACCAACAAACTTCTGAACATGCGCGGAAACGGACCAACCACCAAAGTCCACTACAAGGGCTCCAGCGATGATTTTATCGTCATTGTCGAATCCGAGCAAGCTGTCAAGAACTGGACTGGAGACCGCTCTATCCCTCTGGCACAGGTAGTAGATGGCTTCAAGATCTTCGTCACCCATAAGTAAGATAGCTTCTGCCCCTACTTCCAACCTTTCTCTATCAGGATCATCGTTAGAAAAGAGAAGAATAAGACCAATTGGCAGTACTAACATATCGTTCTACCATTAGGCACGGAGCACAAGGCACGCTCGACACAGCATCCAAGGCTTCGTTGGAGAACGAGTTCGGCACGAAGAGTGAGGACGACGCTATAATTGCTATTCTGGAGAAGGGTACTATTATTCACGGCAACGTATGTATTATCACAACGCCGTACGGATTCCTGATCAACCACTGATTTGAGACGTTTCTAGGAGCATGGAGCTGGACGTGATGGTGATCGCAACTCTTCTAAGGGCGCTATGGCTGGCCACTAGATCATGATCTTGATGAGTATATGAAGTGGACTTGTGTGTCCTACTTATAAGATGAATCATTCCTGCAGATGCTTATGCACTGTGCGTGGTGAATGTGATGGCTGAGGGGATCAGCATTTTGAAAGTAAAGCTGTTGAGCCTCGTCTCCGGCATGTAACAAATATAGTAAAATTCAATGCAAACATTATCGTTTCGTACTGCTGGCATCATTTTGTGTTCTGACGACTAACTTCGGAACTCTTCACATACTCACGGAGACCTTGAATGCACATATTCGAGGAGATATAAAATTGTTTGTCATAAGTCATGTCTAGTCTATTCTTGTCCTTGACCCGTCCATAAACCCATAGCGCCATTCTCTTGAACCATTGAAAAGACACACCAGTGTATTACATAGCAACATGGCATTAGCCACATCTGTATCACCGATGACGTATAGTCGAACTCCATCAGATCATCCCAACCCATCAACAACCGAAATCACACATCCATGGCCATGCCTATAACACTCATTGAACCTGGTGTGAAGTCTGCCCAAGCAAAAGCCAAACGCCGTTCCCAGATTCCTAGCCCATCATCTTACCACCTCATTCTCAACAGTATACCGTCCACACTACACGACTTGCTGGGCTGTAGCAGCTATCGTCCTTGGTGTCTTCAAGCTATCCATCATCCTAACAGCATAATCATAAACAATGAACGTTATACTGCTCGAAAGCTAGTGGGAACCAATTAGTATGGAATAACAAAGCTCGTCAAGGTGAATCACTTACCGTCAACCTCACAAGTCTTGGTGTCGTAGCTTTCCAGAACACAAGAACACCTTCTTGAGTAAGCATGCGAGTAGCACAAGTAAACATCCGTCGATCTGGATTTCCTAACGCCTGCATCCGTGTCTTGACATTATCGAACGGCATCGAAGCGTATCTAGCAAGGTTGTCAGTACTCAGTCATCCGGGAACGTGAGATCATGTACTCACACAGTCACAACACCACTACCAGCGCCAGCAATCATCGTCGCAGTCGTCCCGCCCATCTGCTCTGGCCACGTATCCCTCAACTTGTCTCTCAGCGCACCAAACGTCGTAAACCTCACCGCACTATTCGTGCCTTGCTTGCACAACACTGGCGTCAACCCCCGCCACAACGAGAACAAGCCATCCTGTGCCACCGTCTGTGCCACAATACGCGTCAATGGCAATTTGCTCAATTGTCCTCCTGAAGCACTATCATGAATCACCCGCGTCTTCAGCGACTCGCCAGGCGTGACAACAAGGATACTCTCTGTAGCACCAGCACAAAGTCCAGCTGACAGGTTTAACCACGGATTCCGTGCTGTAGACGTAGATGCTCCAGTAGCAGGCTCAAAGTACGGCGTCAGAGTCCGTTTCGCGGTTTCGAAAGAGAAGAAGCGAATGCCGCTTTTCATTGCATTGCTGACAGCTAGTGTTTGACAGCCGGCATAGACGTTTTTCAGGCCGTGTTGTTGGATTGTGCTGCGTAGGATGTTGAAGGAGCTGGTGGAGGGTGTGCCGGGAATACGGCTTTCGAGTTGGCGACGTGTTTTGACGAATTCGGCGGGATACTGAGGGCATTGGTTAGTTTTTGAACGTGTATAGTACATAGAGGTGGTGTACCGTGATGCATGTTTCAGCTGCTCCGGCTAAGCCTCCTGCGAGGATGGTGGTGAAGATTGAGGGAGGGCTCTTTTTGTCCATGTTGAAGCTGTAGAAGTAAAGATCGTAATGAAAGACAATAGATTGGTAGCCTATTCACGTAGGAAAGCAGAATAATGAGATCAAAAAACTTCGGGTATCAAGTCACGGATGCAAAGTATGATCTTTCCAGCTGTACGGCCCAAGGAAATTACTGGACATCTTAAGGAGCATCAACTGGCATCTATTTATTGTGATTACCGGCAGCGACCGAAGAGCAAGCATCTCAACACAGGACAAGCTCGTTGGTCTCAATCATCGCTTGACATGTCCTCCGTAGCTTTCCGTACCTGAACAGGCTATTAGCGTCTAAGATAGATGTGTTCGGAGTCCGTAGAGTCCGTATCATAGGAGGCTTGTAGTGTACAAAGTCCACTTCGGATTTTGACCGAGATACTTTGCGGTGGACTTTTGGTGGTGGAAGTTCGCTTATTCTCTGGGTGAAAAGGTCGACCTCTACCTTTCGAGTCACGGGAAGATGATGGAGCGAAGTATGTGACACATCACATGAATCTTTTGCATGGTTTCTTCTTGAGTTGTGTTGTTCGGTGGAGGGCATAAGGATAAAGCGAAACTTTGGGGAGGTGTGGTTAGAAATGATCATCACGTGACTTCGAAGATGTTGTACATCTCTTCATTGCTTCGTTGCTAGCTTCTGGCTCGTTGGGACACGTTGTTTCTGGTGCACGTCGATTATTCGTAATTTCCTAGTGTCAATGAATGGGTTTGGAGCAACGAGGAGTCGAATATCGAAACCCATTTTTTTTGAGGAGAAACACATTATTGTGCTCTGAATGGTCACCAGGAGTATGTGACGTTGATCGTAATCATTAGAAAGGTAGTCTACTATACGTATGTTGAGTCTACATCGCCTCTCACGGAGCATAGCCTCCGGCCTGCTACCTAACATCCCATAGATCCCTGGCGTTGTCTACAAACACTGCCTTCGTCGTCCCTGCTGCTTCTGTCCATTGCAAGCACCTATCAACGAACGGCCGCACATCAAACCCATCGAACCTAGTGTGTGGCCAATCTGATGCGAACACACACCTACTAGGCGCCTTCTTTAGTAGCTCGAGCGCTACAGCTTCGATACCACGAAACTCCGGGTCCTCGTCAAGTCGATAGGCAGCAGAGATCTTGACCCATACATCTGGTTTCTGAAGGAGGTTGATAAGAGATTGGAATCCAGCCAAGTTGTAGGGGTTTATTGGATGTGTTCGTTTCTCCATCGGAGGTAGCTTGGGGGCACCGAAATGTGCAAAACAGATTCGAATGCCTAGATCTTCAGGGATGTCGCCGATGATTGGAAGTGACTCCATCTCTATGAACAGCTCCAGTACCCAGCCTAATGGTTTTACGATTTTGGCGTACTGGCGTAGCTTGTCCTCTAGTTGAGTAGGTGTTAATTTCGCGTTGACTGACTTTAGATTGAGGCGAACACCACGAACTCCTAGCTCATGCCATGCTAAGAGCTCTTCCGGGTTGACTTTGTTGGGATCTATACCGACCACGCCCCGTCCTCGACGTGGGCCGAGTGCTCGGAGGCCGTCGAGAAGGCAGGAGTTGTCGTTACCATAGATCGAAGGCTGGACAAATACCACGTTCGAGATGCCTATCGTGCTCTCGAAGCGCTTGGCATCGTGAATGGTATGTGTGGAAGGTGTATATGCTGCAGTAGGAATGATTGGGTAGTCTTTGCCCCCCGTGACGTGCATATGACTGTCCCAAGCATCTGCTGGCATTCGTCGTAGGATGTTCGAGTATAGTTGAGAATATGAATGCTTTTCGGAGATGACATGTTGTCGAGGTAGTGGTGTGGCATGTTTCCAAAGTCGAAAGACTGTCCGTTGCAAGAATGAGTGGATGAGCGCAATAACATTGAACATCTCAATGGACATCATTGTGATTAGACTTGCCTGTACCAGATACCTGAAGGTACTGAGAAGCGCGCACATATATAAGATGAATCATTTTAGGCTTATGAAGCACGCTAAATGCAGGTTCCACAAGCGCCGTCAGCTTCGGGGAGAGACCGTCAACTTCGGGGAATGAAGCTGACACGCCGTACGGCAGCATCATCTCGCTCCATCTCGAGTGCGAGCCCCGATGCCAGTGTATGTTGGCCAAGGCCTGCTCAGTCAACTTCAGTCTCGGTCAAGTTCCTGGCTGGCAAAAAACACACAACGTTTTCTCCGGGAATGCACCCCAACTCCCCCACCTCCTCTTCTGCACGACCTACACAGGCCCATCCATGCCAACACAGAGCAGAAAGAACCTTCTCCGCTTGACCCTGCGCATTGTCATCTGACCAGGTGGCTGTCCTTTCTCATCAAGTGAAGATCTATCTCTACACGGGAAGCGTGGTGCCGAAGCCCGCATTGAGCTGAAGCCTGCTTATAAAAAGCTATCAGCATTGCCATCCACTCCTCTCCATCTCAAACACTATTTCACTATACAGTATTCTCCATCCTGAAACACTATCATCGTTCAGATGGCGCCCCTTTACTATTTGCTGGCAGTAGTTGTACTTGCAGCAGGCGGCGTTCCAAAAGGTACGTCTTGGAAACTGTTCTAGAGCCACTTGGCCACTTGCCCGTCAACTGATTAACACGTCTTAGGCTATGATGAAGGTGGCTTCAGCGCTAGCGTCACGCTCTCTGCTTTCAAGGCCGACTATGGCCTGACAAAATCCAAATGGCATGGCACGGCAGCTGGCCTGGCCAATCGTACGGCCAACATCACCTCCTTTGGCGTCCTCGGGGCTGCTTTGGGTGCGGTAATAGCCTACTTCCTCAATGACAGGTTAGGCCGACTTTGGTCCTACAGACTTGCCATTGTCGTATGGGCTAGTGGTATTCTCATGCAGGTCTTCTCTTCTGGTATCTTTAGTTTCCTTCTTTTCGCCAGGGTATGGGGAGGTCTCGGTGCTGGTGGTCTGACTGTGATCTCGCCATTGTTCCTGTCCGAGATTGCCCCAGCAAAGTCAAGAGGCATGATTGTCAGCATGTACATGGTTGTCTTATTGTCCTTTTTGTCACTGGGATTCTTCATAAATTATGGCGTAAGCAAGAACATGCCTCAGAGCAGGGCACAGTGGCAGATTGTTCAGGCCATTCCTTTGATACCCGTTGGCATTGCTTTCATCGCCTCTTTCTGCATACCGGATAGTCCTCGTTGGCTCGCATCGCGAGGGCGCAACGAAGAAGCACAGAAAGCGCTTGCCAAGCTACGTGGCATGGCAGTTGATGACTCAGCCCTAGTCGCTGAGTATGATCTCATCGTCTATGAAGCCGGTGTCAGAGCTGAGATGCAGAATGTCAATATGCTGGAAACAGCCAAAGAGTGCTTCACGTCTCCCACGCTTCGCAGTCGGTATCTGCTGCTCGTGGCCATGCACACAGTCGCACAATGGACTGGAGGCAACGGCATCACCTACTATATCAGCGATATCTTCCAATACGCTGGCATTGTCGGCTCTCAGACGTCACTCATCACTTCTGGTGCTTACGGACTAGTCAAGCTCTTTGTCACCATGATTTTCGCCTGGGGTCTCATCGACAGACTAGGTCGTAGACGCTGCTTTCTTGCAGGCTTGACACTCCAGGGTGCTACCCACATCTATATGGCTATATACTTCGGTGCTATTGGACAAACAAACCCACACGCTTCAGATGCAGCCGTAGCCTCTGTATTCATATACGCCATAGGCTGGTCCATCGGACTCTGCACTATTCCTTACATTTACGGTACCGAGATCTTCCCAACCAAGACCCGAGGGTTTGCATACTCAACCACAATGGCGCTACATTGGTTTTTCCAGTTCGCAGTCGTGCGAGTAACACCAGTCATGCTGGTGACACTACACAAGTGGGGCGCCTATATGTTTTGGGCATTCATTTGTGCTACCGGCATTGTGTTGCTGGGTCTGTGGGCGCCTGAAACAAAGGGTGTTCCTATGGAGCGCATGCATGAGCTGTTCGAGCGCCCGTGGTATCAATGCTGGCGTTCGAAGCTGGTGCCTGTCGGTGAAGGGGAGTTTGGTATGGAGGAGTCTTATGGCACCGAGTCTTTGGAAGGTAAAAAGGGAGGAGTATCTAGAGTGGAGAGGCGAGACAGCAGTCTCACATCGCACGAGTCCTCATCCAGGTAATCTCTGCAAACATCATGTTCAAGATTGTCTCAGGCGAAACATGTCTTTTCTTGATACTTCATATTTCAAGCTCTTGACTCACTCTCTTTGTTCTTCCTGTTATCCCATCGGTTAGTGTCAGGATGAGATACTGTATGAGGGCTTTCCACTGTGGAAGGGCTTTCCAAGACCAAGGCTGAAACAAGGATCGCAGCTATTGTGCTGAAACTGCAAGGATAATCTCTTAAGACATTGTCATCGGATCGCTATTGCCAAGGACTGTATAAAACCACGCTTACCATACCGCCTGTTCCCATCACAACCTTACGACAATATCAAACCAACACAGTCACAACACACAGGCGAAAACAGTCTTCACAAACAATTGGAAGCAAACAACACACCACGTCCACAACCAAGCACACACTCCATCCGTACTCCATACTCACACCACTTAAATCTCCCATCATTGCACCTCACGCACCAGAGCACAAGCAAAATGAAGCATCACTCCAACCTCGACATCTCGACCCGCCATCGCGCCCACTTCAAAACCCTAGGCATCTCACCAACAAACGACTTCAGCGTGATCCGCACCGCCTTCAAAGCCAAAGCACTCGCCTTACACCCCGACAAGACGCACGACCATGACAGAACTGCTTTCCTTGAAGCTAAACAAGCGTTGGAAGAGCTTGAGTTTCTCAAGGAATTTTCAATACTCATGGGCAGCCTTCAGGAGCAGACGGATGAGGAGAAGGAAGAAGAAGAGGCAAGGGAGGCGTTGGCGAGGGAAGAAGAAGAGAGGACGGGCAATAGGTGGGAGAAGAAAAAGAGTCAGGAAGGCAGTTATGCGTGGGTTGTTGGCGATGGCAAAGAAGCGACTGACGTCGAGGAGAAGAAGACCGAGATAAAGACGACGTTTGTGATGAAGAAGACGCGTGGCGTTAGTCCTATCGCAGAGAAGCAGCATGAGTCGAAAGCAGAAGCTGCACAGCTGAACAACGCCAAAGATCAGCAGGGGAGAACCACACCCAAGAGGAAGAAGCAATTTTCAACAACCAAGGACAAGCTCAACGAGGTTCGCGCTCGCACAAACATCAACGTCAATACTGCAGCATCTAATGCACATCACCTCACCAAAGGAGGTAGACACACTTACGACGACTTCTTCGAAACGTTTGGCGATGGTATTGACGAAGATTTCGATAGGGATGATGAATTCGTAGATATGAAGGAACGGAGACGTGGAAACTGGTGACGACATTGTGTTACTATCTGGCTGCAACATGAGCTAAATCAACAAGCTTTACACATCTGCCAGCTATATGTCCAAGTACACATACATGCAATATATGCAATATACAATATGAGCACATTCCTCCCATATTTCAAGTCATCGGTCCCTCATAACCAGCCCGTATGCATCCTGACCTGCCCAAACCTCATCCACCAAAGCCAAATATCATAACCACCCTTCTCAATAAACATCAAACCCCGCATTCATATTCGCACTAATCGGCTCCGCCTGCAAGAACGCCTCAAACATCTCCGGCGACAAATCCATCAAATTCAGATTCATCGCTCCGTCCATCTGATCACTATTCATATACGAAGCATCCAAGAAGATCGAATCGTCATACTGGTTCTGCTGATCTGTAGCGGAAACGTCCATGGGCACGGTCATGAATGCGTGCGATTGTTGGTCGACAAGACTGTTGTCGACGGGGAGAAGGGGGAGGAATGTGTGTGGATTTTGGTTGTTTTGCTGGCCGGCTTTGGAAGTTGCATTTGTGGGTCGTCCGCCTTCGTTTGGACTGCGGCGGGTTTCGGGGAGGCGGAGGCCGAGCATTTCGACTTCTTTTGTGATGAGGGTGGCGGCTGTGGTGATCACTGGGCGGAGAGACTGTGTCAGCATGATGTCGGAAGTGCTGCGACATAAGAATTTGCTTACCTGGATTCGTGTTTTGCAGTCGCGTCAAAGCACTCAAACAGATAGACAGCCGTTCCAGCGTAGTAGGAGCTGCGTGACCTATAGCCTGTACTTCTAGGAGAAAGATTGAGGCGGCTGTATACACGCTGTACGCTAAACTGAGGACAACATGGCCGGTTCCAAAAGTGCGTGTGTACAGGTCGTAGAGCGCCACGATCGACGTGGCGGAGGATATACATTGGATTAGAGGATTGTGCTCGGCGGCTGTTTTTGCCTGTCCTGTTTCTCTGCTAAGCTTCAGGAGGCCTCGATTGAGAAGGATGTTGATGGTGTGGTATAGACAACTATGGTTAATGTGTGATTAGCTTGTGAGATTTGGATTCAAGACAGCAGGTATCAATCAGGAGACTGGCATATTCGTAACGCGCACTGGGCTGAAGTGAAGACTGTGCGCCGCCCTCTCAATTCGGCTCCAGCTTTTTCGAAGGTTGACTTTACTTACTTCAAAATCACGATGTGTCCAGGAGGACATGCCAACTGCTGATTTGTAAGGTTGATCTTCAAGTGCAGTGGTAGATCACGCCACCAGTCTCGCATTCGCGACTGCTCTTCCTTAGCACATTGGTAGGCGCGAGAAGTTGTAGATTCTCGTGAAGGGCTGTAAAGGTGAAGCAGAATCTGGTTTAGTGTATCTGCAAGTGAGCACATCTGTATGAAACACGAGATGGAGTGTGCTTGCTTAGGTGGATAGTTCGATAAAGCAAGGCCATGCGGCTCCCATGGCTCTATTTCGGCAGTATCGTCCACTATAAGCAAGTGTTAGTACTTGTTAATCATTGAATATGCTTAATTGATAAGTAATCCAAGCGCTCTTGCATAAGTCGAGCTGAGGAGAGACCGAGGGTATGGAACTAGGAATTCACAAAGAACGACCAAAGGTATACTTACTCAAAACGCGTGGTGGACTGATCTCGGACTTCTGTATCATCGGTGACCTGCCAAAATACAACGAAATCAATTTATCCCAGAAGTAACAGCTCCAAAACAGACGATGTCGAATCTCAATATCTTCAGTGGATAGTTGGTCGGAACCCGCGTAAAGGTGACCATCCACACAAATACCCATATCGTCAATCATGCGAAACGCCATTCCACTGAACAGCCAGGCCTGGCTTCGATCACCTTTTCCGCATGCTCGGGCACTCAGTAGTAGCAGAGCCTGAACCGTAGGGATTTTGTTACGTGCCAGCCTTATATCTTCAAAGAGGTATGTGACCGCATTCTGGGCGAACGACGCCCCATTGTCAAAGGGAGCGAGTAGCTCGTCCATGCCAGGATCGCTGCGGCACCAACGTACCGAGTGGCACAAGATGGCATTGAACAATGCCTGTGAGAAGTAAGGTCCTTCGGTCTTCATGTCACGTGTGAATGCTGGTCTATAGACGAAATTAAAGAGTGGTTGAATCCAGCAAAAGTGTGAATCGAGAAGCGAACGGAATGGCTCCTGTAGAGAATCGTTAGTAGGTGTGGTGAGAATTATATAAGCACCAAGATAGTCAATATGTTGTGAGAACTGGAGTGATCCAGACAACTTTCAAACATTTGTCCAGGTAGAACTGAAGATTTCGAATCCAGCAACTTGCCGTAGTACTCCCTGCAAAACCCCTCCATAACTTAAAATGCATATATGTCACTGGCCGCAAAAACTTACAGGTATATCAGCAAGTCTTTCGAATGCTCTTTCCCGCCAAGCACTATTCAGAAGACTCTCCTTTCTCGCAGCAAGCTCTTGATCCGCTGTAGTGTCCTGCGCACGTGACTGTGGGTTACTCGGCAGCCGAAACAGGCTTGTAGAGCCATGGAGGGATAGTCTTTCGTTTTCGTCAATAGTCAAGTCCTCGATCTTTGCCGAAAAATCCGCAGGACTTCCAGTTTCCGGACTTTGTCCTGAGAATCTAGTATCATGTACAGATGGTGTTGCGCTAATTTGCCGAGCAAGTGCGGCCTGTAGATCTGCAACCTGTTTTTCGAGTCTCTGGGTATAGGAGAGTGTGGGAGATCTTATACATTGTTAGTGAAAGACTTGTCAGTATAGCATGAGGTTTTGAGCAGAATGTATACAGGTAGCGTCTCTGTCGATTCTTACAATTTGTAAATGCATTCGTCCCCTCGTGCTTTGCACCTGTCGCACCGTGGCTGTTCTGCACCACATTTCACCTAGGCCAAAAAGTTAGCATGATTTTCCCGTAGCACAAGATCATTAATGACATACTTTGCGCTTTCGACACCTAAATCACTCATAATCAGTACAGGTAAAGCGATGTGATTTCTATGACTTACGGTTCACAAGAAAATGCCGACTTCTTTGGATGTCGCCTGCCGGCTTGAGGCGCAGCACTGGCGGAAGCTGCAGGGCTAGACATTTGCAAGCTAGCCAATTGTGTTACGGCTTCATTACGAAAGACCACCAGACTCGGTTTTTGGCCGAGCGGCTGCTGGAGGATTAGATTGATATGTCAAATCAGCAGGACACGGAAGGCTGCGGGGTCAACGAGACAGACTTTCGAGTCGCGTGGTAATACTTAGATGGTTGAGAAGAGATAAAGCTCTTGGCCTTTGTGAAGCCAAAAACCGCAAGCAGGAAGTTGCCCGAAGTCTTCTGATGCCCCACTTTCTTGCTTTTGCCGAACTCAAGCACCTCAAGCACCTCAAGCACCTCAAGCACTTCTCGCACTCCACATGGGGTCCCCAGTCCCCAGAGACCATACAGCTCCTCCCGGACACGATCCGTCTTCTTAGCCTATACCAAGAGATGTGAATTCAATACAAAAAGCCCGCTATGTCTTCTATGTCTAGACCTTCGTAAGGTGGTTGACTAACAATGTGCGTCAGTCTGGCTTCTTCGCCGGTTATCTCGTTATGCAAATTCCCTCCAACTTGATCCTGATGAGGGGTCGCCCCTCACTTTACTTGCCTGGCTGTATGGCTGCATGGGGTATCGTTTCTGGTTTGACTGCTTGCGTCCACGACTACAAAGGCCTTGTTGTCGTTCGATTCTTCCTAGGTTTCGTCGAGGCTCCTTACTTCCCCGGAGCTCTCTTCCTGTTGTCTACCTGGTATACTCGCAAGGAGCTCGCACTAAGGACGAGTATTCTATATGCATAATCCCTTCTTTCTGGTGGTTTCGGTGGTCTTGTCGGTGCTGGTATTCAGTACGGCATGAACGGACTCAACGGCCTGCAATCCTGGAGATGGCTCTTCATCATTGAAGCGGCAGTCACAGTCTTCATTGCAATTTGTGCCATGTTCATTCTTCCAGATTACCCTCACTCCACTCGCAGCTTCACTCCTCTCGAACGCGCTATTGCTGTCAACCGTATGAGACATTCCAGTGGCGCTAAGGATGAAGAACGCGGCAGCCCAATCCAAGGTCTACGCGTGGCTGTCACCGACTACAAGACATGGCTCCTTGCGCTTATCATCATCACCAAGACTTCCGCCGGCGTTGTTACTTCCTTCATTCCCACTGTCATCAACACATTCGGCTATTCCAAGGTCATAACTCTGCTCCTTGTTGCCCCTGTAAGTACATTAATTACGAAAAAACAACACCATGAATTCATTACTAATTTCATTCATTATAGCCATACGTCTTTGCCACAATCGCAGCTCTTACCATCTCTTACACCTCCGACAAGTTGAGCGAGCGTGCCTTTCACATCATCATCCCCATCTTCGTCGCCATGGCCGGCTACATCATGGCCGCCGGCTCCATGACTCTCGCCGTCCGCTACCTCGCCATCTTCCTCATGCTCGGAGGTGTCTACGGCTCCTACAACGTTGCGCTGGCCTGGATCTCTAGCACCCTTCCCAGACCCCTCGAGAAGCGTGCTGCCGCCACTGCTATGATCAACACGGTCGGTAACTTGGCCCAGATCTACTCGCCATGCCTCTACATCAAGTCGATGCGACCTCGTTACTTGGAAGCTATGATTGCAAACTCTTGCTTCTGCTTGGCTTGTTTGTTTGCTACGTTGGTGCTCAGATGGTGCCTTAAGAGGGAGAATGCTAAGCTGGATAGGCTGGAGGCGGAGGGTATTGTTGCCATGGAGAAGATTGGGAAGGGTGATACTGAGGCTGAGATGTATGAGGACAAGGTTGAGTCGGTGCCCGCTACTATCGGTTACAGGTACGTTCTGTAAAGTGGTGACTATGGAAGGCCATCTGGTCTTTATATGATCAGGGTTGGAAACCGATGCGTTGTATATATGAATGGTTATATTGGATGTTCATGCGCTTGGTTATCTGTCTGGAAGGCATTGGTGCTGTATTTAATGAATGAAATATTTCACTGTCATGATATACGTTACTATCGCAACTACTGTGTTACCTCTTAATGCTAATCCGTGACTGTCAAAAACACCAGAGCTTCGTCTGTTCACTTAGTTGCCATATTGTCCTCCTCCATCGATATCTCCTCAGGTATGTTGGCTTAGTAATCCAGGTCACGTGACCTCAAGCTTGACATGAAGGTACCTACATTCTCATTCTCGTTCATTAATTATCTTCAAAGCAGCGTCCTTCTAGATCAAATACATTCCACCAGTCCTCACAAAGCACAAAAGAAAAGCAGGATCAATGCCCAAAGCAAAAATCCTAACACACATCCCCACTCCCTATCTCATCTTCCTCCTCTACATCGAACCCCTCTCCACCCTCCTCGGAGCATACTGTACATACATCCCCCTTGCCCCTTTCCTCTCCCCCTTCTTGCCCACTCCTCTTGCACACTAACAAAAAACATCAGACGCCTACCTAACTCCCCACCTCTACCTCTCCTTAACCCACGCCGCCTCAACCCCAGCACCCCTCCCACCACCTACAAACATAAACACCACAATCCCCCTAGCAACACGCATCGCCCTTTCCCAACTCGCAAACCTCTACATCCTCTTCGCGCTCAACGAAGGCCTCGTCCTGAGATGTACACGCGACGCTCGTGTCTGGCGGACTTTGCTGTTTGGCCTGTTAGTGGCCGATTTAGGCCATTTGTGGACGAGTGGTGTGCTGGCTGGTCCTAATGCTGCGGCGGTGGGAGAAGCAGTGGGTAAGGTTGAGGAAGCAGTGGCAATGGGTTGGAACGAGTGGATGATGAGGGGCGGGCAGGGAGGAGGGGGGTGGGGGAGTGTGTACTGGCAGTTTTGGAAGTGGAATAGTATGGGATGGGGTAATGTGGCGTTTGTTTATGTTGGCGTTACTATGAGAATGTGCTTTTTGTTGGGGGTTGGAGTTAAGGAGGAGGAGGTTGAGGTTGTGAGGAGTAAGAAAGAGTGAGCAGTGCTGGTGGTGTGGTATGAACGCTGCTGTGGAACTACGAAAATGTGTAGCGAGTATGTTAGACATATCAGAAGTAGGTAGGTATGAGCAGGATGACCAAGCAGCATCGAAAGACGGCAAGTGAGTGCACCACAAATTCAGCCGTACCACGACTGACAGTCGTCCTGGGTAGACAATTGGACGCTAAAAGTGGGCTTCATAGCCTACGTTGGTTTGCGTGAGCAAGCACAATCAACTGGAGATATCCTTCACACATGGACATGGGAACTTCAACAAAAGACAAAGATGAGTATTCGATGCAGACCAAGAAAAGATTGCCAGTTCGTGAAAATGCTAGTTATGTACAACCACAGTCAAGTGTGCCACATCCACCTCTTTCACATCCAGCGCACTTATTCTGACCATCATCAACCTTTCATGATCGTACTCTCTACTCGTCATCATCCTCGGCATCGCCATCACCGACAACGTTGAAGAAGCGGAGCTCATAGGTTCCCGGGCTAGTAGAAACAACACGGAGCCAGTCACGGAGCTGCTGCTTCTTAAGGTACTTCTTTGTGCTATACATCATGTCTTGTCAGTCCAATTCAATACTCTTTGCCTTTACCTCCAAGCACGGGTTATGCCTTTCAGCCAAGGGTATATCTTACAGGTACTTCAAGTAACGACCGCTGAACTCCTGGTGAGCAACAACCTCAATCTTTCCCTCGCCAGCCTGGCTGATCTGGATGACATCGCCGAGGTTACCGGTACGGCCCTCGACCTTGATGCGGTCGTGGAGGAACTTTTCGAAGGCGGAGGCGTCGAAGATCTTGTCGTTGACGGGTTGAGAGCAGTTGATGATGTACTATAAACACACAAGAGTTCGTCAGAATAAAACTTCGTCTTAGTCCATGTTTCGCGCTTCTTCTCTTCCTTTTATGATGGGTGTGAGGGTATGTGTGCATACCTTCTTGGTAATCTTGCCAGCCTTTCCAGCCTTTCCGGACTTGCCAGTGGAGATCTTCTACATGTTTCCAAAACGTGTTAGTTTTGCCTACTGTTCATGTTTCGATGCGCAATCCTTCATGCGCCGACTACTCAGTAGCAGCGACAAGAAAGGAGAGGCGAACAGCAAAGCAGGGAGGGTGTAAAGCGTACGGGTGCGACCATTTTGAAAGAGAGTGTATGGGTTGGTATGCAAAGAAATTGATATCCTGCAACTCTTTTCGATTGTGTGGTGTAAGAAGATGCTTGTGTGGCTTGTGATTGAAGATTTTCGAGAGTGTGTGCTGGTCTGTGCTTTCGCATGGAGATGACTCCGGTGGCATGTTCTTGGGATAAGATTAGACGATCTTTATATTCAACTTTAGTAGACCTTTGCGCAGATCGTCAAAGCACTGTGAAGTGGAAATATAACTAGTGATCTTGTCTCAACCACCAGTCTACCTATACCATCGAAAGGCCAAAAATGAGTCCAGAAGGTTTCATCCAACCAGGCCTCTTTGAGGACTTACAGAGCAAAATCGATGACGATGGCCGTGTGAGAGACGTGAGTGATGCCATTGTGTATGTTTATGTGCTATATGTGCTAACATAGCCAAAAGCAAATCCGAGACATCATTCAAGATCTCGAGAAGAAAGGTACTCTTTTCATGTTTCAGCTGCAGAAAGGTAAAAGCTGACCTTCATTTTATAGAGAAGCCAATTATATCTACGTTATCCAACTCACACGCTTCGCCGAATGGTGATGGTATGTCTGCACTTTACTTATGGTGTTATGGGAACCTTGACTGTGGCAACTACTAAAAACAAAATTCAGTCACTGCACTCGCCAAAGACGTCGAGAACAATTCCATCCCAGCACTCGTCACAAACATCTCCTCGCTGTCAGAACTGGCATCACAACAACCATACTACAAGTTCAATCAGATGTGGTCGCGGCAGATGCAGGATGCTGTATGTTTGAGGATTTCCTATCTTTTCAGTATTCTTCCGCTAAGAGGATGATTCGTGTGTGCCTTCCGTAATAAAGTAGGTAGGTTGCTAATCCTGATACTCGATATAGTCTTTCATTGTGATTCTCTGCGGGTGGCTCGGTGGCTTTGACAAGGGCGAGGAAGGCCAGCTTCTGACCATTGAGCAAGTCGGTGCAATATTGAAAGGTAAGAATGATATCGAAGCACTCCAGCTCGTCCCTATGCTGACGACTTGTCAACAGTCCTCGTCAACCTCAAAGACCGCGATGTCTTCCACCTTACCATCGAAGAATACCTGCAATCTCTGATCTCACTCATCGATGAATTGGTACGTCTCCTTCACTATTCATTGTTCTCCTCCAAAAGCATGAACATATCAGTCTTAATATCACATCAGGCCCGTCTCGCACGCAACTCCGTAACGTTAGGCAACTACACGCGTCCCCTCCTCATCAGCCAGTTCATCAAAGACCTACACGCTGGCTTCCAGATCCTGAACTTGAAGAATGACTCACTCAGGCGGAGGAGTGATAGCATCAAGTACAAGGTGAGAGAGGTGGAGGATGTAGTGTATGATTTGAGCTTGAGAGGATTGATCAAGAGAGATGGTGTATGATCGTGCGAAGTGCTGTTGATGGAGAAAGCCGAGAATGATTTAGCAGTACTGAATTGGCTCAGTGGCCGTGATCGACGAGCAAGCGATGGGTGAGCAGGCTGAGAAAAGCTTCAAAGGCTTCAGCAGCGCGTGGGCTCATTAGGCAGAGTGGTTGCCTTGGACCAGAAGTTCGAAAGAGATTCAGACAGAGACTTCATGCTCTAAAACGGGCGTCTGACGAGACGTAATAATCCAGCGCTGGAGCCGCAACGACATCGGATCAAGGCCCATCTCGATTGATTGTAGGCTGTGATCATGTCATGTAGCCAGTCAACGTCCGATATCCTCGATATCCTGCAAAACCGCTGGCAACGGCATCGGGTTGTTTTTTTCTTCGTTCACCGGTTCCCCCTTGACCACGACCTCCTCTGTGGCCTCATTCTTGACATCGCCCTGCCCACAACCCTCCTCTTCCTCCCTCTTAACCTCCTTCTTGACCCTCTTGACTCCCTTGACCTCCATCACAGCACTCGGACAAAGTCTCTTCTGCCCCAGCACACAATCTCCACACTTCCTTCCTACAGGAGGACACCACGTCTGACCAAACCCGACCAACAAATGATTGATATCATGCCATTTCTCCCTCGGCAACCAGCCCTCCAACATCTTCCTCGTCTCCTCCGGCGTCTTCGTCTTGTGCCAGCCCCATAGATTCGTGATGCGATGCACGTGCACATCCACTCCAATACCTTCGTCACGACCCCATGCAGCTGACATGCAAAGGTATGCCATTTTGGGTCCGACTCCAGGCAGTGAGGTCAGGCCGTCGATAGTGTCAGGTATATCGCCTGCAAACTTATCGCGCAGGATCTCGGCGGTCTGCTTTATATACTTGGTTTTATTATTGTGAAAGCCGACTTTCATTATCAATTCGTTGAAAAGTGTTGGTGTTACTGCTATTATGCTTTCCAAGGTGAAACCTCCTGGCAGGTTATCTTGGAGGTTCCTCATGGCAACGGCGGTGACGGTGTCTTTCGTTTGGGAGGACAGCATCAGAGCTATGAGTGTTTGGAAGCGTTGATCGCGTGGTGTGCGAGTGTCGTCGGCGAGAGACTCGCAGCCCATAGTATCGACTGGTGCGGGCCATTGAGAGCGCATTTGTGCGGTTAGTGTATAGATTTCTTCCCAGTTTGAGGGTGGTGAGATTGGGATGTCATTGTCGGGCTTGGAAGTTATACGGTTGGTCGGAGAGCGCTTGATGCGCTTGGTCGGTGTAAGAGCATGATTGGGCGAGATGGTATCAAGGGCTGCAGCAGGACGTTTGGTACGAGGGCGAAGGGTGGATGCTGGGGTGAATAGAGCGGTGTGAGGAGCATCTTCAAGGTCTGATGGAGGTGGTGAGAGAGGCGTGTCTGAATCTGAAGCTAGGCCTTCTTTCTTGATGCTTGGTTGCTGAGCATTGCTATTCCGTAGCGATCTATTAGATGCCAGGGCTCGCACTAGCCTAGCAGTATCCTGGGAGGCTCTAGACGTTCTCATTGTGTTTCGGGGATTGGAAGGGACTCGGATCTGTTGAAAGTGGAGTTCACATTTCCCCGAGTTTCAGCACGTGCGAGTGCTGTCATCTTTTGTTGATCGTGTTTCACCTTTACTTCACTTCAGTTTCACCTTTACTTCACTTCAGTTTCACCTTTACTTCACTTCAGTTTCACCTTTACTTCACTTCAGTTTCACCTTTGCTTCACCTCTTTTCTGTAGTGTACCATCTCTGTGCAAGCCTCGTACGATCTCTTGAACATCACCACCTTTACAGCTGCCTCTCCTCTTGTCCTTCTACTCTTCTGGATCTGGCTACATTCTGCCAATGGGAGCCAAAGAGCATGACTGGTCGCTGACAGACGATGCTGTGGGCAAAGCTCTTAGTACCATTCTTACAAGACTGGAGCACAACTTGAGGGACACAGACTATGCTCGCACATTACGCCAATCTCCTTATGAAAGATCGAAAGCTCGCGCTGTAGGTACACATGGGTTTTGCACGACCTTCTCCAATTCAGAGTACTAACAAGATTATCTGTACTCCTAGAATCTCGAATATGCCCAAACACTTCTCTCCCGTCTCGAGCAAGTAAATACAACCGCCCATCCTACCAGAACAAGTCGCCAGCAAGCGCAGAACAAAACGAAGCAACACAGTGTGCTGAAGCAATGTGAAGATCGTCTACGTGAGCTCGATCTAGAAGGAAGTTCAGAGACTGCAGATGCGTCTTCCGATGACGACCCGCTAGATGAAGATACTCAGGCATTTCTATGTCGATTTGCGCCAGGAGGGAATGCCGCAGCTGGCATTGACACCAAGCATAAAACAGATCAAATGCCAACGACAAACACCCAATCCGAGACACAACAAGCACCAGTAGCGACTGCACCGCAAACTTTCACCCTACGATCTCGTCGTCTTGACCAGTCTTCTACAGTATCTCAGTCTACTGGAACCACCAAAGGAGCAACGTCCTCTTCACAAATCAGTCCCTTCGCGCCGCCAAAGTCCACCACCTCCAGCACCACCCTTCTGGAAGCTCATACCTCCACACAAGAAGACCTAACCAGCTCTCTCCTCGACCTTGCCCGCGCTCTGAACGCCTCCACAAAGTCTTTTTCCACCTCTTTGGGAGCTTCCGATCCGTTGGTCGATGGCGCGACGTCCGCCCTCGATCGTAATGTGACGGGCATGGAAGCTGCAGAAAGACGTATGGGTATGCTGCGGCGGATGACAGAAGGCAAAGGCTGGTTTGGGAGGTTGAGTCTGTGGGCTTGGGTTGCTGTGGGATGGGTGGCATTACTGGTGGTCATGTTCATTCTGCCGAAATTGAGGCTCTGAATTCGTGGAAGATCGGCATGAAAATCGACTACGATACTAGAGCTCTACGTCGTAGTTAGGAAAAAGATGGTTCAAGGTACCATGAGGCGGTCAGTAGCTAGGAGGGCTGTGAAGAGTGCCCGTAGACTCTCTCAATCTCACGGATGTATCAGACTACAAATATTCCATCGAAGAAGAGCCTAGGATATTAGAGAAAGGCATGAGGTGAGTAGCTCGAAAAGAGTCAGGGTACCCTCCACAGCGGTCCCGGCCAGGCAGGCACGAGAAAGAGGAAGGCGCGAGTTACCGATTCAATCTCACGCGAACTTCCAACTTCTTACAACACTCCGACACATCATTCGCACCATCGACACCACTCACACCGTCGTCAAGAACATGTCTTCATCAAATACAGGATCTCAAACTTTGACAAGACAACAGAGCAGAGATATGCTAGACGAGGAAATGACAAGATGGCTAGATGCTTTGCCAGCGGACAGTCCTCTGATCGGCCTAGTTGATCAAGCTGGTGGCACTCTTCGGATGCCGATGACGGCTTCTGCTCATGGGCATAGCACTTCCTGGACGCGTACCAAGATTCAAGTAGGTCTGCTTATTACACGTCAAGCAACAAAAGCTAAGATAAAGTGAACCTAGACGATAGACTGGATTCTGGACATGCATACACCACAATCCATCGAAGATTGCTGGTACGTGCTTGTTAGTGAATGGGAACAGAAGAAGCACAAGAAACCCGTCAAGAAAATCGGACCCAAGCACTACGACTTGTTTCGGTAATTTCCTGAGTGTGCTATATGCATTATCCTAAACTACGCTAACGTCTGTCCCAGAGTCCTTTACGCTCTGTATATACGAAGCATCGTAGATCAGTCGACTCCCCTAAGACAATGTTGCGGCCGCGGTGAAGGAGATCCCAACAGTGCGAAACGACTAGCCTGCATCAATCCTCGTCATGTCCGTCATATCACCATAAACAAGGCCAATGATGGCACGCACCAGCATTGTGGGTACGCCTGCTGAAATTGTTCTTGATCCTAAAGAAAGCGCAATGAGATGCTCTCCAGATGACTACTTACCAAACGGGACTTTGACAGAGGTGTGACTAGTGCTGGAGTCTTTTGAGACTCTAGAAGATTCTTTCGTAGTGCTTTATCTCGGAGACGGTGCTATTGGGATACGGTGCGAACACAATCTCCGAATCCCACGGTAATCTACACACACCTAGATCTGTGGAAATGAGTGCTACCAGGAAAATGACATCTGAAAGCCACAACAAGAGAGATGGCTTGAGATCACAACAACAGGTGGACATCAATCGCCCCTCCAAAGGCAAAGGTAGAGCTTTGCCACAGTCAGCCACAACAAGCCAGAAATCCCGATTAGCACAAGCACAAGAACAATTGGAACACTATACAGCAGAAGCTGAAGCTTCCTAACTACGAGGTGTTAGGCCCAAACAACCCTATCATCTCTAAGGTGCTGGAGCTTTAGCACTGGACGAGAAGCTCGTAAGAGACAAGAGGAATTATATATACGAACTACTTTCGTCTCGGTCTCGGATAGTTAAACATCCTACTACGACTTGAATTACCACATGGTTCAACTACTACATAGTTATGCCATTTCTTGCATCGCCGCACACAGAACCTACACCATCTCAACGAACCCACAATGGTGCACGAAGAAGCTTTACGAGGTTCCGCAAAACGAAGATATGTTCTGTTGTGAGAATGTGTGGAAATACCGAGTAAGGCACGCCCAGTATGCAATGAAAGAGGTAGACGCTTTCAACTGACAATACTTTTGCTTCCACATCTCGAACAGAGAGTGGGTAGCAGCCAACGAGAAGTTTTTCGAGCTGCAGGAATTCCACAGTATATTGCTTCGCCAAGCAGAGCATATGGTGGAAGTGCACTTCATTGGAGACTGCCATGACATTCTCGTCAGTCTCATACAAATCTAATGCGTGCTTTTCCTCGTCTGCCAAGACCATATTTGCCCTGAGCAATGTTGAAACATCGAAACGTGTAGTCTGGGTTACACAATGTGGTTTCATTCGCCAAGCCAGGAACTGAAGATCAATAACGACCTCAATGGTAGATACCTATACATGTTGATATGTGGCATTTTGTTCATTAGGTCTCGTGCAATGTTATGGCCAGAACTCTGGTGAAAGCTCCTTTCTTTGGATTCAAACCTTTTCCGTACCAAGGAGACGCAGCTTCTCTCGACTGAGTGATGACCTTTGGTAACCATTACGTGTAACGAACATGGATAAAGACTGTCCCATGCCTGTGTCCTTTGCGGCTCTGACTTGAGTCCTACATCAAGTGTGATGCACATGTTCTGATCCAATATTGTCCCTTCATGCAGTAAGGACCAGTGACAGCGTGTAGCTACACAAATATGGCAGCATTGTGTTGCTATTCAGAAAAAAAGCCGAGAATAACTACCTTATTGCTTATTGCTTGCTTGCTACGCGCCAACGCCGAAGCGCGAAAAACGTCGACGCCGAAAGCAATTCTTTCTCCGAACCGAAGGTCCCACCTCAACCATTCTCCAGATCTGCAGTCGGGCGAACGACCGCCGGCATTAGATCATTGGCATTCTTTCTTAATCTCTTTCAAAATGCTCTTCTTCGTTCTGCAGTCACTGCCAGCAAGGTCTCGACCGTCTCGGACTGCAACACATGAGACTCCCTTGGCATGGCACGAAGCCAGCATTAACAGAGAAAGACTCATCCATCGCCACTCCTCTACCCTCATCTCCAGAGTCTGAATCGAAGGACACCCTTCCCGAGCATGATACTTCGAATCCCGAGAAAGGTACAAGACCGCAACCTCCTCTACCACTAGGCCCGGCACCCATACCAAGCGATATTGAAAACGATTCACTAGGCCATGCAGGAGAAGAGGAAGACATATGGTATCCCGAAGGTGGTCTTAAAGCATACCTTGTTGTTCTCGGTGGCTGGTGTGGCATGGTTGGAGGTTTCTCCTTGATGAACTGCGTTGGGGTTATACAGGCTTATCTACAAGAAAACCAATTGAGAGATTACTCGCCTAGCACAGTAGGCTGGATCTTTTCTATCTACCTCTTCTTCATCTTCGGAGCGAGTCTTCAGATCGGTCCGGTCTTTGATGCTCATGGCCCCTTTTGGTTACTGCTTGCAGGAAGTGTAATTATGGTAGCAATGTTCATGGCTTTGGCAGAATGTACTCGTATGTACTATGGGAATGACAGACGTCCGTACTGATCTTTGGCTAACATCTAGTTGCAGAATACTGGCATTTCATCCTCAATCTCTCCATCTTCGGCGGTATCGGCTCTTCTCTCCTCTTCACCCCTTCCCTATCCGCAATTGCCCACTGGTTCAGCAAAGGTCGTGGTGCTGCAACTGGTCTTGCGGCAACAGGAGGGGCAGTAGGCGGAGTCATCTTTCCCCTCGCCCTCGAGCGCCTCTTCCCCATGGTAGGATGGGCTTGGTCCATGCGTATTCTAGGCTTCATCTACCTCTTTGTCTGTACCATTGCCGTCCTCCTCACACGCTCTCGTCTTCCTCCCAAACATGGCGGCACCATCAAGCCTGACTTCCGCATCTTCAACGACGGCACTGGCGCACTTGCTTTGGTAACGCTAGGTACATGGTTTTTGGAATGGGGATTGTTTATCCCATTGTCTTACGTTCCTGAATTCGCTGCTGCCAATGGCTTAAACAATGGCTATCAAATCGCAGCTATCTTGAACGCAATGTCGTTCTTTGGTCGTTGGGCTCCCGGCTGGATCGCGGACCGCATCGGTCGCTTCAACACAATGTGTATAACGTCATTCTGCTGTTTCATCTGCGTCTTCGCCTTCTGGTTACCGTCGGACGGCAGTCTCACATCTCCAAGCAAAACATACGGCCTCCTCATCACCTTTGCCGTCTTCTATGGTTTCTTTTCTGGTAGTAATATCAGTCTGACGCCAATTTGTGTCGGCCAGTTGTGTGAGACGCATGAGTATGGGAGATATTATGCGACTGTGTATACGATTGTGGCAATTGGGAGTCTGGTAGGATTGCCGATCGCAGGAAGTCTTGTGCGAGCGGCTGGTGGTGGGTATTGGGGTGTGGTTGTATTTGCAGGAGGTTGCTATGTTATCAGTACCGCGGCATTTGTGACGGCGAGGGTGAGGAAGGTTGGTTGGGGTTTGAAGGCGGCATGGTGATCGATAGGCATGTTCGAAAGCGATGCCTGTAACCGTGTGAGCACGCAATGCTGTGCTTTGGACACTGGGTCTTATGAAGTATCGAAAGGCTACTGGAAGGCAAGTTTAGGATATATATTTAGATTTTTAATGTGAACACGACTTACGACCTAAACTTTCAGTCTTTCATCATGAGATCGTGTCAAAAAGCCTTCGCCAATGACAAACAATGCAACATATATGCTTACGGACATAACGGGACCAAGTTGTCCTCACCACATACCTCGCTCAACCCGCAGCAGAAGCCACAATCTACAAAGAAACACAAACGCAGCACAAACAAATTTCGGCTTCGGAAAGGCGGCGCTCAAGCTAACTTCATGAGGCATCTGTATGGTGGCGTCAACCTTGAGAGAGGGGTTGACCGAACGATCACCGGCAGTTCCATGTGCTTGAAGGATAGAGGAGGGGTGGGAGGATAAGCTGAGCTAAATGGTTTTTTTGATCTGTGCGACCTTCATTGTGGTGAATTGCAATTGGTGTTTTTGCTTTCGTTGCGGTTCTGCTGGAGGCGGTTCTCATCAACTTCCATTGGTCAATTTTACTGGGTATATCTGTACTTCTCTTCTAGTGCTGTAGATGGGATACGCAAGCCTTTCTTACTCCTCATCCTCTTCAAGGGCGAGTAAGCTGGACTATTTTAGTCCTGTCGCACGGACTTCTTGAACCAGTCGCTCCATCTTTCTCTTCTGCAATCGTTCACATCCTCTGTCAAGACCTCAGACCCACCTGATGACTAGTCCGTCACGGAGAAGCTTACTCCTGGGTATATCGTGTCCAGCATTCTTTTGTTTCACACTACTTCTAACTAGGCACATTGGACTCTTCAAATATTGCTCATTACATACTACCTCTGTTTCCAGACTACATGCTCTCAGGCCGCCTTCCACCTGGAATCCAGCTAAGGTCAAACGTCATCCCCACTCCCAGCTCCATTCAACATACTCGGTCTCACGAATACACGAAACAAGCCACGTGTCTCAATCAGCCAGCAACACTCCTCCTTTTCTTGCTCTCCCTTCTGCCCGACCCATTCCTGCCAGTACCAACTTTAGAAGAGCCCAAGATGTGCTCAGGCTGTTCAAGATGTTCCACCTGCATTGGCTGCAAGCCTCCATATCCTGATGGCGAGTAAGATCGCATGCTTCCATGCTGCTGGGCCAACATACTCGTACCAGACGAGCGAGGCTGTGCAGGAACATAGAGGTCGTAAAGGTCGTGGAAGGGACTTGGTAAGGTAGAGAAGCCAGGAAGTGCTTGGTGCGAGGTTGGAGGGATGGCGTTGTTGATGTAAGATGTCTGCAAGGGTGAGGTGATACTGTGTTGATCTTGTGGGTATTGCTGCTGATGAGGTGGTAGAGTAAGACCTGATGCGAAGTGGTCATCATGACTTGTAAGTGCAGCATGCTGGAGAAGCGGAGCGAGTTGGGTCGGAGAGGCTGGGCTGCGTTCATGGTAAGACACCTGCTGACGAGAGTTGCTGCTGTTGTTGCTTGCGTTCAGCTGACCGTAGGCAGGCACGAATTCTCTGGGTGTGTACAATCGAGGTTCGTGGCTGGCATCGTTGGCCGAGAAGTTGTTGTACGAAGTGCTCGAACCAGAGGTTGGGGTCAGTGGTGTGTATGGAATAGTGGTAGAAAGCGATGGCAGCGTTTGACGTTCAGCTGGAACATTGTGGAAGCTGTGCTGCTGAATGGGTCGCAGTGTTGGGCGCTCAAAAGGATCCCGAAGTTCTTCGCTTTGGAAGGATGAACTATGAGATGAGATGTATGATACTGATCGAGGATTGCGAGCTGAATTGACGAGTGGAGAGTGCGCTTGGTTCGACCATGAATATGCTGTTGAAGGCATGAAAGGCGGTTGTTGTGGACACTGTAGTCATTTCATGTCAGACTGGCGCCGGTGAAACTTTGCTGATTGTACGACTCACAACAGAACTCTGGCTATTGAGGTGCCCATCAAGCGCCAATCCATGCTGCGACTGACGATGATGCTCGTAGTGTTTATCGTGTACCGAGCCATGCTGATTGTTGATGGGGCTCTTTGAAGGTATGTCGCCTGAGGACGGAGTTGGACATTGCGAAGTTTGTTGTTTAGGATTCATGAAGCCACTGAAGTCTGCTGGCAAGGTCTGAACAGCCCCGACCTGCACAGTATTAGCGTTGTCCCTCTCCTCGCCTATAGGAAACCCACTCGAAGGAAATTACACTGGTTCGAAGCATTGCCAGTTCTACAGCCTAAACAAGCACTGCCGTCTCCTTTGTCACCACTGCACTTGATCTTGCGCTTCCTGCACCTCCAACACTATTGATGGCATTAGTATCAGTTCAGTGTGGTAGGATGTGACCTGCATACCGCAACAGGTGCTCGTGGTGTGCCAGCTGGTGTTGTTCCTGTTGTCTTGCGAGGCATGTTATTCTCGTCGTAGAAAGAGAAGAATGGCTCGTAGACTGTGTCAAGTGTGCTGATATCTGTCCAGCCAAGATCTGGGGGTGAGTAGGTGGGTTGAAATAGCAGTATTCTTTCCAAATGGTCGTTGCCACAATTCAAGCATAATGCCATTTCTACTGTTTCAAGGGAAATTAAGGTCTCTGGCCTGAGACAAAGAAACAGACGGTGATGAACAGACGGTTGAGGCTAAGTCCTTCTGGTGCTCACCGCCCGAAGACGGATCAACGGTTGAATCTTATAACAGCAAACGAGAAGATCTCACCCAGGCGTATCTCGACAAGACGTGTCCAGATCCGGCGTGAGGGGCAAAGCGCCTCGATCAGCCAGGTGAATAGCCATCACGTTCAGCCAAGATCTCACGTCGCTGAGGAGACTACGTCTTCAGTCTAGCGATTACAATTGGATGGAGACAGTGGTAAGGACCGAAGATGCTAATGTCAATGCATGTCTTTGGGTATCGCCGTACCAAAGATGGTGTTGTGCTACCCGTGGCTGCACGAGAAGGAAAGGTATTCAGGTAGCGAGCCCACAATGTTAGGCCCGTGCAATGTATACTCAATCCAGGGCTATGAGAACCAGATGCGGGACTTGAACAAAGACACAGCATGACCATGGTCATCATCCGATGTTTGTGATCGTAGCAGAAGAGTTTCGAGCGTATTGAGCATCGTTTGCTGTGCGTAGAATCTAGCGGCAACCCCCTCGCCTTTCCAATGATAAAGCCAACGACGAAGAGGGTAATAAGTGGCGAGCGCTAATGCATGCAGATAGCGACCTATCGCCACATCTTCCTCCTATGTAATGATCCACTACCATTGCTGCTAGTGAGTTGGCCTGCATTGACACTAGTACTATAGCTTCGATTGGCGAGCGGAACCTTTCCAATGTGAGATATGCAAATAAATATGATGACTTGATTCTTGTTATTCATCTCTGCAGTGTGGCTCCTATATTTTAGCTAACAGGCTAGGACGAACGTTGGATGAAGAGAACCTGACCACGTTGCCCAGCAGTTGTGCGAAGCCTGAAACCGTCAACGATGCAAGAAGCCGGCGTTTTTAGACTAGATGCAGATCAGACGCTGCGGTGAGGTGGGCTTGAACCAATGGGTTGTGTAATTAGCGTCAATGTATGAAGCAAGTTGTTACATGCTTCACTCAATTGTGTCACTATTGGCTTCAAACAAAGATATCTTGTTGCGTGCTTTAGTCCTGAACAGTACCGTAGCTGGTATGTAGATATCAAGACCAGATAGCCTTGTCATAATTCCTCGATCATCTATCAACAAGTTTGTGAGACGGCCGATGTAGTTGGTACGCCCGAACAGGCTGACGGAGATTTCCTTTCTTCCTGGTGGGCTGCAGGCCGATCGAAAACTTGTGAACCACTAAGAAACCTTTGATTTTCTCTGAATGAACTAGGCGTAGCTCGGCACTAATGCCCGCCCATTATTATTCTCTTTAATATTCATGCACTGCAAAATAGTTCCTCCGTGGAAGCGAAAACCTTTGGCGTCGTACAAACACGTTCGGTAGGAGCGGCAGAGCATGCGAGTGTGCGATGCGAGTGTTTTGGTCAAACGTCAAAGAGCAAGTTGACCATGTCTCACCTCAGTAGTTTGTGTGGAAATCACCCCATGGTTGGCTGACAAAGGCTAGCAGCTCATCACAGTTGCTCCTCCCTAGCAGCGCCCTGCATTCGTAGCTGCATGAATGGCTGCGCCTATCATGTACATGGCAAGACCTGACTAGGCTAAGAAAGGTAGCGAGCTGCAGTACACGGCACAGATTTGCCGCACCATCCGAAGACATTGGCTAGCACTACTGTTGCATCTGCCTTGGCTCTAGAGCAATTGAGGGTGAGTTGGGGAGCAGTTTAAGACGACGAAGACGAAATGAAGTTGATGAAATGTCGTTGTTACAGGCATGACCGTTTGGTAGAACTAGGACGTTTTGCAAGGCTTAATTATCTCGTTGAACCGGATCTGAAACGGGGGCGTGCGGCTGCCGGCAAGCGCATCCTCTCCGGGTATTGATCTGTGTTTCGTGAATGAACGACAGATCTTGAAACAAAGCTGGAAGCATCTAGGTGTTTCGCCTCGACGGCCTTGTTTCAGCATAGTCATGAGAACACCTTAATTCAACCTCATTCACGAGCTACGCCATTATTGCCAACATGTCCGTTCTTCTTGAAACATCCCTGGGCGACATTGTCCTCGATCTCTTCGTGGACCAGGCACCAAAGACATGTCAGAAGTAAGTCTCGAGTCCCTTCACCTTTCATCCTCTCACTCTATAGTCCTCCTTAGCTGAACCTCTCCAAGCCCCATACCTAACACCTCACCACCCTAGCTTCCTCAAGCTTTGCAAGATCAAATACTACAACTATGCCCCAGTTCACACCGTCCAGCCCAACTTCACTCTACAAACAGGAGATCCGCTCGGCCCAGCCTCAGCAGAAAGTGATGGCGGTTCTTCCATATGGGGCGTCCTCAACCCCTCCGACCCCAAAACATTCGAGCCCGATTTCGATTCCAAACTGAAGCACTCCGAACGTGGCACCGTCTCCATGGCGTGTACCCCCTCGTCCCACGATCCGGATATTCAACTCGCTTCCTCGCAGTTCCTCATCACCTTAGGTGACGACCTCACGGCCCAGCTTGACAACAAAGCCGCCATTTTCGGCAAAGTAGTCGAAGGCTTTGACGTTCTTGAGAAGATCAACACTACCTTCCTCGACCAGAAAGGCCGCCCACTGAAAGACATACGTATTCGACATACCCTCATCCTCGACGATCCTACACCAGATGTCCCCGGTCTCGTCGAGCCCAGCAGTAGTCCAGTTCCTACCAAAGCACAACTAGCGACCGTCCGCATCGCCGACGACGAAGAAATAGACGAAAATGCAGATCAAGCGACAGTCGACAAACTACGGCGAGAGCGGGAAGCGAGACAACAAGCCCTGACACTCGAAATGGTTGGCGATCTTCCCTTCGCTGAGGTTGCACCGCCGGAAAACGTCCTTTTCGTCTGCAAACTCAACCCGGTAACCGACGACGAATCACTACAACTCATCTTTTCTCGATTTGGTCAAATACTGTCCTGCGAGGTGATCAGGGATAAGCGTAATGGAGATAGCTTACAATATGCGTTCATTGAGTACAAGGACAAGCCAGATGCGGAACGGGCATATTTCAAGATGCAGAACGTGCTCATTGACGACCATCGCATACATGTCGACTTCTCACAGAGTGTTAGCAGATTGGCCGATGTGTGGCGAGACGCTACAAATAAGAAGAGGAGGACTGGGCCAGGTGGATTTGGAGGTATTGAAGAGTTGGAGAAGAAGAGGCAATTCAGGGCACAAGGCGAGGACGAGAGGACGAGGACAAAAGACAGAGAGTATGGGATGGTGATGGATAGAGAAGGCAATATCAAAAGTCAAAATAGGGGTAGTGGTGGACGTGATCAGGGTGATGAAGGTGGTAGGGAAGCCAGAGAAGAACGAGGTGGAAGAGATGATCGAAGTTCGGGATATGCTCGTGGTGGAGGACGACGGCGCTCGTACTCCCGTAGTAGAAGTCCACCACGCCGCCGAGAGAGGAGTCAGGATCGTAGAAGAGATGATCGACATAGAGGCTACAGGGAACGAGACCGATACGGTCGTGATGAACGACGTCCGCGGTAGATGACATAGACGCCTGATACCCACAGATCTTCTATTTGCGGTCTTCTCCGCCTCACTTGCCAAGACCCTAACCACTTCCTTTCTGCATATTCAATGATACTTGCATCTTTGGATTGCTTATACCGCGAGGCCTCTTGGCTGAGCAGATGACAAGTACGGGAAGTGGCGTGAGTTGCAAAAACACATTTTACACTCGCAGGGATAGCAGCCAACAAGATGATGCTCAAGATTATGCCCGCAACTCTACTTTCGAGCTTGTGTGCGCAGGCACTGATCAGGTTGCAACCGCATACAGAAGGATGGAGGTTGGAATGGAGTAGAACTTGCACTTCCTTGTGGCGCTCTTCCCAGAGGAGCATACTGAACGAACCGCAATGCCTGCGTTCTCCAACTCTCGTGCTTCTTGCTCAAAACCCAGTGAATGTCAATGCCGAGCTTGGAAATGACCAGATCTCACCTCTGCTCATCGTCAGGTCCTTGATCTTGTCTGAAGACTTGCTGCATGATGTCCTGGTCAACGCATATGTCTTTGCGTGATCCTGGACACTTCTCTTCGTTCAAGCTCAGATTCCCATCTTCCACATCACAGAAAGCCCTTGCTCTCTCGCCCAGTCCACTGCATCCATACTGACGTCTCTGCACCCATTCAAGTCAACAGCAGCAAGACTCGGGCAGGCCAGAACAAGCTTTTTGAGGCCAACTCCAGTTATCTTCGCATTCGGAATCTGTAGAGTCTTCAATCGCTTTCCGTGCTCCGCAATCACGGCTGCAACCTGATCGTTGATTGCCGGGCAGTCAACTAGACCGAGGTGCTGCAGTTCTTTGAGGCGAGGATGCGACAATAGCTCCGCAATATGAGGAGGATCGAGTAGTGATACATTCAATTTGAGGGTGTGCAGGTCGGAGACAGTGGCGTACTTCGTACTATCATAACTCAATGTTTCTTGTACAGCTTCAAGCACGACCCCTGGTCCTTTCTCCAGTAGTATCAAGGATTCAAGATGGACCAAGTTTTGGACGGCTAGCAGATGTCCTCGGACTCCAAAACCGAGACTGGTGTCGTCCGCGATCAAGCTACGTAGATGTAACGGAAGGACTACTGGCTGGTCCACAACAAAGATCGAATGACGCAGTTCTAGCTGCTGGAGGTGGGGACATTGCTGCATGATATTATGTGCCGAAATCAGAGATGCCCTCATATTTGGAACGAAACTGATTCCAAGGCTGCGGAGGTTGCTAGCCGGTGGGCACAGATATGCCTATTGATGTGAGAAACTGAACGTCCTTATTCTTGTTTGAAATTGGATACTTACCAATGAAGCCTGCCCCTGCCAAGGCAGCCGACCTTTGATTGACCACGATACTAATTTCATATAGTCGTGCAATTTCCAGACTGGAGAGGTTGCTGGATGATGTGGTAATACCAGACCGTCGCAAGTAACATCTTCCAAGGTGGGGCAACCTTCAAGACATTTAGCCAATGTTTCGACCGTGACAACTACCTTGTCGCTCAATGTCAAAACCCTCAGGCCCCACGCTCGTCCGAGTGCCCTATCCAGTGAGTCCTGCAAGGAGCCTCCACTCAATAAAGACAAGCTGTAGAGATTTTGGCTTTTGCTAACGAACTTGCTGAGTATCGGGCTTGCCTGCAAGACAACCTTGTTCAAGACAGCGGTACGGACGCCGTCTTTGGCATAGGCAATATACTTTAAGAGTGTCGTTGATTTGACCTCACGTCGTGCAGCAGACAGGTCCATGTGAATCCAGAATCGTGGCCAGCTTGTCAACATTTGTTTCCATTGCTGGCAGACTCGTAGACATTTGCTGAGTGTTATTAGTATAAATACATGTGTGCCTCGGTGATCACACCTCCACTTACCACACTTGCTCGAATGGTAGATATTGGAAGATCATCTCGAGTAGTTCGACAGGAAGAATGCTGAAGAGGTTGATCCCGTCTGGAGGTGCTATGTTCTGTTTGAGCTCTGCATGGAGCTTTTTGAGACTGGCATACCGAGCATGGCTTTGATTAGCGTAGCGGATGCCTCTTTCGTAGATCTTTAGCGCAAGCTCGCGTTTGTCCATAGATTCGAGAATCCTGCCAGTCCGTAGATAGCCAGGTACATAAGTTTTGTCCAAAACGAGCATCTTTCTGGCATCTGCTAAAGCTGCATCAAGGTTACTCATTCTCGAGTGGGTTCCTGCGCGAATATCAAGTATCTCGAGGTCAGCCCCACCATTCTTGGCCTCCTCTGCTGCATTTAGTGCCTCGAGAGCGGCCTCATATTTGGCTTGTTTGTAGAGCTTCAGACCACGTGTCACCAGCTCGTCGGCGGTGAACAGTTGATGCAGATTGGTCTTGGAAGCCATCTCCACTTTGAGAGTATGACTGCAACAACAAGTGAAGCAACTTCTGAGTTCACGCGCTCTTCTTCTGGAACGCGCCAAGGAAATTACCAACGGTAATCGTGGTGGTGATCTTCGTTGACTGATGTTTCAGAATTTGAATTCTCAAGTTTGACTGCGTATACCTATTGTTGCGTTGCGCACCTAACAGCAAGCAAGCCGCGTTGCTACGGAATCATGTCCACCAGTATCGATGAACTTTTCAAAGGTCACTCCAGCAACGGCACCAAGCGAAAACTCGAAACCTCACGAAACGCAGAAGAAGTATACAAAGCAGCAAAAGTCTCAGCAAATGGCACGAGTAGGAATGCTACAGTAGAGGAGGAAGAGGATGATACAGAAGCAGGACCTGAGCTGCCGCCAAATAATGATATCGCAGATGACGAAGAAGGAAGATTCTTCGGTGGAGGCATGAGTAAAGATACAGCAGATGTGCTAGACTATCTCGACGAGCAAGACGGCGCAGATGCTGCGGAACCAGAGAAGATCGATGCTGCTTGGCTACGCCGACTGGCCCTCAACTTCGAAAGACGAATATCTAAGAATGCAGAGCTTCGCGCAAAGTATGAAGACGATCCCCAAAAGTTCATGGCTTCAGAAGGAGACCTTGATGCCGACCTCAAAGCACTTTCCATTCTCACAGACCACCCTGCACTATACCCCGAGTTCGCCAAGTTAGGCTGTGTGGCCTCTCTTGTATCCCTTCTCGCCCACGAAAATACCGACATTGCTATTGATGCTATCGAGCTCATCAGCGAATTAACCGACGAAGATGTACAAGCACAACAATCTGATTGGGACAGTCTAGTTACTGCTCTCCTCGACGTAGACCTCCCCAACCTCCTCTCCCAGAATCTTACACGTCTCGACGAATCCCAAGAAACAGATCGCAATGGCGTCTATCATACACTCTCCCTACTCGAAAACCTCGCTTCACAGCCCAGCCTCGTCCAGCGACTGACAGTTGACAACGACTTGCTCAAATGGCTTCTCTCTCGCATACAACAGAAAGAAACACCTATAACAGTGACGCAAAACAAGGCTTATGCTGCCGAGCTGCTCTCCATTCTGTCACAATCCTCCGAATCCACCGTTGGTGCCCTAATTGATCTGAACGCGATTGATATCTTCTTGACACTCCTCTCCTCCTACCGCAAGCGTGACCCAGTCAAGGGCTCCGATGAGGAGGAATATGTGGAGAATATATTCAATGCCCTCACTATCTGTGGTGGCCTTCCACTAGGCAAAGAACAGTTTCTTGAAACCGAAGGTGTCGAACTATGTCTGATCATGCTGAAAGAAGGCAAGTTTAGTAAATCACGAGCGTTGCGCACACTTGATCACGCATTGGCAGGATTTGCTGTGCCTGCTCTGGGAGAAAAGTTTGTGGAAGCAGCAGGATTGAAGGTGGTCGGTGGTATGCTTGGGAAGAAAATGGATAGGAGCACAACAGAGCACGTCTTGGGCATTTTCGCTTCATTACTTGGACAATTGCCTGGAGACTCTGCCGCTAGGATACGGGTATTGGCAAAGTTTGTGGATGGCGAATACGACAAAGTTGAGAAGTTAATGAAGATACGGCAAGAGTATGGAGGTCGTTTACGGCCTGTAGACCAGCAGATCTCGGCTGAGCGCAAGACATTAAAGAGTCAAGAAGAGAAGGACGATATGGAGGCTGAGTGGCAATCGCGGCGGTTGGATGCAGGACTATACTCATTTCAGACGGCAAATGTAATTCTCGCTTGGGTGGCCGCGGAAGATGCTGGCGCGCGGAAGCACATTGCGTCGAAGTTGGCAGACGAGGACGAAAGCTTGTCAGATGTGAGGCGAGTGCTTTCTGACCTAATGAATGCAGTAAAAGGAGGAGACGATGAGGAGTCAAGGGCTGCAGCAGATATGTACCAGACATTGCAAGAGGTACTACAATGAGAGCAACATCAGCACTAAAGGATATATTCTCGTGTAGCTGGCTCTTCATAGATTGACCTCACGTCGTCGTCGCCAGAATTCGTGGGGAAGCGCAAAAGTTGCACTGTGAAGAGTGCCCGCAGACCTTCTGAATTTTACGAATGTATTAGATCACAAATATCGTTTGGCGAAGAGCCTGGGATATTAGAGAAAGGCATAAGGTGAGTAGCCCGATGAAAGTTGCACCCGGTACCCTTCGCAACAGTCCTGGCCCACGATGTCGCGCCTATGAAGCTATATGACCTATTTTTCGATTCTTCAAGCACGGCTAACAAGGAGACCTGCTCGTCTGGAACACCGCCTAACTTTCTGGCAAGAGTACCTTATCGTTGGTCGAATACATATGACACCAAGCAAAAGCGTGAAGATTGAGATTGATTCATCATGAATGAGGTACACGAAGTTTCCTGAACACAACGCAGAACGCGGACTATTGCAAAGGTACCTAGCAAAAGACAAAAGCTTGGAGATATCCGACCATGATCCTTGCTTCACTTCTCCTCAAAAAATTTTGCTCACTTTTTACAAGCGAACTGTTGGATTGTGGCAAGCCACAATCGTAAGAGCCAGTCAAGCAAAGCCTCTTCCTTTTCGCTCGTGGACGACCACGTAACGAGCTACTGGTATCTTCGACAATTGGAGAGTCGCCGCCCCAAAGATGATGGTGACTACGTCCTTCTCAGGGCCTCGAGGATTCAGGTACGTTTGGTGGTCACTGATGAAGCTCTTCAATTCATGGTGGCACTGAAATTCACAACAACACCACACGTCACTCCCTCCCCACCAAACAAGACACGATCTCAGTGTAGAGAAGAGCCCAAATATCACAAAGAATCATTCAATCATTTGAACCTCACCATCGCCTCAAACACTCCCTTCCTGTCTCAAACGTCACGAAGCAAGTCTTGCTGTCCCGTTATGATGCGTGAATCTACCAAAAATAAACACAACCAAGCCGCTCTTAACTCTGAAACACCTCGCCACCCTGCAATCTCGCTCCAACCTTCTCCTCCCGGAAGACCACGTCATGAACCTCACTGTTGCCCTGCTGACCATCCCCAAATAGTGCAAAGATCGACCTCGTCGTCAGTCTGATGCCTGGTTGCCCGGTATGTTATCGTCGATGACCTGGACGTTCTCCATCCCTCATCTCTCATTGGGTCGCTATTTCTGAATCTCACTGTAGCCCTGCTGACCATTCCCAAAATAGTGTGAGATCGACCTCGTCGCCAGTCTGGATGCCTGGTTGCCCGGTTTGGTACCGTCGATGACCTGGTCCTTGACCTGCTGACCTGCTGACCTCAATCCTTGTCTCCTACTGGTGGGAGTAGTCCTCCGATCTTTGATGAGGCTGGTTTGTTGAGGTGGTGACTTCCTCGTGACACGTAAGCAGAAATGATAGAGAATCGTTGGTCTGAACATAAATAATCACCTCCCGCCACCCTTGGTCCTTTTTCTTTCTTCTTATTATTTATCATCAACTCCTCCTCGACTCCTCTCAAGCCTCAAGCTTCAAGCCTTCGAGCTATTACCACTCTGTTTGTCTTGAGCTGTCTTTCATCTTCAGTTTCCAAGACCTTACTTCACTATCACTTCACTTCACTACCTCACAACAACTCTATCACAACAACTCTTCAAACTACTTCGTCACAACAACACTTCAAAACTACTTCATCACTACAACCTCAACCATATCACCTCATATTACATCACTTTCATCTTTGAAAGAGTCGACAATGTCTCAAAGTTTGTTGCTTGTTCTTCTTTTTTATTGTACTTGACTAACTATCTATAGTCAAGTCACATTGCTCACTTCTCTACTTCACAACATGATACTTCTCCCAGTGCTTCTTCAACACGAGCAGCTCAACAAAGTCCACCTTTGGTCACACTTGATCACTTCAACACCTACTTGATCAACAACTCCACGATTTCAACCACACCTCTACCTCATCAACAACTCTACTTCATCAACAAACTTCATCAATAACTCTACTTCACAACAGACTTCATCAACAACTCTACTTCATCTTCAACATTACTTCACCAGCATCACCCACACTACTTCATCATCAACACTCACACTACTTCATCATCAGCACTACTTCATCAACAACTCTTCTTCAGTTACAAATATTACTCTTCTTCACCTCTTCTATGCGCTCGGCTGGAAGCCTGGAGGGGAATTAATTGAGTAAGGACCATCTCACTTTCATTCAACCGTTCTTCACTGATACATGTCTAGGCTTATCTCAGTGGAGGACTTGCAGCCTTTGGCACAGGCATGTTGTTGGCTTACATTTGATTGGATTAATCTGTGTTTGTGCAGGACCATGACCAAGACCAAGACATTTCTGGACACCACACTTCGACATATCTTCTTCAACTATCTTCTTCGACCATCTTCTTCAGTTCTCTTCTTCGACTACTATCATCTACCTTTTATCTTCTTCCAACTTCTTCATCAACCATCTTCATCGACATGCTTCTTCGTCGACATCCTTCTTCATTGACATGCTTCTTCATCGACACTCTTCACACCTCAACATCATTCTCCATTCACATTCACAGGCAAGGAAGCCTTTCAAGATTGTCAAAGAGATGGACCAAGGTTTTGTCAAGGTTGAACAATGAGTTTGGTTCAAGCAAGAGGTGGATCTCCTTGTTGGTCGGCAGGAAGACACTTACGAACCTGTCCAGTTCCAGTAATGTGGCTACAGTTGAAGTCAGAGTGGATTCCATGGCCTTCAAGGAGTCGGGCAGCTCTGACGAACCGTTTTCTCAGCTAAAGTCCTACCGCGTCACTCATCGAGTGTTATCAGTCGTCTAGGCAGCTTGGGGGATGTCTGTAGCTGGCACACCAAGTATGAGTGAAAGCGGGTCATCTGCACTAACCGTCACAGGCTTATTCCCTTGAACTTGTCTACGACTTCTCTTCTACTTGGACTTCTTCGACTCTACTACATTGACTTCTCCCTCAAGTTGTTTTGGCCTTTGGTCTTGGGCTCTGGTCATGGTCTTTGGTCTTGAGTGGTTGTGGCATTAGTAGTTATAGATAAATCAAATTGACATCCTCATCATCTTCATCTCTTCTTCTCTTGTGACTTGCTTCAGATCCTCATCTTGCCTCTTATTTGCTTGCTTCTCAGTATTCAGTTCCTACTGCTGCAGACCCATTCTGTAAGACGTTAGCATGGGTGTGAAGACTTCTGAACGACTTTCCGATCATACTTGTTGATATGAGATATAAACCATCTCAAAGAAGAGGAAGAAGAGAGATAGCGGTCTATAGGAATATTTGTACTACTAAAATACGAGTGGCACACTTCAGAAGGTATTTAAATTGAATTCTAATTAGTAGGATTTTTCTTGATCCTGAAGAAGGTACTAATAAGATTCCTAAGATAACTACTTGCCGACTGTGACTTTTACAAGTCATTGCTACAGGATAAGAGTGTCCAAGAAGTTGTCCCACTCCGCAAGCTGACAACAACTAACTGCCCCTCGCCGAAAAGCAAGTATTACAAACATAAGATAGCTATTTATGTGACCAACTACCCCTCAACTGCTTGCTTGCCAGCTAGCAGCGCAACACTGCCCACTCCACAATGTCTTGCAAAGACTGCTTTCGCGGCACCATCCACGCCGGCCCTCTCAGCGGCTCCGTCCAAACCCTCCACAACCTCCCCACTTACATTAGTAACGCGCCTGCCACCACCACGCCTAAAGGCATCATCGTCATCATCCCCGACGTCTTCGGCTGGGAAATGCCCAATGCGCGTCTCGTGGCCGATCAATATGCCAGCGCCGGCTACAAAGTCCTGCTTCCTGACTTCATGGATGGCGGCGCGATTGCTGCACCAATAATGGACACGATGGAAACAGCTTTGGACAGCACCAATGGAATTTTAACGCGAGCACCAGCCTTCTTGAGCCTGGCGATGGCGGCTGTGCCGTTCCTGATCTACAACAGAGCTGCTGTTGCGTCACCAAAGATTTACGACTACTTTCGAGCTGTGAGAGAGGAGAATAAAGACATGAAGGTTGCAGCAGCTGGATTCTGCTGGGGAGGGAAATATACGACGCTTTTGTGCTCTGGACAGGAAAAGACGGCAGATGGAAGACCACTTGTTGATTGTGGATATACCGCTCATCCTTCGTCGCTGGTCCTGCCTACTGACATTGAGTTGGTAACGCTGCCGCTGAGCATTGCGAATGGTACGGAAGATATACAGCTTACGAAGGAGAAGATGGAGCAAATGCGGCCGATTTTGGAGAGAAAGAGTAAGGAGGGTGTGGATTGTGAGCTGGTGATTTATGAGGAGGCGAAGCACGGGTTTGCTATACGAGCGAAGAAAGACGACGAGAGAGAGGAGAGGCAGATGGTGGAAGCGATCGAGCAGGCTGTGAGGTTTTTTGACAAGCATACGGAGGGTGAGAAGCATGGTGACGGAGGAAGAGGTAGTAGTCATGAGAGATTGGCGCAGTAATACTAATATAATGACTCTTACAACAGCTTCGATCTTGTTGAACTTGTGCTCTCGCATTATATCCGCTTTTGAGCTTACCAGATACCTTGATACGATCGCGTCGTCGTTCAGGGAAATCCGTGCTGACAATATCAACACCACACGCATGTATTCCACCATCTCTGCGAGGGTTCTACCATGCATACATTCACGAGAGTAATACCTCACTAGAGGCCGCTGTCGAGGTTGCTGTCGTGCTCCTACCCGAAGAGGATCAGAAGGGAGAGTGTCAGGAGCTCTGCGTGAGCTTGCGTTGGCAAGATCAATGGGACATGCCATGGGGAACAACTGTCCGCTTGGTGCGCTGATCGAGAGTGACAGCGCGGATTTGGCGATGTCACGGTATGTGGGACAAGTATCTGTGACTTATATGGTAAGAATGTTGCAGGGATATTGTCAGGTTCGAGACGATGTTGAAGCAGGTCGTGGTGCGAGCACCAACTAGGGTGGAGGATATCGAGGAGGATTGAGAATATGATGCCGTTGTCTAGGTCTGTGTGAGTACAGACACGACCTGCCTTGACTACCTTATTTCTTGTCACCGCCATGCCCAGAGCCCTTTTCATGATCAGTTTTCCTTCACAGTGAATTCACTCGATGACCACATGAAAACTTGAGAGTTGATGCTTTTGAGCAACAAAATCAATGGAAATGGGTATTATGCACTTTTCAGACTGTGAACATCTCACGATGAAGGTAACAATACTAGTACAAAGCGAACAGATTCCCAATTCTTAACCAATACTGAGATCCACCAATCATCATGTCCTACTTCAGTGCTTGGTAGTCATCTCAATGTGAGAAACATCCTTCTTGTCCATCTCGTCATCATCACCAGTCTCAATATCCTTGGCTACAAACGCAGCGCCCGCAGGTGGGACCTCGAAAGATCTTCCTCTCTTCTCAGGACCAACAGCAGTAGTGCAGATAATACCAATAGCGATGATTGCAGTTGCAATGCCCATGACCGGTCCATATGCGTCAACGAGCTTGCCCTTGGGTCCCATAACGAAGTTTGACTCTGAAAGGGCGTTGACGATTTGAGCAGACGGGGATGAGATCATGTTTCCAAGTTGGTAAGTGATACCCGGGAAGGAAGAACGGAACATGGGTGGGGAGAGCTCGTTGAGATGGATCGGGATGACACCCCAAGCACCTTGGACGAAGAACTGCATCATGAAGCCTGAGGCCGAGAGAGGACCCTCACCCTTGGGCAAGATCCAGGCGGGGATGAGGAAAGCAGACATGAGGGCGGCGCAGATGATGGTGCGGCGACGGCCGACGAATTGGGAGAGGTAGCCGATCTGGAAATTCATGTCAGTAAATATAGCATTGTAGTCGTTGTTATCACTTACAATAGTACCACCAACACAAGCACCAGTCTTCATAAGGATAGATGCGCGAGAGGCACCAGCGTTGTCGAGCCCCTTCTGGGTGAGCATGAAGGTGGTGTAGGAGTCTTGGCTGGTATGACTAAAAAAATTGAACCACGTCATTAGGATGACACAGTAGATGCACATCTTCCATTGCTCCCTGAGCATAACTCTAGTCTCAGTCCAGAAAGCACCAGCAGAAACACTCTTTTTGCCAGATTTCTTGGCCTCAATGAACTGCTTGGATTCAGGGAAGCAGATACGAATGAAGCCAACACCGATAGAAAGTCCAGCAGCAATCCAGAAGACAGTCTTCCAGCTCTCGATGGCAGCACCAACACCGAGGTTGGCGCATGCCGCACAGACGTAGCCAAAAGAGTAACCTTGTTGCAGGATACCGGACATGAGACCACGAGCGTCGGGCGGGCAGTTCTCGAGCGCCATTGCAACGGCATTACCGTACACACCGCCCATGAACAAGCCGAACAAACTGCGGACAGCCAAGAACTGCTTGAAGGTTGTGCTGTAGATTGTGCAAATTTGCAAAAGACCAAGAATCCACATATTCTAATGGTGATCTTGTTAGTAGTGCACACCACAGATGTGCTTTTGTACGTGGAGACTTACGATGACCATGGGCCATTTCCTTCCGTAACGATCACCAGCAAGACCAAAGAAGGCGGCACCAACTGAACGTAAGAGGAGTGTGAATGTAATCGCTTCTGAGATATCGGTCTTGGAAACCGCGTAATATTTAGAAAGCTTAACAGTCTGGATAGAGAGGGCGTGAAAATCAAAGGCATCAGCAGCCCATGCAGCGAAGCCGACAAGGAAGAAGACCCAGTTCATGGCAGTGAGTTCCCAGAGAAGACTGAATGGGTTGCGAAACTTAGGAGGATCCTGCCATTCGGCGTAAGTCTCCCCATTCTGCTCGTTTGTGACGACAACGCGTTGTTTCCAGATGAAGAGATCCTTGATGCCTTGTTTGGCAGTGGGAATGATACCCTTTGCAACCGGGTCGGCTGGCATGTTGAGAGAAGCCATGTCTGCAGTGAGTATGGAGGAAAAGAAGGAAAGGGGAGACCGGTGCAGGCAGTGAGTGTGATAGGAAAGGATTGGTCGTTAGTGCTGATGGAGGAAAAAGCAAAACAAGAACGTGCGGATTCCTACTGATTCTTAAAGAAATGTCCTATGCGAGTACTCCAGGCGGGTGCATGAAGGTTCTCCGCGTCTTTATCGTCAGCTGCTGTAGTCCCCAGACCTACCAGACGTACCACGCATCTGGATGAACATGCCAAGCTGATACTGTAACTGCCAAGCTGAAACAGCGAGGAGTTGTCCACTCTGGAGCGACGGTTGCGGGGTACCCCATAGAGCGTACTGCAAACTCTGCTTCTTTTTGCCTGGATGGGCGAGTTCAGACGAGAACGAGGTGACTTTGACGAATATCTCCACCACTCACACCGATATCCCAAAGCCGATCTTTCCGGACAATTGCATGGCATTCAACGAAGAGGAAGAGTCTTTATGCGCTGTCGACATGGCCATGAATATATCATATGCCACAAAGACCTCTCATCATGTAGATTACAAAGGTCTTCAACATTGGTTCACGATGCCACATCGTGTGTCCGCCTCAAGAACAGGAGGAGGGCAGGTCAATTTTGGCGAACAGAGCACACGACTACAGCATACTCAGAGGAAGAGTGCGAAAAGCCAAGCAGTCTAGCAGCCGGGCAACTCGAACGCCCAGAAACACCAAGATACCAAGACCGCCACGGTAACAAATCGAATCGATCAAGCAGAACTTATTTCTTCTGCGTCGTAGCTTGACTGCACAGTACCTGTTACCGTGCAGCTTATCGACGCTTTGGTGAAGCTTGTCTAAACGTCTTCATGAGCACAAATACTTAGGGAGCTGTAGGTCAAAGGAGAATGAGGTTGAAAGTCTGAGTAAGGCGGGCACACGCCGCGGTTCAGCCGCCCCAAGTTCTTTCACCCGCATTTTGACTGACACGAACGTGGCAGATCCAGATCGCTCCGGAAACTCTCTTTACTCAAAATCTTCCTGCGGGTGAAACCGGACTGCCCGAGAGAGCGATGATACGGAAAGTGTGGTGGAAAGCCAAGGGTACTTGTAATAAGTACCACCTCCGTTCTGTCCCGTTGAAACTTGGCAAGGGACCGTAACAACCCGATGTCGAGAAAGACGTGGGCCATGTCTTTGAAGCAATCCTCGCCGTGTTGGCAATATACTACCGCAAAGCATGTTACGACTACATGTCTGCATTCGGCCGGAAGATGGTTCAAGTGTTGGGTAATGACAGGGACTGTAGTTGCTTGCTGAGACAATGATGAATGAATTTGACGCAGGTATTCTGCAGAAAGTCCTCGAAAAGGTTCTGATTCTTGGTCTCAGCTTGTATGCAGAATGAGAGCATTGCCAAGGGAGTCCTAGCCAGTCCGTGTCCGTGAGGCTATCCAAGTTATCGAGGGTTGGCAGATAAGAAGCAAATCTTTGCTTCGGTGCAGTAGACTGCTACCCCTTCCAGTATCCACCACATCTGCGACTTTAGGGTGAACGCCATTCCCAGTATTCTGTGAAACGACTTGACGCATCTTTGTGGAGGCTGTACTATGTATTTGAATGACGTTTCCTCCTTTGACTTACGCAAGATAGGAGTGAGCACATGCGAGGCTTTTCGTGCTTTGCTGGAGTGATCAATCCAAGTTTCTTGGCCTTGTGACTTTTTTCTTTTCGAGTTACTCTTCGACTCATGTCTTCCTCAGAGATGCGTCGGCGCGCTGGTCGGGTTGGGGATTTGGTTAAGCATGTGTGTCTCAGCACGAATGATCTGAGTCTGCCGCAAGATTCAATCAAGCAGTAGAGAACACATGACACAAGGTCCGTTGTAGTAAGACCTGGGTGCTCGGCGGTTTCCCACTCAAGGCCACAGCTGACGCTCGAGGCGCATCAAGGCAGATCTAGCGCTCCAGTTGAAGAGGGATGCTGCTTGTAAGTCATCATTGTCCGTGCCAGAGAGAGGTCTTCGATATTATACACTCCAAACTGGATGAGACGTTGTGTTGGATATATCTCTGCATGCGTGGTGTTCAACATACCAACGGTAAGTGTCCTCTTATAAGCTCTCGTCCAAATGATAGTCTTGCAAGATCAGTTACAAGAAGAACATGAACATGTCCTACAACAGTACCATCGACAGTCAACGTTGAGATCACAAGTCTCTGTTTAATGTTTATTCCGATAATGGTAGCATGATAGTTCTTTTTTATCACAAGCTGTGTTTCTTATCGCCTTGATATATTTTGGTACGCTCATACTGGCTAGTGTACAGTAAGCGCCTCATCGCGTCGCTAGCTTGTTGCTAAAAAGTGTACCGACATGTCGACATATCATGCCTTTTCGTACGACAGCCTCAATAAAGCAAGAGACACCACATCCTCAGATTCGTGTCGGTGAGCACACGCTCCAGGCACATTACCTGGTCGAAGACTCTAACTTTGGGCACAACCAGCTCCGCACCGAGATGCAAAACAAGGATATGATCTTGTATCAGCTTGAAAGCATACTAAGGGTTAACCGATAGCATAATTCCTGGCATCGGCGACACAAAGCAGCACGAGATACAGTCTCTGCTAGTGAGCAAGGAGTAGCCGACATCTTAATCCTCTGCTCTTATGCCTCTGACGGCCCTCGGTGAATATGAGGTTTCGCCGGTAATACTGTTGAAGATGGGTTCCTGTCGAGAGACGTACATATACACACATGGGTAGGTAGAGGTGCGTTGTAGACTTGGGTTGGCTTTCCCACAATCAACAAATTAGCAGCAGAGGTCGCTGAAGGAGATGATGTTGACAGAGAAGAGGAGGGCACGGCGAGAGCTCCTGCAGGCCGTCTTCGACGCGCGCGTGACTCTCTAGACTGCGTGGTTGCAGCCAGCACTCCTCGCGCGCCTACACAATCTTAGCTCATAATCATACAGCCTCTCACATCCCAACAAGCATCAATTCGGATTCTATACTGCGAGCACTAGCACTACGAGCTCGAACTTCATCAGCACTTCTCACACGTCTTTCAAACTCTAAGCTCATAACTACAAAGCCGCTCACATCTCAATAAGCATCAATTGCGCCGATAGTATAGATATTTCACTGGATATGTGCTGGAGGCACCTTGAATGATGTGAAAGAAATTGCTATATTTCGCCTTTTCACTAATCTGCAACAAGCTCACTTCGAATTAAATACGTAAACATTATCAATTTTGTGCCAGCACGTCCGCTTCTGTAACCATCGTTGCTTAGTTGGCAGGCAAGTTTCTGAAGACTCTCTCACGGCCGAAAGCAGCAGGCTGCGCAGGCTTGTTGCTCAAGACACCCTCAATCTCCTCCATAAGCTCAGGAGTAAGCTTAGAGATCAACTTGATAGCGCCCATGTTGTCCTCAATCTGTTCAATCTTGGTGGCACCCAAGATGACAGTGCTGACGTTAGGGTTCTTAGCACACCAAGCGAGGGCAAGCTGGGTAGCATTACCACCGAGACCCTCGGCGATCTTGGTGAGCTTGCGGACCTTCTCGATCTTGGCCTTGCCCTCGTCGGTTTTGAGCTGGGCGACGGTGGAGTCGAAGAAGTCCTTATGGTTGGCAAAGCGGGAGCCTTCTGGGATGCCGTCGTTGTATTTGCCGGTAAGGAGACCGGAGGCCAAGGGAGACCAAATGGTAGTGCCGTACTGGAACTGATCGTAGAGAGGCTTGTATTCGACCTCGAAGCGTTCGCGGTGGAACATGTTCTAGAACGGAATTAGCTCTATAATTGTCAAGACATACGCGAAGAATACGTACATATTGTGGCTGCTCGACGACAGGCGCAATGAGGTTGTACTTCTCCGCTATTTGCGTTGCCTCCATAATCTGAGTGGCAGACCATTCAGAGGTACCCCTAGCTTGATGTTAAGCACGGCTGCTATGATAGAGATAAGGATACAACATACCAGTAGTATGCTAGGTTCAAGTTGCGGATAGCCTGGGTGAACCCCTCAACAATCTCCTTCATGGGTGTGGCGTAATCGGGGCGGTGAGCGAAGACAATATCGACGTATGGCTGCTGAAGTCTCTCAAGCGAACTCTTAAGACCCTCGACGATGTGCTTCCTTGATAGACCACGGGTGTTGGGCTCCTTGCGACCAGTACCGAAGAAGACCTAGATGAGTTCTAATCAGGTTCTTCCTTCCCCACATCATGTCTGTCCTCGAGCTGAAGTCTTTCTTACCTTTGTAGTCAAGACGTACTCGTCTCTTGGCCATGCAAGCTCCTTCAATGCCTGACCCATATCGATCTCGGACTCTCCATTGGCATAGACCTCAGCAGTATCGAAGGTGTTGCATCCGTGGTCCCAAGCAGTCTGAAGACACTTCTTGACAATCTCTCCACGCTGCGTACCACCGTATGTAAGCCATCCACCGAGGGAGAAGACGGAGACCTTGAGACCAGTTGGACCAAGGTGGCGGAAGGGCATATCCTAGAAGGAACACCACGTCAGCTTCTCTGCGCACTGTAGCTCAAAGAAGGAAAGAGCTACCTTGGGATCGAAAGAGGACTTGACGGAGAGCTGCGACATCTTGAAGTGCGGTGTATTTGTGAATGTACGTGTGTGTTTAGGTAGAGCTGGAAGGAGTCTTAAAGGACGAATGATGGGCGATGAGGGAAAAAAAAGCTACAGAAGTGAGGATAGGTGGAATATAAAAACAATTTGCCCCTCGCTCCTACCTCAATGGCGACGTCAGTCCAATGAGGAAGGTGCGGGGCTCGCGGGGCTTCAATCTCCGGGTAATTGAGTCAGGATCACTAATACACGAGTACCTTGCTGGTCGATGGAAGGAAAGAAACACAAGTCTTGGTTAGTCTAGAAAGATACCTCCTCCCACGCTATGCTATGCTGATTCGATGCTTGTGCATTCAACGCCTTATCCTGGGAATATAATCCTTGCCTTTTTTCGCCCTTCTTCTGCTACGATCTGATGGTGGCTTGACGACCACGTCTTTGAGCTCCCACTCGACGAGGCGGAGCATATATCCTTCATATGAGCCTGGTTCCTCCTCTTCCACCTCCTCGGCTTGGCTGACATCTTGTGTCTCAGCGTCCTGCTCTGCTGTTCCTGGTGCGGGCGAGGCTGCCTGCGCACCTGGTGTAGGTGGTCCGTCACTTTTCGGCGTGTCTGCAGCAGTTGCACCAGGCTTATCATCTTCGAAATCCTCCTCATCCATATGCACAAACTCCTTCTGCGCATTCTCTGCTGCGTCTCTATCTTCTTTGTCCTCGGCCTGTTCGAGTACTTTATCAGCCTGCATCTCGATGCTGCCAAAGACCTTGTTAACAGCAGCATCGACCTCATCATCAGCATCAATGAAAGTGGCAGGATCAATACGATTGAAATACTCAGTCGTAAAATCTCCTTCTTGAATGACAACGTCATCCAACATGCGCTTCTGGTTGGACTTGCGCAGGATGTTGGCTTCGATTGTGCCTTCGGAGATAAAGCGGTAGATGTGGACATCTCGTGTCTGACCTATTCGATGGCAACGATCTTGACATTGCTTGTCCATTGCTGGGTTCCAGTCAAGATCATAGAAAATGACTGTGTCGGCACCAGTGAGGTTGATACCAATACCTCCAGAACGGGAGCTCAAGATGAACGCAAGAATCTTAGGGTCGGTATTGAAGCGCTCTGTGAGAATTTGGCGCTGCTCGATACGTGTAGATCCATCCAGACGCAGATAGCGATGGCCATGAAGATTGAGAAACTGTTCGAGGATATCAAGAACTTTGGTCATTTGGGTGAAGATAAGTGCACGAGAACCGCGAGATTGGAGGTCTCGGAGAAGTTGCGCTAGAGCTTGGAGCTTGCCACAGTCGTACTGAATCAAGTTCTTGTCAGGGAACGCAATAGAAAGACGAGTGCGCGCTTCGTGAAAGCCGTCTCCAGTTAATGTGTCTTGGACTTCCACTACTGTCTTTATACCTTCTCTCGTCAATGCAAGCTGAGCTAGCTTTGGAGCAATTACAGCAGGAGTGATGCAACCAAACTTCTCAATCGAGCTTCTCATGGCATGGCATCTCTCTGGCAGTGTGACGACCATATTTCTGAGTGTATCTGAGATATACGAGTTTGTGCCGAGTTGTATCCCGGTGACATCTGTGACCATACCTCTCCCAGGAGTGAGTGGTTTAAGCTCGAGTTGCAACTTCTGCAAGAGGCTTTCTGGATATGCAGGCTTGCGGTATGCTCTTGTCGCTGTTCGTAGGTACTGGTCATTTATCTGGTAGAACCTGTTGTGCCGCTCGGTATATTCGAGGGTGGACAGAGCTGCCCCAATAGTAGAGCCTCCAGCATGGGAGGTAGACGAAAGTCGAGCACGCTGCTTTTGAGCCTGCAGTGCCAGGGGCTGCAATGCAGCAAGAGCCTCAACACGTCGTGCTGTAGCAGAGGGCATATTTTGTCTCCAGAGATTCAACAAAGTGAGCTTGGATTCAATCGGGTCCTCGTCTTCTACCCAGCGCTTGCGCACGAGGAGCTCTTTGATCTCATAATCGGCGACTGCAGATTTCGGCATAGCATAAGACGTAACGATTTGGCGCGTCTCGAACAAATCGGGGTGGTTGCAAACCTTGCGAAGCTGCATCAGACAATTGATGATCGACAAATAGTTGCCAGATTGGAAGCTCTGTCGTGTGTCTGCGAGACCCATATAGCCATCATACAGCTGTCTTTGTCTCTTGGACAGACGACATTTGACAATGTGCTCATATTTCTTTGGCATCTGCTTCTCGACATCCGCCTTGAGACGTCGCAAAAGATGAGGTCGAAGCACTCGGTGAAGCTTCGCAACACTTTCTTTTGCCTCCTCATCCAGTGTATCCCTTCCACCTTCCATGATCTGGTCGACTGGACGATGAAAGACTTTGTTGAAGGTGGCAAGGTCTGCAAATTTGACACTGCCTTGCTCGGTTTCACCTGGTCGCAGGAAGAAGAGCAGGGACCACAATTCGGACAAATTGTTCTGTAGTGGCGTACCGGTGAGGAGAAGTCTTGCTTCTGCCTTGAACGTCAATAATGTCTGCCACCGCTTTGATCGGAAGTTCTTAATGTTATGGGCTTCGTCGAGCACCATGAAGTGCCAATCTCGGCGTTTCAAAGCAGCAGCATCAGCCAATGCCAGCTGGTATGAGGTGATGCAGACATTGAACATGTCACTTGCTGTCCAACCTCGTCGCTTTGCTCTCCTTTCATCTTGGTTACCATAATATGTCAGAATCTTGAAGCCAGGACAGAACTTCTTGAATTCCATTTCCCAATTGAGCATTACACTCGTCGGTACAATCACGAGATGGGGTCCCCATATCTGTCTCGTTTCTGCCAAGTGTGCGAGTAGCGAGATGGTTTGGATTGTCTTGCCTAAACCCATCTCGTCTGCAAGGATGCCGTTCGTCTGGTTCTTGTGCATGCCTGCCAACCAGTCGAGGCCGTTGTGCTGATACTCTCGCAGTGTAGCTGTTAGCAATGATGGGACATCAATTCTACCTGGTACAGGCTTGTTCCCATCTGTTGTTGCTGACAAAACATCGGCTTCTATTGAAGAAGTTGAGTCGGCCACGGAAGGTTTTGCTGTTGATGTTGCCGCGGGAGTCATCTGCCTGCTTGGTGTCGACGTAGAGACTGTGGCAGGAGTTGCTTGATCCACGTCTATCATCGAATCCTCGTCCGGCAATATCTTCGCGGACGTGTCCTCCACCATTAAGGCATGTGCAGTCGTATCTTGTGTTGCCAGCGGAGCAGATACTATTCCAGTATCCATTGGTGACAAGGCTTCTGGCTCAACTGTGATTGCTTTGACTTGTTTCTTGGTAAAGAACCCCAGAAGACCACCTGCAGGCTGTGCTTTTTCCTCCTCGCTTTCGACATCCTCGGCATCAGAGTCTCCTTCCTCATCCTCATCAGAGGTTTCGTCGTCGTCGCTATCATCATCTTCGTCATCAGTTCCTGATTCATCTTCGTCATCCAGCAATATATCGTCTACTTCGTCCATTTCCACCTTAGAAGGATCAATGTGTATCAAATCTGGTACTTCATCAACTGCATCTGCTTCGGGCAGTGTGGATGGATCAGTGGCGTTTGCTTCTGCTAGAACGTCTTTGTTGTCGTCGACTAGCTCCATTTTTTCGGCTGCATCAGAAATAGATGAAGGAGGTTCTGGATTGTCATCTGGTGCTCCATTCTCTGACTTGTCGTCTTTAGCTTCGACCGCGACCTCTGGTATTGATGAATACTTTCGTTTTAATTCTTCCGCGGTCAGCTCGTCGTCGTTCATCATGGTTGCATCCTGATCATTATTGACATCAGACTCGCTGGACGTATCACTGTCGTCGTCATCATTATCATCGTCATCACCATCATCGTCTTCTTCAAAGTCTTCCACCTCGTCGCCTTCGATAGCAGAATCATCCTCGTCGTCTTCGTCGTTGTCGCTAAGTCCGTTCCCTTGCGGCCTCGACCTTCGTCTTTCCACCAGTAACTGACTAGAGTAATCAAGCATCTGGTCCAACGCCTTCTTGCCTAGCTTCTGCTGTTCTTCTTCATATTCCTGCAGTTTGCGCCGCTTCACATACACAATAACGTCACCCCACTTGTTGTCTAGCTCTTTCAGGATCTTCTTGTATGTGGTTAAGAACACCGCTTGCTGTTCTTGCCATAGCTCTTCGTCGGTTTTGGGTTGACGTCGTCGCCATTCGATAACGGCTGCATGGGCGATTCTTCTTGCTGTAGCTATATGAATTGCCCTTTCGCGTTCGAGTCGAGGCTGGAAATCGACGATATGTTTGAGCAAGTAGTCAGGATGTGTGTATTGTGGATCCGGGTCTTCCTGTTCTTCTGTAGTTGCATCTAGCCATGCATCTCCGTGTAGGTATTGGCCAGGACGTGTCGCGAGCTCGAGTGTGCGGATGGTATCTGCTTCTTGCCGAGCTGTTTTCTCATCATATGCAAGCTCTTCTTCGCCTTCCAGCGGATCATCTTGATGTAGAAAGTCCCGTAGGGATGGGTATTCGCGCGTTGGTAGTATGTTGCTGGGGTTGCGAAGAGGTAAAGGTGGAGGGCGGAAGTTTATTCGAAGACTCTTGATCGGCCTAAGTGTTGGTATTGGATGCTCGGCTTTCGCGTGTGGCTCAGTTTCTGCTGTTTGCTTCACGTCAGCGTCTTGCGCAGACGTAGCCTCGCCCCTCAGTCGTCTGCTACGTCCTGACACTGGTGTTGCTGCCGGAAGCTGTCTATGCGCCTTGGTTCGTCGATCCACCTTGACATCTGCAGGCTCCTGCTTGACTGTTGACGAAGGCGCTGCTGGCAGTCTTTGTCTTCGTGACTGCCGTGTACTTGTTGGTGCCTCCTGTGCGTTCTTCGTTTTATTCCGTGCTGCGCCATTCGTATTCACTTTGTCTTGAGTCGCGCCTTTACCAACCTTCGATGCATTCACAGACTTTGTAGCCGTAGCTCTGGCTTTCTCTCCATTCGTCTTTTGATGTTCAGCACGCGTCTTTCTCTTCGCTTTTTGGGGTTCAAACTCCAGAGGCAGCGCATTTGTTCTACCAGATCTTCGCTTGCCGTCGTCTGTAAAGGTTGTAGGACCTTCTGCTTCGAATCTCTTCCATGGCGGCGATAAAGCTCGAGATCTTTTGAGTGCAGCGATTTCCGCAAGTTTTCTTTTCTTGCCACGAGGGGTGGTTTCTGAGGGTGGAGGACCTGTGCCATTATTGGTGGGAGGGATAGGAGTGTTGATGTCATCTTGTGATGTTGTATTGTCTTGATGTTGTTGCGCGTTGTTGGTGTTGCCGTTCACATGAGGTTGGCCCACAATCGTGTCATCCTGGTCATCTTGTCTGGTATTCTGCGGCTCTTGGCTTCCGTCTTGCATAGGGATGACTTTCTGACCTCACTTGCGACATGTAATATGGACTTCTAGCATATAAAATGGGCGTCCGGAGATAGAGGAGAGACTAGGCAGCTAGAATCTGAAGTCGAAAATAGATTATCAGTCTTCCTTCGCAAGCAATACCCGAAAATGTAGAAAAGTGATGGAAAGTGTTCGTTTGACAAGGTTCGCGCACGAGGACGGAGTTTGGTGACAGGACGTGGTTAGGGTTAATCCGCAGCGAGATGCAGCCGAACGACAACATCCATTGGAGCCTGTTGATCTTCAGCATTAGAACACATTCCTCCCTCTGCTCAAGGTAGGTCAGAGTCGTCATGACAGCATTATCCTCTCTTTCCTGCACCTTCTCGTACTGATATTGGGATAGATGATGCCCCAAAGACTAGCATCCGCCAGGCCACTCCTCCAGTCCGCAACCTTCTCCCGTACGCCTCGAGCCGCTTCTACCCTATCCAACCTCACAAAGAACATCAATGCGCCATATGACGGAAGAAACCTAGACACAGGAATGGACCCTGGCATGGTAGGAGCAACAGCAGCGAGCTGGACTCGAAGTCAAGCTAATACTAGCTATAGAACGGCGGCTTCGTCAATCCTCCAGCTATCAAAAGATCACTGCGCGACCCCTACGCCGACTGGTGGGACAAGCAAGAACGAAGAAACTTTGGCGAGCCTGTACATGAGGACAATGATGTGCTTGGCGTTTTCTCGACAGAACCATATACACACGCGAAGCCTGTGACAGCATGGCTATCATTCGGTACTTTTGTCGGGACAGTGCTAGGCTTTTGCTATGTTGTTTCCATGTATTATCCTGACAAGCCCTCTGCGCCGAGGACGTTTGCGACTGGGCTGGATGTTGAACTTGGAGCATCGAACGCTGTACATGTAGGTGGTGCTTGGTTGCCAGCGATTACTACGAATCTTGCTGACAGTAAATGACAGGCTCGACGACCAGAGAATGATACCTGGGACAAGAGAAGTGAAGTGTAGCCGCCACAGCATACTTGAGTTCAGGAGCCAAACCTGCGCTCGGAGTGCGACGCCATGCTCATGGGCAGCTTTCGACCATCAAGGAGTACTCGAGGGCGTACATATGCTTCAATTCAATTACTTACCAATTTCACCTACCTGTGCTCTTGAGTACCCTGCTTGGAGTTCATTCAGCAAAGACTAAACAACGTGTAGTAGGCTAGTAGTGTCATTAAGTACACTCAGCATTCTGATTTCGTCTTCAATCCCGGACCATCACGAACCACAACCTGTTCGTGCAGTCAGGCGGACTTAGGCAAGCCTCACGCGTCGTTCCCAGACCTCGTCATCTCCCTTGATAATTGAAACAGCCTTCTTCGTGCTGTGAGGATGTTTATGCACTGTGTTGAGGAAGTTCATATATGACGCGAAACTCGTTTCCTGAGGTGACGAGCAGCATCAAGTAGATTGTGAAACCTGCTTCTTTGAATTGGCGAGGAAAACAAAAGAGATCAATTAGCTGATTGAAGGAAGCTTCTCACGGTCGAGCTCAGTCTCGAGCACTGTTACTGCTTGCATACATGTACGGTTTGAGCCAATCAAGAGCAAAGTCCAGTGCCATAAACTCCAACAAAATGCTTTGCCAAAAATTGTTATCTACATCTCCTCTATTTCGTATACATACTACCATCATCCTTATAAAACACCTCCCTAACCTTAACACACCTCAAATGGTTCTTCCCCGTCAAACTCGTATCATGATGAAACAACCACCACCTTCCCTGAAACTCACAAACACTATGATGCGTCGTCCACCCCTCCACCGGCTGCAACAACGTCCCTCTATACTTGAACGGTCCCATCGGGCTATCACTCGTCGCATACGCCAACAAATGCGTGTCTCCCGTCGAATAGCTGAAATAGTACGTCCCGTTATACTTGTGCATCCAGGCAGCTTCGAAAAAGCGCTTCTCGTGATCGTCCGCCTTGATGGGCTGGCCAGCCTCGTCGAGGAGAACGAGCTCCTGCACGCCCGACTCGTCGAAGTGGCGCATATCCTCGGCCATCTTGGCGACGCGAGGGTTCAGCGCGAGCTTGCCTGCGCCAGAGGGCTCTTGTGGGCCTTGGAGTGATTTGTCGAAGTGGCCTGGTTTCTGCCAGCATTGGAGTTGTCCGCCCCACAGGCCGCCAATGTAGAGGTATGCGCTGCCGTCGTCGTCGACGAAACATGCGGGGTCAATGGTATAACTGCCAGGGATATAGTTCTCGTCTGCCTTGAACGGGCCCTCGGGCTTATCGCCGATCGCGACACCAATGCGGAAGATCCCTTCTTTATCGCGAGCAGGGAAGTAGAGGTAGTACTTTCCGTTCTTTGTTGCGGCGTCAGGCGCCCAGAGCTGTTTGGAGACCCAGGGAATGTCCTTTACGGCGAGGGCGACGCCGTGGTCGGTGACTTCGCCGGAGATATCGGACATGGAGAAGACGTGGTAGTCGGACATGTCGTATTGGTCGCCATTGTCGTTGTCGGCGATATTGGTGTCGACGTCGTGGGAGGGGTAGATGTAGATGCGGTTGTTGAAGACGTGGGCGGAGGGGTCAGCGGTGTAGAGGTGAGTTACGAGGGGCTTGAGGTGGGAGGAGGCCATTTTGGGTGGTGGAGTGGAGGGTTAGGTTTGGAAGATTTGGGTTGGAGAGGTGTGTTGTGCTTCTGAGGAAGGGGAAGAAGTGCTATAAGAACAAGTCGGGGTGGAGTGGGATGAGTTGGAAGTAATACATGAGCACAAGACACCGTTTCAATGGTAAATCTTGGGGATAAATGCCGGCTATTTCACAAGAGCATCCACTTCGATGGCTCTTTATGTATCGCTTTGTGCCCCCACAAGTCTAGCAATCTGAGTCTAATAAATCCTAGTCCGGAATAGGACACTCTATTAAGCAATATTATGCAGTGCAGAAGAAGCCGCACTAGCACAATATAGCATGCTTATGGCGTGTTTCGAGAAGCACATCCAGCAGATCCCCCACAACTATATTCTGCCTAAAGGAATCTCCCATGGTTCATTAGGCCAAGCACTTTTGAGCCTCCATCCTCGTCTCATCTTTAGCCCGAGGCCTGACTGCAGATTTGAAGGGCGAACGTCTTGGAGGTCTTGTGAGTAAAGAGGTCAAGCTACTCGGTGGAAGAGCAAGACTGGGAGTTAGTTTGCGGATTGGGGCTGGTTATGGGGAAGAGAGTGATGCAGGAGAAAGTAAGTGTAGGAAACTCATCTTCCTCCATTAATATTAACTAATCTGGTCATTTGATCGCTGAAGAAGCCACCTGCCGCAGCAAGTTGCAGAGCAGATCAAAGACCAAGGCATCCTGGTCCTCTTGTCCTTTTGCCTGCTGGTATACTCATCGTCCATCATCATACGGCATGTCTGCTTCCTCCTCAATCAACATCAATCACCACGCCAGAGAATTGTGCTCGTGAACCTGACGTGGGCGCCTTGAAAGCCATAAGAGCGCTACCCGGAGCATCCTGAGCCTCGTCTTCTTCTTCATCACTTTCATCATCGTATTGCTTCTTCTTTTTGATGTTTGCTGCTCGCTCGGTTGACGCAGAACTCGCTTTCTCAGCTGTCCTAGCTTTCTTAAAAGACGCAAGGGCTGTGTGCGCGTCGTCTGCGCCTGAAGAGGAGTCTCCGATTTCGAGCTGTCGCTTCAAGGAAGAGCCGCCATTGCTCCCACTCTTTGACGGACGTCCACGAGGTCGTTTGGAAGTGGATGTAGTGACCACAGGAGCCGCGACGGACATCGATGACGATGGCCATCCTGAGGAAACTGAAGATGTTGTCGTCCTTGCTGGAGCTTCCATTGGCGATGTTTTGCCAATTCCAAAGGCAGACATCACATCTTTTGTGTGTGGTTCATTATCGATATCAAGCTCATCTTGAGAGTCCCCTACCATAATAGTATCACGTTCTTCTTCTCTTCTTGTGGACACGCTCGATCCCTCACCAGCATCGCTCATCTGCATATCACTCTTCGTCGTGTCATGCCTGCTTTGAGCGTTCGCATCACTGCCGTGCAGTAATGCTCCTGGCTTCAGACCTTCCTCCATCTCTGCATCTGCCACATCTTGCGCAGTGATAGTGGGTGCACTCATGCCGTCACCAGCCTTTGCTCGTGCCTGAAGCTTGAAACCTGCCTTCTCAGCTGCTGTCGCCTTGTGCTCAAGCACTTTAATAGCGCCTTCCCACTCCTCGATCTGTTCATCATTGCGCATATCGTCATGATAGCTCACTTGGAAGCTATTGAGCGTCTCGATATCGAGTACTTCAGCACGTGAATCACCCCAGTACCATGACTTTCCAGTAGGAACTCGCTTGTTGTTGGTGGAGGAGAACACACGACCTGATCTAATACCCGAGAGACCTGAGCTAAGATGACGAGCACCAGCTACACACTCTTCCCAATCAGCTACTGGATACCAGAGCAGCATTGCATCCGCTTCATATAAACGTGAAGCAACTTGATTGAAGGGAACCTTGTAATTCTTGGCGTGATCATGTAGGGCATGCCAGTCGACGTTGTACCCGGCAAGTATTGGTGGTGTTCGGAGTTGCGAATTATCGTAGGCTTTGCTTGCATCAGTGGTGAAAGCTTTACCATATACAAAAGCATTACTATTGTAATTTTCGTCGTCATTCTCATCACCAGCATCGAGGAGATTGGAGAGTTCGAGCTTGACTGATTCAATCAGTAGAACCGAGTCGACAACTTCAGTTGACGCTGCCGGCAAGAGTCGTACCAAATCACCACAGCAAAGCAACTCTGAGCCTAGGAACACACCTCTTGCAGAGATCCTTGCTGTTGGCCAAGTACCGCGAAAGTGATGGCGTGAGACGAGTGACATTGTGGACATTACCGTACGAGCATTACGTACTGTTGCATGCCATCTTGCCTCGGGTATTCCTTTCAGATAGTCTTCATGGAAAGCGAACGGACGTAGTTGTCGAAGAGCCAGGTACTTGTACTGTTTAGAAAGCGACTTATCCTTACCGTCAGGGTTAGGCAGTGGCTCAATACGGAAACCGGAGTACACAATGCTTTCGTACTGCCCGTCTTTAACGATGTCACTCACGCTCAACCTACTCTGCGGAATTTGCCCAACAACGCCAGCCTCCCATCGAGGATGTTTAGACCAAATCTTGTTTTGTTCAGAGTATAATTTGAATTCTCCACTCGCATTCTCTAAGCAGATCTCCAGCTCATCTAGATCACGCACGAACAGAACCAGCTCACCAACGCGAGGCATCCAGGAAGGTTGCTTCAGAATTGTGTTCAGACTATCGGTAATGATGTCCTTCTCTGCCCTCCAGTCCATACTAAACTTCTCTTGTATCGCGCAATCTAGTTTACCGACCTTTCGGAGCCTGTTGAGCAATAGCCTGATAGTATCTGGTGTAGCCTCTTCGTCGAGGAAGGTTGGCTCGTGCTCTACAATGGATTGTGGCGGTGCTTTGGGCACCTGGGCTTTGATGGCTGGTTTCGATGAGCTCGGAGGCTTTGAGTGGCCGCCTGACATCTTGTTCGCACGTCCTCTAGGTTTGCAGATCGTACAAGGGCAGCCAAAACTCGTTCCATGCTCCATCAGTTGTTCAAAGTGTGCGAAGAAACGATTTGGAGAGTCGAAGAACTTGTGCGAAGGATGTCCGTAAAGATGCCTATCAAACTTCGTTGATTACATTAGCTTCCACATAGCTCGGAAACTGTATAACCCCACAACTCTTACCATCTCCGCATTGCTCGGCCTTGCTCGCTCGAACAGAACGTAGCCATCAGGAAGGCGGTCAAGATAGTACTTGACTCCTGGTCTTGCACTGCCTTGCTTCTCCTTCCATTGCGCCGCAAGCTTTTCCAGGTATAGTGTCGGATTTGCACGCTTCCACTCATCATGAGGGAAATGCGTGGCGTCACCATCCGAGAAGGCGTTGATTGGCACGATCTCCGTGACCATATCGAGAGCGGACCAGTCCTTTTGAAAGAGCTGGGCGTATTTTATGAGGATTGTGAGCTCCTGCTTGGATAATGCCGCTGGTATAACTGAGACCGAGGAAGCAACCTCAGAAATGTCCCGGTCTCAATGGCCGATGGCGATTAAAATCAACCAGTGTCCAGTCGCTCTTCTTCTCGTGTCAGCGCATCGAATCACATATGAAGACAAACATCCAAAGTCAGACAAGAAACAAGATTGAAAACATATCAAGCATGTGTACGGTGTTTCAGCTCATGCCAGCTAAACAACGACGAAGGTAGACAAAGCATTAAGAGATTGTAGCATTTTGCACGTCTGAGAACAAGACATGAAGAGCGTGTAGGAAGCGTGTTGGACTTTTTACTTACAAAAAGGAGAGATGGCTGGAAAAGGGGCTTTTGGTTAAAAGCAGAAGCCGGTCAGCAAAGCCCGTAAAAAAAGTAGCTCGCCTTCATAAATCTAGAGTGTGGTAGCTTTGTCAAGGACTTAAGGTTAGTAGGACTAAGTAGGTTAATAAGCTAAGCTAGATCTAGGTTTAGTAGGTCTATTGAAAGTGCTGGGAATTTCACTAAATAGTTTAGGTTAGTCTAATAACGGACTTCCCCGCTAGCCGATTTACTATTTAAGCTCTTCTTTTCGTATTTTAATTCTGTTTCTCTTTCCTATTCTTCATGACCCTGAAAATCACTAATCAGCAAATCACTTTCCACTGTACTTCAGTTCAGACCAAACGACCTTGAACTTCTTCACTTTCAAATCACATTACATAGAAGCGCATCACACTACCAAGCAAGTGACTTCTGCTTCACTTTGGTAGTCACAAGACGTATACCTAGATACACATAAGGAAAATACAAATCATCTGTCAAGAAAAACAACTTTCAAAAGCAGCCTAGTAGTTTCAGTTCTGTATCAGATCCAGTCGCGTTGTTTATCAAATCAAGTAAACAAACAAACCAAGACGCTCTCAACTATTAGCATCACTTCTATATCACTTCAGCTTCTATCCTTGCAAACCTTCTAAACCTTCTTACATGCTTTCAACCTTTAAGTCATTACCACAAGTTATGTCAACACACTGGTTTGTGGATGATGCTGCCTACGAAGCAAGAGTCCAGGCAGAAGTGGCGCGTCTGAGACGTGAACGTGATCAACTTGCAGGTACAAGTGCGCTACCAAGAGCCCAGCTAGTAGGGGATCACCCACTTGAGCAGCCAGTACACCAACAATCACTAGTACAGCAACAGGAACCGCAACAACCACAGGCTGCTGTGCCCGCTAATGATGCTACCACTTCTGCTGCGTTTCCTTCATCGGCTTTTGCTAAGACTCTTCCAGCTCGTGTACAATCCTTGTCCGTGAACAGTAGTGTGGAACAGGATGGAAGATCTTCTCGGCACAAGCTGCCTGTTCAACAGCAGAGCGGAGATGGTGTTCATGAACGCGAAGTCCTAGATGCACCTTCATCACCCGACGAGCCTTTGATCAGACTTCGTTCCTCGCAAGCTCAAAAAGGACGTTCATCACCATCAAGGCAACCAGTAGCTGCACCAAAGTCGACTGCTCAAAATGTGCCGAAGCCAACCTCACAGAGCATGGATTCAGAACCAAGTAAGTTAGTTATGTCCTATCAAAGGTGGCAACACTACTAATCATATACATAGGCAAGATATCGTCTTCCAAACAAGCTCCAAAGTCTGCCACCCCGCCGTCGGCACCCACGAGTGCCACTTCTGTTGTTGCTACCGTCGCCAAGAATCCATTATCATTCACGAAGATCCCCAAATTCTCCGATAAAGATGGCTCCAAGCTTGGTGCTGGTACCAAGCGCAAGTCAGAAGCAACGTCAAGCGCAGTCAACAAGAGGAGGACATCTGCCTCGGGTAGTCCTCCACTCACAAGTCCAGCTGTAGGCACAGGCTCCGCCGTAAGTATGGCGAGCCTTCCTCGCCCAGGGTGGTATGCCGGGCAGACAGTCGCGGATCGTGACATCAACAAACAGCAGCTCATCAAGCTCGTTCGAATCAAAGACTTCATTCATGAGCTTGATATTAAGCAGCGCAAGGGCGAGTCTCTGTCGGAAACATTTGACAAGATTCGAACACAACTCCACGATCTTGAGCATACCTCTACTGATGCCATGCACATCAAGAGGTCGAAGCTATTAGATCCAGAAGCTCTTCCAAAGCTCTTTCACAACATGTCTGTTATCATACCATACGACATCATTGCAGACGCCAAGGCTCTTCATCGTAAATGGTGTCGTCAAGATTTCAACGCTGACCCACTCCGTGGCATAATCCTCGCTGGCACAAAACAGCCAAAGTCAGGCAGATCCATCTCCCCTTTAAGCGAGGAAGGCGGTGGAAAAGGTACTCGTTTAGAACCAAACTACCCTAACCGCATAAGCGCAAAGTTCTTCGGCACCGGCGATCTCGTCTCTGGTCAATGGTGGCCCATCATGCTGACGGCACTTCGTGACGGTGCACACGGGGTCAGTCAAGGAGGGATCAGTGGCAAGAGTGGCGAAGGAGCGTACTCTGTGATTGTCGCTGGCGCTTATAGTGACGATGAAGACAATGGCGACATTATCAAATACTGTGGTACAAAAGACCAGACTAAAAAAGCCAAGATGACTGAAGACACGAAGTTGCTGTTTGCAAACATCCGCAACGGTCATCCCGTCAGAGTCATTCGATCTGGTGGGAAGAAAGAGAATAAATCCATGTATAAGCCTGAATCAGGCTACCGTTACGATGGCGTGTACGATGTGATTGACTCGGAAGAGTTGAACAAGAATGAGGCACACTATCGTTTCACACTGAGGAGACAGCCTGAGCAGGACCCGATTAGATTCGAAGGAAGGTATGCGAGACCAAGTGCTCAGGATCAGGAGGCATACAGTAAGGTTAAGGATTTGATGAATGGAAGAGACTGATGGAGATTATTCGTGATATTCTTCTCGTGAACATGTTCATTCATATATCCAACTTAGCACGTATATCCATGTTCTCCTTGTTCTCCCTACTACTAGAAATACTACACCAATCACTCTGCTCACTCTGAACTGCTGAGGACGATTATGTTCTGGTGTGGTGTAGTTGCCTCTGCAATATCTTATAGGTCTTTTCGAGACCAAAGGATACGATTGGCTCCGGAGAGTGATCCGCACTGTTGTTTACAAACATCGCCGTCGATCACTCCGACTTCTCAAACGCCAGCCGACAACATCTCCAAGCCCTCAGTACAGCTCCCATGACGACCGGAAGAGACACAATCGATGCTGCTGGCATTGCCTCCGCTGCAAGCTATGTCAACAATCTCCTCCTCGCGCGCGGTCTCCTCCGTGACGGAAAAGCCATACACTTCGAGCGCCTCCTAGCACGCAGTCACGACAGTAAGCGACGACGAGACGATGACAGAGCTAGGGAAGACAGACACGAGAAAGAGGAGGGCGCAGATATCGCAACAATCACCACACAAGTGCTCAACTTGATCCATGATCTAGTATTAGGCCAAGACGTGCGTATACAATACCAGCACAATAGTCTTCTCTACACGACCCAAATACTCACACCTTCTCCTCCTCACAGCGCGCACAATCAACCTCAACCTCTCTCGCGACCACCCTCAGCACACTCCGCACCGACCTCGAATCCTCCACGACCACAATCACACGACTAACAGCCACCAACGCAACACTCCTCCGGCAATCCGCCCAAGCACAATCTTCACTCTCCGCCGCTTCAACAGCCCAAAGATCCGCCGAAAGCACGACGCGACTCCTCAAAGAAAAGCTCGCGCGTACTGAGAAGACAGTGGCAGAAGTACGCACAATGTGCGCAAACGACGTTCGCAAACGCGACGTGCAGATTGCCAAACTCAAAGGCTTCCTTAGCGATAGACAACGCGGCGCTGCTGGTGGGGCACACGGGAAGGGTATGGTTGGCCCCAGCTGTACAATTACTGGTGGTGGTGCAAGGAGAGGCATCGCGTCTTCTGGCAACCGCATCAGCAACTCACTTGCAGGAGAACCAGCACACACCAGCGCAAAAGCACCACTAAGCGTGCAAGACGCCTCGTATACCCTGCAACAAGAGACCAACGACTTCCTAACTCAGCTCTCCCAATCGCTCAGCGACGAAAACGACGCCTTGATCCACCTCATTCGCACAACACTCTCCACACTCCGCGACATCCAAGGGCACAAACCTACATCCTCCACCAATGAAAACCAACACCACTACGCTGGGGCACAAGACTCTGGCATCTACATCCCTCCAACCGATCTCGTGCCCAACCCCATCTACAGCGACCTGCTAACACCACCATCCATCGACGTTCTCTCCGCCGAACTAACATCGCACCTCTCAGATTTGCGCGCCTTACTCTCCAACCCTTCCTTTGTCACTGTAGAAGAAGTACAAGTCCGTGAAGAAGAGATCCAGCGTCTCCGCGAAGGTTGGGAGAAAATGGAGATGCGTTGGAAAGAAGCCGTTAGCATGATGCTGAGTTTCAGGCGGAGAATGGTTGGCGATGGCGATGATTCAGAGTCGCCGGCGAAGAATGGAGAGGAGGGGAAGAGGTGGCAGGAGGAGATGGATGAGTTGACGAGGGGATTGGATGAGGTGACGATGACAATGGACGGAATTAAGGAGAGGAGAAAGGGTGAGAGACTGAGTTTGGGCGTGGGAAGATTGGTGGGAGATGAGTCAATGGCGGAAGAAAGTCTATTCGATTCGAGTCGGGTGGATGGAAGTGGAGTGGAAGAACAAGATGAAGGAGAGGAGCAGGGCCAGAGCATGCTTCTAGATGAAAGCGTAGCTGACAACGAGAGTATACACGATGAAAGCGCGATCGAGGAAGAAAGTATCCAAGACCAAAGCGTCAGTGTTGACGACGGTGAAGACGAAGATGAAAGAACAACCGTTCACAATTCAACATCAACGCATGAATCAACTCCAATACGCAATAATTCGAGCACACGCAATCTCTCCATACCGCCGATACCATCAAGATCACCTCTGCGTGACAGCAGGACAAGCGATCGACACAGCAGACGCAACAATACCCAGAACAACATATTGCCACCACCCTCTACGATTAGGGACACGCGCAGTCGAAGCCGTCACAACGCAAAAGGAAGCTCTGCAACGGATGACAGGATAGGGTTGAGCCGGAAGGTGTCGTTTAAGCACTTACAATCGCCGTCGATCATCAATGTTAGTGTGCTTGAGAACGATGTTGATGAGTTGGGATGAATCAGGATATGAGAGTTTTTCCCACGGAGCATCCATGCCAGCTTGATGGTCTCCTGTCCTCACCCTATCTTGGAGACGGATGGTAAGAAGGGTGTGCAGGGACTGCTTGTCCAAGTACCCGCCCACAGGACTAACTTGCTGGCGCATTTGCTCGTCCCAGTATTCATGTCGAATACTCATTAAGTCCAAGTAGAAGTCTGATAGATGGTAGCGAGCATTCGCGTGGTAAGGGAATCAAAGTCGATCTCTCCGGTCTCTGAGTCAAGGGTGCATAGTGCAAGAAATGGCATAGCTATGTAGTGGTTGGATTATGTAGTGATTCAAGTCGTGGCAGGATACTTGACTGTCGGAAACGATACTGAAAGGCAGGCGAGGATGATCCAGTGTCCGTGAAAGGACTGTTGGGTGAGGGCGAGACGATGACAGACAACTTGAGACAGTCAACCATGGGCCTTGGGCCGTGACCCTCCTGGGTTGTGTTGGTGTAGCCACGAGCGGCGAGGTAGGCAAGGTCGGGGTTGAGGTCGTGGTTGCGCACGAAGGCGGTCCTGTAAG